>DSTMC04003__coassemble_1208_pt1 | contig 20689 bp, 21 predicted proteins | sample DSTMC04003__metabat2_low_PE_048 | metagenome-assembled genome bin DSTMC04003
TAGCTCTACACTACAGCAGTATGAAAAACCGCATGTACTGTGGATTTTTTTCGGGTTTTGTGGTAGGATGAAAATACATCCGGCGCTTGGCGCAAAGGAGGGGGTTGAAAAATGGCAGTTGCTTCTTTGGTCTTGGGAATTCTTTCCCTGGTTTTCAGTTTTTTCTCCGTGTGGGTCAGTCTCGTCTTGGGCATTGTTGGGATTATTCTGGGCGTGCAGGGGCGCAGGGAACCTGACAAGCAGGGGATTGGCACGGCGGGATTGGTTTGCTCGATAATCGGCACGGTGATCAGCCTGCTGCCCCTGGTGCTGTTATGCACTGCATGTAACGTATTTACGACGGTGTATGGCGCGTGACGGATAACGCCACGAATCATGCGTTTCCCGGCGAAAAAGGACGAAGGAGACAGAAACAATGGAAGGGAAGTTGAGCAACCTGATCGAGAGCAACTTCGGCAAGGCGGCGTTTTATACGCCGGAGGAAAACGCGCGCTATGGCGGCGTGAACCTGAATTGCTGCGAGCGCATACTGCGCGGAGCAAACATTGCCTATGGACTTGGTATGCGCGAAGAGGATCTGCGCGTGAGCGCGGCCTTTGGCGGGGGCATGGGCATTGGCATCACATGCGGCGCGCTTGTTGGGGCGCTGATGGTGCTTTCCATGAAGTATTCCGGCCCGGCGGAAAAGACCACCGCGCTCAAGGAAGAAATCACCGCTCCGTTCTTGATGCGGATGCGCGAGGAGCTGGGCGGGCTGGACTGTAGTTTCCTGAAGCCGCGCGTACCGCAGCAGCAGCCATTTGATTCTACGCCCATTGTACTTGCCGTGGCCAAGGCGTTGGACGAGACGGTTGAACGCCTGGACGCTCAGAAATAGCGCAATCACGTGCGATGAAAGCACCGCCCCTGCGTAGTGCAGGGGCGGTGTCCTATTGTGCTTTACAGGTAGCCGAGCATGTCCGCCGTCAGCTTTTCCTCCAGATGAATCAAGCGCTTGGCCACATCCTTGGAATGCTCGTCTGCGGCCTCATATTCGTTCAGATATTGATTCAGGGATTTGACACCCATATTGCAACCGTCTGTAACCAAGGCGGCAGCGGTGCTGTCAGAGGGCTTTATGCGCAATTCCGCGTTGGTCTTCAGCCATGACATGCCCTTGGCAATGGGATTTGGCTCCTTACCATCATCTCCATAGCGATCCAGGGATTGGCGGATCTGCGTGCCGAGTTCTTCATGTTCCCGTTTACAGGCAGAGAGACGGGTGCGCATATCATCCGAGCGTACAAATTGCAGTACCTCGTCAATCGCTGAAACGCCCATTTGTACGCCCGCGTCGCATTCGCGCAACAAGCGGATGGTATCCTGTTCAATCATGGTGTATCGACATCCTTTCCAGGAATAAGGATGTCCGGAAAAGGCCGCAAAAATGCTTTTTCGAAAAATGGGACGGGGATAGGGAGAGAAGAGCAATGCGCTGGCAACGACGGCTGTCCATCTTATTTTCTCTGGCCTGCTGGGAGTGTATTCCAAATTATCTTGCATCGTTTGTCTATAAACCGTGTTTATCTATTTTTGCGTAGTTTATTGCGTTCCATCCGTACAATACTTTTTATCTATCCTTCGGTTATGTTGCAAACCACTCGCTTGAATTTACTTTTATTTCCCTGCGCCGCAAAAACCGCGCGCCGGTATACAGCGCGCGGAAAATGGGGGAGGGGCGCGATCTTCGCGCCCTCTGCAGGATTATGTCAGATTTCCTTGGCGTTGGCCAGCAGGTATTTCTCCGCCTCGGCGCTCCACAGGCCGTTGTGACGGTCGCAGATTTCGGCGAGTTTGGCAAACATCGGCTCGGTCTTGCCCTTCTCGGCAAAATCGGCGATGGCTGTCAGCGGCAGGTCGATCTGGGTGTAGATCAGCTTTTTGCCGCCGCGGATCTTGGGCAGGTTCAGCGTGGTATCGACCACGGCGTTCAGGCCGCCGATGTGCGTCACCATCGCCGCCGGGTTGATCTTGCCGGAGGTCATCATATTGATGGCTTCCTTCATATCGCTGGTGTTGCCGCCGGAGGTGCCCACCAGATGGGTGTAAAGATAATGCACGTTATAGAAGTTGAACTCCGCCTTGAATTGGTTGTCCGTCGGGCCGGCAAAGAAATTGAGGCAACCGTCAAAGCCGAGGATGGCGTCCGCCTGCTCGACGACGCTCTTTACCGGCGCAAAGCAGATCACGTCATTGTAGCCCGTGCCACCGGTCAGGGAGCGCAGATACTCCGTGCCATATTCTGGCTTGGAGGTGTTGACGTAGTGCAGCTCAATGCCCAGGGACTTTGCGTGCTCCACGGTATAGATGCTCTCGGCGCGCGCCAGGCGCTCGTCGTCGATATCGGTGACGACCAGCAGGCTGGGACGGCGGTCGCAGTGCAGCGCGTAGTCGATAGCGCCGAGGCCCATGGGGCCGACGGAGGCCAGCAGAGCCATTTTGCCGCCTTCGACGATGCCCATATCGTGCTCATAGGAGCCGGGCTTGGTATGATACATGGCGTGGAAGGTGCCGATGATGCAGCTCATCGGCTCCGACAGCGAGCCGTAAAAGTAGGTGTCGGAATCATACGTCAGCAGGTTGTCGGTCAGCAGCGTTTCAATCGGCACCAGGCCATACTGCGCGTCACCGCCGCAATACTGATAGGAATAGCCAGGAGCCAGCTGCGAGCCTTTGTAGAAGTGCGCCGGCTGAATGGCAAAGCCCTGGCCCGCTTTGTACTTGTGCTGCCAATTTTTGCCCACCGCGTCAATTACGCCGCAGAACTCATGGCCCACGATGGTGGGATGCTCGGCCACGTCGTCCGGCACGCGCTTATGCGCCGCGCCCTCGACAGAAGCCTTATAAGTGCTCATGCAGATCGAATCGGAGATAATTTTGACCCGCACGTCGTCGTCCCCGACTTCGGGGAGCTCAATCTCTTCCAAGCGCAGATCCATCTTGCCGTGGATGCGCACCGCCTTGGTCATCATAGCCGTGTTCCTCCTTTGGATTGCATCGTGTTATTGGTAGGGCGCGCCTTCGCGCCTCAGGGCTGCATTTGCTGGCCACCAGTAACGTTGATGGCCTGGCCGGTCATGTAGCTGGATTCGTCGCTGAGCAGGAAAACCATGACGTTGGCGATGTCGTCATACTGACAACCGCGGCGCATGGGTACCTGGTTGATGTATTTTTCGCGGATCTTTTCCTTCGTGGTGCCCTGATTGCGGGCATACTGCTCATAGAGGGAATTGACCCACAGCGGAGAATCGAGCAGGTTGCCGGGGCAGATGGAATTGACGCGGATATTCTCCTGCGCCAGCTCCAGCGCCAGCGATTCGGTCAGGCCGATGCCACCAAACTTGCTGGCCGCGTAAGCGCAGTTCTTGGCAGAACCCTTTTTGCCGGATTTGGAGTTGATCTGCACAATCACGCCGCCGCCACCCTGCTTGCGGAACTGGGCCACTGCGGCCTTGGCGGTGTTAAAGTAGCCGTTCAGGTTGATGTTGACAACAAAGGAAAACTCCTCGTAGGTCATGTCCTCAATGGCGTCGGAGCGCACCACGCCCGCATTGGCCACCACCATGTCCAGCCGGCCGTATTTGTCCACGGCGGTCTGTACGGCGGCGACGCAGGATTCGTAGTCGCATACGTTGAGCGGCGTAGAGATGCCGTCCTCAAGCTGGGCAGCCACGTTCTTCGCGCCTTCGACGTTCATGTCGCCGACGACGACCTTCGCGCCTTCCTCGCTCAGGCGGATGGCCAGCGCCTCTCCCAGGCCCTGTGCCGCGCCGGTAATGAGAACGACCTTGTCCTTCAGACGGGGAAACTCACGCTTTTGCATTCCAACCGACTCTCCTTCCAGCCAAATTGTCTATACATATTATACCACACGAGGCGCAGGGTGTGAACAGGCTTTACAAAAATCCGCCATACCCTGCGCCAAAAAGCAACATTTCAATTATCTGCCGCGCCCGGCGCCGCCGCCACGCGAGCCACCGCCGCCGCCGGAACGGCCGCCGCCAAATCCGCCGCCTCGGGAACCGCCGCCGAAACCGCCGCGGCCGCCACCAAAGCCGCCGCCGCGCGAACCACCGCCGAAGCCGCCGCGATTGCCGCCAAATCCGCCGCTATGCGGACGAGGCGGATGCGGATGCTGTCCGGGGCGCGGTCCGCCCCAGAACGGCCCCCAACGGCGCGGAGGGCGCGGATACACCGGAGGATGGAAGCGGCGATAGCGCCGGTAGCCAAAACCGCCGCCGATGCCGGCCAACAACAAAAGCACAATGAGCAAAAGCAGGCCAAAGCCGCCGCAAGTGCAGCCGATGCAATCAAAACCAATCAATGTACAGCCTCCCCGCGGCGGCGCATACTGTTCCTGCGCCACCCTCCGCTCCTCGTATTCCTGCGCGCCGTCGTCTGTCGCCAAATAGGCTTCAAAGCGCGCGTCGCCCTCCGCGAGCGTGACGTTTGCATCGCAGATTTCGGCAATGCGCTCAAACAGGGCGTCAAACAGCTTGCGCGCCCCGGCGTCGTAATCCTTATCGGCAAAGTCCGGCTCCAGATGTTCGTCCAGATATTGTTTGATTACGCCAGCGCTCAATTCAAGATCCAGCCCCGTGCCGGGAAGGGCGTAATAATTGTCGTCGTCGATGGCCATGAGCACCAGAAATCCATTTTGTTTTTGCGCATCGCCGATGTTCCAGGCGTTGAAAAGTTCCAAAGCGTAATCATCAATGGAAGCGCTGCCGACCGTGTCCACCGTGACAAACACGATTTGTGCGCCGCAGGCTTCAGCAAGCACGTCGTTGCAAAAGACGATATGTCCTTCCGTCTCGTAGTCGATGACGTTCGCGCCGTCGTAGACGTAAAAGTCCTCCGTCGGCTCGGGAATATCGGCGGCAAGCGCCGTGCAGGAGAGCAGGCAGAGTATCAGCGCAAGCGCAAACAGGCGTTTCATTGTCGCGTCACCATCCAAAAGTATTCAGCGGCTCCACGCCGAACAGGCCGGCGAGGAGATTGGCGGGGAATTTTTCCAGCTTGCGGTTGAACTCGCTGGCCATCACCGGGTACTGGTCGTTCTGAATCAGGTTGACCGCGCCCTTGAAGTCGTTGTAGGCTAGGCGAGCGTCCACCAGCTCAGTGGAATCGTGCGCCTGCGTAAGCGCCGTATACAGCGACTCCACCGCCGTCAAAAGTTCCTGATAGGCCGCGTGTCGCGCGTCCAAGTCCTCGCCGCCCTCGGCAACTGCGGCCGCGGCCGTGCGCACGCTTTCGACCAGCGCCTCGTCCGCGCCCAGCAGCACGCCCTGCTCGGCCAGCGCATTTGCACGCTCGGAGCAGCGCAGAAGGTAGGCTTCCATGCTGTGGCGTACGGAAAGCGAGGTGTCCGTGCCGTCAGAGAACACCTGTAAAATGTCATACCGCTCGTTGCGCAGCCCGCCGCCGCCAAACAGGACGATGCTCGCAACGATGCACACGATCAATACAAGCGTGGCCAGCTTGCGGTTTTCCGAAAAACGCATGACGTTTCCTCCCGTTTAGTTGCGGATTTCCAACAGCTTTTGGCGCAGTTCGTTTTCAATATTGCGCAACTGCCCCTCAGCGGCTTCGCGCTTCTGACGGCCCTCCTGCTGAATGGTGAGCACCTCGTCCATGGTATCAATGAGCATTTTGTTGGTCTGCTCGAGCGTTTCGATATCGACGATGCCGCGCTCGGCCTCCTTCGCGCTCTCGGTGGTGGCCATCTTCAGCTGTTCGGCGTTCTTGCGCAAAAGTTCGTTGGTCAAATCGCTCACGGCGCGCTGGGCTTCCATGGCGCTCTGCGAGTGGGCAAGGCCCAGAGCCAGCACCATCTGGCTTTTCCACAGGGGAATGGTGTTGTTCAGCGAGGTCTGGATCTTTTCGGCCATGAGCTGATTGCTGGACTGAATCAGGCGAATCTGCGGCGCCATCTGGATGGAGATGTTGCGGGTGAGCTGTAAATCGTACAGCTTCTTTTCAAATCGTTCGCACTTTTCGTTCAAATCCTTGGCGGCCTGGGCGTCCTCGGGCAAGCCGCTTTTCTGCGCCTTGTCGTAGGCGGCCTTGAGATCGGTGGCGCGCACTTCCTCCAGACGCTGCTTGCCGGCAGCGATGTACATGGAAAGCTCCTTAAAGTACGTCAGGTTTTGCTCGTAGAGCCTGTCGAGCATGACGATGTCCTTGAGAAGCTGCACCTGATGATTCTCAAGCCCCTCGCAAATCTTGTTAACGTTGACTTCCGCCTCGTCATAGCGCGTCTTGAGCATTTCCACCTTGTCGGTCTGGCGCTTGAACCAACCGAAAATGCCCTTTTTCTCCTCCTCGTCGGAAAAGCCCTTCAGCTCGCCCACCAGGTTGGCAATCATGTCGCCCACTTCGTCCAAATCCTTGGTTTTGACGTTTTTGAGCGCCACGTCGGAAAACTCAGCGATGCCCTGTTGGGCGCTCGCGCCGTAGGAAAACACTAGGTTGGTGTCCGTGATGTCAATCTGCTTGGCGAAAACGTCAATCTGCGCCTGTTCTTCGGGCGTGAACTGCGGTTCCTGTATGTTTTCGGAGGCGGCGGGCACCTCCGGCGCAGCCGGCGCGACAGCGGTTTCCGTCGCGGGAGCGGCGGGGGTGGGGTTAAGCGTGAGCTTGATCTCAGACATTTCCGGTCTCCTCCTTGTCCTTCTGCTTCGAATCCACGCGGATGCCGTCCGCGGCAAGCATGGTTTCCAATACGTCTATGTCGGTTTGTATGTCCATGGCCTCGTGCCGGTACAGGCTGTCAAGCTGTTTTTCAAAGGCCGTGGCAATCAATTCCAGGCTGTTTTCAATGCTGCGCATTGCACCCTGTATGTTTTCGCCCTGTGAGCCGGTCTTGAGAAGGTCGCGGTACTGCTTGAGCAGCTTGTCCGCCGTGGGGAGGTAGTAGTTCATAAACCGGCGCACCTCAGCGGCACGGGCGGCCTCTTTTTCCAGGGCGTCGAATATTTTTGCGCCCGCCTCTGTCATGCGCTTGAGGCGCGCGGAAACAGCCTCGTCCGCGATGGCCTCATCCGCTTCACGCAGGCTGCGCAGGGCGGCGCGGCCCTCGGCAATCTGCCGGTTGACCTGCTCGTCGCCGCTGTCCGGGGCAGTTTCCACCTCGACGGTGCGGCCGGGGAAGAATACGCTGGCCACCATATACACCGCCAGGGAAACGCAGGCGGCAATCACGATATAAATAAGCTCATAAATCGGCGCAAACAGCCCGAACAGGATCCACGTCAGGGCCGAAAGATAGAGCGGAATGGCCGATTTGATCTTCACGGTCTTCATGCAAGCACCTCCACCGTCATTGTAGCGCGCGCAAAGCGCCTTTGCAAGCAAATTATGCCCCAAAACCGCGCTGCGGCCGTCAAAAACCGCTTATTTAAGCACCAACTCCACCGGGCAATGGTCGCTGCCCATGATCTGGTCGTGGATGGAGGCGGACACCAGCTGGTCTTTCAAACGCTCGCTGACCACGAAATAATCGATGCGCCACCCGGCGTTGCGGCTGCGCGCCCCGCCGATGTAACTCCACCAGCTGTACGCGCCGGTTTTGTCCGGATAGAAATAGCGGAAGGTATCAATAAATCCCGCGTCCAGCAATGCGGAAAACTTGCCGCGCTCCTGGTCGGTAAACCCGGCGTTCATGTGGTTGGTCTTGGGGTTTTTCAGGTCGATTTCCTGATGAGCGACGTTGAGGTCGCCGCAGAGTACCACCGGCTTTTTCTTGTCCAGTTCCATAAGGTAGGCGCGGAAATCGTCCTCCCAGCGCTCGCGGTAGGAAAGGCGGCGCAGGCCGTCCTGTGAATTGGGCGTATAGCAGCACACGAGATAAAAACCGTCGAACTCACAGGTGATGACGCGGCCCTCATGGTCGTGCTCGTCGATGCCGATGCCAAAGGTATGCCCGAGCATCGGCACGCGCGAGAGCACAGCCGTGCCAGAATAACCCTTCTTTTCGGCGGAATTGATGATCGCCTCATAGCCCGGCAAATCCACCGCGTAGTGCTCCGGGCTCATTTTGATCTCCTGCAGGCAGATCACATCGGCGTCAAGCGCCGCCATGCTCTGCTCAAAACCCTTTTTCACGCAGGCGCGCAGGCCGTTAACGTTCCAGGATATCAGCTTCATTTGTTTCCCTCCCATGCCGTTCTATTGTAACAGAAATTCATGAAAATTGGAAGCACATGCGACAAATTCACGGGCCTGACGGGAAAATTTGCTTGACGAACGCGCGTGTCTGTCGTATAATAGCGCAAAGACGATGACCGGGAGGAGTAAGCGGAACAGGCGTCCAAGAGACCGGCGGCCGCAGGCTGTAAACCGCCGGGACGTTTCCCGCCCAAATGTGCGCCCGTGAGTCGCTGCGCTGAACGGAGTAGGCGCGGCCGTTTGCCACGTTACGGCCTAAAGCAAAACGCAGAGTGGAACCGCGGCCACGCCTCTGTCAGAGGGGCGGGCCGCTTTTTGATGGAAACGGAGGGAACGGCATGCAGATTTTCAACACCATGACGCGCAAAAAGGAAGAATTCGTGCCCGTCCACGAGGGCAAGGTGGGCATTTACGCCTGCGGGCCGACGGTGTATAACTATTTCCACATCGGCAACGCGCGGCCTTTTATCATTTTCGACACCCTGCGGCGCTTTCTCACCCACATGGGCTACGAGGTCAAGTTTGTGCAGAACTTTACCGACATTGACGACAAAATGATTCGCCGCGCCAACGAGGAACATACCACCGTGGACGCCATCGCCGAGAAATATATCGCTGAGTACTTCAAGGACGCCGAGTCCCTGGGCGTGATGAAGGCGGACGTGCATCCGCGCGCCACCAAACACATCGGCGAGATCATCGCCCTGATTAAAAAGCTGGAAAACAAGGGCCTGGCCTACGAGGTAAACGGCGACGTCTATTTCGACACCCAGGCGTACCGCTCCAGCTATGGCAAGCTCTCCGGCCAGAACCTGGACGACCTGGAAAGCGGCGCGCGCGTGGAAGTGGGCGATCTCAAGCGCCATCCCATGGATTTCGCCCTCTGGAAAGCGCAGAAACCGGGCGAACCGGCCTGGAAAAGCCCGTGGGGGATGGGCCGCCCCGGCTGGCACATTGAGTGCTCGGCCATGAGCATGAAATACCTCGGGGAGACGTTTGACATCCACTGCGGCGGCGTCGACCTGATCTTCCCGCATCACGAAAACGAGATTGCCCAGTCCGAGGGCGCGACGGGCAAGCCGTTCGCCAAATACTGGATGCACAACGGCCACATCAACGTGGACAACAAGAAGATGTCCAAGTCCGCGGGCAATTTCTTCACCGTGCGCGACATCACCGCCGAATACGACCCCGAGGCCGTGCGCCTGTTCATGCTTTCGGCGCATTACAGAAGCCCGATCAACTTCTCGCGCGACCTCATCATTCAGGCGTCCAGTTCCCTGGAGCGGCTCTACACGGCGCGCAACACGGCCCTGTTCAACCGCGAACACGCCCCGCAGCGCCCGCTCAACGAGGTCGAGACCGCCTTTGTTGAGCGCTGCAAGAAGGCCGTGGAGGCTTTCGACGCGGCCATGTCCGACGACCTCAACACCGCCGACGCCCTCGCCGCCATCTTCGAGCACGTGCGCGACATGAATACCACGCTCACTGCCGACAGCGCCGTAGAGGCCATCGACGCGGGCCTGAACGCCCTCAAGACCATGACGGACGTGCTCGGCATCCTCCGCAAGGATTACGACGCCACCCCTGCCGACGTCAAGGAGCTGGTGGAAAAGCGCACGGCCGCGAAAAAGGCCAAGGACTTCGCCGAGGCCGACCGCCTGCGCGACGAAGTGCTGAAAATGGGTTATGTCATCGAGGATACCCCCAAGGGGCCGAAAGTCAAAAAGGCGTAAGGAAGTAGAAAAAACGGCGCGGCCATCCCGGTCGCGCCGTTTACCGTTCACAGCGTGTGATAAAAGAGAACAATATCCTCGTAATGTCCGTCCTTCATCAAAAACCCTCCCGGCACCTCGCCGATGCGCACAAAGCCAAGCTTTTCATAGAGATGAATCGCGCCCAGATTGCTTTTGACCACGGCGTTAAACTGCATCAGCCGAAAGCCCAGCGCCGCGGCGGTTTCCAAACAGTGGGAAACCAGCGCCTCGCCTGCGCCCTTGCCGCGCGCGGAGCGGTCCACAGCGTAGCTGGCGTTGGCAATGTGCCCGCAGCGGCCCTCGTTGTTGGGGTGCAGTATGTACAGGCCGAGAATTTCGCCGTCTTCCTCAGCCACAGCGGAAAAGCTCTGCCCGGCAAAGAAATCGCGCGCTGAATCCAACTTCAGCGTTTGAAGCTGGGGAAAGGCGATGCCGTCTTCCACCACCTGGTTCCAGATTTCCGCCATGCGCGGCAAATCCGCTTCTTCATATTTGCGCACGTTCATTGTTTTCACGCTCCTCGTCCGTATAAAGTTTATATAAGTCGTAATACACGCCCCGGCGCGCCATCAGTTCGTCGTGGGTGCCCTGTTCGACGATGCCCTTGTCCGTAAGTACGAGGATGACCTGCGCGTTGCGGATGGTGGTCAGGCGGTGGGCGATGGTGAAGGTGGTGCGCCCCTTCATCAATGCTTCGAGAGATTTTTGCACCAGGCGCTCGCTTTCGTTGTCCAAGGCGCTGGTAGCCTCGTCTAGAATCAGCACAGGCGGGTTTTTCAAAAACACGCGTGCAATGGAAATGCGCTGCTTCTGGCCGCCGGAGAGCTTGGTTCCGTGCTCTCCGACGTAAGTGGCGTAGCCATCTTCCAACTCCATGATAAAATCGTGCGCCCCGGCGCGTTTTGCGGCCTCCATGACCTCCGCGTCCGTGGCGGATGGGCGGCCATAGCGGATATTGTCTATCACCGTGCCGGAAAAGAGGTGCACATCCTGCTGCACCACGCCGATGCGGCTGCGCAGGGAATGCAGCGTGTATTTGCGGATATCCTCGCCGTCGAGCAGTATGCGCCCGGAAGTCACCTCGTAAAAGCGGGGAATGAGGTTGCACAGCGTGCTCTTGCCTCCGCCCGATGGCCCAACCAGCGCCACGCTTTCCCCAGCGGGCACGTGCAGGTTGATATCCGTGAGCACATTTTCCAGCCCTTCTTCATAGGTAAAGCTCACGTGGTCGAAGGTGATATCGCCCTTGACATCCTCCACATCCACGGCGTCGGGCGCGTCGTCGATTTCCACCGGTACTTCCATTACTTCGATAAAGCGCTCGATGCCCGTAAGACCCCTCATGAACTGCTCGGAAAACTCGATCAGGCGGCGGATGGAGGTGAGCAGCGTCTGCACAAAGAGTATGTAGGCGATGTAGTCGGCGGCGGTGATACCTCCCTCGCCGCGAATCAGGAACAGCGCACCCAGCAGCACCACCACGATGAACATCAGCCCGTCAAACAGGCGCGTGACCGAATGGAAGCCCGCCATGTTGTGGTACATCGCGCGTTTGATGCGCAAAAAGCCGCGGTTGCCCTCGGCAAACTTTTCCTTTTCCAAATCCTCGTTGGCAAAGGACTTGACCACGCGAATGCCGGAAAGCGTGTCCTCCACCTGTGCGTTCAATTCGCCAAGCTGATGGCGGGATTCCTTGAACGTGGAGCGCATGCGCTTGGAAAAGCGGATGGAAAAATACATCATGAAGGGAAAGATGGCAAAGATAATCAACGTCAGCGGCACGTTGATCGTCAGAAGGATGACAAACGCCGCCAGCACCTTGATGGAGGTAATAAAAACCTCCTCCGGGGTGTGGTGGGCGAATTCGGTCACGTCGAACAGGTCGGTGGTGATGCGCGACATGATCTGGCCAATCTTGGTATTGTCGTAATAGGAGTTGGACAGCCGCTCCAAATGCGCGAACATGTCCCGGCGCATGTCGGTTTCAATGCGTGAGCCCATGATGTGGCCGATGGACTGCATGTAGTAGTTCGCCGCCGCGTCCACAATGCGCAGAAGGATATAAAACCCGCCCAGCAACAACACTGGCCGCAGTGTCAGCGAATCGGCTGAACCGGTGAAATAGCGCACAATCAGCGGCAACGCCAGATCGCACAGCGTGGTCAGCGCCGCGAAAAACAGGTCCAGCGCCAGCGTACTCGCGTAGGGCCGGAAATAGGGGAGAAACCGACGGATGAGCGCCGCGCTTTCACGCATGCCATGCCGCGTCGCAGACGTATCTTTTGCCATGCTCTATCCCTCCGCTGCTTTTACCATCTACCATCATAAGAATGGTTTTCGGGAAAGTCAAGTTAAGGCTTTGAGCAGAGCCGTGTTCCCGCCGCATGGAGGCTTGACAAGCGCGCCCCTTGCGTCTAAAATGGGTAGAAGGTGGTAAATATGGCCTCGGGTCTGCGCGCAAAACTGCAAGCGATTGCCCCCGGCACGGCTGCTCCCGCGCGGCCGGCCGGCGGAGGGCTTGTTGTGCGCGTGGACAGGCGCAAAGCGCCCGAGGGCTTGCTTTCCCTGCCCCGGCGCGGCCTTGCCCGCATGGGGGCACGGGAAGATTTCGACGTCGGCCGCAGCCTGTTTCTCGATACAGAAACCACCGGGCTTTCCGGCGGCGCCGGTACGGTGGCCTTTATGGTCGGAGCCGCCTATGTGGAAGGCGGCCAGCTCGTCACCGAACAGTATGTCTTGGGCGACTATTCCGACGAGCCGGAAATGCTTCTGCGCCTCGGCGTGCTGCTGGCGCGCTTTGATACCGCCGTGACCTTCAACGGCAAGACGTTTGATATGCCGCTTCTGCAGGCGCGCTATACGCTCTGCCGTCTGCGGGAGCATTGGCGCGACCTTGACCAGCTTGACCTTCTGCATCCGTCGCGGCGGGTGTGGAAGCTCCGCCTGCAATCCTGCCGGCTTTCCAACCTTGAGGAGCGCGTGCTCGGCGTGCACCGGGAAAACGATCTGCCGGGCAGCGAAGCCCCGGAACGCTTTTTCCGCTATCTGCAAAGCGGCGATTTCTCGCTGCTGGAAGATGTGATTGCCCACAATTTGCAGGATGTGGTGACGCTCGCGGCCCTGCTGGTTAAGTTGGCCAATCTCTTTGACGAGCCCCTCGCGGCGCGTGACAGCCGGGACCTTTACAGCCTCGGCCGCGCCTTGGAAAAACAGGGCGACGGTCAGGCGGCGGAATTGTACGCCCTTTCGCGCGATGTGCCACAGGGCAGTTACAGGCTCTATACGATTTACCGGCGCGCCGGGGAATGGGAGAGGGCGCGCGCCGTGCTCGAGGCCATGGTGCGCAAAAACCAGATGGGTTATGTGCCCCATATCGAGCTGGCAAAAATCTATGAACACCACGACCGCAATTACCGCCGGGCGTTGTTTTACACAAAGATTGCCCTGGCGATGTGCGATGGCCGCGAACAGCAGGCGATCGAGCGCCGAAAGGCGCGGCTGGAGCGCAAATTATCCGGAGGAGGAATCCACTCGTGAGCATTTTTGGAGGAAACCCGGCTGTAAAGGCTGGCAACCATGCCTACCGCTGCCATGTGGATGGCAACAAGCTGCTGGAGGCAGGCAAGACCGAAGAAGCGCGCGCCAAACACGACGAGGCGCTCAAGTATTATGCCGAAGCCTATGACGCGGGCTTGGACCGCGTGGGCATGCTGATGTCCTACGGCGTGCTGCTGATGCGCCGGGACGAGTATGAAAAGGCCAAGGAAGTCTATCTGCGCGTTCACTACAAGCCGGGTCTTTCCAAGGAAGACCGCTTTGATTTGCGCAATAACTATTCCATCTGCCTGTGGCGGCTGGGCAAGTTGGACGAAGCCATTGCCACCATCAAGCGCGCGGCGGCGGATAAAAAGACCACATTGGTCTATACCACGCTGGGCATGTTTCTCATTCTTCAGGCCGAGCAGACCGGCGATTTTTCCGAAGCCATCGCCTTCAATGCCGAAGCCTACGAATACGACGATGAAGACGCCGCCATTCTGGACAACGTCGGCTTTTTGCACATGACCATGGCTGAAAAAGCGCGCGCGGATGGCGACGCGGAAAAAGCTAGCGCTGAGCGCAAAAAGGCATACGATTATTTTACGCGCGCGCACAAGCTCAAGCCGCGCCAAATTACCACGCTGTACTACCTGGCCAAGATGCTGGAGGAGGACGGCCAGAAGGAGCGCGCTGCGCAGTTCATCGACGCGGCGCTGGAGGGCAGCTTTTCCTCCATCTGCCCGGTTTCCCGCGAGGAAGCCGAGGCGTTGCGGGATAAGATCAAGGGCTAGCGGGGCTTATTGGGGGGATCGGGATGAATCGGAAGTGGATTGCGGCAATCCTGTGCGCTGTGCTGTGCCTTACGCTGTTGCCGTCCGCTCTGGCGGCACAGGACTACGAATGGACGCTGGACGATTACATTTGGACGTTGCAAAGCAAACGTGTAAACGGCGTGCCCATTGGCGACGCGCTTAACGACGCCTTTTCAGAGATCTCATGGCAGGCCGTACAGGATGGGGATGATATCTACGGTTATTGCTCTGGCGGCGTGCCTGGCGATAATTTTGAATTGCTCGTTCGATTTACCGGCGAATTCACTTTCGAGATTGTGGACGGAACGCGCAATGGAGAAACGATGCCTAATCCATCGCAGTTGTTGCTGGACGCCCTTGGCGCCTATCAGCAGGGCCATCGCTGTGATGCCTGTGCGGGGCTCGGTTATACCGACGCTTGCCTGAACTGTGCCGGCACTGGTTTTGCCTTTGCCTCGGCGTGCCTGGCCTGTGGCGGCAGCGGCCGCTATGCCTGCCGCACCTGCGGAGGCTATGGCGTAATGACCAGCGACTATACCCGTGAATGTCCCTTCTGCGAGGGAACGGGCGTCGCCGGAACTTGTTCCACCTGTGGTGGCGGCGGTTATGGCATGCTTTCCGGTACGTTGATGATGTGTACCGACTGTTTGGGCAGCGGAGAAGCCGTTTGTCCATGGTGCAGCGCCGCCGGGATAAAAATGGGTTATCTTCGTAACAGTTGAGCAGGACAAAGCGGGTTTGGCGGCAGACGCCAAGCTCGCTTCGTTCAAGTAGCTCCGGGCCGGTTTCCAACCAGCGCCCTTCTTTTTGGCGCTTTCCACAGCACCAGCAACTGCTTCCGAAATGGTTTCAAATTGCCTTGCTTTTTGCCGAAGCGCGTGTAAATTGAACCGGTGCGCTCAGGCTCGCTTCATTGCGATGGCGCGAGCGCTGTTTTGGCCTCTCCGGGAATTCCTTTGGGAGCATAAGAAGCGCCCCCTTAAAGGTCATCGCCCCCGTTTTGGCAATCCCCAGCGGCTCTTTTCAATTCAAAGCGATATCTTAAAACACTGTTTTAAGTCCACTCAACGCCGTTTGTCAGGAAGACGGCAAAGCATTTTGAAAGCGCAAAAAACCGCCTCCGGACGGGGCGGCGGCATGGTTTTCAGGTTTCCATCTCCTCAGGCGGCTTGGAAAAATCCACCTGTGGCAATTCATCCAGCGAGGATATGCCGAAGTGGCGCAAAAACGTATCCGTGGTACGATAGAGGATGGGGCGGCCCAACGCCTCGCGGCGGCCGGCCTCCTCAATGAGATTTTTTGTGAGCAACGCCTGCACCGAGTAATCGCATTTCACGCCGCGCACCTGTTCGATATCGGCCTTGGTCACCGGCTGACGGTAGGCGATGATGGAAAGCGTTTCCAAAACGGCCTGCGAAAGCGGGCGCTTTTCCAGCGGTTGCAAAAAAGCTTCCACCTGCGGCGCGTATTCCGGGCGAATGGACAAAAACACCTCGCCGCCCGAGCGGTTGAGGCGCAGCCCGTGGCTTTCCAACGCCAAATGCTCGGCAAGCTCCGTCAAGGCCGTTTCCATCTCCATTGCTGTCAGGTTCATCGAATGCGCCAGGTCTTCCACGCGCACCGGGTCTCCGGACACAAAGAGAATCGCTTCAATGACCGCGCACAAATCCTTCATGTAAGCACCCCAAAAGTTAAACTGCAAATTTATTATAGGGGGCAAAGCGCAGCTTGTCAAGCGCGCGGCAGGGCGAATATTTTCGCAGAAAAAACGTAAAATCTCCGCTTTTTTGCCGAAATTTGCCGAAAACGGCTATCCAGAACGCGCAAAACACGGTATAATAGACCTATCCTTATCAAGGAGTGAAGCGCATGCCAAGCAAGCATCCGGCGATCGAGCTTCAGGGCCTGACCAAGGCGTTTGGCTCAATTGTCGCCAATCAGGATATTGACCTGACTGTATTCAGCGGCGAAATCCTGGCCCTGCTGGGTGAAAACGGCTCCGGCAAGACCACGTTGATGAACATGCTCTCCGGCATTTACCGCCCGGACGCGGGCCATATCCGCGTAAACGGCAAGGAAGTGCATATCCGCTCCCCGCACGACGCCATCGCGCTGGGTATCGGTATGATTCATCAGCATTTCAAGCTCGTGGACGTGCTTTCCGTGCAGGAAAACATCGTCCTGGGGACTACCGGGCACTATGCCAACCGCAAACAGCTCAACCGGGAAATTTCTGATCTGTGCGACCGCTTTGGCCTGCACATCGACCCCACGCGCAAGATCTATTCTCTCTCCGTCAGCGAAAAGCAGACGGTGGAGATTCTCAAGGTGCTCTATCGCGGGGCGCGCACGCTGGTGCTCGACGAGCCCACGGCGGTGCTGACGCCGCAGGAAATCGAGCGCCTGTTCGCCATATTGCGCAAGATGCGCGACGAGGGCTGCGCCATCATCATCATTACCCATAAGCTCAACGAGGTGCTGGAAATTTCCGACCGCGTCACCATATTGCGCAAGGGCCGCTGCATCGGCACGGTCAATACGAAGGAAACCAACGCCCGCGAGCTGACCGAGCGCATGGTCGGCGCGGCGGTGGATCTCTCCATCCACCGGCCAGAGCCGCTGCGCGACGCGCCAATGCTGGACGTGCATCACCTGACCGTTGTAAACGACGATGGCGTCAAGGCCCTGGACGACGTCAACTTCTCCATCGCCTCGGGCGAGATTCTCGGCGTGGCGGGCGTGGCCGGCAGCGGCCAGAAGGAGCTGTGCGAGGCCATCGCCGGCTTGCAGCCCATCGCTGGGGGCGCAATTCTCTGCCAGCACGTCTCCCTGGAGGGGCTTTCCCCTCGCGAGATCATCCGCCGCGGCGTTTCGATGTCCTTCATTCCTGAAGACCGTCTGGGCATGGGCCTGGTTGCCTCCATGGGCATGGTGGACAACATGCTGCTCAAGGAATACCAGAATCAGCCCGGCGCGCTGGTAGACCGCGCCCCCGCGCGCGATCTGGCCAACCGGTTGGTCAAACAGCTCAACATTTCCACGCCAAGCATCCATACGCCGGTGCGCAAGCTCTCCGGCGGCAACGTGCAGAAAGTGCTGTTGGGACGGGAGATCGCCTCGAACCCGCGCATACTCATCACCGCCTATCCCGTGCGCGGCCTGGACATCAATTCTTCCATGACCATTTACCACATGCTCAACGAGCAGAAGCAGAAGGGCGTGGCCGTGCTCTATATCGGCGAAGACCTGGACGTGCTTCTGGAGCTGTGCGACCGCATCATGGTGCTGTGCGGCGGCCGCGTGACCGGCATTGTGGACGCGAACATGGTGACCAAGGAACAAATCGGCCTGATGATGACCGGTTCTTCGATGGAGGAGGCGATGGAAAATGGCTAAGGGCTTTCCTCTGCGCGTCATCCGGCGCGCCGATATTTCCCAGGGCAAATCCTGGGCGGTGCGTCTGTGCGCGATTTTGCTGGCCCTGCTGACCGGCGGCGTTTTTATGGCGGTTCTTGGCTATGACCCTTTGGCGATTTACCAGACGATGATTACCGGCTCGCTCGGCTCGCAGATGAGCATTGAACTGACGGCTCGGCTGGTTATACCGCTGCTGATTACCTCGCTGGGCGTGACGCTCGCCTTCAAGATGCGCTTCTGGAATATCGGCGCGGAAGGTCAGATCTGCGTGGGCGCAATCGCGGCGACGTATTTTGCCCTTTTCCACGACGACTGGCCGCAGTGGATACTGCTCGTCGTCATGGCGCTGGCGGGCCTGATCGCCGGCGGCCTGTACGGCATGATTCCCGCCTATTTCAAGTGCCGTTTTGGCACCAACGAGACGCTTTTGACGCTGATGCTCAACTATGTGGCCCTCTACACCATTCAAGCCCTGCAACAGGGCCCATGGCGCGATCCTTCACAGCTCGGTTTTTTCAAGGTCGCCCGTTTTGCCCCCTCCGCGCGTCTGCCGGAAGTGCTGGGCGTGCACATCGGCTGGATTGTAGCCCTGGTGCTGGTAGTGCTTCTGTATATCTATCTGCGCCATTCCAAACAGGGCTATGAGTTGACGGTGGTCGGCGAAAATGAGGCTACGGCGCGCTATGCGGGCATTCCGGTCAAGCGCGTGGTCATCCGCACGATGTTCCTTTCGGCGGGCATTTGCGGCCTTGCCGGCATGTTGCAGGCCTCTGGCGCAGACAGGACGCTCAACGACACCGTGGCCGGTGGGGTGGGCTTTACGGCCATCACTGTGGCGTGGTTGGCGCGGCTGAACCCCATCGGCATGCTGATCGTTTCGGTGCTTTTCTGCATCCTCGAAAAGGGCAGCGCCTCGGTGCAGTCGGTCTACAACCTTTCGGCAGCGACGGCGGAGGTCTTGCAGGGCATCATTCTCTTTTTCGTGCTGGGCTGTGAGTTTTTCCTGACCCACCGGATTTGCCGGGCAGACAAGCTGGAAGGAGGCGTTGAGCGTGGCTGACAGCGTGTGGTTCAACTTCATATTGGCGGCAATCCCGGCGGGCATGCCGCTTCTGCTGGGTACGCTGGGTGAAATCCTGACGGAGAAGTCCGGCAACATCAACCTCGGCGTCGAGGGCATGATGTACATGGGGGCTATCTTCGGCTTCCTGGGCGGCTTTTATACCAACAGCGCCGTGTTCGCGCTGCTGGCGGCCTTTGGCGGCGGCATGTTGGGCGCGCTGATTTACGCCTTTTTGACCGTTACCCTCAAGGCCAACCAGAACGTCACCGGCCTGACGCTGACCATCTTTGGCACGGGGCTTGCCAGCCTCATCGGTGAAAATCTGTTGGCGGGCGGCACCGCCTCGGCCTCCTTTTCCGCGGAGTTGCAGGCGTCGTTTGGCAGCATCCGCATTCCATTGCTGGCGGATATTCCCTATATCGGGCCGCTGCTGTTTAACAACAACATATTCGTCATTATTGGCGTGGCCTGCGCCATTGTCATGGGGCTGTATCTCAACCACACCCGCCGCGGCCTGAACCTGCGTGCCGTGGGCGAAAACCCCGGTGCGGCGGACGCGGCCGGCGTAAACGTCGCCCTCTACAAGTATGTACACATACTCATCGGCGGCGGCATCTGCGGCCTGGGCGGAGGATACGTGTGCTTTGTGACCTGCAAGGGCCTGTGGGTGCAGAACTGCGTCAACGGCCTGGGTTGGATTGCCGTGGCTCTGGTCATTTTCGCAAGCTGGAGTCCGTACCGCGCCATCTTTGGCTCGCTTGTATTCGGTGCTTTGAGCGTATTGCAGTTCTACAAGCCCGATTTCCTGCGCGATGTGAGCGCGCCGATTTTCTCGATGCTGCCGTTCCTGGTGACGGCCATTGTATTGGTCATCACCTCTATACGCATGTCGCGTGAGAAGGTACAGCCCAAGGGCTGCGGCACAAATTACGACCGCGAGGAACGATAAAAAAACAGACGACCGGTGCAAATCCGCACTGGTCGTTTTTTCTGATTGCCCTTAAAACTCGCCCTGAAAATACCGCTTGGCCTGTTCCGTAATGCGGCGCACGAATTCTCCCTTGGCGGCGGTATAGCCGTCACGGTCGTGTTCAAAGGGACGCCACAAGGAGAGCTTAAGACGTTCGTATTCCTTTGCCAGCTCGGGATGGAGGTTCAGATAATCCCGAAAATACACTTCATCCGCGTCTCCGCGCAAGCGCAGGTGCAGGTGGAATACCTCCGGCGCAAAGCCCTGCGGCGTATATCCGCGGTTAAAAGAGGCGCGTTCGCGCTCGTGGCGCATGTGGATATAACCACAGTCCGGAAGGCGCGCGGCCAGTGACAGAAAAGCGGCTTCATCCGTTGCCTCCAAAAGCATATCCACCGTCGGTTTGGCCCAGATGCCTTCGATGGCGGTGCTACCCACATGCGTCAGCTGGTAGATCTGCTCCAGAGGCAGCAGCGCCCGCAAGCGCGCGCTTTCCCGCATAAACCAGCCCTGCCAGGCGTCCTGATGCGGCACAAGGATGATGGGAAACAACGCCGCCAGTTCATCCGCGGTCATTTCCTCCAGCGCTTTCACGTTTCCTCCTCGCCCAGATAGGGCTTGTCGATGGTGACGACGGCGTGATAGTTGCCCGGCAGACGGGAAACGGCCTGATTGATTTCCTTGCGTGCCTGCTCGTCGGAGATGGAAAGCTCGTTGGGAATCACCGCGTCAAAGATGACGTTCGTGTGCGTCGGCCCGGTCACCATGCGGAAGTCGTGGATGGTGACGGGCGCGTTCAGTTCGGCGCGTATGGCGTCCTGCACCTTTTGCCGCGTCTCGCCCACGAGGGAATCGTTGGTTGCCAGAGGGTCCATGTGGATGACCGCGTGGCAGTTCAGCTCGCTCTTGAGGCGCTGTTCGA
>DSTMC04003__coassemble_1210_pt1 | contig 20656 bp, 14 predicted proteins | sample DSTMC04003__metabat2_low_PE_048 | metagenome-assembled genome bin DSTMC04003
GCGCTCAAACCCCAGCGCCACCACCAGGCGGTTGATAACCCCGCCGTAGTCAAACAGCACCAGCCAGATCAGAAGCATGGCCGAGGACGGCATCAGATACGGCATGAGAATGCTGTTGCGGAAAAAAGCGCCGCCGGGCTTTAAGCGGTTGAGCAGCATTGCCACGATGAAGGAAAGCACCCACACCAGCGGCGTGCAGATCATAGACAAAACCAGCGTGTTTTTCAACCCCAGCAAAAACATTTCATTTTTCCAGATGCTTATGTAATTGTCAAACCAGACGAACGTATTTTTGTAGCTTCCGTCTGTAAGGCTGTAATAGATGCCGCCGATAAACGGCACGATGTAAAACAGCGTCAGGCCAATCAGGCCGGGCAAAAGGTAGAGAAGCGCCGAGCGCTTGCGGGTAAACACGTCCTGCCTCCCCCCGCGCGGACGGGGCCGGGACAACCCGGCGCGCCGCGCGTATATCGTTTCTTTGGATAAGGCACCTACATGCCTTCCATCATCATCATTTGCAGCTTGCCATCCACGCCGTTGATGAACTCGTCGGCGGAAATCATGCCGCTTATATACTGCTGCTGCAATTCATAAAAGGCAAATTCGTTGTCGCCGCCCATGCCGAGGTTGCGCGTGATGAGAATGTGGGGCGCAATCTCGCGGTAGCGGGCGATACTCTCCGCGCTGGCGCGCCAGGCGCCGTCGCGCAGGTAATTTTCGCGGTAACCCTCGTATTCGGCCACCAGTTCCTCAAACGCGCCCTTGTCTTGCTCGTCGGCTTGGTCGAGTTGTTCTTTGGCGTCGGCAATCATCTGGTCGTAGTTTTCAAGCGTAGCTTCGTAATCTGGACTGCGCACCGGCTCGTTTTCCTCAGGCGAGAGCTGTATTTTCAAAACCGCGTCCATCTCGCTTGCGACCGTTTCCAGAAACGCGATGGCCTCTGCGCGGTTTTCGGAAAAGGGATTGACAAACGCCACGGTCAGGCTGGCGTTGATGTGCGGTTCCTCATCCCCGGCAAAGCTGAGCAGCAGCGGCTCATAAGCGGATTGCCCGCCGTAACTTTCGACGGTAATGTCGGCGTAAGCCGAGTAGAGCATGTTGTGTTCGCCGTCGTTGCCTCCGGAACTCCAGCCATAACCGCCGCTTTCATCGGGTTCATCCAGCCCGAGCGCCGTCCAGTCCACGCTCTCGCTAGCCGCGAGCGCCTCGCGGAAAGCGGCGGTATCGAAGGCCAACTCGTTGCCCGGCTGAGAGATGATGGTCATATAATCCTGAATCATAGCGCCCATGTACAAATAGCGGGCGCTGCCGTAATCTTCAAGGCCGTCAAACAGGCTCATGCCCGGTTCTTCAGCCGCCTTTTGCGCCAGCGGCACAAGGCTTTCAAAGAACTCCGCCCAGGTCGTGGGCACGTCGTCCTGCGTCATGCCCAGCCGCTCGAAGGCAGCCGGGTCGTAACCGCGCCCTTCCATATATATCGCCACGGGCACGCCCACGATTTCGCCATCGCGCGTGCAGACCTCCTGCACAAAGGGATAGCAGCTTTCCACCAGCGACGCAATCGTTTCGCTTTCCGTAAGCTCGGCCATGTAGCCGCGGGAAAACACCGCTTCGTACTCCGAGGAATCGACGTTCAAGCAGTAAACATCCACCGTAGAAGAGCGGTTCATCATCGCCTGCACGATATCCTCCACCTGCTGGGTCATAATCACTTCCACATCGCCGTGCGCGTTGCCAAAAGCGTAATAGGCATTTTCAATGGAAGTATTGTAGCTGTCCTGCACAGTGAGGCGTATATCCGCGCGCAGGGACGGGTCGGTGTTGCGGCGCACGACCACCTCATAGTCGCCGGCGATATAGAAGCCATCGGCGGTGACGATGGGCTGCATCGCGCCCGCGTTGTTCAGGGGTATCTCAGCCACAGATTGCATGGTGGCAACGTCCATGCCTGTAATGGCGTGCAATTCGCCGTTCATGATGAAATAGACGGTATCCGTCTCCGCGCGGTAGGCAAGGCCATAGGGATAGGCGTAGCCATCAACGGGGAGGACGGCCAGTTCCTCGGTCTCTCCCTCAGCGGGATCGGCCGCGCAGAGCGTGACCGCGTTGCCATCCTCGCCCCACTTGACACTGATATACAACAACCTGCCATCCTTATAGGCGCAGAGGGAATCCGGCTCTGTGCCGAAAAGTTCGTTCATATAATAAACGTCTGTATCGCCGTCCTCCAGGTCGGTTGCGACCAGCAGACGGTTTATATCGTCATCATAGCTGGAAAAGTAGAGCGTGTCCTCCATCACAAAGGGCATATCGCACTGGGCGAAATATTCATAATCGCCGTCCCCTTGGATCAGGTCGTACCAATCCAGCTCGACGATTTCCTCGCCGGTCGTGGCGTTGCTCTCGCCGTCAAAGGCCAGTTCATACAGCCACGCGCCCTCTACGGTGCTGAAAAACTCCATATTCTCGCCTTCGCCCTCTGTTTCCGAAGCGGTTTCGGTGACGACCAGGCAGGGGTGGTTTTTATAGGCGACGAGCGCCACGGCTTCGCGGCTCACGGAGATGTTTTCATCCTCCCCCGCCTCGATATCCAGCGTCAACTCGTGCCGCACGGGCTCGGTTTCGCCGCCCTCCAGCGTGAAAAGCGCATTGTAGGCGAGCATGTATACCGTGCCGTCCACCTCGACGATGCTGCGCAGGTCGCCATAGTAGCCATCCATCCCCTGGCGGAGCAGGAGGGCGTCGCCGGGTGCGGCAAACGCGACGGCGGGCAGCGCAAACAGCAGGATGAGCAACAGCGCAAACAGCTTTTTCATATCTCTTTCCTCCCTCGTCATTGCCGGCACGACCGCCCGGCGGTCCTGCCCGTGTTACATGCCTTCTTTCATCATCATTTGCAACTGGCCATCCATCCCGGCGATGAACGCACCAGCGGGAATCGCGCCGTCCAGGTATTGTTGCATTTGCGTATAGTAGGCTCCTTCATTATCGCCGCTCAGGCCGATATTGCGCTTGATGGCGATATTCCCAGCGATGGAACGGTACCGCGCAATGCTCTGATCGCTGGCCAGCCAGCCATCGTAGCGGGCAAACCGCTCGCGCTGTTCCTCGTACTGGGCGATGCGCGCTTCCAAGGCCCCGGCGGTATCCGCGTCTGCCGTTTCAAGTTGCTTGCGCAGCATAGCAAGCTGTTCATCGTAGGCGTCCAGCTCCTGCTGGTACTGCGCTTTTGGCAGCGGCTCGTTGTTCTCCGGCGAAAGGTGTATCTTCAAAACGCCATTCATTTCCCTGACCAGCGTTTCCAGAAAGGCCACAGCCTCCTCGGGATGCTCGGAATATGGATTGACAAAAGCCACGAGCAGGCCGGCCAACAGCTGCGGCTGCGCGCCATCGTCAATGGCAAGCGGCAGCGCGTCATACGCGCTGATCGCCGTATAGCCCCCGGCAGTGACATATGTATCCAGGGAAAACAAGGCGTTGCCACCAACTTCGATGGTGGGCGCGGCGGCTGCGCTCGCTGTGCCGCCGGCACCCGTTTCATCCTCCCAATCGCCGTCCGGCGCAGATAGGCCCAGCGCTTTCCAGTTCACGCTTTCAAAAGCCTCCAGAATGGCGCGGAAAGCAGGCGTATCGAAGGTAAATTCGTTTCCCGGCTGGGCAATGAATGTCACGTAGCTGCTCATCATTTCGTCAAACAGCTGCACGGACATGCTCTCGGCGTCATAATCGCCTGCAAACAGGCTCGCGCCCGGCACAGTGGCGACCTTTTGCGCCAGCGGTTCCAGCGAAGCGAAGAACTCCGCCCACGTCCCGGGCAAGTCCTCTGCCGAAAGGCCAATCTCCTCCAGGAGCTTCGAATTATAGCCGAGACGACCTTGCAAATAGATTTCCACCGGGACGGCCACGGCCTGACCATCCTGCATGCAGACATCCCGCACAAACGGATAACAGCTTTCCAAAAAGGCCCGGATTGTTTCGCTTTCAATGGCGGGCATGTAGCCGCGGGAGGACACCGCCTCGTACTCGAGCAATTCCACCTCCACGCAGTAAACGTCCATCATGGAGGAATGGCCCAGCATTGCCTGTACCAGCGCTTGCGTGGAATCCGCCAAAACCACTTCCACGCCGCTGTTCTGGTTTGCAAAGGCATAATAGGCGTTTTCCAGCGAGGCGGCATAACCGTTTTGCACAGTCAGGCGGGTCGCCGCGCGCAGGGATGGGTCGGTATTGCGGCGCACGACGGCGTCAGAGTCCCCGGCTATGTAAAAGCCATCGGCAGTGAGGATGGGCGCGACTCTGTGCAGACTCCCCACGGGGATTTCCGCCACCGTCTGCATCGTTTCCGGATTCAGGCCAGTCATGGCGTAAATTTCGCGATTCATGGCGAAATAGAGCGTATCGCTTCCGGCGCGATAGGCCAGCCCGCCAGGGCAGGCAACCGCTGGGCAGGAGAATTCCACCAGCGTTTCCATCGTTTCAGCGTCAAAATCAATGGCATGGAGGGCAACTGTGTTTTCTGCTTCGCCCCAAACGACGGTTTCGCCAAGAAGTTTGCCATCCTGGTAAGCGCACAAGCCTTCCAGACTCAGCCCACCGGTTAAATCGGCGGTGTACAGCACATCCGTTGCGCCATCGGCGAGATTGGTGGCGACGAGCATTTCACTGTCGCCCGCGTCATAGCTCTTCATATAGAGCATGTCATCTATGACAACGGGCAAAAAGACGCCGGCGAGTTCTTCAAAATCTTCATAGGACTGGATGAGGCCGTCCCATTCAAGCTCCACAATCCGCTCGCCAAGCGCAGCGCGGCTTTCGCCGTCAAAGGCGAGTTCATGGAGATACACGCCCTCTATGGTTTCATAGTATCCCATCATCCCGTCGTCCACAAAGTATTCATCTGCATACTCAGCGGCAATCAGGCAGGGGCGGCCTCCATAGGCAATTATGGAAACGGCCTCGTGCCGCGTGACAACGCCGCCGTCAACCGCCCCGGTTTCCCAAAGCTCTGCCTCGGACGAATCGAGCGCCAGTTCATGGCGGACGAATGTATCCTGTCCTTCTTCAAGGGTATAAAGGGCGTCGGCCAGCAGGTAAACCGTGCCGTCCGCCTCAGCCAAACCGCGCACGCTTCCATATTCGCCGTCCTCGCCGCCATGCAGCAGCACGGCGTCGCCGGGCGCAGCCATGGCAGCGGCGGACAGCATCGCAAGCACAAGCGCCAGAGCCAACATCTTCTTCATTTCCTCATCCCATTCCTTTCCGCGGCCGCATACGATCCCCATCGCGCGGCCGCCCCCGTCGATCCTCTTGCGTTACATACCTTCCTTCATCATCATTTGCAGCTTGCGGTCAACGCCGGTGATGAACTCGTCGGCGGTGATTTTCTGATCCATGTACTGGGACATGAGGTCATAAAACTCCTCGGAATTATCGTCGCCCAGGCCCATATTGCGAACGACGCGGATGCTCTCCGCGAAGGTGCGGTAGCGGGCGATGCTTTCCTCGCTGGCTTCCCAGGCGCCGTATTTCAGGAAGTCCTCGCGGGAACTCTTGTATTGCTCAATCATCTCCTCGAAAGCCGCCTTGTCCGCCTCGTCCGCCTGTTCAAGCTGCTCCTGGGCGTCGGCGATCATCTGGTCGAACTCAGCCAAAGTAGTTTCATAGTACGGGCTCTTGACCGGTTCATTTTCATTGGGGGAAATATGAATCTTCACAAGAGGCTCCAGCTCGTCGGAAACGGTCTCCAGGAAAGCGATGGCCGCCTCACGATTTTCGGAGAAGGGATTGACAAACGCCACGTTCATGTTCGCGTTGATCTGCGCGGCCTTACCTTCGCCAAAACTCAGCAGCAAGGGCGAAAAAGCGTCCTGCATGGCGTAACCATTGGCTGAGACGTTGGTATAGCTGGAATAGAGCACATTGTGTTCCACTTCTCCGGAACCGCCGGACGCGGCAATAACCACGCCTTCCAGACCGTCGTCCGTATCCGGCGCGGGCATGCCCAACTTAGACCAATCGACGCTTTCATAGGCTTCGAGCACGGCACGGAATTCTTCAGTGTCGAAAGCAAACTCGTTTTCCGGCTGGGAGATGTAGTTCATATAATCGCTGATCATGGCGCTCAGGAACGTTGTGCGCGCGCTTTCATAATCGTAATACGTCTCAAACAGGCTCATGCCCGGTACTTCGGCCACCTTTTTCGCCAGCGGTTCCAGGCTTTCAAAGAACTCTACCCAGGTCTTGGGCACATCGTTCTCCGTCAGGCCGATGCGCTCGAAGGCCGCGGGGTCGTAGCCACGTCCATCCATATATATCTCCACGGGAATGGCCACCACCTGGCCGTCCTTTACGCAAACTTCCTGCACGAACGGATAGCCGTTTTCCACCAGAGCGGAGAGCTTTTCACTTCCGGAAAGTTCGGCCATGTAGCCGCGCGAGAACACCGCCTCGTACGCCTGCGAACTGACATTCAGGTAGTAGACGTCCACCGCCGTGGAGCGGTTCATCATCGCCTGCACGATGTCCTCTACCTGCTGAGTCATGATTACTTCCACATCGCCATGCTCGTTGGTAAAGGTATAGTAGGCGTTATCAATGGAAGTATTGTAGTTGTTCTGCACCGTCAGGCGGGTCTGAGCGCGCAGGGATGGGTCGGTATTGCGGCGCACAACCGCTTCATAATCCGCCGCGATGTAGAAGCCGTCGCCGGTAATGATGGGCTGCACATCGTAGATGCTGTCAACAGGGATCTCGGCAACGGACTGCATGGTGGTTACATCCATACCGGCAATGGCGTAGATTTCACCATTCATGACGAAATAGAGGGTGTCGTTTTCCTCGCGGTAAACCAGGCCGCTGGGAGAGGAATAACCCGTGGTGGGAATGGTAAACAGCTCCTGCGCTTCTTCCGCTTCAAGATCGACGCTGAAAAGTTTGACGGTATTGGCTTCCTCGCCCCACTCGATGGAGAGGCAAAGCATCAAGCCGTCTTTGTAGGCGCACAGCGTGTCCAGCCGCAGGTCGTTTCCGAGATCGCTGCCGTAGAGGGTATCGGTATCGCCGTCCTCAAGGTTGGTCATGGCGATAAACTCATTGCCGTCATTGTCGTAGCTGGTGAAGTAAAGCGTATCTTCCAGCACGAAGGGCATGCGGCACTGGGCAAGGTACTCATAGTCGCCGTTGCCCTGAATCAGGTCGTACCAGTCCAGCTCGGTCAGTTCCTCGCCGGTGGTGGCTTTCCCCTCGCCGTCAAAGGCCAGCTCATAGAGCCAGACGCCTTCCATGGTGCTGAAAGTTTCCTGTTCGTCGCCCACGCCCTCCACCTCGATGGTGCTTTCGGAAACAATCAGGCAGGGGCGGCCGCCGTAATTGATGATGGCAAGGGCCTCGCGGCTGGTGGAGGTATTGGCGTCATCATTCTCCTCCGCATCCTCCGCCACAGTCTCCTCCAGAAGCTTGAGTTCGTGCTTGGTGGGCGTTGTCCCATCGTCTTCCAGCGTATAGAGCGAATCGTAGGTCAGCAAATAGAGTGTCCCGTCGATTTCCACCATGCTGCGCGTGCTGCCATTGTAACCCTCCACGCCCTGGCGGAGCAATATGGCGTCGCCAGGCGCGGCAAAAGCGCTGATAGGCAACAGCATTATGGCAAACATCAAAAGGAACGACAACATCTTTTTCATGGTTCTGTTCTCCTGAAATTTATTCGGATATTCTTCCGTGGGCATCGCAATGTATTTTGGGCCAGGCAACGCCAGCACGCCGTGGTCCGGTGTTTTTCCATCGCGTCATTTGCATCATGCGGCCGGGATCGGGCATCACGGCGGAAAAGGAACCGCATTCGTGAATGGCGGCATTATTCCCGGCCGGCGCGATGCGCCGCTTGCTGAAGAATAGTCTGCATGACTGTCAGGCATCTTCAGACGGCTAAACGGGCACGGCTTCCACATTGTCATGCCGCGTCTTGATGGCAATAAGTTTTTCCGGTGGAAGCAATGGAATATGGGCCGGGATGAGCCGCCTGCGCGCCGGATCAGATTGCATCGCGGCGCAACGAGTATGTGGAAACCGGCAGCTCGCCGCCCGTTCCATCCAGCCTTCCTGCATAGGTACCGTAGCCTTTTGTCCATCGAGATAAATGGCATTCTACACAACGCCCGAAAGCGCGCTTCCCAGTTTTATCGTCCCGGTCACGCATTCGCTCGCCGGAAGCAGCCGCCTGGCAACCCCGTTTACCGCGCATAGCATGGACAAATATAACCAGTGAAGCGACTTATATGCCGCAATGGGATATGAATTCCTCTACCGGAATACCCCCGATTTCATCCGCAATCAGCGGAGGATTGCCTGGGGCGGTGCCAGCGAAAACCCATAGCGTGCAGGCGTGGCCACCGCCCATTCAAGCGTAGAATGCGTCTATTGGCAGGGCGCAAAGCGTATCGTTCAGGCCGTCAATATTGATGTTATAGAGGGAAAACCGTTCACACCGCCGCACAGGAGCACGGCATTTCCCAATACGCCCAGGGCAAACACGCGCATCAACACGGCAACAAATGGCATAACACGGATCTTTTTGATCCCCATGTTTGTCTATTCCGCCTGCGCCTCTCCATTCTCAGCATCCTGTTCCGGGACTTCTTGGGCGGGATCGTCTCCGGCGTCGTCGTGGCTTTCGCGGGTGTAGACCAGCACCGTCATGCCCAGGCGCACGCTCTCATCGGGCGTAAAGTCGACATAGGCGGTATAGGTCGGTTCCTCCCCTGTGGTCGCGGCGGCCGTTTCCCCTCCCTCGCCGCTGCTGCCGGCGGAAGCGCTCAGATAGGAAATGCCGGTTATGGTGCCTTCAAAGCGCGTCATGCGCTGCAAGTCCCAGTTGAATTCGATATCGACTTTCATGCCTTCCCGCACGAGGCCGAGGTCGCTTTCGCGCACCTGCATCTCGATGCGTGTGCCCTCGTCGGGATAGATCGAAAGAATCTTGCCGCCCTTTTCCACGGACGAACCCGCGCCCGCATCCACAGAGGCCACAATGCCGCTCACTTCGCAGATGATCTCATTGCCAGGAGCATAGAGGCCGTCCAACCCGCCGGTAACGGTTTCAAAAAGCAGCTCGCCGCGCTCGACGAAATCGCCATTTTTCACGTGCATTTTCAGGATGCTTCCGCTGCCTTTGATAGCCACTGCCTTGGCGGCGGCCACAGTGCCACGGCCAATGCGGGAAGACTCGGCATAATCGCTGCGGCGGTAGATGCCGACGGTTTCAGCCACATAGAATTCGCCGCCAGTGACCTCAACGTTGTATTCGCCGGCCTTCTCGCCCATGCCCGTCACCACGCCGGTACCGCGGTGACTGCCGTCGGAAGTACACTTGAGGTACACTGTTTCACCGACGTGGATGAACTTATTCTCGCTGCGGTTGTATGCCTTTTCCGTCGATGCGGCGATGGTGTATTTGTTGGTCGGTTCGATGAACAGCACGCCGCCATAACGCTCGGAAATGCCCTCGGTGGCGTCTCCCTCGCGCCCGAACACGCCGGATACAGTGCCCTCGACATCGGCATAAACCCGCGTAGTCTGGATGGTTGCGAGCACCTGGCCGGGCCGCACGCGGTCGCCGGCACGTACGGAAACTGTGTCCAGCACGCCGCCAAAGGGGGCAAGCACGAACTGCGCCTCGCCGCCAGTGACCACACCGTCGAACACCATCTCCGCCAGCCCCGCGCCGCACAAAAGCGCCAGCGTGAGCAGCATTGCAAAGACACGTCTTGTCAGCTTCATGCGGTCTCCTCCATTTCACCGTGCTCCATCTCCGGCGTCCAAGCGCCAAAGGGAACATCCAGCAGCGCTGTGGGTCCATAGTGCAGGTCATAGTAGTACATTGGCTGGGTCTGATCATCGCTGAGGGGATAGACTTCCTCATCGACAATCGCTTCCATTACCATCTCGCCCGCCAGCGGGTCCAGGGTAGAACCGCTCATCAACACGGTGTAATTGAACTTGCGCGTGGAAATACCAGCGGCCTTTAGATCGGTAAAAGCGGTGCCGGCGGTAAAGCCCGCCGTGGGGAAAGCCGTCACGTGGTCGCCCACGCGCAGCGCCACATATTCAATGCCGCTGTTGAACAGCAGACGGTATACCACGCCGTTGAACTGCCAGACATAGGCGTATTCGCCCGCGATTTCAGGGTCGATCTGCGCGGTGAGCAACAGCGTATCCGGGGCGTTCAGGTCGGCATGAGCCGCGTCTTCCCCCTCCTCAGCCTCATCCTGCGTCCAGGGCTTGAGGCCGGTATCCGTCCAGCGGGCCAGTTCGGCGGTAAACATCGGCTCGTAGGGGCCTTCCGGCTCGAAGCCCTCAGCGCTATCCAACGCCAGCGTCAGAGCCAACGGCGCGTCGCCAATGGTGAGGCGGTTCATCGGTTCTTCGGGAAGCACCAGGTTCAGCTCGCCATAGGGCGTGGTATCCACATCCTCGTCGCCAGTATGGTCGATGCTCGTTTCACCGTCTCCGCCGTCACCGCCACCGCCGCCGCCACCGCCGAAACTGGGATATTCGATGGGGGCGGGAATTTCAAAATCGGTGGGGTATTCAATGATATTCCCAGCCACGTCGCGCGCCATCAGCATGCCCTGCGCGTAAATTTCGCCGAGCTTGCCGGTGTGGGTATAGGTGCCATCCTCAGCGGCTGGCGTCCAGGTTGTGCCGCCATCCACGCTGAAAGCGTCCAAACCGCTGAGCGCATCCTCAGAGGAAAGGATAAACTGCGGCTGGCCTTCGGCAACGATAGATGCGGTCAGGTAGGCGGGCGGGGTAAGATCTATCTTGAGATCATAGCGCGTGGACATGGCGCAGACGTCGCCGATGCTGTCCAGGATGGCAAAACGCAGCGTGTATTCGCCCTCGTCCCGGGAAGTATAGGTATTGCCCGAGAGGATGATGAAGCGCTCGTCATAGGCGATGACCGCATAGCTGTAGCCCTTCGCATCCTCGGGAATGCCGGAAAGCGTGAACTGCGGGGCCTGGCACGACCATGTGCCGGGTGCGTAGTTTTCGGCGGCCACAAATATATCCATCTCGATCGGGCCAGGCTTTTCGGTCGGCTCAGGCTCCGGGTCCGGGGTCTGCGTTTTCTCCTCTACCCAGATATAGAGCCACACCTCGGACACGGGCGTTTCTTCTCCGCCTTCCTCGCTCAGAAGCGCGGGCTGCTGCGTGGGATCATCCTCGGAGACGCGGACGATGAACTTGTCCTTCTCAAACACCGTCTCGTCGGGCAGGAAGGTGGTTTTGACCACGTCGTTGAGTGTCTTATCCTTAACACGCATGAGTTCCTGGGAACGTATGTAGACGACGGCCTCGGTGTTGGCGTCAAAATCCTTCAGCAAGTCTTCCAGCTTGCCGGCAATGATCTGGGTGGGATCGTCTGGATTGAACATCCATGCCTCGGCATCCTCCGGGATCGGGGCGGGCGTGTTTTCCCCACCTGCCGGCGGCGTCGTTTCCCCGCCTGCCGGCGGCGTTGTTTCCCCACCCGCCGGCGGCGTTGTTTCCCCACCTGCCGGCGGCGTCGTTTCCCCGCCTGCCGGGGGTGTTGTTTCCCCACCTGCCGGTGGCGTCGTTTCCCCGCCTGCCGGGGGTGTCGTTTCCCCACCTGCCGGCGGCGTTGTTTCCCCGCCTGCCGGGGGTGTTGTTTCTCCACCTGCCGGCGGCGTTGTTTCCCCGTCTGCTGGCGGCGTTGTCTGCGTATCTGCTGGCGGCGTCGTCTGCGTATCTGCTGGCGGCGTCGTCTGCGTATCTGCTGGCGGCGTCGTCTGCGTATTTGCCGGCGGCGTCGTCTGCGTATCTGCTGGCGGTTCCGCCTGCGCGGTCTGCGTCTCCGGCGGCTGTACAGGCGGCTGCGACTCCCCACCCTCGGCAAATGCGCCGCCAGCCAACATGCAGACGGCCAACAGCGCGGCAAGTAAGCGTTTCATAGCCGTAATCCCCCTTTTTTGTATTGCACCCGGAGCACACTTCTCATCCCTGCGCCGGGGCCGTTGGTCTATGTCCATATACTAGACGGCAGAGATATGCGTTTGGTTGCCAGTTTGAGCAAATTTACACAGATTTTCTCAGGCGAATGGCTCTTTCCCCTGACGGTGCAGGCAAATTTCGTCCACAACGGCGTTTTTGTCAAGCGAAAGCAGGAACATCACCGTACCGGCAATCTCTCCGGCGGTAATGAGACCATCCGGCTCCAAATCCGGCCGCGCAACCTTGGCCATGTCCGTATACACGCCGCCAGGGCTGACGACGTGTACGCGCACGCCGTCTTTATACAACTCATTGGCCATGGATTTGGAAAGACCCAACAGGGCGTGCTTGGAGGCGGCGTAGGCGCTTTGCAGGGGATAGCCCTTGTGCGCCACCACCGAGGCGATGTTGATGATGCGCCCCTGCGCGCGGCGCAGGTATGGCAACGCCCTCTGCGACACCACAAATGGAGCGCGCACGTTGGTATCCATCACGCGCTCAAACTCCTCCAGGCTCGTCTCTTCAAAGGGTTTGGACAGCGCCACGCCCGCATTGTTGACCAGTATATCCAGCCCGCCGAAGGCTGCCGCCGTCTTATCCACACAGCTTTGCGCATATTCCACATCCAGCAAATCGCCTGGCAGTTCCAGTGCCCCGCCGATGGCCAGCGCCGTTTCCCGCAGTTTTTCCGCATTGCGCCCGCAGATAGCCACGTTTGCCCCCGCCGCCTTGATCCGTACGGCAATCTCCCGGCCAATGCCCCCGCCCGCGCCGGTCACCAACGCCGTTTTGCCCCTAAGCATGCTTTTCATACTCCTTCTTTTTACGATTTTGCCATAAACATATCCATTTATATCATAGCATATTTCGCCGAAAATGAAATATCGAATTTCGGTAAAAATATGTTGACAGTCATTTCTAATCGTGTTATAATCCAGCCATGGAGGGAAACATATGCACAAACATCCTGAGTCCGGTATGAAACTGGCCGCGCTGGGGGCGGCGGCTTTAGGGCTGATTGTGGCCATTTGGCTTGTCCCCGCGCTGGCGTCGTCCATGCTAAAGGAATATCCCGAGCTGCGGCACTGGTATTGGCCGGGGTTGATCTATGCCTGGATTGTGCTCCTGCCCGGCTTCGCGGGGCTGTGGGAGTTCTGGAACATTTGCGGGCAAATCGGCCGGGATAATTCATTTTCCCTGGAAAACGCTCGCTCCCTTGCGCGCATCTGCTTTCTGGCGCTGACCATGGCCGTCTTGCTTGTTCTGGGGGCGGCGGCGTTGTGCATATTGCGCATGGGGCAGCCAGGGCTTTTGATTCTGATGCTGGGGTTTGGCGTGGCCTGCGCGCTGGTGGCGTTGCTGGCCAACGCGCTTTCGCAACTCGTGCGCCGGGCCGCGGCCATCAAGGATGAAAACGACCTGACAATCTGAGGAGGCGGCCGCATGGCAATTATCGTGAATCTGGACGTCATGCTCGCCAAGCGCAAGATGAGCCTGACAGAGCTTTCCGAAAAGGTGGGCGTCACCATGGCCAACCTGTCCATCCTGAAAACGGGAAAGGCCCGCGCGGTGCGCTTTTCCACGCTGGAGGGGATCTGCAAGGCACTTTCCTGCCAACCGGGCGACATTCTCGAATATCGGAGCGACGGGGAAACGTGAGTTTGTCAACCATCTTGCGCCTGCTTTTCCCCGCGCTGCTGTTTGCGCTGGGCATAAGCGGCGTATGGGTGCTTGCGCGTCTGGCGACGCGGCGCGGGCGGAGGCGGGACGGGCGGCGCGAGGGCCTGTATCTGCTGTTCGTGTTTTATCTGGCCGCGGTTGTCGAAATCACCGCCCTGCGCATATTGGAACCCTCCGTCTCCGCCGCGCCGCAGCTTGTGCCTATGCGCACCACATTTGCGCACTTTCAAGCCGGTGCCGGGCCGTTTGTCTACCATACCGTGGGCAACCTGATCTGGTTTGTGCCGCTGGGCGTGCTCCTGCCCCGGCTGTGGCCGCGTTTTCGTTTGGGAAGCGTGGCGGCCTGCGGCTTTGGCCTTTCGCTGCTGGTGGAAGCCTGCCAGTGGTTGCTGGGTACCGGTATGCCCGATGTGGACGATCTTCTGCTCAACACGCTGGGGGCGGCGCTGGGATACGCAGCCTTTTGCCTTTGCAGGCGGTGGGCAAAACGTTAAATCTTGTGTTTGCGCTTGACAGTTTAGGGCGCAAATCCTATACTATTTTTAAAGATTTCCGTCGGAATGACGGGGACATGGGCTGTTCAAACGAAGCGGCAGAGAGAGCGCGCCAAGGGCTGCAAGCGCGCTTCGCCAACGTGGGCGGCTTACCACCCTCCGACCGTCGGCGCGCGGGGCGCGATACCGCCTCAGTGAGACACAAGTTGGGTGGAACCACGGGCCAAAGCTCGTCCCTTCGCGGGACGGGCTTATTTTTTTCGGGAGGTAGGAAAATGAAGCTGGTCGTAAACGGTCAGGAAATGGAATTCAACGCGGGCGTCAGCGCGCTGGACGTGCTGGAAAAACTGCCCAAGGAACTTAAAAAGAGCGCGTTGGTGGCGCGTCTGAATGGCAAACTCATCTCGCTGATGGAGCCGCTGACGGAAGACGGCGAACTGGAAATCCTCACCTTTGACGACCCCGACGGCCGCTGGACGCTGCGGCACACTGCCAGCCATGTGCTGGCGCAGGCGGTGAAGGCGCTGCGCCCTGAGGCGAAGCTGGCCATCGGCCCGGCGATTGACAACGGCTTTTACTATGACTTCGATGTAGACGAGCCTTTCACGCCCGAGTTCCTTAAGGACGTGGAAAAGGAAATGGCCCGCATCATCAAGAAGAATTCCAAGCTGGAGCGCTTTGAGCTGCCCCGCAATGAAGCCCTGGAGTTTATGAAGGACGAGCCGTACAAGGTAGAGCTGATCAACGACCTGCCCGAAGGCAGCGTCATTTCCTTCTACAAGCAGGAAGGCTTTACCGACCTGTGCGCCGGTCCGCACCTGCCCTCCACCGGCCGCATCAAGGCTTTCAAGCTGATGTCCATCGCCGGGGCGTACTGGCGCGGCAACGAAAAGAACAAAATGCTCCAGCGCATTTACGGCACGGCCTTTACCAGCCGCGAGGAACTCGACGCCTATGTGCAGCGCCTTGAGGAAGCCAAAAAGCGCGACCACCGCAAGCTTGGCCGCCAGCTCGATTTGTTCGACATCTTCGAGGAAGGCCCGGGCTTCCCGTTCTTCTTCCCCAAGGGCATGGTGCTGCGCAACGAGCTAGAGAATTACTGGCGCGAAATCCATCGCAAGGCCGGTTATGAGGAAATCAAGACCCCGATGATTCTCAGCCGCAAGCTGTGGGAGCAGTCCGGCCACTGGGATCACTATCAGGAAAACATGTACACCACCAAGATTGACGACGAGGACTTCGCCATCAAGCCCATGAACTGCCCCGGCGGCATCCTCGTGTACAAGCGCCGCATGTGGAGTTATCGTGACCTGCCCATCCGTTCCGGCGAGCTGGGCCTGGTACACCGCCACGAGCTTTCCGGCGCGCTGCACGGCCTGATGCGTGTGCGCTGCTTTACGCAGGACGACGCGCACATTTTCATGACCCCGGAACAGATCCGCGACGAAATCAAGGGCGTGTACCGCCTGATCGACGAGGTCTATTCCAGCTTCGGCTTTAAGTACCATGTGGAACTGTCCACCCGCCCAGAGAATTCCATCGGCACGGACGAGATGTGGGAACAGGCCACCGAAGGCCTGCAGGGCGCTTTGGACGATTTGGGCGTGGAGTACGTGGTCAACGAGGGTGACGGCGCCTTCTACGGCCCGAAAATCGACTTCCACCTGGAGGACTCCATTGGCCGTACCTGGCAGTGCGGCACGATTCAGCTCGACATGAACCTGCCCGAGCGCTTTGACCTCACCTATACCGGCGCGGACGGCGAAAAGCACCGCCCGGTGATGATTCACCGCGTGGTGTTTGGCTCCATCGAGCGCTTCATCGGCATTCTCACCGAGCACTTCGCCGGGGCGTTCCCGCTGTGGCTCTCCCCCGTGCAGGCCAAAATCATGACGATTACCGACCGCGCCGATGAAGCGGCCTTGAAGATACAAAAGACGCTGGAGGACGCCGGCATCCGCACCGAAATCGACCTGCGCAACGAAAAGATCGGCTTCAAGATTCGCGAGGCGCAGATGATGAAAATCCCCTACATGCTGGTGCTCGGCGACAAGGAGGCCGCTGAAGGCACCGTGGCCGTGCGCGTGCGCGGGAAGGGCGACGCTGGCACCATGGCCGTGGACGATCTGCTCGCGCGCATGCAGGAGGAAATCCGTACCCACGCGCTTTGATCGCCATCGCGCTGCCCCCGGCCCAGCCGGGGGCAAAGCCTCATGCCTCATAAGGGCATGGCGGTGCTCACGCGCTCTGAATAGCCGTTGCATGCACCCGTTTCCCTGGATGCTGGAAAAGCAGACGCATGGCCTCTTTGCCTTGGCTTTTGTCAACGTGTTTCCTGCTTGTCAGAAAGTGTTTTGGCGATTTTACGCATTGCTATAAGCTTCTCGTCCCCGCTGGGGGCAAACCTTTTACAGAACTTTTCATCCCTTCAACCGCCCGGCTCTTCATCCGGGCGATCATTTTTTCAGCGCACGCCGCTGGGCACGCGGTTGGCCTGGCGTCCAACTGTGGTATTGTCGCGGCGGCGGTCCTGCAATTCCGCAATGGGGTTGCGATCCGTCTCCCAACGGTAATCCTGCCCATTTTGGGCAATATATCTGTCGATGACCATGTGGCTGGGCACGGCAGCCACATCGTGGTTAACAATATCCTGATAGGCGAAAAACTCGAAGTCCGGCCGCAGTGCGGAAACGTTCTCCCAGTTCTCCCGCACGCCGGTATCATAAACCGTGGAGCGCAGTATATTGCGCACATAGCCGATGTTTTCCTTGAGCTGCAAGGGCGCGGGAAATTCGGGGTTGGGGATGACCTGTTGCCAATCCTTGTTTTCATAGTCGCGCAAAAGCTGGGCCGCGATGTGCAAATGCGTGATCTCCTGCTCGAAAAGGCGCTGCCATACGCCGCGCATGACCGGGCAGGTTTCGGTCTGCGCGCAAGACCAGTAAAGATAGCACTCCGTATACTGATGCATTAGCAGGCATTCCAGCCAGGTTTCGCTCACATCCATGAGGCTGCCATACTGAGAAACGTGTTGCTCCTCGATCATGCCAATTTCCTGATAGAGCTTGCGCCCCAATTCTGAAGGGTAGAATCCGCAGACGTTCATATAGTAGTTCATGGTCTGCTGCTCGGCGGCGGTGATGATGCCCACGGCCAGCTTGGTCATCGGGTCGGCATTCTTACCAATGGGCTTTTTGATGGAATCGTAGGGGTGGCGGTGGTGCGCGATGGTGGGACGGCCGGGCATGATCTCCGTATAACGGCCCACGAGGTTCTCCGCCTGCACGCCCGCTTCCATATCCAAAAGATCGGCGTAGCGGTAAAGGTGGTCAAAGTCCTCCAAAAGCGCAAAGTCCAACGCCTTTTTCACATATTGATCGCCCACCATCTGGGCAAGCCCCGCCGTCAGATCCACCGCAAGCTGCTCATAGCCGATGGTATGTTCCAGGATGGTTTCATCGGCGGGCTTCAACATACTGATGAGCTTTTGCTGTTGCTGCTCGCCGCGGCGGAGCAGCGCCACCTGCCTGCGCAACTCATTGTCGGCGCAATGGCGCGAAAACTGGTGGGAAAACCAATTGGCTTCAAATTCCGTTCCATTCATGAGGATTACGCGCGTGCGCGTATAGGGATCGACGCTGTGTTTGTTGTAGGGCTGGGCGTAAAGTGCCGTCCAATCCATGAAAGTATCGTCCATTTTCCGGGGATTTTCGTCAAAGGGATTCATGCTGCATCACTCCTTTGTGCAAATGATTCCCCTGCCGTTCCAAAAACATTCATGTCAAAAATGCGTCAAACCTTGCAAAATGTGTTGAAATACGCTATGATAAATGTGACTGGGTAAAGGGGGATTTGCAATTTATGTTAAAAAAATTTTTTGCACTGCTTTTGTGCACTCTGCTGGCATTGGGCGGCTTTGCCACAGTTGGAAGCGCAACCAATGACGAGGACGTGGATACGGCCAATCCGGTGTTTGTCGAGGCCGGTTACAGGCACTCATTTGCCCTGGACGCCCACGGCACGCTCTGGGCCTGGGGTGCGGGCGAATATGGCCGGCTGGGCACGGGGCTTTCCTTTCTATCCTATACGCCGGAGGAAGTGGAGCTCGAAAACGCCGTCGAGGCCTCGGCAGGCTGGTATCATTCGCTCTTCCGCACGGCGGATGGCAGCGTATATGCCGCCGGCTGTAACTACGACTTTGGCCAGCTCGGCGACGGCACCGGCATCGACCGCAGCATGCCCGTCAAGGTGATGGACGGCGCTATCCAGGTGGTGGCCAGCCGCGATTTTTCCGCCGCCCTCAAGGCCGACGGAACGCTGTGGACCTGGGGCAAAAACGATGCCGGCCAGCTCGGCCTTGGCCACACCGATTCGCAGCGTACGCCCGCGCAGGTAGCGCTGGAGGATGTCGCTGAAATCGCTGCGGGTGAAAGTTTCATGCTGGCCCGCACCAAGGATGGCAGCGTCTACGCCTGGGGCGACAACGCCTATGGGCAGATCGACGGCTCCGGTGACGAGTTCGTTCCCGAACCACGCCTGTTGGAAAACTGCCAGGGCGCACGCGCCATCCGCGCAGGCAACCGGCATGCTCTGGCACTGCTTGAGGGCAACCGCCTGCTGGCCTGGGGCGACGATTATTACAACCAGCTCGGCCGCGGCGAGGACGATTTGGAAAATCCCGAAGCCGGTAACGCGGACGCCTTGAACAACTTCATTCTCGAAAACGGCTTGACGGTAACGGACATCGACGCTGGCGGCGATATGAGCGCCCTGTGCAGCGACGGAACCTGGTATCTGTGGGGCGACCTGTTCGGCGCCACGCCCACGGCGCTGGAACAGACCGGCGTGGAGAGCCTCTCCCTGGGCTACTGGCACGCCCTGATCGCGCAGGAAGACGGCACAGTCTGGGGGCGAGGCGATAATTCGTATTTCCAGCTCGGCCTTGGTGGGGCGGCTGATCCCTATCTGAACTGGATGGAGATTCCCCTTAACCTGAAGGAAAACGCCGGCTCCTCCCGCGCTCCCGTAGAGCGCGACAAGGCCCGCCCCGTAGAGCCGTTCGCGTCCGAGCCTGCCCGTGTGGCGGCGGGGTATTACACCTCCTTTGCCATCACGGATGGCGGCGACGTATGGGCCTGGGGGCGCTCCGATTATGGCCAACTTGGAGCTGGCGACGCGGAGCAGCTCGACGCGCCGGAAAAGCTGGCGTTGAAAAACGTCGCGCAGGTGGCGGCGGGCGACTACCACACGCTGTTTGTCACCGAAAACGGCCAGCTCTACGGCACAGGATGCAGTTACGATTACGACCAGCTTGCCACAGGCAAGTTTGAAAACGAAAACGAGCCGGTGTTCATCATGGACGGTGTGCAGCGAGCCTGGGCGGGCCGGGACATTTCCGCCGCCCTGGACGAAAACGGCGCGCTGTGGGTGTGGGGCGCAAACGACCTGGGGCAGCTCGGCCTTGGCCACACCGACGCGGTGGACGGCCCCACGCAGGTGCCGCTTAAGGGCATCGTAGATGTAGCGGTGGGCAAGCAGTTCATGGCCGTACTTCTGGAAAATGGCACCGTATGGACGTGGGGCGACAACACCTACGGCCAGCTCGGCGTTGGCGAGGGCGTGGTGAGCGCTTCGCCCGTGCAAGTGAATTTGGCAAAGATCATCTCCATTGCCGCGGGAAGCGCGCATATGCTTGCCCTGGATGAAGACGGCCGCGTATGGGCCTGGGGCGCGGGCTATTACGGCCAGCTCGGCAACGGCGGCGACAGCGACCGCTTTACCCCCGTTGAGGTGGAAGCCGCGCAGGGAAGCGTGGCAATCTTTGCCGGCGGCGATAGCTCCGGCGCGCGCATGCTAAACGACGAGACGATGCTGTGGGGAGCGTATTTCTACATCGAGCCGTATGCGGAGCAAATCAACTATTACAACGATGCGATGCAGGAATATGAATATATCGACATCGCGGATGTTTCGATGGGCAGCTTCCACATATTGGCCACAGACGCGGACGGCAACGTCTATGCTACCGGCGACAACAACTTTGGCCAGCTCGGCGTTGGCTTTGCCGGAGATAGCTCCTTCTATTACGGTTACGATTGGAAAGGCGTTGGTCTGAATCTCGAAAGCGGCGAATATGTGCAGCCGAGTGGCCGCATCGAAACGCCAGACAACAGCAACCGGGCGCTGTAAAACGCGAACAGCGGGGTGGCGGCATTGCCCGCCACCCCATTGTTTTGCCCGCAATCCATTTGAGCGACGGAATCCGCAGGCGGATAAGGCGAAGGAAAAGCGATATCAGATGCGCAAAGTCCCAAAAGAAGGCCAACCCCGCCACATTTGGAAAGGCGCGGCCGCTCGATTTTCCTTCGCCTTCGGCGCTTTTCCCGGCTTGCAATTTTCACAAAACCACGTTCAATAAAAATGTAGGTTTGTCAAACAAATTGGACGCAAAAGGAAGAAAGAATTTGGCGAGG
>DSTMC04003__coassemble_1221_pt1 | contig 20530 bp, 15 predicted proteins | sample DSTMC04003__metabat2_low_PE_048 | metagenome-assembled genome bin DSTMC04003
GGAAGATACTCATCGCCTATCTGCTGATCATCTCCATCGCCTTTTCGGTGGTGGCCGCCACGCTGATTCAGCTGGTGGGCGATTATATGTTCAACCAGCGCGTGCGGGACGATCAGCGCGTCGCGGAGAATTTATCCTCCATTATGAGCGAGGCGCTGTCTTCGCTTGACGCGAACGCCATGCTTTTAAGCGCCCTGGACGCCAGCAGCGAGGGGCTCAGCCGCGTGTTGGTGCTCGACCGCTACGGCGTGGTTCAGGTAGACGCATACAGCGAACTCAACGGCCGCCGCTTTGAAAACGCCGAGGCCATTACCGTATTGAACGGCGGCGGCGCGGATTACGGCTTTTACGATACCGACGATACCGGCGCCATCGCCCGCCCGGCGGCGCTGACCTCGCTCACCGGCGTGCGCGCCATGACGGGGCTGTACGCCGCCCCTATTTACAACGATGGCGACCTGATTGGCGTGCTGGTGTATATCTCACAGGCGCAGGAAATCTATGAAAGCCTGCGCACGCTGCGCGGCCAGACGCTTTTGTGGATGTTGCTGGTGGCGGCCTCGGCGCTGATCATCAGCATGTTCGTGGTGCGCACCATTACCAGGCCCATTGGCGAACTGAGCGCGGGCATTTCGCGCATGAGCCGCGGCGATCTTTCCAGCCGCGTGGAGGTGCGCGGCAAAAACGAGTTTGCCCAGCTCGCCAGCGCCTTCAACTCCATGTGCGAACGGCTGGAAAAGCTGGATATGTCGCGCAATCAGTTTGTTTCCAACGCCTCGCATGAATTGAAAACCCCGCTGAGCACGATGAAGATCCTGCTGGAAACGCTGCTCTATCAGGATGCTTACGATCCGCAGATGCAAAAGGAGTTCCTCACGGACATCAACAAGGAGATCGACCGCCTCAACCGCATCGTCAGCGACCTTCTGACCTTGGTCAACATCGACAGCGATGGCATGCACCTGAACGCCTCTGAGCTGCGCCTGCGCGATGTGGTTACTGAGCAGGTCAAGCGCCTTTCGCCGCTGGCACGCGAGCGCGGCATCGAACTTTCCTGCCTCATCCGCGATCCCTGCGAAACTGTGGGCGACAGCTTGAAGCTCCAGCAGGTATTTTATAACGTTATCGACAACGCCATCAAGTATACGCCGCGCGGCGGCGAGGTGCATGTGGAACTTTCGCGCGTGGGCAAGCGCGCCGTGGTGCGCGTGGAGGATACGGGCATCGGCATTCCGGCGGAAGATTTGCCGCATATCTTCGACCGCTTTTACCGCGTGGACAAAGCCCGTTCCCGCGAGACCGGCGGCACCGGGTTGGGCCTGTCCATCGTGCGCCAGATTGTGCTGTTGCACAATGGCGATATCCGCGCCGAGAGTGAGGAAAACAAGGGCTCTACGTTCATCATAGAGCTTCCGATCATTACAAAATAAGCGTTCTTCCCGAAAGCAGGTGATCGTTTGAAACGCATGCTCGCGCTGGTTTTGGCGCTGGCGCTTTTGCCGCTTTTCCCCGCGCTGGGCGAGGAGACCTTGCCCGAACCGGATGGCTCCACGCGCGAGATGCTGCTGGGCGAGGCCACCGCGGAATACTTTTACGAGGCCACGCTGTACTACACCGGCAGCGATGGCGTTTCCCTTTCGCAGGCCACGCGCACGCTGCTGGTGCAGACGGGCGAAACGCTGCTGGACGTGGTGCTTGAAGCGCTGCTGGATTCCTCGCTCAGCCCGGCGCAGGTTTCCGTGATTCCCGGCGATACGCGCGTGATCTCCCGGGAAATCTCCGGTGGGTTGGTGACGGTAAACCTGTCCATTGAGGCGCGCAACGTGCAAAGCGACCAGGAGCTTTTGCTTATATACCTGGCCATTTCCGGAACGCTGCTGGAAATGGAGGGCGTTGAAGGCGTGAGCGTGCTCATCAATGACCGCGAGGAAGGCGTCCTCGGCCTTCCCGGCGGCGTATTTTCCGCCATTGAAGGGGATGTGGCGGCGGCGTGGGCGCAGATGCAGGCCGAGGCCGACCGCTATTTGGGCAATGCCCAGGGAAGCGCCACCCGTGTCGCCGCGCTCTATTTCCCCTCGGCGGATGGGCGTTGGCTGGTGCCGGAAACGCGGGAAATCTCCTTTACAGAAGATACGATTGCCGACGAGCTGCTGTCGCAGCTCTGCGCTGGGCCGCAAGTGCTCGAATGCGGCCTCTCCATTGCCCCGACGGGCACGCTACTGGCGGGCGAACCGGTGCTGGCCGTCACCAGTGCGGGCGAGCGCGTGCTGGAGCTGAATCTCGATGGCGCCGCGCTCGCGGCTGCGGAAAGCGCCGGCGTGCAGCGTTGGCAGGTTTGCGGCGCGCTGACGCTGACGCTGTGCTCGTTTTTGACAGAGTTGGACGCCGTGCGCCTGAGCGTGGATGGCGAATCCATCACCCAGGCGCAGCGGGAAGGGACGACATTCTCTTTCGAGGAAGACGGCATGCGCCGGCGCGATTTCAGCGGCTTTATTGGCAGCGCGGCATCGCTCTACCTTGCCAACGAGGATGGCGAACTGATCCTGCGCGAAACCGCCCTGTCCCAAGGCGAGGCGCTTTCGGCCCGGGCGTTGCTCTCAGTGCTTATGTCCGAGGAGATGGCCGCGTCTCTGGGCGGCGTATCGCCCGTGCCCGCGCTGATCGACGAAACGGATATACTGGGCGTGCGCGTGCGCGACGGCGTCGCCACTGTCAACCTTTCGGCGCGCTTTTACAGCGCCTGCCAGGAGCTGGACGAGGCGCGGGAACGCACGGCCGTGTATGCCATCGTCAATACGCTGTGCGGCTTGTCGGGTGTGGAAGGCGTGCGTTTTCTCATCGAGGGTGAAAGTGTGGAAACGCTCTCGGAGTATATCTACATGCGCACTGTGCTTTTGCCCAACCCCGGCGCAGTGGTTACAGAGTGATTTCCGCGTGGCGGCCGCGCATCCAGGCGTTGACCTGCCACAGATAGGCCAGCATTTGCGGCCCGGCCATCAGCTGCCCAAACCAGGGGGTGTCGGTGGGGGAAAGCTCGGAGGCCGCCAGTTTTTCCAAGGCCCGCACGTCTAGCAACTGGACGAGCGGGTTTGTTTTTTCCGCCAGCATGCGCTGGGTCATGCCGGAAACGATGCGCGCGTATTCGGGGTTGCAGGTCTTGGGGTAGGGGCTTTTCTTGCGGTAGCGCAGGCTTTCGGGCAAAAGCGGGCCAACCGCTTCGCGCAAAAGCCCCTTCTCGCGGCCGCCAAGGAACTTCATTTCCCATGGGACGTTGTAGACATACTGCACCAGGCGCTCGTCGGAAAACGGCGTCAGCACCTCCAGATGGCAATGCTCGCACATGGCGACGGCGCGCTCCTGCAAGTTTGTCATGAAAAACTCGAAGCACATGTGCTGCATGGTGCGAAGGCAGCGATCCTGCGCGCTTTCGCCGGCAAGGTGCTCCACGCGCCCTACGGCGCCGGCAAGCGCCTCGCGCACATATTCGCGGATCTTCAGCTTGTCGCGTACGCGCCGCTTGAGCACGCCCGCGCGCAGTTCCAGCGACCCTGACCATGGAAACGCCTCCGCGTTCAGGCTGCGCGCGTCGCGGAACCAGGGATAGCCGCCAAAAACCTCGTCGCCGCATTCGCCAGAAAGTACGAACCGCGCCTGCGGCGCGATGGCACGGGCAAAGAGCAAGAGGGAGCTGTCTACATCAGCCATGCCCGGGAACCCGCGCGCGTCCACCGCTTCCTCCAGCGCCTGCGCCAGCGCCGTCTGCGTAAGCTCTACCGTTTGGTGCTCGCAGCCGATGCGCTCCACGGCCAGCTTGATATACGGCGCGTCCCGCTCGGGTTGGAAGGATGTGCCGCGGAAGTGTTGGGCGTTGCCCTCGTAGTCTACGGAAAAAGTACATACGCGGTCCATGCGCTGGCGCAAAAGCGCCGTCAGCGCCGTGGAGTCGATGCCGCCGGAGAGCATGGCGGCCGGGCGCAGGGGGACGATGTCGTCCACCGCGCGTTCCAGCATTTCCCGCACGGCGCGCACGGTCGCCTCCGCGTCCTCGCCGTGCTCCGCCGCTTCCAGGCAGAAATAACGGCGGATGCGCAAGTCCTCCCCCTGTGCGATCAGCGCGCAGCCCGGCTCCAATGCGTACAGATCGCGCCAGGGCGTCCGGCCCGGCGTGCGTGCCGGGCCAAGGGCAAACAGTTCCCGCAGCCCGCCCGCGTCAATCACCGGCCTCGCCGCGCCCGCCTCCAGCAACAGGTCGGGATGATCCGCAAAGGCCACGCAACCTGCTTCCGCTGTGTAAAACAGGCGCTTTTCGCCCATACGGTCGCGCGCGAGGATCAGCTTGTCCCGGTCGCGGTCGATGATTGCCGTCAATACCGGACCCTCTATGTGCTCATAATAACCATTGCCCCAGCGCCCGTAGGCGGCCAGCACGATGCGCGCCAGCGAGCGCTCCTCGCGCATCAGCCCCAATTCCCCGGCCAGTGCCGCGGCGTTGCGCATGCGCCCTTGCGCACAGGCAAGTACGCCCTCCTGTGTGGCCGTGTCGCGTGCGGCCAGCGCGTGCGCGCCCTTTTCAGTGTATGGCGCGTCGCACAGGCCGCGCGCTTCCATATGCGCCCGCTTGTGGAAAATGCCCAAAAGTTCCATATCCGTTCCCCCTTTGGCCGTTTCGTTTCCGGAATTGCTCCCTGTCATCCTATGAAATGCCGGGAAACGGAATGCGGGCCGCGTTCGCAACGCGGCCCGCAGGTATTGCGCTATTGTACGCGGCTGGGCAGGGAATACAACTGCTTTTTCCGAGCCTGATAATAAATCAGCCCCACCGCGTCGGCCAGAATCCAGCCGATGGGCACCGACCACCAGATGCCCGTCACGCCCAGCGCGGGAAGCGCGGAAAGGGCATAGGCCAGCGCCACGCGCGTGCCCAGGGAGATCACTGTCAACACCACAGACATGCCCGGCCGCCCCAAGGCTCGATAGAGGCCGTAGAGCAAGAACAAACAGCCGATGCCGCAGTAAAACGAGCCTTCAATGCGCAGATAGCGCACGCCTTCAGCGATGATGGCCGTTTCGCTCGCGTCGATGAACAGCGCCATCAACGGCCCGCCCAGCAGCCATACGCCCGCGGTGATGAACAGGCAAAACAGGATTGCCGCCTTTACCGCGCCGCGCAGCCCGGCGCGCATGCGCTCCTCTTCGCCCGCGCCGTAGTGTTGGGCGATGAATGTGGAAAAGGCGTTGCCGAAGTCCTGCACGGGCATGTAGGCGAAGGCGTCGATTTTTACCGCCGCCGCGAACGCAGCCGTCACTGTGGTGCCAAAACTGTTCACCAGCCCCTGCACCATGAGGATGCCGAAATTCATGATAGATTGCTGGATGCAGGTCAGCGCTGAAAAGCCGGCGATTTCCTTCATGCGCGAAAGGCGCAGGCGCGCGCGTTCACCCTTGACCCGTAGGCCGGGGAACTTTTTTAACGTATAGAGCAGGATGCCCACGCCGGAGACGTATTGCGAGATCACCGTGGCCTCCGCAGCCCCAGCCACGCCGCGTTCAAACCCGAGCACAAACCACAGATCCAGCCCGATATTCATCACGGCCGATACCGCCAGAAACGCCAGGGGCGTCTTTGAATTGCCCACCGAGCGCAGCATGGCGGCAAAGTAATTGTATAAAAAGATCGCTGGCAAACCAGTGAAGATGACCAAAAGGTATTCCCGCAGCAGCGTGCGCACTTCGCCTGTCACGCGCAAGAAGTTGAGAATCTGCTCTGTAAAGGCGAATACAAGTACGTTCAGCGCCACCGTTACCGCCGCCAGCAACACAAAAGAGGCATAGATGCTCTCCCGCAGCCTTACCTGATCTTTCTGCCCGAAGCAGATGGAAAACACCGTGCCGCTGCCCAGGGAAAGCCCGAGCAGGATCGCGGTTAAAAAGTTCATTAGCGTGAACGCTGAACCCACCGCCGCCAGTGCATCCGCTCCCAGGAAGCGCCCCACAATCAGCGTGTCCGCCACATTGTAGCACTGTTGCAGAAGATTTCCCAAGATCATCGGCACGGCAAAACACAGCATCGTGCGCATTACCGGCCCACGCGTCAAATCCCTATCCATCACCCGTCCAGCTTTCTTTTCGTAATTTTGAAATGACGTTTCGTAATGTATTATAGCAATATATGCTTTATCTGTCAAATTTAATTTGCATTATGTTTGCAATCAGGCTATAATGGATGGGGGAGGGATGCCGCATGTTTCTGGAAGGGCTGGACGCGCTCGACCAGCAAATCGTCCACTTGCTGATTAAAAACGCCCGCATGTCCTATTCGGATATCGGCCAGCAGGTGGGCTTATCGCGCGTGGCCGTGAAAATGCGCGTGCAGGCGCTGGAAAAGCGCGGCGTGATCGAGGAATACACCACCATCATCAATCCGCAGAAGATCAGCGGCGCGGTTTCCTGTTATTTCGAAATTGAAACGGCCCCGCAATCGTTGCCGGAGGTAACGGAGATCCTCGGCCGCTGCGATACCATCACGCAGATTTACCGCGTTACCGGCAAAAACAAGTTGCATGTACACGCGGTGGCGGCCAGCGCTGAGGAAATGGAGGCGCTCATCCGCGATGTGATTGACCCCCTGCCCGGCGTGGAGGATATATCCTGCAACATTATTCTTTCCCGCATCAAGGATATCAAGGGTCTGCGCCTGTAAGCAGCGGGAAAAGCGGCAAAAAGCCGCCTTTGCGCGCGACGCAAGGGCGGCTTTTTGCATACAGACAGTCAGGCGCCGGTATCGGCCATTACGGCGCGGCAAATGCGTTCCGCCGCGTCGGGGAAGATATTTTCCCGCTGGCTTTGCGCCATGTGGGCGAGCGCTGGCGCGTCGTCCAGCAGGGCCACGGCACGTTCAGCCAACGCCTGCGGCGTTTTTGCGGAAATGGACATGCCCAGTTCGCCGAAAAAGCGCATGTTTTCCGTTTCACAGCCGGGAATCGGCTGTGTATGCGCCAGCGGCACGCCCTTTACTGCCGCTTCCGTGGTGGTCAGCCCGCCCGGCTTGGTAAAGAGCATGTCGCAGGCGTCCATATAGAGGTCGACATGATCGGTATAATCTTCCACGCGCACGCGCCCTTCGATGGCGTAACGGTCGCGCAAGGCACGCTTGAGGCGGTCGTTGGCGCCGCCGAGCACCACGATGCGGTCGGTGGTGTACAGCCGCTCCAGCAGCGCGTCCACCAGCGCTCCCACGTGTCCGAACCCCATGCTGCCCGTCATGACCAGCAGCATGCGGCCTTCTTCCTTGAGGCCGAGCATTTCCCGCGCCACAGCTTTGGCGGTGTGGCGGGCATAGCGGCCGGCAGTGGGGATACCTGTCACCAACACGCGCTCGCGGGGGATGCCACGCGCTTCAAACACGGGGATCAGGCGCTCGTGGGGGATGAAAAAGCGGTCCATTTCCGTTTCCTCAAAAAACGGGCAGCAAACATAGTCTGTGGACACAGCGTAGGCGCGGGCGCGCAGCCCGCCGTGGCGGCGCAGATAGGTGATACACTCGGCGGGGAACAGGTGCGGCATGACGATGGCGTCCACATCCGTATCCTCAATATACTCGCGCAGGGCGCGGGCGTAGGCGATGTTGCCGTAATACACAGGCGACTTGCGCCGAGCCGAACTGATCGCGCCCCCGGCGCGATAGGCCAGACCAAACACCTTCGGCGCTACCGTTACCGTGCGCACATAGGCCCCGCACACCAGTTTGGAGGCCCGCTCCGAGGCAAACAGCAGGGCGTCGCGCATTTCACAATCCACGCCCAATTCCTGGAATTTTTCCAACAATGCCTGCCCGGCGGCGTTGTGGCCGCCACCGGTATTGCAGGAAAGGATCAGTGCGCGCATGAGTCCCAACCCCCTTTGGTTCAGTGCAAGTTTAGTCTATGAATGAGGGCTCGCGCGCCCTCCTCCAGCACATGGGCGGTTCGCTCATAGGCGTCCATGCCCTGTCCGAAGGGATCGGGCACATCTTCATCGCCGAGGAAAAGCTCCACCCGTGCGGCAGGGCACAGGGAGCGCAGGGCGCGCACATGGGCGCGCGTCATGCCCACCAACAGCGCGCCCTCAGCCATTTCCGGGCAAAAGCGCCGGGCACGATGGGCCGAGATATCCAGCCCCATTTCATCCATGGCCAGCAGCGCATGGCGGCTGGCCGGCATACCATCTTCAGCATACAGCCCGGCCGAGGATACGTCCGCTCCCGGCAAAAGCCTTTGCAGAATTGCCGCCGCCATCGGGCTGCGGCAGGTGTTTCCCGTACAAATGCAAATGATCTTCAAGCGCTTTCCTCTTTCCGGCGCGGCGCGCCTTTGTCAACAGCATAGCATGGATCGCCCTGAGCGTCAAGTGGACAAAAAATCGCTTCCAGCTTTTGCAGGAAGCGATTTTGCGCGTTTACTGGGCGTTTTCTTTCTTTTCAGCATCGCCGCGCACAAAGGCGTCGTAAATGGCGCGCACGGCGGCTTCAAATTCCTCGCCGTCCACGCCGACGATGATGTTCAGCTCGCTGGAACCCTGGTCGATCATGCGCACGTTCACGCCGGCGCGGTAGAGCGATGTAAACAGCTTTGCCGCCGTGCCGCGCGTGCGCACCATGCCCTGGCCCACGGTGGCAATCAGCGCCAGGCCGGAGGAAATTTCGATGTGGTCGGGCTGACAAAGTTCATTGATGCGGTTGATGAGCTTGTCGCGGTAGCGGTTCAGCTCCACGTCGGAAACGACCACGCACATGGTGTCGATGCCGGTGGGCAGGTGTTCAAAGGAGATGCCGAATTCCTCCACCGCCTGTAACACGCGGCGGCCAAAGCCCAGCTCGGCATTCATCATCGCCTTTTCAATGGAAATCAGCGAAAAGTTTTTGTGCCCGGCGATACCGGTGATGGGGTAGCGGTAGTTGACGTCCGCGGCCTTGTCCACAATCATGGTACCGGGGTGGGCGGGGTCGTTGGTGTTGCGTATGTTGGTGGGGATGCCAGCCTTGTGCACGGGGAAGATGGCGTCCTCGTGCAGAACCGTCGCGCCCATGTAGGAAAGCTCGCGCAACTCGCGGTAAGTGAGGCGCTCGATGCCGGCGGGGTCTTTGACGATGCGCGGGTCGGCCATCAGAAAGCCGGAAACATCCGTCCAGTTTTCATACAGCTCCGCCTGCGCCGCGCGCGCCACCACCGCGCCAGAGATATCGCTGCCGCCGCGCGAAAAGGTGCGCACGCTGCCGTCCGGGAAGGCCCCGTAAAAGCCGGGGATGACGGCGTGGTTGTGCTTTTTCAGTTCTTCGGAAAGCACGCGGTTGGTCCATTCCGCGGCAAACGCGCCCTGCTTGTCAAAGCGCACCACGCCGGCTGCGTCGATAAAATCCCAGCCCAGGTAATTTGCCAGCAGCACGCCGTTTAAGTATTCGCCGCGGCTGGCGGCAAAATCAGGCGTGCGCACGCGCTCGATTTCCGCGCGGGTATTGTCAAGCAGCGCCTCCAAATCCAGCGAAAGCCCCAACGCGCGGGCAATTTCACCGTAGCGCGCGGCAATTTTGGCAAATTCTTCGGCGCAGCTTTCGCCCTGTTCCACCTTGCGGTAGCAGCGATAGAGCAGGTCGGTCACCTTGTCGTCGCCGTCAAAGCGCCGCCCCGGGGCGCTGGGCACCACAAAACGCCTTTTCCCGTTGGCAAGGAGTATGTTTTTTGCCTTTTGAAAGCCGCCCGCATCTGCAAGCGACGAACCGCCAAATTTGCATACGATGGTCGCATCCATGCTCGTCGTCCTCCAACTTTGTTCCTAGTCTACTATTATAATGGCGGGCGTGGCCAGCGTCAAGAAAACACAGGTTAAACGTCTACGGCGGACAGTTGTTTTTCTGTAAAAGACAAAACGGTAGACAAAAGCGCATTTGCGTGCTATGATAGGGGCGCAAGGAGGGAGAGGCATGTTGCTGTATGGCACAGAAGGCAGCTTTGCCCGCCGCGAAGGCGCTTGGGCAGGGCACGGGGACGTGGGCGTGTTCACAGCCGCAGAGATGGAGGCCGGCCCGGGGCGCATGCCCGTGCGGTTGCCGCTGCCTGTGCAGGTGCGCTACTGCCGCGCCGGCATGGAAGGCGAAGTATTGACGGGCGCGGTGAAGCGCACAGCGGGCAGTTTTTCCTTTGCATACTGGAAGGATGGCCTCGCCTTTGTGGATGAAAGCGGTTTTGTGGCAGGCGTGCTGGATGGCCTCGCCGGGCGGCAAATGACGGCGGGCGGGGCGCTGTGCGCAGTGCTGGCGGCGCTGTTGCCCCCGGAGACAGGGGCTGTGGAGGCGCTGGAGGCACGCGCGGAGGGGCTGGAGACGGAGGCTTTGGCCGAGGCGGCGCTGGCCTCCCACCGCTTTGGCGGCAAACTGCTGGATGTGCGCAAGCAGGCCTCGGCACTGGGGCGCTACTATGCACAGCTGGAGGACATGTTCGAAGACCTGGGCGACGCGGCGCAGGCGCTCGGCCTTGCCCACGCCGAGGCGCGCTCCCTTGCCCTCAGCGGCGAACGCGCCCACCGGTTGCGCGAGGATGCACTTAGCCTGCGCGAGTACCTGTTGCAGATACGCGAACTGTACCAAGCGCAAATCGGCATCCGGCAGAACGAGATCATGAAATCCCTCACCGTGGTGACGACCATTTTCCTGCCGCTCAGCCTGTTGGCGGGCTGGTACGGCATGAATTTTGCCGGCATGCCGGAACTTACGTGGCCGTGGGGGTATCCCCTCATCATACTCGTCAGCCTGGCCATCGTGGCGCTGTGCATCTGGTATTTCCGGCGCAAGAAGTTTTTGTGAGCAATGGGACGGGGCAGGACAAGGGAGGTGCAACGCGTGAAGCGGCAAAGGCCCGTGACAAAGCGGGCGCGCGAGGTGCTGGGGGCGTGCATTGGCCCGGCCTTCCTGGCGGCGGGCCAGCCCACCCGCCTCCCCCCGCGTCCCCGGCGGGTGGGCGGGGGCCTTCCCCATCGGCTGGGCCGTGTTTTTTTACACTGCTCCCAATCGTGGCCGCCCTGCTGCGGTGGCGGCGGTAGCGCGAGGGGTGGCAGGCGCCGCGCCTGTGAGCATTTTTGCGCAAACGCCCGCACGGGAGCTTTTCCCGGACGGGCGTTCCGTATGTTGAAGGTGGGCAGGCTGGCAGGGCTCCGTAAAAGCCCGCAGGCCGGGGACGCAAATGCAACCAGGGGCGCTTACATGGTACAAGCAGCCGCAGGCCGCATGTGCAGCGGACGATGGGCATGAAAATTGCCACCGGTCCCCTTCCTACCGGTGGCAATTTTCCGCGGTTGCGCGCCTTGCCGTGGGCATTTCCCCGGGCGGGCGTCGTCTTGGAGGGTCAGCCGCCGAGGTAGGCGGCCTTGACGCTGTTGTCGTTGAGCAGTTTATTGGCATCGTCTGCCAATGTAATCCTGCCGGTTTCCAGCACATAGCCGCGCGAGGCTACGTGCAGGGCCATCAGCGCGTTCTGCTCCACCAGCAAAATGGTGGTGCCCGCCGCGTGCAGCTCGGCGATGATGTCGAAAATCTGGTCCACCAGCTTGGGCGCCAGGCCCATGGATGGCTCATCCAGCATCAGCAGCTTTGGGCGGCCCATCAGGGCGCGGCCCATGGCCAGCATCTGCTGTTCGCCGCCGGACAGCGTGCCCGCCACCTGCTTTTCGCGCTCCTTGAGGCGGGGGAAGAGCTTGAACACGTGCTCCAGCGAACCGTCGATTTCGTTGGCCGGGCGGGTAAAGCCGCCCATTTCCAGGTTTTCGCGTACGCTCATCTGCTGGAAGATGCGCCGCCCCTCCGGACAGAGCGCCATGCCCAACGAAACCACCTTGCTGGCCGGCATGCCCACGACGCTTTTGCCATCGAACGTCACCTGACCGCTGCGGGGCTTGAGCAGCCCGGCGATGGTGTTCAGCGTGGTGGACTTGCCCGCGCCGTTGGCGCCGATGAGGGTGACGATTTCGCCCTCGTTCACTTCGAAGGAAACGCCCTTGATGGCGTGGATGTTGCCGTAGTATACGTGCATGTTCTCGACTTTGAGAAGGCTCATTATATGTCCTCCTTTCTGCGGCCGAGATACGCCTCAATGACGGTGGGGTTTTTCTGAATCTCCTCCGCCGTGCCCTTGGCGATGATGCGGCCATAGTTGAGCACGCAGATGCCCTCGCAGATGCCCATGACCAGGCGCATATCGTGCTCGATGAGCATCACGGCGATCTGGAACTGGTCGCGGATTTTGATGATGCTGTCCATCAATTCCTCGGTTTCGTGGGGGTTCATGCCCGCGGCCGGTTCGTCCAGCAAGAGCAGCGAGGGGTTGGTCGCCAGCGCGCGCACGATCTCCAGGCGTCGCTGTGCGCCGTAGGGCAGCGATCCGGCCTTGGCGGAAGCCATGTCCTGCATATCGAAAATGGAGAGCAGCTCCAGCGCCCGCTCGTGTTGCTTTTTCTCCTGCTGCCAGAAGCGCGGCAGGCGGAAGATACCGGAAAACATGCCGTAGGGCACCTGGTTGTGCAATCCGATGCGCACGTTGTCCTCCACGCTCATGTTTCCAAACAGGCGGATGTTCTGGAACGTGCGCGCCACGCCGAGTTTGTTGGCCTGCACGGTGTTCATGCCGGCGGTGTCCTTGCCGTTGATGAGGATCGTGCCCGAGGTAGGGGCGTATACCTTGGTCAGCAGGTTGAACACCGTGGTCTTGCCGGCCCCGTTGGGGCCGATCAGCCCGGCGATCTCGGTCTTGCCGATGGTAAGGTTGAAATCTTCCACGGCCTTGAGGCCGCCAAACTCAATGCCCAAATGCCGCGCCTCCAGCACCGGCAGTTTGCCCAAGTCGCGCTCCGGCACGATGCTGTGGCTGGGCACAGGTACCATCTTGGTGGTGGATCTGCGCATGGTCATGCCGCCTCGCCTCCTTTCCCGGCTTCACCCCGGCGATGGGGCGTTATGCGCGCGAAGAAGGCGCGTATCATCGGGTTGTTGGTAACCAGCATTACCAGAATCAGCACCACCGCGTATACCAGCATGCGGTAATCGCTGAACTCGCGCAGGAGCTCCGGAAGCACCGTCAAAAGCGTGGCGGCGATGATCGAACCCCAGATGTTGCCGATGCCGCCCAGCACCACAAACACCAGCACGAGGATAGAGGTGTCGAAGTTGAAGCGCGAGGCCTGCACCGAGGACATGTTCAGCCCGTAGAGCGTGCCCGCCATGCCGGCCAGAAACGCCGAGGTGACAAAGGCCATCATCCGGTACTTCGTAACGTTGATACCTACGGACTCGGCGGCAATGCGGCTGTCGCGGCAGGCCATGATCGCGCGCCCGGAACGGCTGTTGATCAAATTGAGCACCACGAACAGCGTAAACAGCACCAGCGCAAAGCCCACTGTGAAGGTGGACATGCGGCTGACGCCGCGCGTGCCCGCCGGGCCGTTGACCACGATTTCGCCCAGTACGTTGGGGTTGTCAAAGGCAATGTGTACCTGCCCGCCGTCCACAGAGATATACAGGCAGTTGATGACGTTGCGGATGATCTCGCCAAACGCCAACGTGACGATGGCCAGATAGTCGCCCTGCAGCCTGAGCACCGGCACGCCGATGATTACGCCGGCGATGCCCGCGAACAGGCCGCCTACGATCATGGAAAGCACCAGGATCATCGTCTCGTTTTCCATGCTAAATGCCGCCATCAGCCACTCGGAGAACACCACGCCGGAAAACACGCCCACGCTCATAAAGCCCGCGTGCCCCAGGCTCAACTCGCCGGAAATGCCCACTGTGAGATTCAGGGACACGGCCATGACGATGTATACGCAGATCGGCACCAGCTGCCCGCGCAGCGAGCGGGAAATCAGGCCAGCGCCCTGCATAAGCTGCACGACGACGAACGCCACGATGACGATGCCGTAGGAGATGAGATTGTTGACGGTGGATTTTTTCAGCTTCATCCCTCTCACCTCACACTTTCTCATGGACTTTCTTGCCCAGCAGGCCCGTAGGCTTGACCAGCAACACCACGATCAGCACCGCGAACACGAAGGCGTCGCCCAGCTGCGTGGAAACATAGCCGTTGCCGAGGATTTCAATCACGCCCAGCAGGATGCCGCCGATCATTGCCCCGGGAATGGAGCCGATACCGCCGAATACCGCCGCGGTGAAAGCCTTGATGCCCGGCATGGAGCCGGTGGTGGGCTGCAATACCTGATACGACGAGCACAAAAGCACGCCCGCGATGGCCGCCAGCGCCGAGCCGATGGCAAAGGTCAGGGCAATGGTACGGTTGACGCTGATGCCCATTAACTCCGCCGCAGCCCTGTCCTCCGATACGGCGCGCATGGCCTTGCCCATCTTCGTGTGCCCCGTAAACAGCGTCAGCGCAATCATGATGATGATGTTGGCAAGCACGGTGACGATGGTCGTGCCTGTCAGGCGCAGGCTGGCGCCGGAAGCGCTGGTGTAGAGCGTGATATCGCCGAGGGTAATCAGCGAGGGGAAGCTCTTGGGATTGGCCGTCCAGATCAGCTGCGCCAGGTTCTGCAAAAGGTAGCTCACGCCGATGGCCGTAATCAGCACCGCCAGCGGCGCGGCTTGCCTCAGCGGCCGGTAGGCCAGGCGCTCGATGGTCACACCCAGAATGGTGCATACCACCATCGCCAGCAGCACGCCCACCAACGGCGGCAGGCTCATGGAGCTGACGGCCACAAAGCAGATGTAAGCGCCGACCATGATGATATCGCCATGGGCAAAGTTGAGCATGCGGGCGATGCCGTACACCATCGTATAGCCCAACGCGATAATGGCATAGATGCTGCCCAGGTTGATGCCGCTGATGATGCGCTCGAGGAACAAGGTCATTTTCTGCCACCCCCTCGCGGCGCGGTGCGCCGCCTGCGCGCCCGCCTCAAGCAACCAACGGTAACCAGTCTCCTTCACGCGGCTGATTACCGTTGATCGCCCGACGGCGGCGCGCCGTCGTTTCAAAAAATCCGCAAAGCCCGGCCCCGGAGACCGGAGCCGGGCAGGGAATCTTATTCCGCAGCAGCCTCCGTGGCGGTTGCTTCTGCGGTTTCAGCGCCGTTCACGTCGAAACCGACATAGACGCCGTTTTCAATGCGCACGGCGGTCGGAGTCTTGGTGACCGCGCCGGTCTCATCCCAAGTCATGGTGCCGGTCAGACCGGTGATCTCCAGCTCCTGCATGGCGGCGATGAGCATCTCGCAGGCGTCCTCCGTCGAGGTTTCGGCGGTGATGCCGGCGTTGTTGATGGCCGCATACAGGGCGTACACGCAGTCATAGCCGTCCGCGGCGAACTGGTCGGGGTTGGCGCCGTACAGCTCGTTGTACTTGGCCACGAAGTTGACGGTCAGTTCATCGGTGGCGTCCGCAGAGAAGGGGGTCAGAAGCATGACGCCCTCGGCCAGGGAGGTGTCAAAACCATCAATGTTGAGGATGCCGTCCATGCCGTCCACGCCGAAGAAGATGGGCGCGTACTCCATGTTGGCGGCCTGCTGGAGGATCATCGAGGCGGGCGTGTAGTAGATGGGCAGGAACACCAGATCCGCGCCGGCCTCGCGCGCCTCGGTGAGCTGCACGGAGAAGTCGGTGGTGTCGTCAGTGAAGGTGGTCACCGAGACGATGTTCAGGCCCAGATTGGCGGCCTCGGCCTCAAAGGTCTGATAAATGCCGGTGGAATAGGTATCGGCATTGTTGTAGATCACGGCGATGGCGGTAGCCAGCTCGTGTTCGGCAATGTACTGCGCCGAAGCGGTGCCCTGCGCCGGGTCGGTGAAGCAGAGCTGATAGACATTGTCCTTGTCGGCAATGACATCGGTCGAGGAGGCAGACGGGGTGAGCATGAACATGCGGTCGTTATAAGCTTCCGCGGCGACCGCGACGCAGGGGCCGGTGGTGACCGTGCCGATGATCATCTGAGCGCCCCAGTCCCACAGGGTATTATAGGCATTGATGCTCGTTTCCGGGTCGTGCTGGTCATCCTGCACGTTGAGCTCAATCTGGATGCCGCCCAGCGCGTTGACTTCATCAACGGCGATCTGCGCGCCCTGAGCAACGGACGTGCCGTAGCTGGCGGCCGCGCCAGTCATCGGGCCGATCAGGCCGACTTTGATGGCCGCTTCTTCTTCGGCGAACGCGCCGCAAACCATGGTCAGAGCCATGACGGCGGCAAGAACCAGAGCCAAAAATGTCTTTCTCATGTTGAAAACCTCCTGCAATGTACTAACGAAAGCCCGCGCCCGCAGACGCGCGCATACGCAGTCGCTTCAACGACGAACCGCGAGCGGTTTTTGAATAATACCTCGCTCGCGTTTCTCAGATTTTCGCTTTCACAATGAATTTTCCTTATAGTATCACCGCAGCCGTGCCGCGTCAATGGCATTTCTGTTAAATTGGTGCAATAATATGCGCTTTATGCTTGCGCCAGCCTTCTACGAACGAAATAGAGCGTTTTTGCCCCTGCAAAATTTCGCATGTTTTTCCACGCATTTCCGGTTTTCTGCATTTTGACGAATGCAATATTCCATTTTTGCACGCTGCGCAAGGGCGTTTTTCCCGTAATATGGGCACAAATGGGCATAATTGCGCAGTTGTTACGAATAATTATTCATTTTATATGAATAAAAATTAAAAGCGGAAGCGGTGTGCCCCGCTTCCGCTTTGCCATTTCCATCCGTCAGGAAAACAGTTCGCCGATGGCGTCAACGACATTTTCCCAATCCGCCTCCACCTCGGCGCGGGCGGCTTCATAAGCGGCTTTAACTTCATCCATGCCGGCTTCGGCCCAGCTCTTGCCCTCCTTCCAGAGCTGCTCTACACCGGTGCGCACCTGCTCGGCCATGTCCTCCAGCGCTTTTCCGGCCTCGTCCATGCCCTGGTCCACGGCTGTTTCCACATAGACGAGGGCGCGAGTCAGTTCCGCGGCCACATCCTCGCTGACGTCCTCAATGCCCTTTTCCAGCTCCGAGGCATGCTCGCGCAGGTAGGCGATGGCGTTTTCCAATTCCTCCTGGGCCACTTCGCCCTGTTGCTGAAGCCATTGGCGGGTTTCGGCCTCCACTTCTTCCAGACGGGCCTTGAGGGAGGCGGCGCGATCGCACAGGGAGGCGACGTTGCCGTCCAAATCCGCCGTCAGTTCCTCGCGGGCGCTTTCAAAGGCGACGGCGTAGGAAGCCACGCCGGATTCTTCCCAGGCCAACCCCTGCTTGTAAAGCTGCTCCACGCATGTGCGCATGGCGCTGCACAGGCGCACCACGGGGCTGCTTACCCCGATGGCCACATTTGCGCAGGCCTGTTCCAGATAGGTTACAGCCTCGGCTACGCGCACGGCTTCCTCGTCCGTCAGCGCCCCGGAGTTTTCAAACAGCGCCGCACCCCGGTCGAGCAGGTATTCCACAGCTGCGCGCGCATCTTCCTCGGTCACATTCCCATCCATTTCATACCACTGCAGGACTTCCTCCTCCGCGGCGGCAATCTTTTCCGTCAGCGTCATATTCTCGGCCAGCGCGGCCGTGCCCAGCAAAAGCGCCATCATCAGAGCCAACAGCCTCATCCATACTTTCATCGGCAAATCCTCTCTTTTTCGTCATTCGCCCGTGCGGTGCGGGCCGCCTCAAAACCAGTATATTCGCCGCATGCGGGCCTGTCAACCAACCCTGGGGCGGCTTTTCCGTTTCGCCGCGCTTTTTTCACAAATCCCCCTTGACAGGCACGGGCAGCGTGCGTGGCAATCGAAGCGGGGCCAGCAATGGCCCATGCAAACCGCTCCAGCGCCCCGGGCATACTTGAAAGCGCCGCGGGAATTGCTTACCAACGGCTTTGAGGGCGCTTCGCTGAAGGACATCTGCGCGCAAGCGGGCGTGACTACCGGGGTACTGCACAATAAAATAATTTGACAAATAACGCAGCTTCTCTTCCGGGAAAGTTTCCGGAAGAGAAGCTGGCTTTGTTTTCGGAAACCAGGGACGCGCTTATTTTCCCAAACTTCTATTGCCACAGATCCGATAATGTATTACATATACACGTTTCCAATGCGGTTTGTACAGACTTCCATAGGCGGGTGTAACGATGGGGCAGGCAAGCATAAGGTTCTTCGGAATCCGCGGGATCCAGGCGAATACAGAGTATTATGTATGCATGGTTCCGCTCTCCGTACTTCAAAACTGTTTATATTCAGCGATGCCGAGCTGCCGCCGTCCATCCGTTCACAGCGAATTCTGAACAAGGCGCGCATTCCGGAAATCAAGCGGTATATCTTGCAAAATCGGGACGCATATGTTTTCTCAGCCCTTACCGCCTCCGTCGATGGGGATATCGTGTTTAAGCCGGTGGATTCGGAAAAACAGCATAAATCGTTGGGCGAGATCGAGATCAGCGTTAATACCAGGATCGTGATTAACGACGGCCAGCACCGCAAAGCGGCTATTGACGCCGCCTTGGCAGAATGCCCGGAATTGAAATATGAGGATATAGCGGTTGTCCTGTTCCCCGATCCGGGGCTTAAGCGTTCTCAGCAAATATTCTCTGACCTGAACCGCTACGCAATACGCCCAACAAAGTCGATCAATATCCTGTATGACCTGAGGGATCCGTTTGCGGCTATGATCTGCAGCCTGGTTGACGAACTGCCCATGTTCGGGAGGTGGGTTGACAAGGAGAAGGCGTCCATATCCAACAGATCCCGGGCCCTGTTTACGTTAAGCGGGATTTATGGCAGTTCTCAAAATCTCGTCAGAGGACTTTCTTCAACGGATGAGAGGGCGGCGGTCAAACAATTTTGGGAAGTTCTTTATGCTTCGATACCTGACTGGCAGGGCGTTATCAATGAACAAATCAAGGCGTCAAAGCTGCGGGCGGATTTTCTCAGCGGCCATGCCATTCTCCACCGGGCCTTGGCGCATGTTGGCAATGACCTGTTGCGCCGGGGCAAGCAACTGGACGCTTTGGAAGCCATTCGAAATATCAGTTGGCAGAAAACGAACCCGCTGTGGGCAGGGCGCGTGGTGGTCAACAACGTGATTTCCGCTTCAAACAGCAGCGTGCAATACGTTGCGTCAGTGGTTTGGGATGCATTGGAAGATGGTGATGATCATGCCTGATAAAATTTTAACAAGGCGGGATATAGAAAATGTCATTACGGTGACCAAAGACCTGTATCTGGCCGATTCTATACCTTGGGTAATTGGTTATTCTGGCGGCAAGGATTCCACCGCGACGGTACAGCTTGTATGGAGCGCGCTGAGCCAGCTGCCCAAAGAGCAACTGAAAAAGCGCGTTTATGTGATTTCGACGGACACCCTTGTGGAATCCCCGGTTGTGGCGGCCTGGTTAGCGCAGTCCTTGGCGCGGATGCGGCAAACGGCGGAAAACAGCGGCCTGCCCATTGAAGTGTTCCAGCTAACCCCGGATATGGACAATACATTTTGGGTAAACCTGCTGGGTAGAGGATATCCATATCCAAGGCGGAACATGCGCTGGTGTACGGACCGGTTGAAAATAGCGCCTGCCAATCATTTTGTTGAGCGGGTTATTTCCCGTGCCGGCGAAGCCATCATGGTATTGGGTACGAGAAAGACGGAAAGCGCGGCCAGAAGGCAAGTGATGGAGGGCTATGAAAAAAAGCGGGTTCGTGAACATCTAAGCCCTAGCAGCACGATGCCGAACGCGTTCGTTTATTCCCCCCTGGAGGATTGGACAAGCGACAACGTGTGGCAGTATCTTATGCAGCATCCAAATACATGGGGCCAGTCAAACAAAGACCTGCTTGCCATGTACAGCGGGGCGTCTGCGGACGGTGAATGCCCGCTCGTGCTTGACACAAGCACCCCCAGCTGCGGAAATAGCCGGTTTGGTTGTTGGGTTTGCACCATGGTGTCCGAAGATAAATCCATGGCCGCGATGATCCAAAACGACGAGGAAAAGGCATGGATGCTTCCTCTGCTTGAGCTGAGGAATGAAATCGGCGCGCCGCAGGAGGAAGATAAAAGGCGGCGGGATTTCAGGCGGATGGACGGGAAAATTTATATGCATACGGGGAACATAGTGCATGGCCCCTATACAAAAGCTACCCGCGAATATTTCCTCAGGCGCCTGCTGCAAGTTGAGCAATATGTTCAAACCTGTGGACCGGCAGAATTGGCGGATCATCCGTTGATCCGTCATGAGGAATTGTGCCAAATACGCCGGATTTGGCTGCATGAAAAGCACGAATTTGACGACGCGCTGCCCAGAATTTATAAGGAAGTCACGGGACGCGATTTTGTCGATCCTGAATGTCCGACAAACCGTTATTTTAAGAAGCGGGAATGGGATATTTTGGAAAGGACATGCCACGATGCTTTCCCGCAGGAGGAATTGCTCGTGAACCTGTGTTCAAGTTTGCTTGATATTGAGTCTCAATATAGTTTGATGGCGTCGCGGCGCGGTGTAAACATCGAAATCGAAAAGACAGTCAGGAAATGCTTTTTCTCAGACAAGCAGGATGCGATT
>DSTMC04003__coassemble_1222_pt1 | contig 20530 bp, 17 predicted proteins | sample DSTMC04003__metabat2_low_PE_048 | metagenome-assembled genome bin DSTMC04003
AGCTGGTATTCCTCCAGTTCCTTCCCCTCAATATTCCTTGGGTCAAACGAACAAATCAGGCCATACTGCCCGCGGCTGTCGCGGCGCATTGTTCCCATCGGCGCGGCAAAGTAGTCGTTTCCCCGCCTGCCCACCAGCGCTGCCCGCAGCATGGACGCGCCTGGGGCGCTTGCCGTAAAGCAGAGGGTTCCCATCAGTGTCCGCCTTTCCAGCCGGGCATGGCCGGAATAGCCCTGCTCAAGCGACCGGAGCATAATCAACGCCCGGCGGTAATCGTTGCGCAACATAGCCTGCACCTCCTTTGCCCAGCGTATGCGCGCTCTTCTTCAGACATGCCGCCGCCAAAAACGCCTGTTTCAGGCTTTCAAAGGTGAAGATTTCTGGTATTTCCCACCATTGAGCCGCCCTTGGGCTTGCTATATTGACAGAATGTGATATAATAGTATCTGTGTACCTTTGTCGCTCCTGCGCTGTTTTGGGCAGGGGCGGCGTACTGCAGCCTCGCGCCGCGGGGCGAAAGGAGAGGCGGTCATTTTTATGGCACGAAACAGGGACAATCGCCCCGAGCTGGATTACGATCTACTCGTCGAGCGGCACGAGCGCTTCCGCAGCAGGCATCCGCAAAAAAAGTCAGAGAAGCCTTCCGATAGCGCTTCCCCCAAGGTCAAGCCGGACTTGGACAAGGCGCAGTCCTCCGCCAAAGCGCAGCCGGTTCAACCCTCCGCGCCGGAGGCTGACGAAGCGCAAAACGCCCCGGAGGCGGCGGATGTTGCGGCCCCGGTGGACGCGCCCATACCGGACGATCTTGACGGCGCCGTAGCAGAAGCGCCCGCCCCGGAAGCCGTGGACGGTTACGACGATGATTATGACCTCTATGACGAGGACGAACAGGACGTTGAAGAGGAGGACGTTGAAGAGGAGGACGGCGAGCCTGCCAACCCCAACCCGTTTGGCTCCATTCTTTCCTTCCTTTCCCGTTCCCGCGACGCCATTGGCGCGCGTCTGAAACGCAGAGGCGCGAACGAGGATTATGAAGAATATGATCCGGACGAGGATGAAGAGGACGAGGACGACTACGGCGTAGACGATGAAAACGATACCTCGGAAGCGGCGCCAGCGGCAGATACTCAGGACGTGCAGCCCGCTCCCGACGCGCCTGCGGCGGATGTATCGAACCCCTCTGAAGACGCGGCGGATATCTTTGACGTTCCCGAGGACGACGCGCCCGCAGCGGCCCCCGTGCCCCAGTTCCGGGACGATGACGATGACGGCGAGGATGAGGATTACCTCGACGAGGAGGATGACGAGGATCTGGCCGATGATGACGAGGAGGATGAGCCTTCCGAAGGCGCCCTCACCCGTTTTCTGCATCTGTTCGTCGATCGTGCCGATGAGGAGGACGACGAGGAGGACGAGGAAGATGAAGACGATGCGGCGGATGGAGACGCCTTTGAAAGCGACGTTGATGAAAGCGCCGGCGTGTTCGCCCCGGTTGAACGCCGTCCGCTGGGAGGAGAGATAGATATGCAGGAGCCTCGCAAAATTGATACTGAAATGACCGAGCTTATGGCCGAGGGCCTGGGCGAGCGCACGCTCTCGCGCAGGGAGCGCCGCGAACTTCAGCAGCGCCGCGAAGCGGAGCGTGAAGCCATCGCCCCTGCCTCTGGCCATGATGAGGATATGGAAGACGGTGTGGACGAGCCCACGCGCGAGTTTATGCCCATTTCCCGGGAACGCGCAACCACGTCCTCTCGCGAAATTGAGCCGCCTGCCTCTCTGTTTGACGACGACGAAGATGAGGAGGAAATCGAGCCGCCCATCTCTCGCCGCGCCCAGCGCTTGCAGCGCAAGGAGGCGCGCCTGGATGAGGAATACGAGGACGAAGACGATTACGACGATGAGGACGAAGACGAGCCCGCGCCGAAAAAACGCTCTGCTCGTACTTCTCGCCGCCATGCCTACGATGAGGACGACGAAGACGATTACGACGACGATTATGACGATGACGACGACGAGGACGACGATTACGACGAGCCCCGTTCCCGTCGTGGCGGCCACGGCCGCCATCGCCGCCATGGCAGTCGGGATGATTATGACGACTACGACGATGACGACGATTATGATGATTACGACGACGATTATGACGACTATGATGACTATGACGACGATGAACGGCATTCCATCGGCCATCATATCCTCGGCTTCTTTAAGGGCCTGATCTTTATCCTGCTCGCGCTTTGCATCATCGTTCTGGCGATGAACATACTGCACAGAACGGGCACAGTGGACATCAGCGGTCTGCGCGATACGGTTCGCGAGTGGTCGCCCACGGCGGCAGATCTGTTGTTTGTAGCCGTTGGTGATGACGAAGGCGTCGAATCGACGGACGATGGCACGGCAGACGTGAATCAGACCGGCGAAGACGCAAACAGCGGCGTGACGGACAATACGGACGCGAACAACGCGGAAAATACCACCGACGCAGACGGCGCGCAAACTTCCGAAGGATCGACGGATATGGCGCCGGTTGCCCCGGTCGGCTGATTCGGGTCCGATACGGCGGGTCAATCAATGCATATAGCTTTGAACGACCCGCCTTTTTCTTAGGGGGGATGGTCGATGGCGGTTCCGCAGAAGGGGCGGCGCAAGCCGCCGCAAAAATCCGCGCGCAAACCAGTGCAAAAATCCACGCGCAAAAAAACGGCACGCAAAGGGCCTTCGCGGGGCGTCGTGGCGTTTTTTGCCGTCGTGGCGGCGCTTTTGGCGCTTTTGGTCATATTGATACGCACGCTTCTGAGCGGAAGCAGCGCGCCGGACACAGGCGAGGCGTCTTATATGGAAACACCCCCGCCAGAGGCAACAATTTCTGCCGCGACGGCCGAAGCGTTGGAATCAACGCCCGCCGTTACTCCTTCTCCCACACCGGGGCCGGGCGAATACATCGTAGAAGCGGTAGTTTCCCAACCATCACAATTCTCACTGGAGAGCATTGCCGTGGAAAACGGAGCGCGCGTGGATACATACGCGCGCACGCCCGAGATTCATATGGGGCTTTCCGACAGCTACGCCTCCATTGAGGGCGTAACCACCTTCCGTGGCAACAATTATCGCGACAGCGCCGCCTATGGAAACATTCCCAACGACCCAAAGCTGCTGGAAACCGTGTGGAGTGTGGCCATCGGCCAAATCGACGATTGGGGCGGCGTGGGCTGGACGGGGCAGTGCGCCATCGTGCACTGGCCGGAGGAAACGGTGCGCATCATGAACATCCGCGAGGAAAAACAGGGCGGGGACCTGACAGAGGTCATCTACGCTACGCTGGATGGGCGCATCTATTTCCTCGACCTTGAGGATGGCCAGGCTACCCGTGCCCCCATCAACGTTGGCGCACCCATCAAGGGCAGCGTCACGGTAGACCCGCGCGGTTATCCCCTGCTCTATGTCGGGCAGGGCATTCCCGAGGTCAATGGCCGCAGCGTGGATATCGGCACGCGCATCTTCAGCCTCATCGACCAGGAAATGCTCTTTTTCCTGGATGGCGACGACAGCTTTGCCCAGCGCTCCTGGTATGCCTTTGACGCCGCTCCGCTCATCGACGGCGAAACCGACACCATGCTGCAGGTGGGCGAAAACGCCATTCTCTATCTGGTACACCTGAATACGGACTACGACCCGGCGGCGGGCACCATCTCCATCGCCCCCGAGGTAGACCGCTATGTATTCCGTTCCAGCATTTCCGACCAGCCGGGCATGGAGAATTCCCTCGCCGTCTACAATCAATACGGCTATTTTGTGGACAATTCCGGCCTTTTGCAGTGTGTGAACCTCAATACGCTCACCTGCGAATGGGCCGGCGACGCGGGCGATGATACGGACGCCACCATTGTGCTCGAGCAGGAAGCAGACGGCGCGGTGGCGCTGTATACCGCTACCGAGCGCGAACACAGCGCCTCAACCAATGAATATGCCTATTTGCGCAAGATCAACGCTCTCACGGGCGAACTGATTTGGCGGTTGCCTGTACACGTATATACTTCTGCGGATAACGAAGGCGGCTCCTTCGCCACGCCCGCCTTGGGCAAGGGCGACTTGGGCGACTTGATTTACGCTCACATGACGCGCACGCCCAACGACGGCGCCACGCTGCTGGCCATAAGCAAGGAAAGCGGCGAAGTGGTGTGGCAGGCGGCCATGGGTTCGGGCGGCTGGTCATCGCCGGTGTGCGTCTACGCCGAAAACGGCAAGGGCTATGTATTGGTGGGCAGTTCTTCCGGCGCGCTGCGGCTCTACGACGGGCGCACCGGGAATATTATCAGCATTCTGGACTTGGAGGGCAACATCGAGGGTTCGCCCGCCGTATTCAACGACATGCTCGTGGTGGGCACGCGCTCCAAGCGCATCTTTGGCGTGCGCATCAAAGGAGGAGAAGCATGAAGTACATCCTGGCTTTGGATCAGGGAACCACCAGTTCCCGCGCGGTTCTTTTTGATGAAAACGGTGTGCCAGTCGCCTCGCATGGCGTGGAATTTCCGCAGCTCTACCCCAAGCCCGGCTGGGTGGAGCACCGGCCGGACGATATTTTGCAAAGCCAGATTAAAGCGCTGCGCGCGGCGGTGGAAAAAAGCGGCGTGCGCATCCGGGATATCATGGCCGTGGGCATCACCAATCAGCGTGAAACCACGCTTTTGTGGGAGCGGGATACGCTCAAGCCCCTCTACAATGCCATTGTCTGGCAGTGCCGCCGTACCGCGCCGCTGATCGAGCGTCTCAAGCGCGATGGACTGGGCAATATGCTGCGCGACCGCACCGGGTTGATTCCCGACGCCTATTTTTCCGGCACGAAGCTGCAATGGTTGCTGGATACCATCCCGAACGCGCGGGAACGCGCGGAACGGGGCGAATTGTGTTTCGGTACTGTAGATACGTTTTTGGTCAGCCGTCTGTGCGCCGGGCATCCGCATGTGACCGACGTCACCAACGCCGCGCGCACCATGCTCTACAACATCCACGAGCGTCGCTGGGACGAAATGCTTCTGCGCGCCATGGACATTCCCGCGCCTGTGCTTCCACAGGTGGTGGATACCTCCCAGGTGGTTGGCATGCTCGATAAGAGTATCCTCGGGCGCGAGATCCCTGTGGCGGCGCTGGTAGGCGACCAGCAATCGGCGCTGTTCGGCCACGGTTGCTTCGCGCCAGGCATGTCCAAAAACACCTATGGCACGGGCTGCTTTTTGCTGATGAACACGGGCGCACACCCGGTAAAATCCATCAGCAACCTGATTACCACCATCGCCTGGCAAATCGACGGCCAGCCGCGCTATGCCCTGGAGGGCAGCGTGTTCGTGGCCGGGGCAGTGGTCAAGTGGCTGCGCGATGAAATGGGGCTGATTTCCTCGGCGGCGGAATCCGAGGAAGTGGCCGCCTCCATCGCCGACAACGGCAACGTCTATTTCGTGCCTGCCTTTACGGGACTGGGCGCGCCCCACTGGGATATGTACAGCCGCGGTACCATCGTCGGCCTGACGCGCGGCACAGGACGGGCGCACATCGTGCGCGCGGCGCTGGAATCCATCGCTTATCAGTCCGCTGATGTGTTGGAAGCCATGAGCCGCGACAGCTCCACGCGCTTGAACGTGCTGCATGTGGACGGCGGCGCCAGCGCCAACGACTTCCTGATGCAGTTCCAGGCCGATATCCTCGGCACACGCGTGCAGCGCCCGGCGGTGATTGAATCCACAGCCTTGGGCGCGGCAATGCTGGCCGGGCGCGCCGTGGGGCTGTGGAACGATGAAGATTTGCGCGGCCTGTGCAAGAGCGACCGCGAATTCGTGCCCAACATGGACGAGGCCACCCGCCGCCATCTTTTGCGCCAGTGGCGGCGCGCCGTGGAAAAGAGCGGCGGCTGGGAGGAAGCCTGAAATCTGTTCAGAGGAAGGAAAACTGTGAAAGAAAACCGTTACGACGATCCCATATTCTTTGAAAAATACAGCCATATGCCGCGCTCGGAACACGGCTTAGAGGCGGCGGGCGAATGGGAAGCCCTGCAAACGCTTTTGCCCGACTTTGCACACAAGCGCGTGCTGGATTTGGGCTGCGGCTACGGCTGGCACTGCGCCTATGCGCTGGAGCACGGCGCGGCGGCGGTCACGGGCGTGGACATTTCCGAAAAAATGCTCGCCGTGGCCCGGAAAAAGACGGGCACGGGCAATGTTTCCTATATCCGCGCGGCGATGGAGGACGTGGACTTCCCCGACGGCTCATTTGACGTTGTGCTTAGCTCGCTGGCGCTGCATTACGTAGCCTCGTTTACGGATATGGCGCGGAAAATTTACCGCTGGCTCGCGCCGGGCGGGGATTTTGTGTTCTCCATCGAGCATCCCATCTTTACCGCTTATGGCAATCAGGACTGGTACCGCGACGCGGAGGGGAATATCCTCCACTTCCCGGTGGACAACTACTTTTTTGAGGGCGTGCGCGAGGCTGTGTTCCTCGGCGAGCGCGTCACCAAATACCATCATACGCTGACGACGGTTCTGGACGGCCTGCTCGCCTGCGGCTTCACCCTGCGCCGCGTGGTCGAGCCGCAGCCGCCCGCGCGGATGCTGGACATGGAGGGCATGCGCGACGAACTGCGCCGGCCGATGATGCTGCTGACGGCAGCGCGCAAGGCGTAAAAGGCGGCGAAAGCGGGGAGCCTGCGCCGTCAGGATTTGGCAAGGGCAACCGACGGTCAGAGGGATCCGAAACCCTGCCAGGCAAGGAAGCTTACAGGGCCATAAGCAACCGCAGATCGCATGTTTGCTGACGCAGAAAGCAAAAATTGCTTCCTCTTTTCCTTTAGAGAAAGCAATTTTCGCGTTTGCAATCTTTATCAGCGCTCTGGTGGAAAAAGTCGGGGCTTTCGCCGTCTTTCACGGGAGGGAATGGGCATGAACGCAGCCATCGAACGCATGATTGTGGAAGGCATGGTTATCAAGCGCAAGCGCGAACGGGCGCTGTTTGAGCTGTCGCATCCGCAAAAGCGCGACCACTTTCTCTGGCATATTGAGCAGTATTTGGAGCCGTCGTTTTTTCACCGCATTATCGTTGACGGCCCTGAAGACGCATATCCCCTGCTCAAAGAGCGGGGCGCGCCGGAGGATTGTTATATTCTCAGCCTTTACAAGGACATGGACGGCACATTTGTCCCGCTCCGGCAAGCAATGACCTGGGAGGGAATCCTATATGCCGATTTCATCTCCTGCATTCCCGGCCAGCTTGCCTATTGGCATGGCGAAGAAGGCGACCATTATCTGCTCTATTCGGATTGAGTCCGCCTGTCTCACAGGTTCAGCTTCATATCCCCGTATTTTATCCAGCCCTTTTTGCGCATGAACTCGGAAATGGCCAGCGACAGCGCCGCGGGCAGGATGATGTGCAACAGCAGTATTTTGAAGAGCACGCCGCTCTCCCCCGCCATCGCCGCCCAGGTGCCGAACTGGCCGACCAGGCCGGAGGTGCCCATGCCCGCCGAGGCGGAGGTGTTTTTCATCTGGAAAATGGTGGTCGCCAGCGGCCCGGTGATGGCTGAAGCGATGGTCGGCGGCAGCAGGATGGCCGGATGCGCGAGTATGTTGCCCACTTGCAGCATGGAGGTGCCCAGCCCCTGCGCAATCAGCCCGGCGACGCGGTTTTCGCGGTAACTGGACACGGCGAAGCCCACCATCTGCGCGCAGCAGCCAGCCGTGGCCGCGCCCGCCGCCAACAGCAGCCCCTCGCCCATCGCCTCGCCCTCGGCCACGGTGAACACCATCGCCGCCAGCGCCGCCGAGGAAATCGGCGCAGTCAGCGCCAACCCGAACACCACCGAAACGATGATGCCCATGGGGATGGGTTGCAGCGTGGTGGCCATTTCCAGAAACCTTTGCAGGGCGGCGACGGCGTTGTTGATGCCCGGCGCGGCCCATGTGCCCACCAGACAGCCGGAAACGATGGAGACGACGGGCACGACGATGATATCCACCTTCGTCTTGCCGGCGACGAGGTTGCCCAGCTCCGCGCCGACCACGGCGGCGAAATACGCTCCCACCGGGCCGCCGAGCTGATAGCCCAGCGCGCCCGTGGCGGCGGAGGAAAACATCGCCAGCGGCGCAACCTTCAGCCCGTAGGCGATGGCCACGCCGATGGCCGCGCCCACCACGGGCGAGGAGGCGGAGACAATCTCGCCAAAATCGGCCAGGAATGCCAGCGCCGGAATCATAGCCAGCTGCGAAAGAATCAGCCCGATGATCAGCGAGGCAAACAGGCCCAACGCCATGGCGCTCATAGCGTCGAGCAGATAACGACGATAAAACTTGCGCGCGATTTCTTTAAATTTCATACCCTTTTCCCCCGATAAATATTTGTTATTATGCTTCGCGCGCGCCGGGGAATCCTGGCGCGCGCGATCTTTGGTATGGTTGCGTTTTATTTTCCCGCCTTTTCCGCGTCCTGTTTGCGCAATTTGGCGCGCTGGATTTTGCCGGAAACGGTCTTGGGAAGCTCATCCACAAATTCGATAATGCGCGGATACTTATAGGGCGCGGTAACGCGCTTGACGTGGTTTTGCAACTCCTTTTTCAGCGCGTCGCTCGGCTCATACCCCTTGACCAGCACCACCGTGGCCTTGACCACCTGGCCGCGCACGGGGTCGGGCACGCCGGTGATGGCGCACTCGATAACCGCCGGGTGGCTGATGAGCGCGCTCTCCACTTCAAACGGGCCGATGCGGTAGCCGGAGGATTTGATTACGTCGTCGGCGCGGCCGATGAAGTGGTAATACCCTTCCTCGTCCGCCCACACCATGTCGCCGGTGTGGTACATGTCGTTGCGGAAGGCGTAGCGGGTCTGTTCCGGGTTCTTATAGTAGCCCATGAACAGGCCGCAGGGACGGCCTTTGGAAACGTCAATGCACAATTCGCCTTCCTCGCCGCGCTCCACATCCCGGCCGGTGGCGTCCACCACGCGGATGTGGTAATGCGGGCTGGGCACGCCGGTGGAACCGGGCACCGGCTCCATCCATTTGTGGGTGACGAGCAGCGGCGTGGTTTCGCTCTGGCCGAACGCCTCGTGAATTTTCACGCCGGTGAGGCGGTAAAACTGGTTGTATACCTCCGGATTGAGCGGCTCGCCCGCGCAGGTAGCCCACTTGAGCGCCGATAAGTCGTACCCGCTGAAGTCTTCCTTGATCAGGAAGCGGTAAATGGTCGGCGGCGCGCAAAAGCTGGTAACGCGGTATTTCGCCAGCATCGCGAGCATCTTCTGGGCGTTGAAACGGTCAAAGTCGTAGACAAAGTTGACCGCGCCGGCAATCCACTGGCCGTAGAACTTGCCCCAGCCGCACTTCGCCCAACCGGAATCGGCGGTGGTCAGGTGAATGCACTGGTCGTTGAGGTTGTGCCAGAACGCGCCGGTGATGAGATGGCCGAGGCCGTAGCGGTAATCGTGCGCCAGCATCTTGGGCATACCGGTGGTACCGGAGGTGAAATAGATGAGCATTACATCCTCCGCGCCGGGGTCAAAGCAGCCCTTCATGGTGTCCGGCGCTTCGGCGAGCAGGCGGTCAAAGTCCGCAAAGCCCTCGTGCTCTCCGCCCAGCGCGGCAATGGCGCGCAGATTCGGGCAATTCCGCTTTGCGGCGCGCACGTGCGCAAGCAGTTCCTCTTCGCCCACGCAGATGAGCGTGCGGGCGTCGGCGGCGTTTACGCGATAGGTGATGTCCTTTTCGTGCAGCTGATGGGTGGCGGGAATCTGAATGGCGCCAATGCGCATCAGCCCCAGCGCGCACAGCCAGTATTCATAGCGGCGCTTGAGCATCAAAAGCACCGGCTCGCCGGGCTGAACACCTAGGGCAAGCAGGGCGTTTGCCGCCTTGACAGACAGGCGCGAAAGCTCCGCAAAGGAAAAGATGCGCTCATCCCCGGCCTCGTTTGTCCAAATCATGGCGGGCTGGTCAGGGGCGAGACGGGCGTATTCGTCGATCACATCGCGGGCGAAGTTAAAATTCGCGGGCGCGGTATAGGTGTAGTTGTTGAGAAAATCTTCTCCGTCTTTATAATCGGGCTTGGTGAAACGCGACAGCAGATTCATAAATTCCTCCGTATTCTGCCTACGGGATCACCATCGCAAGAAACACGCATCGTTTGTCCCCAACAGCCTGCATGACATGGGGATGAATCGAGTCGTAATAGGCGGAATCGCCCTCGTTGAGAATCATATCCTGATCCCCAACCTTGAGGCGGAGCGCGCCTTGCAGCACATAGTCAAATTCATGTCCTTCGTGGCTGTTTGGCTCCATATCGGCGTTAGCGCCCGGCTCGACGGTCACCAGCAGCGGCTCGATCTTGCGGTGGTTGAAGTTGTAGGCGAGATTCTTGTATATATAGTGTTTGGCGCGCTTGACGGGCGTGCCCATGTTGCGGCGGGTCAGCGCGCAGACGCTCAAACGCGGCGCCTGTCCCGTTAAAAGCGTGGTGGTATCCACGCCATACAGCTCGCTCAGTTTGATGAGCAGGCTGATCGACATATCGACGCGGCCGCTCTCGTAGGCTTCGTATTCCTCCGGGGAAAGCTCCACCTTCGAGGCGACCTCCGCAACCGTGAGGTCCGAAATTTCACGCAGTTCCTTCACCCTTTGGGCGATCTGCCTGACCTGATCGGACACTTGAATCCCTCCTTCAACCATACAATTACTGATAGTATACCTTTTTTTGCCCGGCAAGGCAAGCGGGAAATGTTAAAAAGTATTGCGATGGTTTACAATTTATGGTAGAATCGAAACAGCAGAGGGATATTCTATATGTCCAAATGCGAAGAGGTGAAAGATATGTATCATCGCACAATCCTGATTCAGTACCGCCAGGGCGTTTCCCAAACGGACGCCTCGGGGATGTTGGGCGCGTTTCAAAACCTGCCGGGCCGGGTCAACGGGCTGGTCAACGTTTCCGTAAATCTTTTGCAGGGGGACTATGACGTAAGCATCGACCTGATTTTTGATTCCGAGCAGGCGCGGCGCAACTGCGCCTTTGACGATTCCTACCGCTCGGCCCTGACGTGGGCGCGGGACCTTTCCGACCGGATGGAAAGTACGGAATCTTCCGACGGGCAGTCCGCGCCTGTGGGCGACTTTGGCCTGCCGATGAAATGGCACAAGTTTCTCATCTATTTCGCGCTGTGGGCCGGGGCGGTGCTCAACCTGATTTCCGGCGCACAAATGTTTTTCATGGGCATAAACGCTGGCAACGCATGGCTGTATGAGATGACCTCCGGGCTGCGGGCGCTGTATATCGTCAGCGGCATCTTCATGATTGCCATCGGCGTGTTTCAGATTTTTACGCGCAGCGCTCTGGCGCGCTTTTCGCGCCGGGGGCCGCGCATGGTGGTGTGGCTCTATGCCTCGCTGGTCATCCTGAACGCGCTGGAAATCCTGATGGCCTGGCTTCCCTTCGGCGTGCCGCTCAACTACCTGTTGACCGCCGACGTGTGGTTCTATCTGATTGAAGGCGTACTGATGACGTGGGCAAACCAGGTGTACTACCGCAAACGCGCGGCGCTGTTTATCAACTGAGCGCGCCATGAAGTTTCGGTAAAAGCGCTTGCGGGGGCCGGTTTTGCGTGTTATAATGATAGCCGTAAATATGGCGATGACAAAGAGAGTACCCGCGTTTGACGCCCCCAGAGAGCCGCGCCCCGGCTGCAAGCGCGGCGGCCAGCAGGCGCGGCGAAGTTCGCTTTGGAGCCTTTCGCTGAAACGGCAGTAGGCGAAACGGCCTCATCCCCCGTTACCGGGATGCAAAGGCGGTTCCAATGAGCCGCAAATTTGGGTGGTACCGCGGAGCATGGCTTCGCCCCTTGCCGGGGCGAGGCTTTTTTGCACCCGCGCGTCGCGGAGAAAAGGAGTGTTTATTTTGGAAGAACAGCTTCGAGAAATTCGGGAGAAGGCGCTTGCGCGCCTGCAGGAAGCGCAGGACACCGCCTCTCTGGAGCAGCTACGCGTAAGCGTTCTCGGCAAAAAGGGCGAACTGACCGGTATTTTGCGCGGTATGGGCAAGCTGCCCGCCGAGGAACGCCCGAAAATGGGCCAGATGGTCAACGAAACCCGCGCCGCCATTGAGGAGGCGCTGGAAGCGCGCGCGGCCGTGCTGCGCGAAAAGGAAAAGGAAGAGCGCCTCAGGCGCGAGGCCATCGACGTGACCATGCCGGTGCGCGAGCGCTCCGCCGGCGCGCCGCACCCGATGAACAGTGTGCTGGACGAGCTTTTGGACATCTTTGTGGGCATGGGCTACGAAGTGGTGGAAGGCCCGGAAGTGGAGTATGACCACTACAACTTCGAGCTGCTCAACCTGCCCAAGAACCATCCCGCCCGCGACGCGCAGGATACCTTCTATATCGACGACAACATCGTTTTGCGCACGCACACTTCCCCCGTGCAGGCGCGCATCATGACCACGCGCAAACCGCCCATCCGCATTGTCTGCCCGGGCCGCGTGTACCGCGCGGACGAGGCCGACGCCACCCATTCCCCGGTGTTTCACCAGATGGAGGGCCTGGTCATCGACGAAGGCGTGACCATGGGCGATTTGAAGGGCACGCTGGACGCCTTTGCCGAGCGGCTGTTTGGCGAGGGCGTGACCACGCGCTTCCGCCCTTCGTTCTTCCCCTTCACCGAGCCATCGGCGGAAGTTGACCTGACGTGCGCAAGCTGCCACGGCGCGGGCTGCCGCATGTGCAAGGGCACGGGCTGGATTGAGGTGCTCGGCGCAGGCATGGTCAATCCCAAGGTGCTCGATATGTGCGGCATCGATTCCAAGAAATACACCGGCTTTGCCTTCGGCATGGGTCTGGAACGCATCGCGCTGCTCAAATACAACATTCCCAACCTGCGGCTGATGTACGAAAACGACCTGCGCTTCCTGGCGCAGTTCCGGTAAGGAGGGCAAGGCAATGAAAATTCCCATGAAATGGCTGCGGGAATATGTGGACGTGAATATGACGCCGCAGGAATACGCCTCCCGCATGATTATGACCGGCACCGCCGTGGAAGGCGTGGAAAAAACCGGCGAGCAGTTCGACGGCGTGGTGGTGGGCCGCGTGCTCACCTGTGAAGACCATCCCAACAGCGACCATCTGCACGTATGCACGGTGGACGTGGGCGGCGAAGCGCCTTTGCAGATTGTCTGCGGCGCGCCGAACGTGGCTGCGGGCCAGCTCGTACCGGTGGCGCTGGAAGGCGCGCATTTGCCCGGCGGCAAGATCAAGCGTGGCAAACTGCGCGGCGTGGAGAGCCAGGGCATGATCTGCTCCGGCCCCGAGCTGGATGTGCCCGATGGCCTTTATCCGCATGTGGGCGACGCGGGCATCCTGGTTTTCCAGGAGGAATACAAGCCCGGCACGGATGTCAAAGAGGTGTTCGGCCTCGGCGACGATATCGTCGATTATGAGATTCTCGCCAACCGCCCCGACTGCCTGAGCGTGTGGGGCATTGCCCGCGAAAGCGCCGCGGTGCTGGGCGAGCACTGCGTGATGCCGGAAATCCAGGTGGAGGAAGACGGCAAGGGGCTTTTTGAGGACTACGCCACTGTAATCGTGGAAGATACAGAAAACTGCCCCCGCTACTGCGCGCGCGTCATCGACGAAGTGAAGATCGGCCCCTCCCCCAAGTGGATGCGCGAGTACCTCTACGGCGCGGGCGTGCGGCCAATCAACAACATCGTGGACATCACCAACTTCGTGATGCTGGAAACCGGCCAGCCCATGCACGCCTTCGACCTTTCCAAGGTGCGCGACCAGACCATCGTCGTCCGCCGCGCGCGGCAGGGCGAGGAGCTTGTGACGCTGGACGGCAAAAAGCACATCCTTGACGACAGCATGCTCGTCATCGCCGACCACGAAAACGCCACCGGCCTTGCCGGCATCATGGGCGGCGAAGAATCGGAGATCGTCGAAGGCACGGTGCGGGTGCTGTTCGAGTCCGCCGCCTTTGAGCGCGCCAACAACCGCATTACCGCCCGCAAATTGGGCATGCGTACCGAGGCCAGCGGCCGCTTTGAAAAGGGCGTGTGCGCCGCCGGTTCCATGGAGGCGTTGGAGCGCGCCTGCATGCTGGTGAACATGCTGGGTTGCGGCAAGGTGGTGCCCGGGGCGTTCGACAGCTATCCCAACCCGATGGAGCCGCGTGTGGTGGAAGCCAGCGTGGAGCGCATCTGCCGTCTCAACGGCGTGCGCGTGCCCGGCGAGCGCATGGAAGATATCCTCAACGACCTGAACATCAACACCGTGCTGGCTGGCGATGTGCTCACCTGCGAGGCCCCCGCCTGGCGGCAGGATATCGAAACCGAAGCCGACATCGCCGAAGAAGTTTTGCGCATGGTGGGCTACGAGCACATCCCCTCCACGCTGATGCGCACCGAAACGATGGTGGGCTTCCGCTCCAACAAGCAGAAGCTCCTCTCCCGCGTGCGACGCGAGCTGGTGGGCATGGGTCTTTTCGAAATTCTCAACTATTCCTTCATCAGCCCCCATTGGCTGGAAAACCTCGGCATTCCCTCCACGGACTGGCGGCTCAAACCCGTGGAACTGCGCAACCCGCTGGGCGAGGATACCTCGGTAATGCGCACCACGCTGGTTCCCTCCATGCTCAACACGCTCTCGGGCAACATCCATCGCGGCGTGGGCGAAGCGAAGCTGTTTGAGCTTTCCACCGTGTTCGAGGCCCGCGAAAAGGGCGAGCTTCCCAACGAACACTCGACGCTGTGCGTGGGCGCGTATGGCGAAGATGTGGACTTCTACACCGTCAAGGAAATCGGCGTCTGGCTGGCGGCGGCGTTCGGCGTACAGTGCAAGGCCGTGGCGGACGGCGAGGTCTACTACCATCCCGGCCGCCGGGCCGTGTTGTTAAGCGGCACGCACTGCTTTGCCAGGCTGGGTGAAATCCATCCCGACGTGGCGGCGCGGTTTGACATTGACGGCCGCGTGTATGTGCTGGAGGTCGATCTCACCGCGCTGACGGCGCTTGCCAAGCCCATCTACGGCGTAAAGGAACTGCCCCGCTTCCCCGCCGTCTCCCGCGACATCGCCGTCGTGGTCAAGGAAAGCACGCAGGCGGGCGACATGCTCGATTGCATTGAGAAGGCCGGAGGCAAGACGCTGGAAGGTGTGCGCCTGTTCGACGTGTACCGCGGCGAAAAACTCGGCGCGGACAAGAAGAGCGTGGCCTATGCCCTGACCTTCCGCGCCAGCGACCGCACGCTGACCGACGCGGAAATCCAAAACAGCATGGACAAGATTCTCAAGGCGTTGGAGACAGGCTTCGGCGCGGAGATTCGCAAGTAAAAAACGGCGCGCGGGGCGGCGCTTCCCCGCGCGCTTTGAAAAGGAGAAAAGTATGCAGACCGGAAAAGCGGAATGGACTGTCAACGACACAAACACCGCCGCCTCCATGGCCAGCGGTCAACTGCCCGTGTTCGCCACGCCCGCGCTGGTGGCCCTGATGGAGCAGGCCGCCTGCAACGCCCTGGCGGGAACGCTCGATGAAGGCGTTTCCACCGTGGGCGCCTTCATCAGCGTTGAACATCTTTCGGCCACGCCGCTGGGTATGCGCGTATGGGCCGAAGCCACGCTGACGGCGCAGGAGGGGCGCAGTTACGACTTCACCATCGAGGCTTTTGACGAAGCCGGGCTGATTGGCCGCGCCACCCACAAGCGTGTGGCGGTCAAGAGCGCGCGCTTCCTCGAAAAAGCCGAAGCCAAGAAGAACGCCTGACAACGCCCATAAACTGTCTTAGCCCGGAGAAAATCGCAGGCCAGGGGCGTTGCCTTGCCGCAGCTTATAAAGACGGCCAACGCGGCAAACGATTTGCGTGGCAAGAGCGCCGCACGGCGCAATCGGGAGGACGTTATGGAAGACAAGAGCGCCTTGCGCCGGTGGGCAAAAGCCGCGCGTCAAGGCTGGGAGGAAGAATACCGGCAAAGCGCCGACGCCGCAATCGCCCGCCGGGTACTGGAAACAGAAACATGGCAGACGGCAGAGACCGTTTTTGCCTATGTCAGCGTCGGCCAGGAGATAGACACGCGGGCGCTGATTGAAGCGGCGCTTATGCAGGGAAAGCGCGTGTACGCGCCCCGTTGCGTGGGCAAGGGCGTCATGGAGGCGCGGCTTTTGCGCGGCCTGCACGAGCTGCGGCCCGCCGCCTTCGGCCTGCTGGAGCCGACCGAAAGCGCCCCGGCCATTGCCCCGGAAGCAATCGACGTTCTTCTCGTCCCCTGCCTCGCCGCCGGCAGAGATGGCTATCGCCTCGGCTATGGCGGCGGCTATTACGACCGCTTTCTTGCCCGGGCGCGGGGCGTATCCATCTGCCTGTGCCGGGCGCGGGCACTGATGCCGGGCGTGCCGCGCGATGCGCACGACGCGCCGGTGGATTTTGTAATTACAGAAACGGAAATATGGGAAACGAAAAAGGGGCGCTGAAAAGCGTCCCTTCAGTCTGGCAAAATGGCGGACGAACGCGCCTTCAAGCCATTTCCGGTGATAAATTGAAAACCCTGGCTTCCCACCGCTTTTGAAAATTCTAAAAACCGGAAAAACGGGAAAGGATTTCCGCTTTCTGCGGTCCTGCCAAAGAAAACTGCTGCGCCGTCGGGCAGGATGTTGACCTTTTAGACAGTCTGAGGGAGCCGAAAGGCGTTCCCCTTTCGAATAAAAAGACGGCAAAACTCAATTCCAGCGTTCTGGCACTTTTCCATCATGGCAAATCCGGCAAATGCTTGCTTGCCAGCGCATATACCTGCCGTGCCGCCCGGCTGGACAGGTTCCAACTGCGCAGTTCCCTTCGCAACAAATCCGGATATTTCTTCCCTATGTCCTTGAGCGCATTCCCGACGGACTTGCGCGCGTATTCACTCTCATCCTCGCGGCGGGCGGCCAGAATCGCAATCGCTTCCCCGGGATGCTCACGAAAATAAGGGCGGCTCGTCCACACGCGCAACCCTTCGGAAACCGCGCGGCGCACATTGGCGCGGCCGTCGGCAAGCCATTCGCGAATCAGGGGCAGGGAGCGCTCGTAACCGGCGATGCGGCAGTGGTTGTCAAAGGCCATGGCCAGCACTTCCTGCACTTTCCAGCTTTTGTGCGCGCTGACGGTTTCGCGCAGAAAAGCCAGCGCCTCCGGTTCCGCGTGCGCCGCATAGCCGAGCAGCAGCACGCCTACCTCCAGAATCTGGAAATTGTCAGAGCTATACAGGGCAATGCCGGTTTGCCGGCATTGCGCCTCTGTATGCGCCCCGGCATAACGCGCCGCCGCATCCTTGACCAACCGCAAGCTGTCCTGTCGGGGTAGGATTTCTGTCAAGTACCGTTCAAAATCGTCCATTTGCGCCTCACAAAACCCGGCGCCCGGAAGGCGAATCCCTCCAGGCGCCGACGCATTCTTGGCTTTACCGCTCGATTTCCAGATCAAGCCACTTGCATTCGTCCTCGGTCAGTTTGATTTCCGAGGCGGCGATGTTCGTGCGCATCATCTCGCGGGTCACGGGGCTGGTGAGGGCGTAGACGTCCAAGTCTTTCTGGTTGAAAATCCACGCCATGGCGATCTGCGCCACGCTCATGCCCTTTTCCTTGGCGAGAATTTCGCAGCGGCGCAGGCGCTCGAAGTTCTGCGGATAGCAATAGCCCTTCATGCCCGCCTCGTCGAGCACCTCGCCCGCCTTTTCGGGATGGGCGCTGTCCAGACGGCCGGAGAAGAAGCCGCGGGCCATCGTCGAATAGGCAAATACGGGGATGTTATTCCTGGCATACCACTCGCGGTCGGGCTTGTTTTCCGGGCCGGAGATGGTCACGCACCCGCCGCCCCACGGGTCGCCAAGCTGGTCAGCCAGGCCAAAGTTGGGGCTGGCGACGGTGAAGGGCTGCAAGCCGTGCTTGAGAGCGTAATTATTGGCCTCCTCGGTGCGCTCGACCGTCCAATTCGAGCCGCCGAAAGCGCCGATCTTGCCCTCGTCGTAGAGGCGGTTGAGCACGTCCACGATCGGGCCGACGGGCACGGAGGGATCGTCGCGGTGCAGCATGTAGATATCCAGATGGTTGGTCTTGAGCTTCGCCAACGAATTGTGGGCGTCGTGGAGGATGTCAAAATCCGTCACGCGCTTGCGCCAGCGATTGTGGTGCGCGCCTTTGGTGAGGATGACCACCTTGTCGTGCAATCCGCGCGCTTCCAGCCACTCGCCCAGCGGTTCCTCGCCGTAGTGGTCGGAACAGTCAAAGCAGTTCACGCCCTCGGCGTACATATCGTCCAGCAGTTGAAAGGCTTCCTGCAGGCGCGCTTCAAAGTCCGGCGCGTCGCCGTTGACCGAGCGGAAGGCCGCGAACATCTTCGGCGTGGCGGTGCCGAACACGATGTGGGAAATGGGCTTGGACACATGATCGATATGACCGTATTGCATAAAAATACCTCCCAGTCAAAACCGTCTTTGGAACAGTGCCGGGAACGCGCGCCAGAGCGAATCAACGGCGGCGGGGATTTCCGGAATGCTCCGGAGCGGCGGCATATGCGCGCCGCCCTGTTTATACTTTAACACCGCCGGAAAACGATGTCAATCATGCTACCGTGAAAATCCGCGCTGTTTTTGGCGCTCCAGAAGCCTTCCATCCACCAGAGCGCACAGCCAGTCAACAAACGCCTGTCTCTGCTGGCCGGTGTATACCATGACCAATAAACACGCCGCAACCGCGCCGAGCAGCGCCGGAAGGACGAAGGGCCAGCCGCACGTCAGGGCCACCGCCGCGAAAAACGTCAGGCAGAACGCGCAAAACGCCAGGCTCCACCACGCACGCGCAAGCACAATCAGCGCGCCGCCGTTGCGAGGGTAAATTCTTCCCCGAAAGACCGCCCTTTCCCTGCTCATAAAAGAACGCTGCCGAACCAGGCGAAAGCCATCTTCGGAAACGCGGCCGCGGAATTGATAATGGGGCGAAAAGAAAAAAGCCGTGGTCGTATCGGTCACAGCCTCGATGCGCGCGCAAACCTCCTGCGGCAAAAGGCTGGTGCGGATGCGGTAAGATTCCAGAAGGGACAACATTACGCCTTTTCATCCTTTCCCGGCTTCGCCGCGCGCAGCAAAAACTCCCCCTCCACCAGAGCGCACAGCCGCGCGGCGAAGGGCTTCTCCCAGCCATGACGCATTTCCAGCAGCAAGGCTATGGGAAGCGCCAAGGCGGGAATCAGAAACAGCAGCGCCACAGCAAAATCCGCGACAACAGCGCAGATGCACGCAAGCGCACCGATAAAGGCGAAAGCGCCAATGAAAAAACCCAGCAGCCGGTGCTTCAGCCTGTCGATTTCAATGAGCGTGCCGCCCTCGCAGGGCAGCACCCGCCCGGTAAGGGCACGAAGATTGGCGCTCGGAAGGCGCGGGTTTTCGTGGAGCCTGAACCCCTGCGGCGAAACGCTGCCGCAATACCACGCTTCCGGCGGCGAAAAAGCTCTTTGTTCGGCGGAGAGCTTTCCGGCAATGCGTGTGCAGACCTCCTGTGGGGAAAGCGCCGTGCGAATGCGGAAGGGCGCGCGGTCAAGGTGTTTCCGCACGCTCCGCGCAGGAAACGGCCACGGTTGCCCCGCCGCCGCGCAGATTGCGCGCGCCACCCGCTCGTTGCGCAGGCGTTCGCCGTCCACCAGGACGCAAATGCTGTCGGCAGAATCCACCTGATCCCGCCAGGGAATTGACGCGATAAAAAGCCCCATCGTGGTCATCAGCACGGCGAGCACCCGCAGTTCCGCCAAGCCGGAAAGCCAGAACAGTATGAACATCGCCGCCATGACCGCCAGGAATATATAAAACGCCCCGCCGCTCCACTGAGACATGGCAATCAGCGAACCGTCCTGTACGGCGCGTATTTCTCCCTTCACGGCGCATGAGGCCTTTTCTTTCGGAAACAGAAATTCCTGCCGGTCCCATGCCGGTTCTAGCAGGGAAAAGCCCTCTTCGGATACGACGCCCTGATAGCGGTAACGGCGCGAGACGACCTGAAACGCCTCGTCGGGGAACGTCACCTCCCGCAATCGCGCGCAGACCTCCTGCGGCAAAAGGCTAGTGCGGATATAGACCATCCCGGCTTTATAGCGGCGCATATTCTCCCTCCCCGGCGCGTTCTGCGTATACTTTAGCATCCTGCGGCATGCTTGTCAATCCTACCCGAATTCTGCTGGAAACATATAAAAAAAGCACTTCAAAGGGCGTTGCTGTCTTGACAAGCGCGGGACGGCGGAGTATAATAAAAAGGCGTCCTGATTTGGGAATCGGGAGCCGAAGCGCCATGCGGGTTGAATCGGCGTGCGGGCGTGGCGGAATGGCAGACGCGCCAGATTTAGGATCTGGTGCCCCAGGCGTATGAGTTCGAGTCTCTTCGCCCGCACCAGTTTCCAAAAAGTACTTGCTTTTGCGCGCCGGATATGGTATAATAACCCTGTTTTGCGGTAGTAGCTCAGTTGGTAGAGCGCCACCTTGCCAAGGTGGAGGTCGC
>DSTMC04003__coassemble_1224_pt1 | contig 20437 bp, 14 predicted proteins | sample DSTMC04003__metabat2_low_PE_048 | metagenome-assembled genome bin DSTMC04003
TGTTCGTCAAATTCGTGGTGCGGGAAGTAGCAGACAGTTCAATGGGTCCCCAATGGTCATTGCTGTTGCCAGGGTAATCGACCGTATATTCACCGCTTACATTGGTTTCCACAATGTAATACTGAATCTTGGCGCCGGTCGCATCATAGACAGGCAGTTTGCTCTCGGTGGCAACGCCGTCCGTGCCGGTCGTAATAGTGGCCTTCAGATTGCTCTTGTCCTGAGCGGGCACACCCTCGTAGACTTCGAATACAATACCCTGCATGGCCGTCTGGCCGCCGGTCAGGCCCTGTTCGACCTTCTTGATCTTCAGGTCGGAATAGGAAAGCTTGTTGACGAAGTTCGCGGTGGCCGTCAAAGTGGTGGAGGGCTTGTCGTTTTCTTCGTCCCAGAAGTCGAACTCGATGGGTTCTGTCGTGACCTTCGTATAGTAGGCCGCGGGCGTATCTGCCGCGGGATCGGCTTCCTCTACCTTATAATAGTAGGGAACGCCATTCTCGTCCGCGGCGGGAATGCCGGTGATGGTGCTGGTAAAGCTGCTGCCGTTGGGAAGGGTTATCGTTTCATAAGCAGTATTGTTGTAAACGATATTCCCTTCTGCGTCCTTCTTCCCCTGATAGACATGGAACGTAAAGCTCGCGGAAGTATCCGTGAACGCGGTGTTTGCATCGTTGAGCCGTTTGTTGACCGTCAGGGAACCGGTCTTTTCCTGGATGTTAAAGACTTCAACATATGTGGTGGTTCCGTCGGTCTTGACCGTAACCTCAATCGGATCGGCCTTGTAATAATTATCGGGAGCCGACGTTTCGGTGAGCGTATAGGTCGTTCCATTTTCACCAACATACACGGCCTGAACCCAGCCGCCATCGCTGTTGGTGGTAAATGTATACTTATGATTATTACCGTCGTCCAGTGTGAATTCCACGCCCGCAAGTTTGGTAGACGTGGTTTCGCCATACTTGGTCAACTGCACAATGCCCATGCCGGGCACGGGGTTGACAAACGTGGCGGTAGCGCTGCCGTTGCTTTCGATGTGAACCGACGGCCAATCCGCGGAATTTTCCGCAGCGTTGGTGTCCTCAGGTCTACCGGTCTGCATCACATAGTAGTCGCCCGGGGCGAGGGTAACCGTCGCGGTAGCGCTGTTGGTCACGCTCGTGGTTGCCACGGGTACTACCGGCTGGCCGTTCGCGTCCGTCGCCTTGGGCGCATTGTTCTCCCAATCCTCTGCCTTGTAGACCGCAAACGAAGCGCCGCCCGTGAAAACACTGGCGTAGAATTCATTGTAATTTACGGGATTACTATTGTAGCCAATGCGCAGCTGCTCGGTAATGGTAAGCGTGCCGCCATTGGTGGGAATGCCGTAAGCGCCGTCAGCCTCAGCAGACTTCGAATCTGCACTGCCTTCAACGGGCGTGTAGGAAAGGCTGGCGGTGTTTGTAAAGGGAATATTAGCAGTCTCGCCGTAATCCAGCACAAACGCGCTCCGCGGATAGACGGCCGTCAGGGTATATTCCGTGTAGTAGGGGGTTTTCACACCCGAAGCGTTCGCAGCAAAGTCCGTGAGCGCAATGGTGTCATAGTAATTGGTGCTGACCGCATTGGTCTTGCCGCTCCAGGTTTCTTCCGTGCCGGTCGCTTTAAGCGTCCAGCTCTGGGGATTGCTGCCGTTGATCTCCGGCAGCGTATCCATCAGCGCGAAGTTAGCAAAATTGAGCGTGCCGGTGACGTCATAGTAGTCGCCCACGCCGCTGAGCCCTGCGTCGGTCGTTCTGCCAACCTTGATCGTCCAGGTAATAGTGACGGTATCCGCCTGCGCGCCATCATCCTGAATGACAGGTTCGGATTTTGCCAGCGTCCAATCCGTAGAAGCGGTGTTGGTCACATTGCCGGTGGTGTTGGAAGGCGCATTCTGCCCCAGCGTATAGGTAAATGTCCTCGTCACCGTGCCGCCGTTGCCGTCATCGACGTCTACATCCGCCGTAATCGTAGCGGTGATCGCGCCATAATCAAAACCGTCTTTCGCCTCGCCGTTGTTGGTCATGCGCGCGGAGATCTCGAACTCACGGTTGACGCCGCCCGAGGATATGTCTACCGGAGAAATCTCGTGGGTATACGAGTTTGTGCCATTTGCAAATACGATATGCTCCGGCGCCGTGAACGTCACCTTTATATTCTTGTACTGCGAATATGTGGCGACGGATTCATTGGTCGTGCTGTCGTAATATGTAACGGCGGGGCCAAGTTTTACACCGATAGTGTAATTGAAGGACTCGCCGGTTTTTACAGCCTGCGCCGGCGGGGTCGCCTTGAAAATGGACACGTACTCCCCGCTCGTCGAGTTTTCCGCAATCGCGGCATTCACCGCGTCAAGCGCCGGAGTGTTTGAGGCGTTCTCGCCCGTGTCCTCCAGGGCGTCGATGGTGAACGGCACGCTGGAAACAACGCTATCCGCAAGCGCCGTCAGCGGCATGGAAGTGAGCAGCATGAGCAGCGCCATCAGCAGCGCTACGCACTTTCCTGCAAATTTCCTCATCGGATTGACCCTCCCTATCCTGAATAATCCATAAACCTTCACACGGCGGCCGGGGTCACGATACGGCGCGACCGGAGGCTGCGCAATTCAGCGATCATCCCCCGGCCACGGCCGCGCGCGCTCCCGCCCCGCGGGATCGACACGTACTGGCGCGCTTATTGCGCGGCTTGCTCTACCGCGTCCTGCGCCACGGGCTCGGGCTGTGCCTGCGGCACGGCCTCCTCCAACACGGTGACGGTAAAGCGCCATGAACTTTGCGCGGTCTGCTCATCCACTTTAATCAAAAGCGTCCTGCCGCTCTGGCCGATGGGCTGCCATGCCCCATCCACCAGGCGCTCCCAGTCGATTTGCACCTGGGCGCCATCATAACCTTGCAGGACGGCGGTCAGCAATACCTCGTCGCCCATCTCCAGTTCACTCGAGGGCGTTGAAGCGATCAGGGAAACGCTGCGCTCCGGAATTGTGGGCTGCTCGGCTTCGGGGGCAGCCTCCTCCGGCGCTTGCGATGCCTCAGGCCGGGCAGTGACCCTGCCTTTGAGATCAAACGGATCGGAAATGACTTCTTCCGCCAGCGCTGCCGTCAACAGCAGGCTCAGGGCGAGCGCCAGGGCCAAGGCGGCGCGAACCAGCTTTTTCCTCATCTTTTCGTTCCTGCCTTCCTTATTATAATGGATGCTTGCGCTTTATTTCCGGATTCAGGCCTGGGCCACGAGCACGACGCGGTAGCTCAGCCCGGCGTTTTCCTCGGTGATGACGAACTTGTATTCATCTTCCGTCTCACCCTCGATCTCTTTCCAGTTCTGGCCGTCTTCGGTGCTCTCCCAACGGAGGGTGTAGGCGGCGGAAGCATTGCGCACCACCGCGCGCAGGGTCACCTCGTCGCCGTAGAAGATGTCGCCCGTGTTGACCAGTTCGATTTCCACCTCGGCGGTGAAGGGAACGGCGGTGGGCTCGGCGGTGGGTTCCGCCGTCGGCTCGACAGTCGGCTCAACGGTCGGTTCCGCGGAAGGAACCGCAGTCGGTTCCGCAGTGGGAACTTCGGTCGGTTCCGTGGTAGCGGGCTCGCTGGCCTCCGGCGCGGGCGTGGCGGTCGCTTCCACAGCGGGCGTCTGCGTGGGCTGCGCGGTCACGGCCGCGCTGGGCGTTTCCTCAACAACCGGAGCGGCGGTAGCCGTCGCAGTGGCGGGCACGGCCGTGGGTTCGGCAGAACCGGCGGGTTCCGCAGACTCGGCGGGTTCCGCAGACTCGACAGGCTCCGCAGACTCGACAGGCTTGGGGGCCTCAGTCGGCTTGGGCGCTTCGGTTGCCTTCGGCGCTTCCGTCTGCTCTACGATGACAGGGGCGGCCTGGCCGTCTTCCTCGGCAAACGCCGCAAAAGCGCCCATCGACAATACGAGAACCATCAGCATCGCAAAAGCCTTCATCATCATTTTTTTCATGCTTTTCCCACTCCTTGTCGCTTTCAAAACTGTTCAGCTCTGTAAGAGCATAATTTCATCTTACAGTCATATTTTACCGCCAAACAGTTACCAGGCCGGTTACAATTCCGGTCATTGACAAGGAATTTTGCAAGTAACGAAGGTTTTTTCGCGTTTTTCCCCGTTCTCTTTGTTAAATATCGCCTATGGTTACGCAGCAGTTACTTATTTCGGTATTACGGCAGGTGTTGCAAGCAGCATATGCGCTTGTCACATTGTCGGCTCATTTTTGTCGCTGATCGGCCCAAGCCTGTAAGTCAGCATGATATTGGAATTGGCTTGCTCCTTATAGAACGCGCGCCGGATGCGCTCCACGACCATTTTGCAGGTATCATAGTTGACCGTGGGCAAAAGCAGCGCGTATTGGGAGGGGCTGAACTGGGTGATGATGTCGCCCTTGCGCAGATTGGAACTGAGCACACGCAAAAGGCGTTTCATTACGTCGTCCATTTTCAGTGGCTCCAGCGCCCTTCCATCCACGCGGTCGATCTTCATCAAAACGATGAACATCGTCAATCCCAGGCGCTCCATGGAACGGATTTGCAGGTTATAAATATCCTTGAAAACGGCGTATTCGCACACAAACGCGCCGGTTACACCGCCCATTTCAGACAGCTCTTTGCGGATAATGTCTATATTCATTTCCAGCTCGTTGCCCGCGGTGATAATCTGCTTATAGAATTCCTGAATGCCGGCGGGCGGCTGGGAACCGAGGTAGCGGTAATACATGTGGGTGGCATGGCGGTATTGCTGGAGGGATTCGTTGTTACGCCCCGATTTTACGAGCGCGTCCATCAGGTCAAGATGTAACCGCTCGTCAAAGGCGTCTATATCCAGCGCCACGCGGCTGGCGCGGATGATTTCATCATAATCCTCCACGGCGCGCAACATGTCGATATATTTATAGATACATTTCATGTAACGGTTGTGCAGATCCACGCTGCGGGGAACCACCCATGTCTCCCCCGCCCCATAGGGCAGCAGATCGCCCGTATAAAGCGATAAAAGGCGCGTGAATTTGGCGCGCGTTTCCGCGTTGAGCGTATCGGCCATGACAAGCTCGTCGCAGAGGGTTTCAAACTCGTAAATATCTACCTCGCAGTTCGCAATCGCGTTAAAACGGTAAGAGCCGCGATTGGTGGCGATGCAGGCCGGCAGCTCCTTGCTGATGGTGGAAAGCAGTGAGCGCGTGCGGCTTACGAGCGTTTTCAGGGCATTTTCCGGGTTGCTTGATTCGTCGTTCGGCCACAGGGCCTCGTACAATTCAATGCAGGGCACGCTCTTCCCACGCTGCAAAATCAAGTATTGCAGCAGCATGCTGCCCTTTTTCGTCTTACATATCTTTTCATCGCTGACTACGCCATCTGCAAAGACATGAAAGCCGCCCAGCATTTTGATTTGCACTTTTACAGCCACTGTTTTCAACCCCTTTCGTTACACACAGTAAACACATCCAAAAACAGCAATGTGTTTTGTGTGCCACCGAATGGCATTTTATTATACCACATTATAGTAATGTTGTCATTACGCAAAATTCACAAAGCTTTGTTCTATATCGTCTCTCCGCCGGCCGTATTTCGACAGACTTCGGTTTTTTATCGCTTACAGCCGCTTTTCCAGCGTTTCTGGCTGGATCGCATACAGCAGCGCATCATCGCGGCTAATCATGCCCTCTTTGTAAAGGCGATAGAGATCCGCGTCCATGGCGCGCATGCCCTCGGCTGCTCCGGAGAAGATGACATTGTCGAGCTGATGCACTTTTCCTTCGCGGATCATATTGCGCACGGCGCGGTTTACACGCATCACCTCGAAAGCCGGCACACGGCCGCCCTTCTGGCAGGGCAGGAGCTGTTGGGAAACGACAGCCTGCAATACCATGGAAAGTTGCACGCGCACCTGCTGTTGCTGCTGCGCGGGGAATACGTCAATCAGGCGGTCGATGGTCTTGGCCGCCCCGACCGTATGCAGCGTTGAAAACAGAAGATGGCCGGTTTCCGCCGCTGTAAGGGCGGTAGAGATGGTTTCATAATCGCGCATCTCGCCCAGAAGGATTACATCCGGAGCCTGGCGCAAGGAAGCCCGCAGCGCCGTTTGAAAGGTTTCGGTATCGTGCGCCACCTCGCGCTGGCTGACGATGCTCATTGTATGCGGATAGAGGAACTCGATTGGATCCTCTATGGTGATGATATGCTCCATGCGCGTGTGATTGATGCGGTCAATCAGGCAGGCAAGGGTTGTGCTTTTGCCGCTTCCGGCGCTGCCCGTCACCAGCACAAGCCCACGCCGCATCTCTGAAAGCGCCATAACCTCCTCGGGAATGTGGAGCGTGGCGGCGTCGGGCAATCCAAATGGAACCACACGCAAAACCGCCGCCAAAGTACCGCGCTGGCGGTAGGCATTGCAGCGAAACCGACTAACGTCTGCAAGCGAAAAGGAGAAATCATCATCGCCGGTGCTCTCCAGGGAATCCGCCTCGCGCGTACCGGCCAGCCGGTAGATCTGCGCGATCATGCGGCTGGTATCCCGGGGGAGCATGCGCTCCTTGGTCAAAGAGACCAGCTTGCCATCGCACTTAACTGTAACCGGCGCGCCGGGCAGAATAAACAGATCCGAGGCGTGCAGGGAAAGCCCCAGCTTGAGCAGCTCAATCAGCGCCGTCTCGTCATCCAGGCCCTCAATAGAGACTGGTGTCAGGCGATCAACGTCCATCCCGCGTCCTCCTCAAATTCCGTCGTATCGTTTGCCTCCAGCCAGCGGTCCAAAATCAGAAATCGGTTTGTTTCTTCCAAGGGAAGGATTTCCACGCTGGCGCAATAAAACCTTGTTTCGCCTGCCTGGGCGCGGTAATCCAGCGTTTCGCCCACTTCCACGCCCACCTGCTCGCGCACCAAACGCGCATAGGTTTCCGCGTCTCCCTCCGCTTCTTCTCGCAGGGTGCGTAGCGTTTCATCGAGTTGGCTTGTCCACAGACTAAATTCGGTTTGCGCTGTATAATACTCGGCAGACGCCTGTTGCGTGCGTTCGCTCATCTCCATATCGCTGCGCGCGCTGAACAGAGACAGCACGCCCAACATGGTCATCACCAGCACGACGAGGATCATCAGGATCGTAGACGCCCCCGGGCCAATCCTTCCCGAACTTCTCATGGCGCGCTCCTTTCCGGGCGGTAACAGGCCGTTTGCATGCTGGTTACCGTATCCTCCCCCTGTTGCACGGTGACTGTGCAAGTCTCAAGCGTACCCGCGCCGGTTTCACTGCTTTCGATTTGCGCAAGCACCGCATAGGCAACGCCATCCAATATACATTCTTCGCGCGCGGGCAGTTCCTCGCCGGCGCTGAAGCGCTCCAATGAATCCTGCGCCAAGATTGTAGCGCGGGCCAATGCCTCGCTTTCACGGCTTATGGTGTTGGAGGCCGCGAACAAACGCAAAAGCGTCATCGCGGAAAGCGCCAGAAACAGCGCCACGATGACAAGTTCACCGAGCATGGCCTTTGTGCGGCCGCTTTCCCGCATGGCGTTTCCTCCTATTCCCACAGCGCCACATGCGCCGTGTAATCCTCGCCGCCCGCGCGCACGCTCAAGCGCAACAGACCGCCTTCATCCTGGGCCTGGAAATTCTCCAACGTGGCGATCGGCTGCCCTTCCTCCGGGGAAAACTCGATATCCGCCGCGGCAAACACTTCATAAAGCAGGCCTTGATGGGCATAGATGCGTGTTTCATAAACCGCGCCGTCAATCTCTTCGGACAACACGAGCATATCGTTTCCGACTTCAGTCTTTTCGATAGAAACCTCGCCAGTGGCAGCACGCAGTTTCCCCGTGACATAAGCCATCGCCGTGCGCGCCTCGTGGTTAACCGCGGCACGCTCCACCACCGAGCGGTAAACGCCCGCGCCGAGCACCACCGTCAAAAGCGCCATCAGCGCAAACACAGCCACAATAAGGAAAAGGCTGACGCCGCTGGCGGCCCGCAGGCCAAAGCGCCTTTCGTTCACGTACCCGCCCCCTCTCCCAGCGCCACGACGCGCACCGTGGGCAGCACGTTATCGGCAAAACTGGAAAAGAACACGGCATAGTGCTCCTCATCGACGTCCACGCCGTAGTTTTCCTCCAAATACTGAAGCGAGGAAGGGTAACGCCCCTCCACCGCATAGCAGGTGACCAACGCGCGCTGAATGGCTTCCTCCAAGAGCGCGCGCTGCTCCTGCGACGCCTGGCGCGCGTTCAAAGAGGCCGCGCCATAAAACGCGCCCACCATCAGCGCCATTACGCACAGGGCGATCACCCAACCGCGTCTTTTCATAGGAGCCTCCCTTTAAATCATCGAGGAGAGTATGCCGGCCAGGGGCAGCATCACCGAAAGCAGGATCGCGCCGGCAACGATGGCCAGCAGCGTGACAAGCAACGGCTCGATCAATGCCTCGGCATTGGAAACTTCGCGGTCAAACCGCTCATGGTAGATATCCGCCAGGCGCGCAAGCACATTATCCACCTGCCCGGCAGCCGCGCCCGCGCGCAGCATTCTCGCATGCAGGGAGTCAAAAACCTCCGCCTCGGCCACCGCATCGCTGAATGCCTTGCCCTCTGACACGGCCTTTTGCACGCGCACAACCTTTTCGCGCATCTCTCCCGGGCCGGAAAGCTCCTCCACCAGCGGCAGCGCGTCTTCAATGGGATAGCCGCTGCTGATGAGCATGGTCATGGCCGAAGCGAACCGCTCCGCATTCAGGGCCGCGCTGACGCGCCGCAAGACGGGCACATGGCGGGCAAGCCAGGCAAGTACGCGCTGCCGCAATTTCGTGCGCATCAGCACGCCGACGGCCAGCACCGCGAGGATCAGCATGCCGACAAGCACCATGGCCACCACGCCGATGATCATGCCCACCTGGGTCACGCCCTCGGCCGTGGCGTACAACCCCGAACCGAGGCTGCGCAGCACCTGGGAAAACACCGGCATGACGCAGAACACCACCACAGCGATGATCGCGCCCATCAAAAGCGTGAGCACAGCGGGATAGAGCACTGCCTGGCGGATGTTGCGGCGCACGCGCGTTTCACGCGCATAGGCATCGCCCAAAGCGCCAAGCACATCGTCCAATTTGCCGGACTGCTCGCCCACGCGCACCATGCGCATGGCATAGACGGGCAAGACCGGCGCGATTTCCAATGCCTGCGTCAGCGACCCGGTTTGCGAAATTGCCTCCGAAAGCCTGCCCAGCAGCGCGCCAGAACGCATATCGCGAAAGTCCTCGCACAGCGCCGTCAGGCCGTCGGCAAGGGGAATGCCGCTTCTAAGCACCATCGCCGCCTGCGAGCAAAACAGGGCTGTTTCCTCCGCGCTGAGGCAGCCGGGCGTGTTTTTGGAAGGTGTCAATATACCGCCTCCTCCGTATACTGCTGAATATTGGTAAAGGTCACGGCGGAAGTGGCGTCGTAGCGCACCCATTCGCCGTCGATATAGACATTGTTCCAGGCGTGATACATGGCGTCCGCATAGCCCATGACCATCTGCGTGGGGATGCCCTGCGAGCGCAGAAGCGCGCACATCATGGCGGCAAAGTCAAAGCAGATGCCCATTTTCGTTTCCAATACTTCGTCCAAATCCGGCACATAGCCCGTCTGTTGGCCGGCTGCGACCATCATGGCCGCCATATAATCGTAAATCATATTCGAAGTGATATAGTTATAGACCGCCTGCACCTTTTCCTGATCGCTCGTTAGCCCCGCGCAAATCTCTGCGCCGAGCTGGACGACCGCGCTATCCTGCGTATACCAGCTATAGCGATTGGGCGAAAGGAACGGCGCGTTTTCATCGCTCATCTCCGCCCTCACGGTGCGGGAAAGCACCTGGGAATAGCTGTTGCCCTGTACTTGCTGATAGACCACCACCGTATAATCGCGGCTGCCGTCCTGCAGGGGGTAGACGTCGTATTCCCCATCGCCGTCCAGGTCGTAGGTATACTGGTTGTCGCCGGTAATGCGCACTTTCAACTTTTTGCTGCTGGACATGCGCACCATTACGTAACCCTGGTTGGCATTGCTGGCGTCCAGCACCGCGCCGCCGCTTTCATAGCGCACAGTACCCGAGGCCTCCGGATAAATGGCCACCGAAGCGGCAACCGCCAGCAGCGTCAGCAATACAGCCATAGCCACGGCGATGACCGCCCCGGCTTTTCCGCATCCATGGCTCCGCCCCAGCTTGCTTTGCATGCCGCCCCCCGGATCGTTTCCGGCCAGTCCACACTGGGCCGGTCGGAGTATTTGGGTTACATTGTAACTTATATCCTATTTACACATATTGTAGCAAGGCATCTATTGGAAGTCAATGCAAATCCCAGTATTTTCAAAAAATTGTCTCACGAAACAATATATGTAGTATGTTTTGCCGGGAAGCGGCAATGTCTTCCCTTTCAAGTATCCCGTTTGTATTTTCCCAATAAAACCAAAGGCGGCACGAGCGGGAGTGCATCCCGGTCTCGTGCCGCGAACAGGCCTAACTCAACTCGAACATGCCATGGTAGAGCTGGTAATACATGCCCTTTTGCTTGAGCAGCTCCTCGTGGTTGCCCCGCTCAACGATACGGCCATGATCCAGTACCATAATGGCGTCGGCATTGCGCACGGTGCTGAGGCGGTGGGCAATGACAAAAACGGTGCGCCCTTCCATCAGGCCGTCCATTCCCTTTTCAATCAGGGCTTCGGTACGGGTGTCGATAGAGGAAGTGGCCTCGTCGAGAATCAGTACGGGCGGATCTTCCACCGCGGCCCTGGCAATGGCCAACAACTGCCGCTGGCCCTGGGAAAGGCTGGCGCCGTCGGCGGTAACCACGGTATCGTATCCGCGCGGCAGGCGGCGGATGAAGGAATCCGCGTTGGCAATGCGCGCAGCGCGCTCGATCTCCTCCTGTGTGGCGTCCAGCTTGCCGAAGCGTATGTTGTCGGCAATGGTGCCGCTGAAAAGGTGCGTATCCTGCAACACAATGCCCAGTGAGCGCCGCAGGTCGTCTTTGCGAATATCGCGCACGTCAATGCCGTCGTAGACCACACGCCCGCCCTGCACATCATAAAAGCGGTTGATAAGGTTGGTGATGGTGGTCTTGCCTGCGCCGGTCGAGCCGACAAAGGCAATCTTCTGGCCGGGCTTGGCATAGAGCGATATATCGTGCAGGATGGGCTGGCCGTCCTCATAGCCAAAATCCACATTTTCAAAGCGAACATCGCCCCGGAGCGGGGTGCGTGTGCCGTCTTCGCGCAGCCAGTCCCAGCCCTTGCCGTCCTTGGCTTGAACCAGACGCACAGATCCGTTGTCAATCTCCGGCGGCTGGCTCATGACCCGGAACACGCGCTCCGCGCCGGCCAACGCCGCCAGCAGGAAGTTGGACTGCTGGGTAAATTGGTTGATGGGCATGGCCGCCTGACGCACAAACACCAGATAGCTGGCCAGGCTACCCACATCGGCCAACCCGCGCAGGGCCAGCAAACCACCGAACACAGCCACGATTGCATAATTGATGTAGGAAATGGTGACGACGGCCGGAACCATTGTGGCGGCATAGCTTTGCGCGCCCTGGCCGGATTTGCGCAGGGCCTCGTTGCGGACGCGGAACTCCTCCAGGGACGTATCCTCGTGGTTAAAGACCTTGACCACTTTCTGCCCGGCGACCATTTCTTCTATATAGCCGTTCAGCTCGCCCAGGCTTTCCTGCTGGACGCTATAAAACGCCTTGCTGCGTTTGCCGCTGTAACGGATGTAGAGGAACATCGCCGCATAACCCACCACCACAATCAGCGATAACCGCCAGTTGAGGACAAAGAGGATGACCAGCGTGCCCACCACCTGAATAAAGCTTTGGATGAGCATGGCAAAGCTATTGTTAAGGGCGTCGGAAATGGTATCCACATCGCCGGTAAAGTAGCTCATCACATCGCCATGCCGCCGCGTATCGAAAAAGCGCAGGGGCAGCGTTTGCAGATGGGAAAACAGGTCGCGGCGAATATCGTAGAGCACCTTCTGGGCCGCCTTGACCATGGTTTGCGTATAGCCGAGCGAACACAGCGCGCCCGTTATATAGATGCAGGCGGTGAGAATCACGCCCTGTACCAGCGCCCCCAGGTCGCCATTGACCAAATCATTGACGACGGGACGGATCATATATGTGCCCAGCAGGTTTGCCAGGGCGCTGATGGAAACCAGCACCGCCACCGCCAGCAAAAGAAGCTTGTGCCGGCCCATGTAGGAAAGCAGTTTGCTAACCGTATAACGCAGGTCATTGGGGCGCTTCCCGCTAAGCTGACGCGCCATCGGCCATCCCTCCTTTCATCTGCGAGGCATAGATTTCCTGATAAATGGGGTCGGAGGCGAGCAGTTCCTCGTGCGTGCCCGAGGCATGCACGCGCCCGTCGTCGAGTATATAAATGCGGTCGGCCTCCATCACGGATGTGACGCGCTGGGCGATGATAATCTTCGTAACGCCGGGGATTTTGGAAAGCGCGGCGCGGATTCGTCCCTCGGTGGCAGTATCGACGGCGCTGGTGGAATCGTCGAAGATCAGTATTTTGGGGCGCTTGAGCAACGTGCGGGCAATGCACAGGCGCTGCTTTTGCCCGCCGGAGACATTGACGCCGCCCTGACCCAGGTCGGTATCCAGGCCCTTGGGCATGTTTTTGAGGAAATCATCGGCGCAGGCGGCGCGGCAAGCCTCCCACAGGGTACCGTCATCGGCGTTGGGGTCGCCCCAGCGCAGGTTGTCGCGCACAGTGCCGGAAAAGAGCACGTTCTTTTGCAGGACGATGCCCACCGCATCCCGCAGCACGCGCAGGTCGTACTTGCGCACGTCGTTGCCGCCAACGCGCACTACGCCTTCGCTGACATCGTATAAGCGGGGGATGAGCTGCACCAGCGTGCTCTTGGCCGAGCCCGTGCCGCCGAGGATGCCCACCGTCTGCCCGGCGGGGATATGCAGGTTCACGCCGCTGAGGGCGTATTCCTGCGCATCCTCGCGGTACTTAAAGGAAACGTTTTCAAAATCCACGCTGCCGTCCGGCACATTTTCCAGGGCGTCTTCCGGCGAAGAGAAGGCGATTTTTTCATTCAGCACCTCGCTGACGCGGCTGGCGCTGGCCAGGGAGCGCGTAACCAGCAGAAACACGTTGGAAAGCATCATCAGCGAATTCATAACCTGCAATACGTAGCTTAAAAAGCCGGTCAATTCGCCTACCTGCAGCGAATTATTGAGAATCATATTGCCGCCGAACCACATGATAAGCACCACGCATGTATACATGCACAACTGGAAAGCCGGCAGGTTCAGCGTGGCATAGTGAAAGGTTTTCTGGCTGGTCTGCATCAGGGCGGAATTGGCTTTTTCAAATTTTTCTTCTTCATACTCACCGCGCACAAAGGCCTTGACGGCACGGATGGCCGTTAATCCCTCCTGCACGACGTTGTTGAGCGCATCCACGGCGCGTTGCAATACGCCATACATGGGGGCGATTTTGTGCAGAATCAGCGCTAACGCCACCCCAAGAACCGGTGCGCACACAAAAAACACCAGCGCCAGACGCGGGTTCATGGCAAGCGAAAAACCCACGCCCAAAATCAGCATTATTGGAGCGCGCGCCAAGGGGCGCAAACCGCCGTTGATGGCGTTTTGCAAAACGGTGACATCCGTGGTCATGCGGGTAATGAGCGACGAAGCTTCAAAGTGGTCGATGTTGGAAAAGGCGTATTCCTGCACGCACTCAAATTCCGCTTCACGAATGCGCGCGCCCCAGCCATAGGCGGCGCGAGCGGCAAAGCGCGCGTAGAGCAAGCCGGTAATGAGTGAAAGGATCGCGCAAACGCCCATCTGCGCGCCCTTATATAAAATGTAGGAAACGTCCCGCTGCGCCACGCCCACATCAATGAGCTGCGACATAAATACGGGAATAATCAACTCAAAGCAGGTTTCGACCACGACCAGGATTACGCCAACCAGCAGATCCCGGCGATACGGCCCGAGATAGCTGAACAGCCGCTTCAGATCTCGCATGGATGTTCTTCCCTCCAGTCCATAAAGTTCCGGCGCGCACGGATCAGGAAATCACGAAACGCTTCCCGCTCCGCAGGATTAAAGCCGCGCAGCATAATTTCCTCTGCCTGCGCACATTTCTCCAGCCAGGCCTTGCCCGCCGTCCGGCCCCGGTCGGTCACCGCCACCAAGTTGCAGCGCCGGTGGTTTTCGTCCGTCATAACAGTGACGAAGCCACCCTTTTCCAGTGATTCCAGCATCCGCGAAATTGCGGCGGGGTCCACCTCAAAATAGTCCGCCAGTTCGCGCTGGCGGCACGGCCCATGCTCATCCAGATAAACGATGATTTTCGGCTGTCCGGCGCCAAGCCCCAATTCGCGCATGCAAGGGCGCAGTATGTTGCGTTGGGCATGGAAGGCGCGATAGAGCAATATGTGCATCGTTTCCTTCACGTAGTCCCCTCCCCTGCATCAAAATAATTGATATATCAACAGTTGACATATCAATTATAATATTGCCGCATAATTTGTCAATAGCGGCGCGCGCCGTCGATGAAAAATAACGGTTTGCGGAGGAAAAAGGCGTTGAACGGGCGCGCATTCGTGGTATAATACCATTAAAGTTGATCTTAAGGAGGAAACGCAATGGACTGCTGCTATATCATCGGTATACGGGTCAATCATCGCGTGGCGAACGCGGTCGGTTTACAGGAACTTTTGACGAAGTATGGCTGCAACATCAAGCTGCGCGTCGGCCTGCATGAAACGAATGAAAACTTCTGCTCGGACGATGGCATCATCATGTTGCAGGTGTGTGGCGAAAAGGAAACGCTTGAGGCCATGCTCGATTCCCTCAACGCCATGGACGGCATCCGCGCCAAGATGCTCGACCTCAGCTGAGGCCTATTCACGTTCGGACGCGCTGCGCGCAAAGGCGCCGCGCGTTTTTATTATACATTTTTTGCAATTATTTTCATATAGACCGCAGTCTTTTTTTCGCAACCAACGAAAACCTTCGCGTGAAGTTGCCAAAATTTGTTGACATTTGTTCATATTTATGATATATTTAACTTGAATATCAATCTAAAAACATGGGAGGGGATATCAATGAGACGATTGAAACAGGTTATGAGCATCGCCCTGGCGTTGCTCATGCTGCTCAGCTCACTGCCCGCTTGGTCGGAAGGCGAGCCTATCGTCATCATAGATTCCGTCGAAACAACCACCGTTCCCCAGGCGGAAACGACGCCCGGGACTACTGCTGTACCCCAAAATGCATCTGCGCAACCCTCCTCATCGGCATCCGGAGGAGAGCAACCGACGGTAAACAGCCAGCCGGAATCAAGCTCTCAAGGGCCGGAAGCTACCTCTTCCACGCAAATGCCCTCCCCGGTGGAAAGTAGCGAGCCTGCCACTACCACACAGGCGCCTACGCAGGCTTCTGGAGAAAACTCGGTACCGGAGACGCCTTCCACGTCGCCCATACCGGAAAAACCGACCGATGTTCCTTCTGAAACGCAGGGTTCGGACGCTTCTTCCTCCTTACAGCCTTCTCAGGCTCCGGAGGGGGAGGATTCCACGCCTGTTCCCTCCGCGCAGCCTTCCCAGGCTCCGGAAGGCGGAGACGCCACGCAGGTTCCCTCCGCACAGCCTTCCCAAACGCCTGACGGCGAGGAGGGCACACAGGAGCCGGTAGAAACGCCCGTGGAAGACGATCTTCCTTTGAACGAAATCAATCTGCTTTCTGCCAGCGACGCGGCAATGTACATGCGCAGCGTGGAAGAAGGCAATCCGTTGCGCATCATCCATCTGAATGTGTACAACGGCTATACCGGCGTGCAGCTGATGCAGGCGGCGCTGGTTGAGGGCGGTTCCTCCATTGCGCTGCCGGTTCTGTCCGAAAACGAAGCCTATACGCATACCGGCTGGGAGAGTTTCCTCCTGGACAAATGCCAAGCCTTCTGCTCAGCGGAAACGCGCACGGTGTCCTTTGAGGATATCGAAAACGCCGAAGCGCTTCAGACCACCGATAACTTCGGCACCATCATCATCAACCTCCGCTCCACTTATACCGTAAAAAATGAACTGCCTGTTTACAGCATCGCCTTTTATCATGAGGCTGGGATGGACGCCGCAGACCGCATCGGTTCTTCGACGTTGACCCTCAGCCCCGAAGACCGCCAGACGGCCTATGCCCTGCCCGACGTGCTGCCTGAAGGCGCTACGTGGGTGCTGGCCAGCGCCGACGGCAAGATGACGCGCGAGCTGCCCGAGGGAAAGACCTCCATCACCTATAATGAGGTATACGAGCGCTGTGTCGAAAGCGGCGTGGAAGATGCTTCCGCCATTTATATGTATATAAAGGGCGAACAAAAAGACGGCATCATCCTCACGTTCTACGAGCACTCTGACAGCCAGTATTGGGATTTGAACGAACTCGGCAGCGTGCGCCTGTATGAGGGCGAGGCGGCCAAGGCCATCCCGCAGCTCGAGGAGCGCGAGGGCTATTCGGCATACTGGCGCGGCGTCTACGGCGGCGTTTATCTGGACGACGTGCTCTTTGAGGCCGGCGCAACGCTTACTTATGAACAGCTCATGGAAAGCCTTGGCGCGGCGGCGACCAGCCTGCCCGTGGCCGAAGGCTCTTACAAGCGCTTGGAAGTGTGCGCGTATTATGAGCCGGACAGCACCGCCGGTACGGACAAACCGTTTTTGCAGGTAGTCTTCGCCAACGGCGGCCAGACCATTGGCTCGGTGACGCTCGCCCCCGGCGATGAAAACGTGCCCCTCTCCTACTCGCTGCCCTCTGGCGTGACCTGCGCGGGCTGGAGGCTTGACGGCCAGACCTGGCCGGCGGATAAAGCCACCGTGAGCTACGCCGAGTTGGAAGCGCTCATCGCAGCCGGTGCAGAGACGCAGAATGTGTCTTCCAACTGCATCGCTGTGCGCGCGGAGCTGATTGTAGAGGCGGATGCGGAGCAGCCCGTCATCATCAACGTCGCCCTTACCGCCATTGACGGCTCAACGTCCTATTCGCGGCTGTATGCCAGCGGCCAATCCCTCTACTTCCCGGTGAGCGATGTGGCTCTGGACGGCCAGCGCCTCGTGGGCTGGCAGGTGGAATACTTTATCGGCGGGTCGTACAACTCCCCCGCCCATGCCGACGCTCTGGTGCCGGCGGATACGGCCAGCCTTTCCTATAACGAACTGCTGAACATGATTTCCGTTGCCGGCATCATACTCGACTATGGCCTGCCTACAGTAGAGGTACATATTACCCCTGTCCTGGAGCGCGAAACGGAAAGCCGCGTCATTGAAGTGGTTCTCGATGCCAGCGCTTGGACACGTTCTGGCGCGCGCGTACGTGTATACGAAGACAGCGCCGAGGACGCCGTTTCCCTTGCGGACGGCTACGAGACCTACACCGGCTACCGCAGCGACATCATGGGCGATAGCCAGGCAAGCAGCCTGAGCAACGACTTTGCCACGCTCTATCCTGGCTGCACGATCGACGGCTGGTATATCGACGGTCAGCGCGTGCTCTCCGCCGCTTATCCCACTGCGGTCAGCTTTGCCGAAGTAGAGCCGTATGCGGAATTTGATGAAAATGGCTACGCCAAAGTGGTGTTGACGCCCTCTGTGCGCTTCACCGGCGATTGCACAGACAATGGCGGCGAAGCCGTGGAAACGACGTATACCGTAAACCTGATATTGCGTGACGAGGGTTCTACGCAGACGCTCAAGATCAGCAAGGGCGATACCGTGGAACTGCCCGCGCCCGGCGCGGCGGCCGACATGGTCTTTGCCGGTTGGGAGCTGGCGGATGGCACGCTGTTCAAGGCCGGTACGCTGACCTTCGAGCAGTTGACCGCTTCCGTGTCCTCCTCCCTGATCTCCTACTCTGCACCCGTTTACACTTACGAAAATGGCCAGGCTGTTTCCGCCGTGTGCGAGGCGAGCCTGGAACTGACCGCGCTTTACACCCCCACCTCCGAGGCGCAGGAAGATGAAACGCGCATTATCGTCACCTTCTATGGCAGCTATGACAAGCTGCTGGCCCGGCGCACGGTCTCTTCTGTGACCCCGGAATCCGTCTATACGCTGCCCACCGCGGAAGCGCCGTCCGGCAAGGTATTCAACGGTTGGACGCTTACCAGTGGCGATACTGTCCTGCGCTGGTACGCCAGCCGCGCCAGCTTTACCTATGACGACGTGGCCGCCCTCTGCCCGGATGGCGGCGAGATCACGGCCCAGGCCCTCTTTGGCGCCTCGGAAACGATTGATCCCACCCTTCCCAGGGCGATCCTCTACTACAACGACGCTGAAGTCGGCGCCGATGATACGCTGTACCTAAACATGAACACCGGCCTGAGCCTTAAGCTCGGCCCGGAGGACATACTGGATCAGCCCATCACCTGGACTTCTAGCAATACCACCATCGCCACCGTGACCCCGACCCAGAGCGGCGCCCTTGTCAATGCCCTGGGCAACGCCGGATATGCCATCATCACTGCCCAGGTCGGTTCCCTCGACCCGGTCAGCGTGCGCATTTATGTAAACAAGTTGCCCACCTCCGTGTCGCTGCCGGCGACGGAGGAACTTGTGGTGGGCGAAACCATGCGCTTTACGGCCACGATCAGCCCCAGTGGCGCTTATCCCAGCGATATCCTCTGGTCGGTGGAAAACCTTACCGGCGCCGCCAGTGTTGACGAGCGTGGCAACCTCACCGCCGAATCGGTGGGCCAGGTACGCCTGACTGCGCAGACCCTCAACGGCCACAGCGCTTCCTGCCTGATCAGCATCACCAATCCCGTCAACACCGTCGTAATCGAAGCGGTTGGTACCGCCAATGCCGAGGTCGGCGTGGGCGACAGCAGCCTGAAGCTGCGCGCCACCGCCTATGGCGCGGACGGCACAGTCAACGACGTACAGCAGCGCTTCACCTGGAAATCTTCCAATACGCGCATGGCCAACGTTCTGGACAACGGCGACGGCACCTGCACCATCGCGGGCGTCAGCGCGGGCACAGTGAAAATCTATGCCTACGCGGCTGACGGCACCAGCGCGCGCGGCGAAATTACCGTGCGAGTAATCGTGCCGGTAACCAGCGTCACCCTGCCCGAAAGCGCGCAGGTGTTTGTGGGCGGCACAACGCAGCTCAAGCTCGGTGGCACGCCCGCGGACGCTACCTATCAGGACGCCTCCGATTTCACTTGGGAAACCAGTGACGACAGCGTTGCCACCGTTAAAGACGGCGTCGTTACCGGCCTGAGCCATGGCACGGCCATCATCACTGCTACGTCCCACAACGGCCTGCATGATTCCTGCCTGGTTCGTGTGATCGTCCCCACGGACGAAATTACCATTACGCTGATCGGCTCGCAAAAGCCGGAAGTATACGTAGATTCCAGCAATCTGACGCTCGGCGCCATCGCCTTGGGCGCGGATGATACGACTGAAAATATCCAGCAGAGCTTTACCTGGAAGTCCTCCGACAGCCGGGTTGCTCAGGTGCGCGATAACCTCGACGGCACCTGCACCGTGTACGGCGTAAAGGAAGGCGCCGCCAAGATTTACGCCTACGCCACCGATGGCACCGGCGTGCGCGGCGAAATCACCGTGTATGTCATCATACCGGTGGAGGATTTTGAGGTGCAGCCCGCCACAGCAAACGTGTTTGTCGGCAAGACGGTTTCCCTCTCGCTGGACGGCACGCCCGCGAACGCTACCTATAGCGACCCTGACGACTTTACCTGGGAAAGCGATGACGAATCCATCGTCACCGTCAATGAAAACGGCGTGGTCACCGGCGTCGGCTGCGGCACGGCTACCATTACCGCCACTTCTCACAACGGCATTGAGGCCACGAGCGAAGTCAACGTCACGGTGGCAACGCAGCGCATTGAGCTTTCCGTGGCTGATGGCGGTGCGGCTGAAACCGGCATCGGCGAGGACGGCCTGCTTGTGCGTGCGGTTGCCTACGGTGCGGACGGCGCATCCGAGAATGTTTTGCAGGACTTCGATTGGCGCGTAAGCAACGCGGACATGCTGCGCATCACCGACAACGGTGACGGCACCGCTACCGTCGAAGGCCTGAACGCCGGCACTTTCCGGATTACTGCCGTTGCCACCGACGGCACCGGCGTGCGCGCGGAAATGAATGTGCGCGTGATCGTCCCGGTGACGAGCTTCCACATCATTCCCGCCACGGCAAACCTGTTTGTTGGCCGGACGCTCTCTCTCAAACCCGATGGCGAGCCCATCAACGCCACCTATCATACGCCCGCAGACTTCGATTGGCGCAGCAGCGATGAAGCCGTCGCCACCGTCAGCGAAAACGGCGTGGTCACCGGCATTGGCGAAGGCACGGCTACCATCACCGCCACTTCCCACAATGGCATTGAGGCCACCTG
>DSTMC04003__coassemble_1230_pt1 | contig 20400 bp, 19 predicted proteins | sample DSTMC04003__metabat2_low_PE_048 | metagenome-assembled genome bin DSTMC04003
CGGCGGTCATCGCCGCCCGCGGCGTGGAAAACGAGCGCGACCGGCGCATGACCATATTGCTCACGCCCTTTATGAGCTGCGGCGCGAAACTGCCGGTGTACGGCCTGATTACCGCCGCCATCTTCCCGGGCAACAGCGCCCTGGTGGTGCTGAGCCTGTACCTGCTGGGCATCATCCTGATGGTGGTTGCCGGGTTGGTTTTGCGCAAGACCACCTTCCGCGAGGGCGAAACGCCCTTTGTGATGGAATTGCCCGCCTACCGCGTGCCGGCGGTGAAAAACGTCGCCCGCCGCCTCTGGGACCGGGCCAAGGATTTCGTCGTCCGGGCCGGCACGATCATCTTCGCCATGAGCGTGGTGGTCTGGTTCCTCCAGTCGTTCTCGCCGTCGTTGCAGATGGTGTCCGATCCGGCGCAGTCCATGTTTGGCCGCCTGGGTGCGTTCATCGCCCCGATTTTTGCGCCGCTGGGCTTTGGCGAGTGGCAAAAGAGCGTGGCCCTGCTCTCGGGCCTGGTGGCGAAGGAAGCCGTGGTGTCCACCATGCAGGTGCTCTACGCCGCCGGTTCCACCGCGCAGCTGGGCACGCTGTTGGCTTCCAAATTCACCCCCCTCTCGGCCTATGCGTACCTGGTGTTTATCCTGCTTTACACGCCCTGCGTGTCGGCGGTGGCGGCCATCCGCCGCGAAACTGGCTCGTGGAAATACACGCTGCTCTCAGTGCTGATGCAGCTGGGCATTGCCTACGTTGTGGCGCTGCTGGTGTTCCAGATTGGCAGCCTGCTGGGGGCGTAAGCGGTGGTTGTCCTGGCCTATATTGCCGCCTTTGCCGTCATTTTTGCCGCGGGGTGGATCATCTTCCGCCGCGTGCGCGCCTTTATCTTGACAAAGGGGCAAAGCGCGTGCGATAATTGTCCATATTCCCGCGCCTGCCGCGGCAAATGCTCAAAAAAGGACAAACGCCCATGAAACACATCTGCCCCGAAAATTACCACAGCGAATTGGACCTGCTGGAAACGCAGCGGGCCATCAAAATCCTCAAGGACTGCTTCCAGCAGCAGCTTTCCGCCGCCCTGAACCTGACGCGCGTTTCCGCGCCGCTGTTCGTGCGCAAGGATACCGGCCTCAACGACGATTTGTGCGGCGTGGAGCGCAAGGTGGCGTTCGACGCCCTTGAAGCCCCTGGCGAGGAAATCCAGGTGGTGCAGTCGCTGGCCAAATGGAAGCGCTACGCCTTGGGCAAGTACGGCTATGCCCCCGGCAGCGGCCTCTATACGGACATGAACGCCATCCGCCGCGACGAGGAAACCGACAACCTCCACTCCATTTATGTCGATCAGTGGGACTGGGAAAAGGTCATTACCCGCGCCGAGCGCAACGAGGCCTATCTCGAGCGCACCGCCGCGCGCATCCACGCCGCCGTGCTCGAGGCCGAAACCGTGCTGCACAGCCGCTTCCCGGCCCTGCACCCGCGCCTGCCGGCAAACCTCACGTTTATAACCAGCGAGGAATTGTACGCCGCCTACCCCGGCCTTTCGCCCGAGGAGCGCGAGCAGGCCTTCGTGAAAAAGCACCGCGCCGTGTTCGTCAAGCACATCGGCTGGCCGCTTCCGGACGGACGCCCCCACGGCGTGCGCGCCCCGGACTACGACGATTGGTCGCTCAACGGCGATTTGCTGTACTACCACCCCGAATTGGACTGCTGCCTGGAGGTTTCCTCCATGGGCATCCGCGTGGACGCCTCCAGCATGTTCCGCCAGCTCAACGCCGCCGACGCGCGTTCTCGGCTGGATTTGCCCTTCCACCGCGCCGTGATGGAGGAAAAACTGCCCCTCACCATCGGCGGCGGCATCGGCCAGAGCCGCCTGTGCATGCTGCTTCTGCGCAAGGCGCACGTGGGCGAGGTGCAGTGTTCCGTCTGGCCCGCGGGCGTGGAAGAGGCCCTGGCCGCGGGCGGTATACGGCTTTTGTAGGAGGCTTTTTAAGGCAGCGGGCGTCGCTTTCCGGCGGCGCCCGTGCTTTTTTGTGTCAGCCTCCTGCCGCCGGCCGCCCTGCTCATATCGGCGTGGCATGTGTTTCCCCTGCGCAAGTGGCGGCGGGCGTGTATCTTTCCCGGCAGGTGTTTTCAGCGGCGGGCGAACGCCCTCCACAAATATTTTTGATTTTATGTCGTGTATACTTGACAAAACGACAGATAAAGCATATAATGAAGGCGGAAAAGGAGGGGAACATGATGAACGACATGAACGTATCCTTCGCCGCTGGCGCACTGGTTGGCATTCTGCTGGTGATTTTGTTTGCGCTGTGGAAAAAGCGCCGGGGAACCGAGCCGCGCTATGACGAGCGGCAGGTGGTGGCCCGCGCCAAGGCGGCGCAGCTGGCGCTGGGCGTGCTTGCGGCGCTGATGCTGGTCAACGGCTTTGTGCGGGAAATCCTGCAAACGGCCTGGGCGGGGCCGTTTCTGGAGGCGGGCACGCTGCTGATGGCGGCGGCTACGGTCTATGTACTGCGCTGCGTATGGACAGACGCATATTTCTCCCTCCGGGAGCGGCCAAAGACCTGGGCGCACATTTTTGCCGTGGTGATGGTGCTCAACGCCGTGCTGGGCGTCGTGTCCATCCTGCGGGGCGAAATGGTTGAAAACGGCCTGCTCACCTTCCGCGCCGCAAATCCGATGCTCGCGGCCATGTTCGCAGTGCTGCTGATCGCCCTCGCCCTCAAGCGCCGCAAGGACAGGCGGGAGGAGGCGGAAACGTGAGCGGCGAAAAGCGGAAATACGACGAGAGGCAGGCCCTTTCCCGCGCCCGGGCCGGGCAAATGGCCTTCTGGATACTGGCGGCGATGGTGTCGGCGAATTGCCTGCTGCGGGAGATTCTGGGCAGACCCTGGGCCACGCCGTTTGCGGAGGAGGTAATTCTCATTTTACCGCCCCTCATCGCCTGGCGCGTGCGCTGCATCTGGACAGACGCCGACGCCCCTTTGCACGACAGGCAGCGGAGGAGCTTAGGGCTTGACATCGCCAAAATCGTAACGTCCCTGCTGCTGGGCATTCAGGGCATCCGCCGCGGCCTGACGGCGGAAAACGGCATGTTGACCGAGGAGTGCGCGTGGCTGTTGTTTGCGTTGGGCTTTGGGGCCATCCTGATCGCCTCGGCACTCCGGCGGCGCAAGGACGCTCGGGAGGAGGCGGAGGAATGAAAAACCTGCGTCTGAAAGCGGCGCGCGCGGCGCTGGATTTGTCCCAGCAGGAGCTGGCCGAGCGCGTGGGCGTTTCCCGCCAGACCATCAACGCCATCGAAAAAGGCGATTACAACCCCACCATCAACCTCTGCCTGAAAATCTGCCATGTCCTGGGCAAGACGCTGGATGAACTTTTCTGGGAGTAGCGTCAGTGCCCGCTGTCCATGCCCCGCGCAAGGAAGCGTTCTTCGCCTCCTTGCGCGGGGTGTGTTTTTAGAAAACGATTTTTTATGTTGACAATTTCTAAAAGATGATATATCATTGATTGTACGCGGAGAATTCATTTTGCGTGCATTTTGTGTGCGTTTCGAACAAGTTATACATCAAATAAAAAGCATTAAGGAGGAAACATTATGGGAACCAGACCGGTAACGCTGTGCACCGCCCAGTGGGCGGATGTGCCCTTCGATGAGCTGTGTGTATTGGCCAAAAAAATGGGCTATGACGGCTTGGAGCTTGCCTGCTGGGGCAATGGCCTTGATATCGACAAGGCGCTTACAGATGATTCCTACGTTGCCTGGATTAAGGAAAACCTGGAAAAGAACGGCCTGATTATGAAGGCGTTGGCTTGCCACATCATCGGCCAGTGTGTGGGCGATTTGCCCGACCCGCGGTTGGATAACTTCGCGCCCCCGGCGCTCGCCGGCCAGCCGGAAGCCATCCAGAAATGGGCTGTCGAGACGATGAAGAAGGCCCCCGCCGCCGCCGCCAAATTCGGCGTGAAGATCATCACCGGCTTTACCGGCTCGCCCATCTGGCGCTATCTCTATTCCTTCCCGCAGACCCCCGAGCAGATGGTGGAGGACGGCTTTGACGAGATCGTCCGCCTCTGGACGCCGATTCTGGACGAGTTTAAGAAGTACGGCGTGGTGTTCGCCCTGGAAGTGCATCCCGGCGAAATCGCCTTCGACTACTATTCCACCAAGAAGCTGCTGGACAAGTTTGCCGACCGCCCCGAGTTCGGCCTCAACTTCGACCCCAGCCACCTGCTGTGGCAGGGCATCACCCCGCATCTGTTCCTGCAGGACTTCATCGACCGCGTGTATCATGTGCACATGAAGGACGCGCAGGTCACGCTCGACGGCCGCAGCGGCCTGCTCGGCTCGCATATCGACTTTGGCGACCTGCGCCGCGGCTGGAACTTCCGCTCGCTGGGGCATGGCGGCGTCAACTTTGAGGAGATCATCCGCGTGCTCAATGCCGCCGGATACGAAGGCCCCCTCTCCGTGGAGTGGGAAGACAGCGGCATGGACCGCATCGAGGGCGCGACCGAGGCGGCCGCCTTTGTCCGCAAGGTCGATTTCAAGCCCTCCACCTTCAAGTTTGACGATGCGATTTCCAACAAGTAGGAGGAACGGGCAATGGCAAAGCAGATTCGTTACGGCATGGTCGGCGGCGGACTGAACGCCTTCATCGGCGAGGTGCACCGCAAGGCCCTGAACTTTGACACCCGCGCGGAGCTGGTAGCCGGCTCCTTCAGCTCCCACGCCGACCGCAACGCCGCCACCGGCGAAGCCTACTGCCTCGACCCGGCGCGCGTATACGCCAGCTACGAGGAAATGGCCAAGGCCGAGGCCGCGCGTGAGGATGGCATTGACTTTGTCAGCGTCGTCACCCCCAACAACATGCACTATCCGGTCTGCAAGGCGTTTTTGGAGGCCGGCATCAACGTGGTGTGCGAAAAGCCGCTGTGCTTTACCGTGGCGCAGGCCGAAGAACTGTGCCGCCTCAGCCGCGAAAAGGGCCTGTTGTTCGGCGTTACATATACCTACACCGGCTATACCATGGCCAAGGTGATGAAGGAAATGATCGCCGGTGGCAAGATCGGCAAGGTCGTCGCCGTCAACGCCGAATACGCGCAGGATTGGCTGCTGGGCGAACTGGCCACCGGCAACAATACGCAGACCAATATCGCCGTGTGGCGCACCGACCCCGCCATGTCCGGCGCGGCCAACTGCGTTGGCGATATCGGCACGCACGTTGAAAACTTCATTCACTACGTCACCGGCCTGAAGATCAAGCGCCTGTTGGCCACCACCAACACCTATGGCAAGGCCCTGGATTTGAACGCCAACGTCCTTGTCGAGTACGAAAACGGCGCCAACGGCGCCTACTGGTGCTCGCAGGTGGCGGCCGGACACTACAACGGCCTGGTGGCGCGCGTCTATGGCGACAAGGGCGCCCTGGAGTGGGTGCAGGAAGACCCCGAGCATTTGCGCTATACGCCCGTTGACGGGCCTACGCAGGTGCTTGCCCGCGGCACGGGCTGCGTCAAGGAAAAGGCCGCGGCCACGGGCCGTCTGCCCTCCGGCCATCCCGAGGGCATCTATGTGGCTTTCGCCAACATCTACAGGAACTATGTTTCCGCGCTCATCGCCCGCAAAAACGGCGAGGACGCGGCTGGTTACGATTTCCCCACCGTGGAGGACGGCGTAAGCGGCGTGCGCTTTATCCAGGCTGTTGTAGACAGCGCCGCCAGCAACGCCGCGTGGGTGGAACTCTGATCCTGATTGGCAAGTTGCCAATAAATCATAGGAGGGTTTTACGATGAAAAAGGTATTTGCCCTGGTTCTTGTCCTGACGATGCTCCTTTGCTCGGTTGCGTTTGCCGCCGATACGGACATCGCCATCCTCGTGCCCAACGCCGACCACGGCTGGACGGGCGCGGTCATGACCTATGCCGAGGAAAAGGCTGCCGCCATCAATGAGGAAGGCACCTACACGGCCCAGGTCATCACCTCTGCCGATCCTGCCAACCAGATCGCTCAGGTAGAGGACATCATCGAAAACGAGAGCGCCAATACCGTCGTCATCCTGCCGCAGGACAACACCCTGGAAGTGACGATGCGCCGCCTGGCCGACTCCGGCATCCCGTTTGTCATGTTCGACCGCGTGATTGATTCCGTGAGCGAGCAGGCCGTGGCCTCCGTCAAGGGCGATAACGAGGGCATCGGCGCCGAAACCGCCAAGCGCTTCATCGAAGACGGCATGGTTCCCGGCGACAAGATCCTCATCATCCCCGGCGACAACTCCTCTGTGCCGCAGATGCGCAACGATGGCTTCTTCTCCGTGCTGCTGGAGAACGGCTGGACGCAGGAGCAGGTGGACGCCATTGAGATGACCGCCTACACCGGCTGGAGCCGCAGCGAAGGCCGCCGCCTGTTCACCGAGTGGCTCGACAGCAAGACCGTCGAAGAAATCGCCGAGTACAAGTGGATCTTCACCCACGACGATGAGATCGCCATGGGCATCCTCGAGGCGCTGCAGTCCTCCGAGATTGATGCTGAGAAGAAGGACGCCTTCCTCGCCGCTGGCGTGCACCTGGCCTCTTCTTCCGGCCTGAACGAGATCTATTCCGTGCTCAAGGGCATCCATCAGCGCGATTATTCCGCTGAGGTCGCGGGCCTTGCCGATCTGTTCTCCGTCACCTATGACCCGGCCATGATTGAGGACGCCATCGACGATATGATCGCGTACCTCAATGGCGAAGAAGTGACCAAGGATCACGTTATCGCCGTACACGTCGTGGATGCCAACAACGTCAACGACTACGTGGGCTTCGGTGACGCCGTTGCCGCCGAATAAGCCAAGGGCCCCAAAACCGCCCGCAGAGTCGCTACGCCCCTCTGCGGGCGTCTTTGAAAGCAGAGGGAGATCACATGGAAATGCTCCGCATGACCGGTATATCCAAGGCGTTTTTTGGCGTGACCGTATTGGACAATGTGGATTTTTGCGTTGAGCAGGGCGAGGTACACGCGCTGCTGGGCGAAAACGGCGCCGGCAAATCCACGCTGATGAACATACTTGCGGGCGTATATACGCGCGATCAGGGCAGCATCGCCTTTGAGGGCAAAACGTTGGAACACGTCACCGTGCAGTCCTCTGAGCAGGCGGGCATCGCCTTTGTACATCAGGAATTAAACCTGTTCAACGACTTGCGGGTGTATGAAAACATTTTTCTGCGCAAGGAGCGCTTGACGCGCCTGCACACGCTGGATAAAAAGCGCATGATCGCCGAAACTGCCCAGCTCTTTGAAAGCCTTGGCGTGGATATCGACCCCACCGCCATGGTCAGCGAGCTGGAAACCAGCAAAAAGCAGCTTCTGGAAATTGCCAAGGCGCTGCACGCCAACGCGAAGCTGCTGATCCTTGACGAGCCGACCACGGCCCTGAACAACAAGGAGATCGACCACCTTTTCTCCATCGTGCGCCGTCTGCGCGACGATGGCAAGTCCTTCATTTTCATTTCCCACAAAATGACGGAGATCTTCCAGATTGCCGACCGCTATACGGTCTTGCGGAACGGCAAAATGATTCAGACCGGCAGAATCGCCGATATCACCCCCACCGAAGTGACCAAGCTGATGGTGGGCGAAAGCTATTCCGATGCGGATATTTATGCCGCGCGCGACCTCGGCGAGCCAATCCTGGAAATGGAAAACCTTTCCGGGCAGGGCTTTGAAAACGTGAGCCTTTCCATCCGCCGGGGCGAAGTCGTCGGCTTTACGGGGTTAAAGGGCGCGGGCGTGAGCGAGCTTATGCAAACCATTTTCGGCGTGCTGCCCGTTTCCGGGGGCACGCTCAGAGTGGAAGGCCAGACGCTGGAAAAAAACAGCATCCATCGGGCCATGCGCAACAAAATCGCCATGATCGCCGCCAACCGGAAGGAAAATTCCATCCTGCCCGATTTTACGCTGCTGGAAAACAACTATGTTTCCGAGCACACGCTTTCGAGCAAAAGGCCGCTGATCCATAAAAAGCAGGAAAAGCGGCGCTATGCGCGCCTGCACGATTTGCTCGGCATCAAATCCAACAGCGATTCCGACCTGATTACCAGCCTGAGCGGCGGCAACCAGCAAAAAGTCATCCTGGCGCGCTGGCTCAATACCGAAGCCGATATCCTGCTGATGGATAACCCCACGCAGGGCATCGACGTGGGCGCGAAGGCGGAAATTTACAAGCTGATCCTCGCCCTCGCCCGCGAGGGCAAGACCATACTGGTCAACACGCTGGAAATACCGGAGCTGCAAAAAGTGGCCGACCGCTGCGTGGTGTTTTATCACGGCCACGTGCAAAGCGTGTTTGAACATAGCCAGATCAGCGAGGAAAACGTCATGCTTTCGGCGACGAACGCCATCAATGCAGTGGAAGGGGCGAGCATACAATGACCACACAGGCGCACAAGGGCAAGCGATCCCTGACAAAGACGCTGGGCAATTACAGCTTTATCCTCATCTTTGCCTTTATCCTCATTGCCTACCTCATCATCAACGCCGGCGCAACTACGCTCAACGGCGTGATGAACATCCTCCGCCACTCGGCCGTAGTGGGCATCATGGCCTTTGGCATGGGCCTTGTTATCATCACCGGCGGCATCGACCTGTCCGTGGGTTCAATGCTTTCGCTGATTGGCGGATTGGGCGTGGTGGCGTTCAACGCCTCCAACTCCGTGATACTTACGTTTTTGACGGTCGTGCTGGTCGGCTGTGTGCTGGGCTTTTTCAACGGCATACTCATCGGCAAGGTGAAAATGCCGCCGTTCATCGTCACGCTGGCCACCATGCTGATTTACCGCTCCGTGGCGCAGTATTACCTGCGCACGCTGCGCCTGTCCATCTACAACATGGATGCCACGCTTTCGGCCTTTGATTCGTTCTACGACTTCGGCCAGTACAAAGTATTCGGCGTGATCCCGATGGCGGGCGTAATCATGATCCTTGTCACGGTCATCATGGTGTTTGTCTCCACCTGCACAAAGTACGGCAAGAGCGTATACGCCGTGGGCAGCAACGAAAAGGCGGCGCGGCTGGCCGGTATCAACGTGGAATGGACGCATGTTTCCGTTTATACCATTACTGGCGCGCTGTGCGGCATCAGCGGCTTTATGTGGTTGGCCATGAACGGCTCGGTAGACCCGGCCACCATCGGCCAGAGCAACGAAATGTATGCCATTGCCGCGGTGGTTATCGGCGGCATCAGCATGAGCGGCGGCAAGGGCAAGCTGCTGGGCGTGCTGTTCGGCGCCATGAGCTACACCATCATTGATAAGATCATTTCCTCTCTGGGACTGGACGCTCTCATCAATGATACCATCAAGGGTTCCATTCTGCTGTTGGCGGTATTTGTGCAAATCGCCATTCCCGCCATTCGCAGCAAGTTCCAGCGCGTAAAGCCGGCCGGCAGTGCCGGCTGACAGAGCTGCCGCTCGTGAGTGTCGAACCCCTGCCCCACGAGTAGAGGGCAGGGGTTCTTTGTTGCGTTTTGGATTGGGAGAGAGTGCGAAGCGCGCCGGACGGCCCATGAGCAGGGGCCATCCGGCTGTCGTTGTAACATCGGTGTGCCTTGCGGCAGCAAATGGGATTCTCAAGGAGGCCGGCAGTGCCGGCTGACAGAGCTGCCGCTCGTGAGCGGCGAACCCCTGCCCCACGAGTAGAGGGCAGGGGTTCTTTGTTGCGTTTTGGGTTGGGAGAGAGTGCGAAGCGCGCCGGACGGCCCACGAGCAGGGGCCGCCCGGCTGTCGTTGTAACATCAGTGTGCCTCGCGGCAGCAAATGGGATTCTCAAGGGACTTGTCCCTTGAGCGGGTGCGGGCAGAGTCCGCCGTAGCCCCGCCGGAGGCATGGCCTTGCTCGGATGGAAAGTAGAGTTCTACGCCCGCCGTTCTCTGGCGCGTCTGACAACAGGCTGGCCTGAGCGCACAAGTATTTCGCCCACTACCAACATACCGATCAAAATCCGACGCGCCATTTCCCACAGCGCCCTTGCCCCGATGGGGCAAGCAGCGCCACTCCGCACCTCCACAGCGTCCCTTGCCCCATCGGGGCAAGGCAGCGTCATCCAGAAGCGCCAGTTCTCGTCCAGAACCGCAACCGGACAAAGAAAATAGGGTCAATTCCAAACATTGTAAAGCCGCTTCATCGCAGTGCTGTGAAATAGCCAGCGCCGTTCCTTTCCCATCCCAGACGACCGCTTTGAATTCTTTGTGCCTGTATGAGACGGATGAAACGATTGGCCTTTCTGAAAGATAGCGTTTTGCCATGCTTTTCTATTGCCGGAAAAGGCTTGACAGATGTGTGGTGGGATGGTATAGTGATAGTTAGATATAGCTAATTACATCCGCCAATGGGCGGCCCAGCTGCGTTCCAGGGAGGATTTGTTTATGAACGATTTGCTTCTCGCGTTTGCAATGACGCTCATTGCCGGACTGAGCACCGGCATTGGCAGCTTGATTGCCTTTCTCGCCAAGCGCACCAGCCGCCGCTTTCTGTCGGTGAGTCTGGGCTTTTCGGCGGGCGTGATGGTTTATGTATCCATGGTGGAAATTCTCGCCACGGCGCGGGAATCGCTGGCGCGGCAATGGGGCGCGCGCGGCGGCGCGTGGGCCACGGTAGCGGCGTTTTTCGGAGGCATGCTGCTCATCGCCGTGATCGACAAGCTGATCCCCTCAGAGGAAAACCCCCATGAGGTGCGCCTGGTGGAAAACGAGCGGAAAAGCGCGCCGCGGCCGCAAAAGCTGATGCGCATGGGTGTGCTTACAGCGTTGGCCATTGCCGTACACAACTTCCCCGAGGGACTGGCGACGTTTGTTTCCGCCCTGCAAGAGCCAAACGTGGCCATTCCCATCGTGGCGGCCATCGCTATTCACAATATTCCCGAGGGCATTGCCGTTTCCGTACCCATTTATCAGGCTACTGGCTCGCGGCGCAAGGCGTTCTGCTATTCGTTCCTTTCCGGCCTGGCCGAGCCGCTGGGCGCGGTGGTGGGCTATCTGCTGCTTTTGCCGGTGATGAACGACGCCGTGTTTGGCATTATTTTCGCCGGTGTAGCGGGCATCATGGTGTTTATCTCCTTTGACGAGCTGTTGCCCGCCGCCCGCGAATACGGCGAACACCATCTATCCATTTACGGCCTGATCTCCGGCATGGCGGTAATGGCCGTAAGCCTTTTATTGTTTTTATAGAGGGCGGCAGTGCCGCCAGCCAGAGCTGCCGCGTTTGTGTGATCGCCCCTCTGCCCCGTGGATTATGGGGCAGGGGGGCTTTGTTGCGTTTCTGGTTGGGGAAGAGTGCGAAGCGCACTGGGCGGCTCAGGAGCAGGAGCCGTCCGGCGTGTGTTCGTACTCTCATATCAATCGGAACGCAACAAAACACGCCTGCCCCCTACTCGTGGGGCAGGCGTGTGTCGCTCCAACGCAGCAGCGCTGTCAGCCGGCACTGCCGGCCGCACCGACGTATTCCTCCAGGGTGATGTCCTGGTTGCGGATTTGTGTGGCCGCGCTTACGCCTACATAGCGGTAGTGCCACGGCTCGTAGCTGATGCCGGTGATATCCGCTTTGTTGGCGGGATAGCGCTGGATAAAGCCGTATTCGTGCGCATGCTCGCGCAGCCAGGCGTATTGCTCGGTGCTTTCAAAGCCCTCGTTGGTCTCGGCGGTCACATCGAAGCACAGGCCGGTCTGGTGCTCGCTGGCTCCGGGCGGCTGGGCGTAGCCCTCCTCGCTCTCGGCATATACTTCGGCCTGACGGTCGTAGTCACGGTAGCCGCTGGTGACGATAAAGCCGTTCACGCCGTCGGCCTCGGCGGCGGCGAACATCGCCTCCATGGCCTCGTAGGTTTCGCGGGTGACGTAGATATCGCTTCTCGCCAGCCGGAAGGAGTGCCGCTGCTCGTAGAGGTTCACCAATCCCTCGGGCACATAATCAGAACTCAAAAGGTTATCTTCGTTGACCAGCAGGATGCCGCCCTTGTAGCGGGTGGAATCCACGCCGAAATGCCAGCCCAGCGCAAAACTGCCCGCCAACAGCGCGAGCATCGCCGCCGCTGCCGCCAGTTTTTGCCATAGCGGACGCGCCCGCTTTCGCGAATGGCGCGATGTGGGAGCGGATGCCTCCGCGGCCAGACGCCGTGCGCGGCGGGAACCGGGGTTTGTCTGTGTAGGCGCCGTCGCCATGCGTATCCCCCTTTTGTAATGGTTTCCATTCTTGGACGCGCTTTTCCCCCTTGCGGTTCCCGCTTATTTGTGATATGGCTCTCCGGCCAGTATGCGCTCGCCCCGGTAGAGCTGTTCGAGCAGGATCACGCGCATCAGGCCGTGGGGGAAGGTGAGGCGCGAAAAGGAGACGGTTTCATCCGCGCGCGCGAGCACCGCGGCGGACAGGCCGTTCGAGCCGCCGATGACCAGCACCGTGCGCGCCCCCAGAGCCGCCCAGCGGCGCATGCTGTTTGCCAGCCCCGGCGAGTCCGGCGCGGGCGCTTCCACGCACAGGGCAACCACATGGTCGCCGGGGCGTATGCGCTTGAGCAGCGCTTCGCCCTCTCTTTCAATGGCCCGCGCCCCGAGGCTGTCCGGGGCGTCGTCCACCTGTTCAACGCTGTATTTGCCATAGCGCGAAAGGCGCTTGAGGTATTCCTCCACCCCGGCGCGCTGCCAGGACTCCTTGAGCCGCCCCACGCAGAGAACAACCGCGTTCATGCCGCGCCTCCGGCGATGCAGGCAGCGTAGGTGTTGAGCGCATACACGCCCAGCAGGATCAGCACCGCCACGGCCAGCAGCGCCGCCGCCCCGAGCGGCATCTTTTCCCCGCCCGGGGGCACGGCCGCGATGCCATGCGCGCGCCGCCGCTGCTCCGCCAGCCGTATAAAGCTGCGCACCAGCGCCCCCAACACAAGGATATACACAATGATCCACAGCACGCCGCCCCAGCCGCCCATATAGGCGAACGTGCCCTGATTCAGCAGCGCCTGCTCCTCCGCCGTCACTTCCCCGCCCGCCATATAGGCGTTGATGAGCACGATGGCGGCATTGTATACGGTGTGGAAGGTAATGGAGGCGTACACGCTGTCAAAGGCAAAGGCCAAGTAGCCCATCAAAAGCCCCAGCATAAGCTGCCCCGGCAGCCCGGCGAGCGAGCCATGCAGCAGCGCGAACAGCACGGATGTCAGAATGACGGCGCGCTTCGTGCCCAGCCGTTCAAAGCCGCCCAGCAGCGTGCCGCGGAAGAACAGTTCTTCGCACACGCCCGGGATTGCGCCGATGGTAATGACCATCAGCATTACGCCCTGGGTGGTGGTGGGAATGGTCATTTCTGTATTCAGGTAAGGGATGTTCAGCCCTTCCATTACCATCATCCACAAAAGGCTGATACACTGCACCAAATACACGGCCGCCAGCGCCAGCACCACGATGCCCAGCATGGCGCGCAGGCCGAGGGAACCCAGCCGCACCGCCGCGCCGCCATCGCGCCGCAACAGCAGCGCCGTGGGCAGCAGCAGGAAGGGCAGGTAGTACAGCGCGTTGAAAATAAGATCCAACGTTTGCAGGCTTGCCCCCGGGAAAAGGCGCGCCAGGAATGCGGCGATGGGTTCGGAAAACAGGCTGAGCGCCACCAGCGAGGCCACGCTCAACAGGTACAGCGCCGCCACACACGTCAGCGAAGGGCGCGGACGGATGGGGGCGGCGTTTCCGGCTTCCTGCCGGGGCGCGTCGCTATACATTGAAGCGGAACAGCGTCACATCGCCGTCCTTCATTACATAGTCCTTGCCCTCGGAACGCACGAGGCCCTTTTCCTTGCAGGCGTTCATGCTGCCCTCGCGCACCAGGTCGTCATAGGCGACGATTTCGGCGCGGATGAATCCGCGCTCAAAGTCCGAATGGATTTTGCCTGCGGCCTGCGGGGCGCGCGTGCCCTCGGGAATCGTCCAGGCGCGCACCTCCTTGGGGCCGGCGGTGAGGAAGCTGATCAGGCCCAGCAGGTGGTAGCCCAGCTTTACCAGCCGGTCGAGGCCGCTCTTTTCAAGGCCCATGTCCTCGAGGAACATCTGCTTGTCCTCAGGGTCGAGCTGGGCGATTTCCTCCTCGGCCTTGGCGCAGATGACCAGCACCTCCGAACCCTCGGCCTCGGCGATTGCACGCACCTTCTGCACCAGCGGCAGCGCGCTTTCATCCTTGCCCACGTCGCCCTCGGCGATGTTGGCGGCGTAAACGACTTTTTTCATCGTCAGCAAAAACCAGCCCTCGGCCACTTCCAACAGCTCTTTGGAAAGGGCGGCGGTGCGGGCGGGCTTGCCCTCGTTCATGTGGGAAAGAAGGATATCGGCGCACTCCAGCTCGTCCTGGAACTTCTTTTCGCCGTTGCGCACCAGATGCGCGGCCTTTTCGCGGCGGCGGGTGACGGTTTCGATATCGGCGAGAATCAGCTCGGTCTGGATGGTGTCGATATCGCGGGCGGGATCGACGCTGCCATCCACATGGACGACGTTTTCATCCTCAAAGCAGCGCACCACATGGACGATGGCGTCCACCTCGCGGATGTGGGAGAGGAACTTGTTGCCCAGGCCCTCGCCGTGGCTTGCGCCCTTGACCAGGCCGGCGATGTCCACGAATTCCAGCGTGGCCGGGGTGTATTTTTCGGGGTGGTACATCTCCGCGAGCACGTCCAGCCGTTCGTCCGGCACGGCGACCACGCCGGTGTTCGGCTCGATGGTGCAAAACGGGTAATTCGCCGCCTGCGCGCCCGCGCAGGTGATGGCGTTAAACAGCGTGCTCTTGCCGACGTTCGGCAGACCGACAACGCCCAGTTTCATCTATATGCACATCTCCTTCAAACAGATCGCGCGGACAAGGCTCCGCAAGATTTGCCGGGCGGATATACCGCTCCGGGATAGGAAAGCTTGTCATCGCAGTTAGATTATAGCAGATAACGCCTGTTCTCTCAAGCGGTTTTTCAGGCAACTGCCTGTAAAGACCGCCGTCAGCCTTCGCCGTTTTTCATACGCCCTTCAGCCTGTATTTGGCGTATCTCCCTTTATTAACGGGTTCCAGAATGTTGAGCCGCACGAGATGCTTCAGAAGCGTGTATGCCTTGGAATCGCTGACATGCAATAGGTTCATAACATCCGCGCGCGCAATGAAATCTGTATTTTTTGCCATATTGACGATCATTTCATAGTACCGGGCTTCATCAATATCTCTTTGCCGTACATAGCCAATGACCTTTTCCCTGTTCTGATAGAGTTTATGAGAAAGCATATAGGTTCGCCCTCTCCCCGCGCCGTACGGCTCGACCAGACCGCTGTCAATGGCTCTGTTCAGAACCGTCGAGACGACTGTTTCAGAAAGTCTCGCGGCCTGAGCGATCTGCCCGATATCGCTGCGTGGAAGTTCCTTCAGAACGTTCAGGACAAGCAGCATGTTGATCGGCAAGGGCCTGCCCAACCGGTTTTGCTCATCAGAGATCATTCGCGCCAAGGAAACATCCGGCTTGCTTCGCGGGATAAACAGCGAAACGGTGGTGGACGTTGTTTTTGAATAATCCGGAAGCGCGCGCCCATAGATCAGAGAGCCCTCAAAGATTCTGTCGATTCCTCTCCCTGTCTTTTCGGCCAGACCGACGCGCTTCAGCGCGTCCGCCAACAGTGGATTTCTGCCGTGCGGTTCCGCTGTCAAAAGGTTTTCAAGCGTTATCCCTTCGATGAAACCGCCAGGGTTGGCGACTGTGAGGCCATCATCTTCAATCGCAACGCGAACGCGCCCCATGATTGAATAATCGCGGTGGCAAAACGCATTCACAATCGCCTCGCGCAACGCGCGCTTATCAAATTCCGGCACAGCCATCCTGAACAGCCCGAATTCCAGCTCCTGTTGCGGGTTCCACACTTCCATATGCGCAATAATCTTTTCGATCGCCGCCAGGATGGGCAAGGCGTAGTCTTCATTTACGCGCACATTTGTGCCCTCCAATACCTGAAAGGAGGACTTTCCGGTCGGCACGAACCGCTGGATGGCGGAAGCTCTGCCAAGCATCAGGATTCCGGCGACCGTAGGGTAATTTACTCCGTTTTGCTCTCTGCTGAAGCCGAGCGCTCTGAGCAACTCTTCATCCTTCAGTTCCAGCAAAGCTTTATCGCCATCATAGGCAAGAATGATCCTGCGCAGGCGCTCCAGTTCCAGAGGGTCTATATCCGCCAACGTGCCTTCAAGAAGGACCATGGCAGAATAATCCAGAACGCGCAGATCCGATAATCTGGTGACCATTTCCGTAGGATACATCGGTACGTTTTCCGGTGAACCGTCGATTTTAATTCGCCGGCGCAAAATCTTTCCGGATCTGGTCGCCGCAATGCTTCCATAGGATTTGGGCACCGATATCCTCAGTACAGGGCGTTCTTCCTCGATGATCTCACAGCGGGTAGAAACAGGGGGCACGGTATTGTTTGCGATATATGCCGCCAAAGTCACAGGATCGGAATGCTCCCGATGCACGCCGGTGATCGTGCCATCATCTTCAACGCCCAGAAACAGATCGCCGCCTTCCGTATTTGCAAACGCAACGACATCTTCAAATAATGCCGCATCGCCATATTTCTTCAAATCGCTCTTGAATTCTACGGTGAGCGTTTCTCGAATCGGGATCGTTCGCGCCATGCCAACACCTCCAACACAATTCTAACACATTTCTGCGTTGGAGTAAACATTTAACGCAGAAAATCTCTGCGTTAAATTTAAGACCTGGCAGGGAGCGACACACAGGAGGGCGAAAAGTCCAAAACGACCAGCGGACGCAGCGATATTGCTGCGCCCGCTGAACAGGCGGAAAATTTATGCGTCCACGCCCATGAGCTTGCGCATACTTTCCACATAAGCGTCAAGCAGCGCGTCGGTCTCCGCGTGGCTTTCGCTGACCGCGCCGGCGTAGATTTTGATCTTCGGTTCGGTGCCCGAGGGGCGCACGCAGGTCCAGCCCTGTTCGAGCACATAGTACAATACATCGCTCTTGGGCTCGCTTCGCAGATAGTCGCGCGTACTCATTACCCGCGAGGGGCCGACCTTTTCCACGCCCACCTCGCGCAGCGTGCGCATGATGCTTTGCATCTTTTCCAGGCCGTCCTTGCCCGGCAGGGTGATGGACACGGTGCGCTCACCGAACACGCCGTATTCTTTGTACAGCGCCTCGATGGCGTCCACCAGGGTCATGTTCATCTTCTTATAGAAGCAGGCGGCCTCGGCAATAAGCATGACGGCGTTTACGCCGTCCTTGTCGCGCACGTCGGTGCCGGAAAGGAAGCCGTAGCTCTCCTCAAAGCCGAACTCGAAGGTGTTGGAGCCGGTTTCTTCGAACTGCTGAATCTTTTCGGCGATGAACTTGAAGCCCGTGAGCACGTCGAAAATCTCGGTGTCAAACTCTAGGCAGATGTTGTACGCCATATCCGTGGACACGATGGACTTGACCGCCGCCGCGTTTTTGGGAAGCGTCCCCAGCGCCTTTTTCTGCGAGAGTATGTAGTGCAGAAGGATACAGCCGATCTGGTTGCCGGTGAGCAAGCGCACGTCGCCCGATTCGGTCAGGCAGGCCACGCCCACGCGGTCGCAGTCCGGGTCTGTGCCCACGCACAGATCCGCGCCCAGCTTCTTTTGCAGGGCTACGGCCAGGTTGAAAGCGTCCTTTTCCTCGGGGTTGGGCACGCGCACAGTGGGGAAGTTGCCGTTGGGCAACTCCTGCTCGGGCACGACATAGACGTTTTCCATGCCGATTTCCTTGAGCACGCGGCGCACGGGGATGTTGCCCGAGCCGTGCAGGGGCGTATAGACGATCTTGAGCGTCTTGCCCATTTCGCGGGTCAATTCGGGGTTGACGGCCAGCTTTTTCACGGTGGCGATGTAGGCGTCGTCCACCTCGGGCGGGATGGTGACAAGCAACCCCTTTTCCCGGGCCTCGTTTTCATCCATGGGCCGGGCGTCGCCGTAGCCGATGCCGGAAAGGCGGCCGGTGATGATGGCGGCGCGGTCCGGCGGCAGCTGGCCGCCGTCTTCCCAGTAGACCTTGTAGCCGTTGTACTTGCTGGGGTTGTGGCTGGCGGTGATGACCACGCCGGCCAGGCAGTGAAGGTGCCGCACCGTAAAGGAGAGCACCGGCACCGGGCGCAGCGAATCAAACAGATACGCCTTTATGCCCTGCGAGGCGAGAATCAGCGCCGTTTCCCGGGCGAATTCCTGCGAGAAGTTGCGGGAGTCGTAGCCGATGGCCACGCCGCGCTGGGCGCCGCCCTCGTGTTCGTTCACCAGCGCCGCCAGCGCCAGCGTCACCCGGCCGACGGTGTAGCGGTTCATGCGGTTGGAACCCAGGCCCAGCACGCCGCGCATGCCGGCCGTGCCAAAGGACAATTCGCGGTAGAAGCGGTCCTCCAACTCGGCGGGGTCGTTTTCCAGCGCGCGCAACTCGGCCTGTTCCTGCTCATTGCCCGCGGTCAGCGCGAGCCAATTCTGGTATTCCTGCATGGTTGTATTCATAATTCAGCCCTCTGGCGGCACAGCCTGCGCATGTGCCCGCGCTCCTGTTCTGCGATTTCGAGAAACACGCGGCGCGCTTCCTGATCGGAACTCAAGCGCGCCAGCTCCATATAGAAGAGGATGGAATCCTTTTCCGAGGCGATGGCGTAATCCAATACGGCGCGCACGTTGTCAAAGCCTTCTTCGCGCAGAGCCATCAGGCCGTCCGGAAACACGATGTCCGCGGCCACGGCGCTCAAGTAGGCGCTGGCCTCCTCGCCATAGGAGGCATAGCCGGCGCGCCGCGCGAGCGCCTCGTTGTAAAGGCGGGTGAACTCGGCGGCGTGGGCAACCTCGTCGGCGGCGAGAGAGATAAGCATGTCGATGACCTCGCGTTTCTTGCTCACGCGCGCGGCCTTGCGGTACAGGGCCTCGCCGCGCCGTTCCATCTCGATGGCGATGCGCAGGCCCTCCAGGTCGTTAAAATCGTGCATGCGGCGCCTCCCGGGGGATTACTTGTCCTTGAAATACTCGTTGAGGGCGGAGACCAGGGCGTCGGCGTCCACGCCGTGCACCATGCTGGCCATTTCGATGGATTCGCCCACAGACATGGGGCAGGAAAGGCAGTGCATGCCGTGCGCCATGAAAACGGGCGCGCAGCCGCGATCCTTGGAAAGCACCTCGCCGATGGTCATGGTCTTATCAATCGTCATGGAAGAAACCTCCTTATGGCTGATTCGAAGGCGTGCGGGACGCAGCCCGTCCGCCCATCACTTCATTTTACAGCAAAACGTCAAAGAAAGCAAGGGCTGCTTTGCGAAAAGTGGAGGTTTATTACGGCGATGCAAAAACTGCCAGCATTCCGGCAGGCATTGGGCTTTTCATACGCTTTCAGCATGCGTCAAGGACATAAAAGGCGTGCGCTGCCCAACCCGAGCAAGGGCAACGCCCTTGCGAATCCCATTTTCCGCCGCGCAACCTTGCAACGAAAGCCGGGCGGCCCCTGCTCGTGGGCCGCCCGGCGGGCTTCGCACTTTCCCGCAGTCCAAAACGCAACAAAGAACCCCTGCCCCATTCCTGTCGGGGCAGGGGTTCGGCCGCCCAGTTCGCGGCAGCGCTGGCCGCCGGCATTGCCGGCCTAACGGCCGGAGGCGCGCTTGCGGCTGCGCAGGAAGTCCATGTATACGGCGCCGAGGATGACGACACCCTTGATGATGTATTGCCAGTCGGAGTTGACGCCCATCAGGTTCAGGCCGTTGTCGAGGATGCCGATGATCAGCGCGCCAATCAGCGTGCCGCCCAGACGGCCGGAACCGCCGGACATCGAAGTGCCGCCCACAACCACGGCGGCGATGGCGTCCATCTCAGCAGATTCGCCGGAGGTGCAGGTGCCCGAGTAGAGGCGGGAAGCGATGGTGATGCCCGCCAGGCCCGCCATCAGGCCGCTGAAGCTGTAAACGACGAATTTAACCTTCGCCGTGCTGATACCGGAGAACTTGGCGGCAGTGTCGTTGCCGCCCACGGCGTAGATATGGCGGCCCATGCGCGTGCGGTTGAGGAACAGCACGGCGATGATGAACACCACAAACATCGTCACCACCTGGGTGGGCACGGGGCCGATGTAGCCCGCGCCGAGGAACTTCCAGGCGTCGGTCATGCAGCGGATGGGCTTGCCGCCCGAGTAGACGTAGGCGATGCCCTTGGCGATGTTCATGGAGGCCAATGTGACGATAAAGGGCGGGATTTGCGTCTTGGCGATGATGACGCCGTTGAACAGGCCGAACACCAGGCCCGAGAGGATGCCCACGAGGATGCCGACGATCTCCGGCATGCCCCACCAGACGACGGCCGCCGCGCCCAGCACGCCGGACATGGCGATGATGGAGCCGACCGACAGGT
>DSTMC04003__coassemble_1240_pt1 | contig 20210 bp, 24 predicted proteins | sample DSTMC04003__metabat2_low_PE_048 | metagenome-assembled genome bin DSTMC04003
CGCGTCCCAGGCTGCAAGGCGCGCGGCGCGGGGTTGATGGCTCCGGCTTCCCGAGCGCGCGGGAGAACGCTTTGCGGCTGTGCGCGCGAGGAAATCCCGCCGTTTTGCCCGCGTTAGGGGCCTTGAGTACAAAGCATGGTGGTACCGCGAACTGACCTTCGCCCTTGCAGGGGCGGAGGAATTTTTTTGGAGGGAAGCACATGGGCAAGAAAAACGACAAGCAGGAATTTGTGGCGCACATCACGCCCCGCAGCGAGGACTTTTCCCAGTGGTATACCGACGTTATCCTCAAGACCGACCTGGTCGATTACGCGCCGGTGCGCGGCTGCATGGTCATCAAGCCCTACGGCTATGCGCTGTGGGAGCAGATGCAGGGGGCGCTGGACAGCCGCTTTAAGGCCACGGGCCATCAGAACGTGGCCATGCCAATGCTGATTCCCGAAAGCCTGCTGCTCAAGGAAGCCGAGCATGTTGAGGGCTTCGCCCCCGAGTGCGCCTGGGTGACGCAGGGCGGCAACGAGGTGCTGCCCGAGCGGTTAGCCATCCGCCCGACTTCGGAAACGCTGTTTTGCACGATGTACGCCAAATGGGTGCAGTCCTGGCGCGACCTGCCCATGAAGTACAACCAGTGGTGCTCGGTAATGCGCTGGGAAAAGACCACGCGCCCGTTTTTGCGCACCAGCGAGTTCTGGTGGCAGGAGGGCCATACCATCCACGCCACGGCGGAAGAGGCGCAGGAAGAGACGCTGCAAATGCTGGAAGTGTACCGCGATTTCGCCGAAAACGAGCTGGCCCTGCCGGTGCTGACCGGTCGCAAGACCGACAAGGAAAAGTTCGCCGGTGCGCGCGCCACGTATTCCATGGAAGCCATGATGCAGGATGGCAAGGCCCTGCAGGCGGGCACCACCCACAACTTCGGCACCAACTTTGCCGAGGCCTACGGCATCCAGTTCCTTTCCAAAGAGGGCAAACTGGAATACGCGCATGAGACCAGCTGGGGCACATCCACGCGGCTGATTGGCGCCATCGTCATGACCCACGGCGACGAGCGCGGCCTGAAAATGCCGCCGCGCGTGGCTCCCATCCAAGTGGTCATCCTGCCCATCGCCATGCACAAGGAAGGCGTATTGGAGCGTGCCCGCGCCCTGAAGGCCGAATTGGAGGCCGCCGGGCTGCGCGTGGAGCTGGACGACCGCGACACCTATTCCGCAGGTTGGAAGTTCAACGAGTGGGAGATGAAGGGCGTGCCTGTGCGCCTGGAGCTCGGCCCGCGCGATATCGAAAACGGCGTAACCATGTCCATGCGCCGCGACACGCTGGAGAAAAAGCCCCTGGCGCTGGAGGGCATTGCCGACAGCGTAAAGGTGTTGCTCGACGACATCCACAACACCATGTTTGAGCAGGCGCGCGCTTTCCGCGACGCCCACATCTACACCGCCACCACGCTCGAGGAGCTGGAAAAGGGCGTACAGACCGGCTTTGTCAAAGCTGCCTGGTGCGGCTGCCGCGAATGCGAGGACAAGGTCAAGGAGCTTTACAACGCCTCTACGCGCAATATGCCCTTTGACCAGAGCAATATGCCCTCCGACAAGTGCGTCGTGTGCGGCAAGCCCGCCGAGAAACTCATTTACTTCGCCAAAGCCTATTAAACGGCGAAACGCCGCCGCGCCGAGGGGCTTCCCTCCGGCGCGGCGGCGTTTTTGAAGCGAGCAAAAGCATAGAAGGAGTGAATTCCATGACCGAGGAGGAGCGCATCTTCAGCGGAAGACTGTTTGCCTCCGAAGTTCCCGAACTTGTGGAGAAAAAACTTCGGGCGCACAGGCTCAGTCAGGATTACAGCAGTCTCTATGAGGAGGACACCGCCGAGCGGGAGCGCATTCTGCACGCGCTGTTGGAAAGTGTTGGCGAAGGCACATTTATGCTTGGCCCGATCCGCTTTCACTACGGCTGCCACACGCGCATTGGCAGCCACTGTTTTATGAACTTCAATTTTACCGTTCAGGACGATGCGCGCGTAACCATCGGCGACCACTGCAACTTCGGGCCGAACGTGACCATCGTCACGCCGATGCATCCGATGCTGTCGGATGAGCGCCGCGGAATTGTGTGCAGCGACGGCATTTCCCGCTTTCTTTGCTATGCAAAGCCCGTCTCCATCGGCAACGACTGCTGGTTCGGGGCAAATGTAGTCGTCTGTCCTGGGGTGACCATTGGCGACAACTGCGTCATCGGCGCAGGCAGCGTGGTCACGCGGGACATTCCCGCCAACTCCTTTGCGGCCGGCGTCCCCGCGCGCGTCATACGCGCAATCACCGCGGACGACGCCATCGCCAACAAGTTCCCCGACCTTCGCTGAGCGGGACCGAATTCAAAGGGGCCGTCTCCTTGGGGATAGATGATATATTGCACAAAAACCGCCCGCAAATCACCTGAATAGACGGTGATTTGCGGGCGGTTTTTATGGACACTCCTATGCAATTCAGCCTTGGTAAGACGGTTTATATCCCTTCCGTCCGGTGGCGCAGCTCCTCCTTGCGCCGCTGCGCCGCGGCAAGCATGTTTTCAGCGTGTTCAATGGCGCTGGGCGAATCCTCCGCGCCGCCGATGAGGCGGGCGATCTCCTGCGCGCGGCCCTTCGCGTCCAATACGCGCACGTTGGAGCCGGTGCGCTCCCCCACCTGCGTCTTTTCCACCACGAAATGCCGGTCGGCCAACGCCGCAATTTGCGGAAGATGCGTGACGCACAATACCTGCCGTTTGCCGGCAATCATGGCCATCTTTTCGCCCACAGCCTGCGCCATGCGTCCGGAAACGCCGGTGTCGATTTCATCGAATACCATTGCGCCCACGCCGTATTCGTCGGCGGAAACGGCCTTGAGCGCCAGCATCACGCGCGAAATCTCGCCGCCGCTGGCAATGGCGTTCAACGGCTTGAGCGGTTCGCCCGGGTTCGGGGAAATGCGCATCTCCACGTGGTCGCCGCCGGTGGCGGTGATTTTTTCCGGCTCCACGGCGATTTCAAAGCGTGTCTTGCCCATGCCCAAGTCGGCAAGGTGGCGGAGGATGCCGTCAGTGAGCTTTTGGGCGATGGCGCATCTTTCCTCGGTGAGCGCGGCGCAGTCCTGCCGAAGGGCCACGTCCATGGCCTTGAGTTCTTTTTTCCAGGCGGATATACCGGCTTCCCCACCCGTCAGCGCTTCCCTGCGCGCCTTGAGCTCTTCGCCATAGTTGATGACATCCTGAAGCTCCGGGCCGTAGCGGTCTTCCAGGCGGTGGATGAGGTCGAGGCGGGCGTTGAGCTTTTCCAGCGCCGCCGGGTCGCCCTCCACATCTTCAAGCGCGTCGCGCAATTCGTAGCCCGCATCCTGCGCGGCATAGAAAACCTCGCGCAATTTTGCGGCCAGCGCCCCATAGCGCCCGTCGATGGGGGCGATCTTCTCCAGCGCTTCGGCGGCGCGGCTCAAAAGCTCCTGGGCGCTGCCCGCGCCCTCATAGGTAAGCTGATAGGCCAGGGAAAGCGCCTCGCGGATATGTTCTGCGTTTTCGAGGATGGCGGCGCGGCTTAAAAGCTCCGCCTCCTCGCCGGGGCGCAGCTTGGCGGCGGTGATTTCCGCCAGCCGGCGATCTATCTCGGCAAGCTCCCGCTCGCGGCCATGCGCGTCGCTCAGCGCCGCCTTGATCTTCCCGGCCAAACGCATGCGGGCGCGATAGGCTTCGCCTATGGCGCGCACGCGCGCAAGGTGTTCCTCGCCGCCGTAGGCGTCAAGAAAGCCCAGGTGCTTCTCGGGATCGAGCAACGCCTGGTGTTCATGCTGGCCGTGGATATCCATCAAAAGCGCGGTCAGATTTTTCAGGCTGGCAAGAGGCACCACCATGCCCGAAACGCGGCATACGCTGCGCCCCGAGGCGCTCAGCTCCCGCGAAACGGCGAGCAGGCCATCCTCACAGGAAGCGCCCATTTCCGCGGCGGCCTCCTGGGCACGCGGGCAGTCGGACACGTCAAAAAGCGCCTGTACAGACGCCCTTTCCGCTCCGGTGCGGATCATCTCCCGTCCGGCGCGCGCCCCAAGCGCCAGGCCCAGGCTGTCCACCACGATGGATTTACCCGCGCCGGTTTCGCCTGTAAGCACATTAAAGCCCTTTTCCAGCTCAATGGTGAGCTGCTCGATCAGGGCGATGTTGCGAATGGAAATTTCCAGAAGCACGCTTTGCCTCGCTATCTTTTGATGAGCGCGTGGAAACGGCTGACGACGTTTTCGACAGCCTCCTCCGAGCGCGCGATGACCAAAATGGTGTTATCTCCCGCGATGGTACCCAGAAGCTCCGGCCATTTGAGCGAATCAATGGCCTCCGCGGCAGCCTGGGCGCTGGCGGAGATGGTTTTGATCACGATCAGGTTCATGGCGCTTTCAATGGACATGACCGACTCCGCCAATATGCGGATGAAGCGTTCGCTCATGCCTTTTTCGGCGCGTTCCGCCGTCGCGTATTTATAGCCCCCGTTTTCCGAGAGCACTTTGAGCAGCCTCAGTTCCTTGATGTCGCGTGAAACGGTCGCCTGCGTCACCTTCACGCCGCGCGCCTTCAGTTCGGCGGCCAGTTCTTCCTGCGTCTCGATGTCCTTCTTATCAATGATGTCCAATATCAAATCGTGGCGTACGCTTTTCATCCCAGAGCCTCCTGGTCATATTGGGGAAATCAGTGCGTCCACTGCGACAGTTTTTTGCGCAGCAGCCCGTAGTAGTCGCGCTCTCGCAGGCGCACAAAGCGCGCCTTGCGCACACCCTTGACGATGGTGATTTGCGAGCGCTCCTCCGAAAGTTCCATGGTGCGGCGGCCGTCGAGCACGGCATGGGTGGCAGAGGCGTCGCCCAACACGCGAACGCTGATGCGGTCGCCCGCGGAGGCCACGAAAGGCCGCGCGCTCATGGTATGCGGGCATACCGGCGTGAGTACGAAGCAATCCAGCCCCGGTGAAACAATCGGCCCGCCCGCCGAAAGCGAATAGGCGGTTGACCCCGTGGCGCTGGCCACGATCAGGCCATCACCGGAAATGCGGTCGAGCAACGTGCCGTTTACCTCCAGTTCCAGGGATAGTATACCCACCGCCTGGCCACGCCGCATGACGCTGATCTCGTTGAGGGCAAACATCCGCTCAGAATCCTCGCCCTCGATTTCCATAATCATGCGGTTTTCCATAAAACCTTCACCGGCAAAGAGGCGCTCAAAATCCTCCTCGAGGTCATCCGGCTCCACTTCAGAAAGAAAGCCGACTCGCCCGAGATCCACCCCAAGCATAGGAATATCATAGGGAATGGCAACATCCAAGGCTGAAAGAAGCGTGCCATCGCCGCCGAGGACGCACAAAAGGTCGCAATCCGCAAAGCTCTCGGCACTCTCGCGCCGGAAAGCAGACGCCAGGCCCGCATCCAGACGCAGCGCCACCGCGTGCTCCTCCAGCACGTTGATAACCCGGCGCGCGACAGGCAAGCCCGCCGACTTCTTCGGGTTCCACATCACGCCCACGGTACGGATGTCCACGCAAACCACTCCCCGTCTTTACTTACTATGGTATACAAAATTGCGGCGCGGCACAAGGGCTATCCGGGCATTTTAATAAATTTGTCATAAGCTCGGCGGATTGTGTCGGAAATCGCATATTTATGCAACACCTCTCCCGCTGCCTGCTCGGGAACAATCTCCAGGAGAAATTCGATATTCCCCTCCGGGCCGCGAATGGGCGAAAAGTCCAGCCCCACGCACTTCCAGCCCAGCGTGGGCACAAAGGCGGTAATCTCCTCCAGCACGCGCGCATGTACCCGTGGGTCGCGCACTACGCCCTTTTCGCCCACATCCTCTTTCGGCGCTTCAAACTGGGGCTTGACCAGAGCCACAAAGCGCCGCTCCGGCCCGTCCAACACCGCAAGCGCAGCGGGCAGCACGGCCTTGAGCGAAATAAACGATACATCCGTAGCCCCGAAAACCGGGCGCTCGGGGAAATCCTCCGGGCGCAAAAAGCGCGCGTTCGTGCGCTCCATCACCGTAACACGCGCATCCGCGCGCAGGCGGTAGTCCAACAGGTTATAGCCCACATCCACGGCATAGACGCGCCGTGCGCCCGCGCGCAAAAGCACATCCGTAAACCCACCCGTGGAGGCGCCCACATCCAGGCATACCTTATCCCCAACGTCGATGCCGAAAACCTCCAGCGCCCGGCGCAGCTTGTGCGCGCCGCGGCTGACATAGCGATCCAGCTCGCCGCGCACACGCACAGCCTCTTTGTCGGCAAGCAATTCGCCGGGGCTTCTCAGTTTACGCTCGCCCGCAAAGGCGCGCCCCTCCATGATGAGGGCGCGGGCCAAGGCCAGGCTCTCCAAATTCAAATCTTCAAACAGGCGCTCGTCGGCGCGGCGTTTCTTCATCGCCGCAGCCTCTCAAGCACGCTTTCTGCAAGGCCGTGCGCGTCCAGACCGCACTGACGGAGCTGGCTTTCCATCGACGCATGCTCCACAAAACGATCCGGCACGGCGAGCGTAAGCGCCTCATGCCCGGGCGCGTTTTCGGCCAGCCACGCGAGAACCCGCTCGCCTAACCCTCCGCTTAAGACGTTTTCCTCAGCCGTCACCAGCAATCGCGCCTTCAGCGCCTGCCGAAGCACCTGTTCATCCATCGGCTTCACGAAGCGCGCGTCCACCACGCCGGCGCGCACGCCCCTTTTCATCAGCTCGATAGAAGCATTCATGGCGGATTGCACCATGCGCCCCACGGCCAGGAACATCACGTCCTCGCCGCTGGTGAGAATTTCCCATTCGCCAATCTGGAAAGGCTTGTGGGATTCCATATTTGCGCCGAGGTCCTCGCCGTCCTTGGGGTAGCGGATGGCCATTGGCCCATCGTATTCGGCGGAGAGGCGCACCAAGCGCTTGAGATCGCGCACATCGCGCGGCGCGGCCACCACCATATTGGGCAGCATGGAAAGATAGCCCAGGTCGAACACACCCTGATGGGTTACGCCGTCCGCACCCACCAAACCGGCGCGGTCGATGAGGAAGGTCACCGGCAAAGCGCCGATGCACACATCCGTGGCAATCTGGTCAAAGGCGCGCTGCAGGAACGTGGAATAGACCGCTACATAGGGCTTCATGCCCGAGGCGGCCATGCCCGCCGCCATGGTCACGGCGTGTTCCTCCGCGATGCCCACATCGTAAAGCCGTCCGGGATGCGCCTTGCCGAACACCTCCATGCCGGTGCCAGAGGGCATGGCGGCGGTAACGGTGCAAATGCGGATGTCGTTTTCCGCCAGGGCCGCCAGCTCTGCGGCAGCCACGCGCCCGCAGGAAACGCTCTTTTCGCCGCGCATTTCCCCGGTTTCCACCAGGAACGGGGCCACGCCGTGATAGGCATCGGGGTGCGATTCGGCGGGCATATAGCCCTTGCCCTTCACGGTGACGACGTGCAAAATCTGCGGCCCTTTATCCTCCTTGGCGCGGCGGAAAATGCGGATAAGCGTTTTGAGGTCGTGCCCATCCAAGGGGCCGATGTAACGAAAGCCGAGGGCGTCGAAAAACTTGCCGTCCACAAACGGCGTTTTCAGCCAATCGCGGAATTTTTCCACAAAGCGGAACATGGGCGCGCCCACGCCAGGAATGCGCTCCAGCCCCCGGCGCACGCCGCGCTTGAAGGCGCGGTAGCTGCGGGACTGGCGCAGGCCGGTGAGGTACTTGGACATCGCGCCGACGTTATGGGAGATGGACATCTCGTTGTCGTTGATGATGACGATCATGCGCGTCTGCGACTGTCCCGCATCGTTGAGCGCTTCATAGCACATGCCGCCGGTGAGCGCGCCATCGCCCACCACGGCCACCACATGGTAATCATCGCCCATCACGTCGCGCGTGCGGGCCATGCCCAACGCCGCCGAAATGGCCGTGGAGGCGTGTCCGGCGGTGAAGGCGTCGCAATCGCTCTCTGAGGCGCGCGGAAAACCGCTCACGCCGCCCTCCTCGCGCAGCGTTTCACGAAATCCCTCCAGCCGCCCAGTGAGAATCTTGTGCGCGTAACTTTGATGGCCTACATCGAACACCAGTTTGTCATCCGGGCAATCAAAGACATAGTGCAGCGCCAGCGTCAGCTCCACCGCCCCCAGGTTGGAGGCCAGATGCCCGCCATGGCGCGCCACCGTCTTGACGATCTCCTCGCGGATCTCCTCTGCCAGCGCCGTCAGTTCCCGAATGGAGAGCTTCTTGATATCCGCCGGCCCTTGTATCTCCCTCAAAAGCATTTGTACACCCTATTTCGTGCGGTCTACCATCGAATCCACCAATTCGCGCAGGAAAGCGGCGCGCGAAGCGAACGGCTTCAGGGCCGCCACCGCGCGGGCATGCTCGCTCTCCACGCGCGCGCGCGTCTTTTCCACGCCGTAGACCGATATGCAGGTCAGCTTGCCGCTCTTTTCATCCTTGCCCAGCGTTTTGCCCACCTCGGCGGCATCTCCGGCAACGTCGAGCAGGTCGTCCGTGGCCTGGAACAGCAGGCCGAAGGCGGAGCCGTACTCCGTGAGCGCTTCAACCGCCTCCGCGCCCGCGCCGCACAGGCGGCAGGCCGCGCGCAGGGGGTAGATGAACATGCAGGCTGTTTTGCCCTGCTGGATGCGCTCGAGCATTTCCTGCTCCGTCCCCTCGGGGACGCCGTTTTTCTCGCTGTCCAAATCGAGGCACTGGCCGAGGATCATGCCCTGCACGCCCGCGCCGCGCGCGATCTCCGAAATCGCCTCCAGGCAGGGGCGGGCGCGCTCCGGTTTTCTGAGGGCGGCGGCAAGCATGGTTTCAAAGGCGAAATTGAGCAGGCCGTCGCCAGCGAGAATCGCCTGTCCCACGCCATAGACCACGTGGTTGGTGGGGCGGCCCCGGCGCAGGGTATCGTCGTCCATGCCGGGCAGGTCATCGTGAATCAGCGAATAGGTGTGGATCATCTCCACGGCGCAGGCAAAGTCCAGCGCTTCCTCTGCGCCGCCGAGCATGTCCGCAGCCGCGAGCAGCATCGCGGGCCGCAGGCGCTTGCCCCCGGCCATGACGCTGTAACGCATGGCGTCGTTTACCACCGCTCCGCCGCCGGGCAGGAGCTGGTTGAGCCGCGCTTCCACGCGGGCAGCATATTCCTTGAGCGTCATTGCGCGTCCTCCCCTTCCAGCGGTTCCTCGCCGTTTTCCGTCAGTACGCGGATGCGTTTATCGCCCTCTTCCAACAGCTTTGTCAGCCGCGCCTTGAGCGCCATGCCGCGCTCAAAGGCCTGAAAGGACTCCTCCAACGGCATTGCGCCGCTTTCCAGGTCGCGCACCAGCTTTTCCAATTCTTCCATGCCCGATTCAAACGTGAAGTTTTCCATCCGTTACCTCCGCGCCGACGTTGCCGCCGCGCATATGCAGTTCAATAGCGTCGCCTGCGCGCAAGGCGCGCGCCTCGGGGACGCACTTTCCATCCTTGAAAACCACGGCGTAGCCGCGCTTGACCACGCCCTCGGGGTCAAGCGCCGCGAGCGAGCGCGAAGCCAGCGAAAGCCTCCGTTCCAGCGCGTCGCGCCGCCGCGTAAGCGCCAGGGGCAGGCGGGCGGCGAGCGCCTGAAGCGCCGTTTCCCGCCGCTCGATCATCATACGCCGGGGCATGGAAAGCGCCGCCGAACCCGCAAGCGCCTGCAAGCGGGCGTGGCGAAGCTGTTGGGCGCGCAAAAGCGCCGCCGTCAGCGCCCGGGCCTCGGCCTCCACCGATTGCTTCAGTTCCGCCACCACCGGCACGGCCATTTCCGCCGCGTTGGAGGGCGTAGAGGCGCGCGCGTCGGCGGCGAAATCGGCAATGGTAAAATCCGTCTCGTGGCCGACACAGGAGATCACCGGTATGCGCGAGGCGGCAATGGCCCGCGCGACGATCTCCTCGTTGAACGGCCACAAGTCCTCCATCGAACCGCCGCCACGGCCGACGAGGATTACATCCGGCCGGCCGTCCTCATTCAAACGGCGGATGGCCTCGACGATTTCCTGCGCCGCGCCCGCGCCCTGCACCGCGCAGGGGGCCAGCAGCACGCCCACGTTGGGGTCGCGCCGCCGGGAAACGCGGATGATATCGCGGATCACCGCGCCGCTGCGGGATGTGGCCACGCCAATCATCTTTGGCAGCAGGGGGATGGGCTGCTTGCGGGCGGGGTCGAACAGCCCTTCCTGCATGAGCTTTTTCTTCAATGCCTCAAAGCGCAGATAGAGGTCGCCCGCCCCCTCGGGCCGCAGGGAATTGACATAGAGCTGGTAGCTGCCGCTTTCCACATACAGCGAGGCCGCGCCGCGCGCCGTCACGCGCATGCCGTCCTCGGGGCGGAAGGTGAGAGATGCGGCCTGCTGCCGCCAAAGCACGCACTGCACGCGCGAGGTTTCGTCCTTGAGGGCAAAATAGCAATGGCCGCTGGCATAGCGCTTGAAGCCCGATATCTCGCCGCGCACGGCTACCGCGCGCAGCACCGCGTCGCCAGCCAGCTTGCGGCGCACGTATTCATTCAGCTCTGTGACGGATAAGGCCCATTTATCGTCCATGCCGCTTCTCCGCCGCGAGAATGGTGTTTTGCATCAGCATGGCGATGGTCATCGGCCCGACGCCGCCGGGCACGGGGGTAATCGCGCCCGCCACCGGCTCGGCGGTGGCAAAGTCCACATCTCCCATCAGCTTGCCGCTTTCCAGGCGGTTGATGCCCACGTCAACGACCGCCGCGCCGGGCTTTACCATATCGCCGGTAATCATGCCCGGCCTGCCCACCGCCGCCACGAGGATATCCGCGTCGCGGGTAAAGCGGGCCAGATCCTTTGTGCGCGAGTGGCAGATGGTCACGGTGCAGTGCTCGTTCAGCAACAACATCGCCATGGGCTTGCCGACGATATTCGAGCGGCCCACAACCACGGCGTGCTTGCCGCAGAATTCCACGCCCGCGCGCCGCAAAAGCTCCATACACCCGGCGGGCGTACAGGGCAAAACGGATTCCTGCCCGGTGAACAGGCGGCCGGCGTTGACCACATGGAAGCCGTCCGCATCCTTCTCCGGGGCGATTTCAGCGAGCACGCGCGCCTCGTTAATGTGTTTGGGCAGGGGAAGCTGCACCAGCATCGCGTCCACCGACGCATCGGCGTTGAGGGCGCGAATCTGGTCGATGAGTTCCTCCTCGGTCACGCTTTCCGGAAAGAGCAGTTCCCGCGATTCGATGCCGATCTCCGCGCAGGCGCGTTTTTTGTTGCGCACATAAATTTTGCTGGCCGGGTCGTCGCCCGCCAGGAGCACCGCCAGGCACGGCACAGTGCCGCCCGCGCGCAGGGCCTCGGCGCGCGTTTTCAGTTCGGCGCGAATCTGCGCCGCGATCGCCTTGCCGTCAAGAATTTTTGCCATTGTTATATTCCTCCCAACCGATGAGCGCCACGCCGCAGGCGTTGTCGCCCGACATTTCTGGTTTGCCCCAATGCACATGCACCGGGCAGGACAGTTTTGTTAGCCGCTCAGGAAGCAACTTGCGCAAAAGGGCCGAGGAGGCCACGCCTCCGGAAACCAACGCCGCGGAAAGCCTCGTGCGGCCATAAGCCCAGCGGATCAGGTACGCCACCGCCCGAGCCAGGTAAGAATACACCTCCGCCGCCACATCCTCGCGGGCGGCGCCGCTATCCAGCATGCGCATCGCCTGCGCCTCTGCGCCGGAAAAGGACACTTCGCCTTCGCGGTGCGAAAGCGGGAACGCGCCCCGCGCCGTCCCCTGCCGCGCCAATGCTTCCAGCGCCGGACCTGCCGGAAAGGAAAGCCCCATGCGCACGCCGACGCGGTCGACAAGCTGCCCGGCGTGAAGGTCGTTCGAGCCTCCCAGAAGCTCGATCTTCAACCCGGCGCGCACACGCAAAATTTCCGTGGTGCCGCCGGACAAATGCAGAGCCAGGAATTCCGCTGGCAACGCTCCGGCCCCCTCCATGGCGGCCCGCACATGCCCTTGCTGATGGCTTGTTTCCAACACAGGAACGCGCAGGGCTGCGGCGATCGAGCGCGCAAACGCCTCTCCCGCTGTAAATACCGGCATATACGAGCCTTCCACATCCCGCGGCCGGGCGCTGGCGCACACGCAGGCAATCTGCGCCTCCTTCGCTTCGCAGAGCATGTCCTCCAAAAGCGCGCTCAGGCGCTGTACATGTTGAAACAGGGCCTCGGACTGCCGAAGCCCCCGCACGCCCGGCACTACATCCAGAAGCCGGCGGCGGCTTGACAGTACGCCCCCGTCTCCAGCCAGCGCCACGGAGGTGGTATAGCAGCTTGTATCAATACCCAGCGCGCACCTCATTGCGCCGCGCTCCGGGAAATACCGCCCAACACGCCGTGGACGAACTGCGGCGACTTTTCACCGGAATACTGGCGCGCCATTTCCACGGCCTCGCTGATGACGATATTTTCATTGGTCTTGCCCAGCGACATTTCATACGCGGCAAGGCGCAAAATCGCCAAATCAACTTTGGATATGCGCTCCAGCTTCCAGCCGCGCGCGTTTTTTTCGATGCTCTCATCCAACGCCGCAACGTTTTCCACTACGCCCTGGAACATACGCTCCATAAAGGCGTATTCCTCTTCGCCGGGCTGCGCGCCCAGCAGGTTGAGGCGCGTTTCCTCGCCGCCTTCGCCGCCCATTTCCCATTCGTAAATCAATTTCATGGCATGCGTGCGCGCCGTAACTCGGTTCATCTTCCCCGCTCCTTTTGACAGAAGCATTGCGGTGGCGCGTATTTCGCGCCGCCGCAATGCGTTTTATGGGTCTGCGCAATATCAGTTTTGATGCTCGTCTTTCTGGCTATCGTCCGCAAAGAGGTCTTGCTCCGGGAACGGCTCGAGGGTTTCTTCGTCGCCGTCGTCCTCTTCTTCGTCATCCACGACAAAATTGCCGTCCAGATCAAGGCTGAAATCCTCGTCCGCTTCCGGCGTTTCTACCGGGGCAGCAGGTTCTTCCAGCGGGGCAAAGGTACCCGTCCAGTCTTCCGCCGGTTCCTGCGTTTTCTCCGGCTCGGGCGCGGGAATCTCCGGCAAAGGAGCGGCGGCCTCCTGCGCAGCTGCGGCCTCAACGCTTTGCTCCCGTTCCTTGCGCCGCGGGGCGTTCAGCCAGCGAATCTTTTTCTTTTCGGGCTTCTGCGTTTCATCCGCAAGGGAGCCGACGATGATCTCTACATCGCGCACGGCCACGCCGCAGTTGGATTCAATGCTGTTGCGGATGGCCTTGCGCATGTTCTTGGTAACGGTGGGGACATGGGCGTTTGCCGTGAGCGTCAGGTTGACCGTCACCGCGACGGCGTCGCCATCGCCGGCAACGTCAATCTTCATATCCCGCACGTTCTCTACGCGGCCCACAGCCTGCCTGGCCATCTGCGCCAGCGCCGACAGGGAGATATGCACCTGCCCTCCGTCGCCGGGGTCAACGCTGACAAACGAGGAGGGCACGTGCCTTTTGCCCTTGCGGAAAATCATCATCAGCATGTACACGCTCAAAAGCGCCACAATCGCCGTCAGCCCCAGGCCAATGAGCAGCGTCAGGAAATGCCCCGCCGACTGCTCAAGGCCAGCGAACATATTGCCGAGCAAATCCACCCCAAAGGGCCTGAGCGCCATGCACACTCCAAAGGCGAGCACAATCAGCACATAGAGAAACATCAGAATCCTGTCCCAAAAACTCGTCTTCATGGGGCCTCCTTTCCTCCGGCCGCGCCGGATGAAGCCGTCAATTCCCGACAGCGCGCCCCGCGCTCCAGGAACAGGCCTGCATATTCGTTACATCTGCGGCTGTCCGCCGTCGCTATCCAGCTGTTCTGACGCTTCTTCGCCGGGCAGGTCGTCCAGGTCGGCTGCGTCAATCTCGTCCAGATCATCGACGTCTTCCAGGTCGTCGTCCTCTTCCTCGATACCGTCGTCCTCAACGATCTCCTCCTCGGGCAGATCACCGAGTTCTTCCGCCGCCGGTTCTTCCGCTTCCGGAGCAGCCTCCGCCTGCTGGACGTCCTGCTGGCGCAGGCTGTTTTCCAACAGCTTCTGCTGTTGTTCCTTAAGTTCCTGCGCGGCGCGGTTCTCGCGTTCAAAGCTGACGGCCTGCACATGCACGTCCACATTGCGCACGTCGAGGCCGCTCATGGTCTCGATGGCCTTTTTGACGTTTTCCTGGATGCTTCTGGCCACGTCTGGCACGGGCGAGCCGTACTCGACGACGATGGTGACGTCCACAGCCACGGTGCCGCCGTCTATATCCACGCGCACGCCCTTGGTGAAATTGCGGGTGGACTTGCGGGTAAACATATCGGCAAAACCCGTCGAGGTGCTGGCCATGCTCGCCACGCCCTCGACCTCTTGAGCCGCCAGACCCGCGATGGTCTCGACCACGCCGGTGGCAAAGGATACGCTACCATCCGGGTTTTCGTCGAGCTTGACGTCCGACGGATAATTGTCGCTCATATCGCAGACCTCCTTTATCTGCCCCTATTATAGCAGAAAACCGCGCCGCTGGCAAATGGTTTGCTTTAATTTATTGGAATGATCTTGACATTGCCGCTGCTTACGTCTGTTTCCCGCAAAACCAGCTCCAGAATTACCGCGCTTTCCTCACGGGTAAGGGTCTGGGCGCGCACAAGCACATTGGCCGTGTCCTCGTGCACAGTGACCACGCAGTCCGCGAAGCCGCGCGCGCGCAACACGCCCTCGATGGTCGTTTCCTGCTCCGACCAGGTAAGCAGGGAAATCAGCGTGCGCTGGGCCAGGGCACGGGTTTCCTCGTCGGTCGCGCTGTCGTGAATGATGTCGTTGAGCTGGGCGGTCTGCATGCTGCGAAGCTGCTCGCGTTCCAAGCGGAATTCTTCCAGAGGGTCGTCCGCTTCGGGTGCCGCCGTCTCCTCCAGCTCCGCTTCAGAGGAAACGGAGGCCGCCGCCGGCTCGCTCTGCGGCCGCCCCGGGAGCTTTGAGCACACCAGCGCCGTCCCCGCCGCCAGCAGGACAAAAATACAGGCCATCCACCACCATCGACCGCGCATTGCCTTCCCTCCGCATCTCAATCACTTCGATTTGTTCAAGATCAATTTCCAGCAGGGCGCGCGCCGCCTGCATCAGCGAAAGGCGCACCCCGATATCGCCCGCGCCCTCGGCGACGATCACCACGCCAACGATTTTTTCCTCGCGCTCGGTAACCATGGCGCGCACATCGCCCGCGCCCTCCACCGCCGAAAGCACGCGCTCCAGCCGGGCTTCCAGCTCGGTGGACTGAACCGTCCCATCACCGCCGGAGCCCTGAAACAGCGCCAGCACCGCCACGCAGGCCGCCACCAGCAGAAGCAGCCATTCCAGCCCCCGCGCGCCGCGCAGCTTTTCGCGCAACCCATGCCACATGCCCATCATGGAAACAACGCCTCCGCCGCGCGCGCAATCAGCAAAAGCGCCATCAGCCCGAGCAGGAAGCGCACGCCGCGCTTTTTCGCGCCCTCGTCAAGCAGAAGCTCCACCGCCGCCGAAAGCGCGCACAGCGCCGTGAGCTGCGCCGCCGTCTGCGTCAAGTGCGTCATCCGTCCTTCACCTACCTTACCACGCTCTGCCCGGCCGTGAGCGTGCCGCCCAGCAAAAGCGTGAGGATCACCGCGGCGGAAACGCAGATTACCAGCAGCATGCCCGCCACCTGGGAAAACTTGTCGGCCAGGGCGATCAACGTATCCTCCGCCACCGGTTCCAGCAGCGCCGAAACCAGCCTGAGCGCTACCAGCGCCGCCGCCAGCGTCATCAGCGGCCGCGCGCACAGCAACAGCAGCGCGAAAAGCCCCGCTACCCCGGCGGCGTTTTTGACCAGCAGCACGCTGGAAACCAGCGCGTCCATGGTGTTGGCCACCTCGCCGCCGACCTCGGGCAAAAGGTTGTCCACCGCATAGCGCGCGGTGCGCACGGCGGCGGAATCATAACCCGTGCTCAAAAGCGAACGCACCGCCGAAAGGCCCAGAAATCCGGTCATCAGCACGCCCGTGGCCCAGTTGACCGCCGAGCGCACCAGGCCGAACAGCCTTTCCAGGCGGATCCGCGGGCTGAGCTGCCCGGCCACCGCCAATGCCGCCGCCACCGTGCACAATTTCAAACCCACCTGCGAAAGCAGGCGCGAAAAGGCGTTGCCCGCCAGCGCCGACAGGGGCGTGACCATGGCCGCCGAGGCGGTGGCCCCGGAAAGGGACAGAAGCGAAGCTAACACCGGGAAAACCCCGTCCGCCAGGCGCGCCACGCCCGCGATCAGCTCTTCTGCCTGCGCCGTCAGGCGCACAAACCATCCCGCGAGTTGGGAAGCGCACACCAGATAGGCAAGCTGCGAAACGACCTGCGCACTGCGCGCCTCCCCGGAAAGCTGGCGGGCAACGGCGCTGAGCAGCGCCGGCGCCAGCAGGCCCGCCACCATCGCCGCCGCCTGCGAAAGTTCTTCCAGGAGCGCGTCGCGCCCCCGCGCCAACAGGTCGTTGATATCCCATGTTTCCTCCCCGGCGGCAAGGGAGAGAATCATTTCGCGCACGTCCACGCCCGTTTGTTCCACGGACGCGGAAAAATCGTCCAGCTCCAGCGCGTCCACCACTGCGTCCACGCCCTCTTCCCCCAGCGCAGGCGTGCAGAGAAGCAACAGGGCGGCCAGGATGAGCAGCACGCGCGCCGCCTTCATGCCAGCGCCTCCGTGACCAGATTGACCAGTTCGGTCAAAAGCGGTGCGGCCATGGCAAACAACGTCACCCGCACCGCCAGCTCCACCCGGCTCGCCAGCGCCTTTTCGCCCGCGTCTTCGCACAGATGGGTGGCAAATTCCGCAATCAGGGAAACGCCCGTAGCCCGCAAAATCAGCGCCGCGCCGCCGTCCAGTCCGGATGCGTCTGCAAACAGCGTCAATGCCGAGGCTGCCTCGCGCAGGCCGGGCAGGAGCATGACCAACACCGCCGCACCCGCCGCCAGCGCCACGCCCGCCGCCAGCTCCGGCCGCTGCACGCGCATGGCGGCGCAGGCCAACGCCGCCGCCACCAGCAGAAGCGCGATGCGCACCGCCTCCATCAGGAGAGTTGAAACACGGCGCGCACGCTGTCAAAAAAGCCCGCCAGCATGTTTACCACCATCAAAAGCACCACCACCAGCCCCGAAAGCGTGGCCAGCATGGCCACGTCGTCGCGCCCCGCGCGCGTGAGCACGATGCTGATGACCGAAGTGAGGATGCCGATGCCGGCAATCCTGAACACAAAATCCATATCCATGCAGATCCCTCCCCCGCTTCTCCGCATGTGGCGGACATGCCCTATACAAAGGCAATCGCCAGCATAAGGCCGCACAAAAGTCCCAGCGTTGTGTAAAGCTTGCCCTTTTCCGCACCAGTTTTGGACGCTTCCCCCTCCAGACGGCCCAATTCGCGCATCGTTGCGGAAAACAGCGCTTCCTGTTCGGCGCGCGCCCCCGTGCCAAGGCCGCCAAACAGGGCCGCGAGCGCATCAAAATCTTCCCGCGTCAGGCTGTCCAGCGCCCCGCCGCGCCGGGAAAGCGCGGGCAGAAGCGCCCGCCACGCCGTTGCCGCGTCCTCGCCCCCGGCCATGCGCTCCCCCACGCGCTGCAAAGGCTCAAAGCGCGAGTGTTTCAAGGCCGCGTGCAGGGGCAAAAGCCGTTCCAACATCTGGATGCGCAGAATCTGCAGCGCGTCCATCGCCTGCCGGAGCGTGCGCGCCCGCCGCGCACAGGAAGCGGCCACGCTGCGTCCCACCAGCGCCGCGCCTACCGCCGCAAGCACCACCAGCGCCACCCTCACGCGCATCCCTCCCACGGCGCGAGGGCGGCCAGGCGGCCCAAACCCCCATCAATAAGCGCCACCATGTCAAACGCGCCCATTTCCAACATTTCCCGCAGGGCCGGGCGTCGCGCGGCCTCGGCAATCCCAGCGGCATGAGCGCTGGCCAGCACCGCCGTGCCGGCGCGCCGGGCGTCGAGCACGGCGTCTGCGTCGCGGCGGTCGCCCACCTCGTCGGTCACAACCACGTCCGGGCGCAGCGAGCGCACCATGTGGGCGATGGCGATGTGCTTGGGGCACATGTCCATCACATCCGTGCGTTCGCCCACATCCAGCGTGGGCACGCCGGCGCGGCAGGCGGCCAGTTCCCCACGCTCGTCGGCGAGGGCCACCGTCTTGCCCGCGCCTGAGAGCAGCCGCGCCGTGTCGCGCAAAAGCGTGGTCTTGCCCATGCCGGGGCGCGAGATCAGCAAGGCGCTTTTTACGCCGCCGCTATCGAGCATGGCTTCCGCCAGCGCCCGCCCCGTGCCGCGCACTTCCCGGGCCACGCGCACGCACAGGGCGCTGATGTAGGAAATGCCGCCAATCTCGCCCTTCTCTACGGCATAGCGGCCGCACACGCCCACGCGCGAGCCGCCCGGCAGGGTAAAAAATCCCCGCCGCAGCTCGTCCTCCCAGGCGTAGAGGCTGAATTCGAGCATGCGCGCGGCGATATTGCGAAATTCTTCCGGGGAAAGAGGCTGGTTCAGCAGCTCGTCCCCACCGGCAAAGCAGAGCTGCGGCCTTCCCCCGGGCCGCAGGCGCAGTTCCGTCAAATCGTCCGCGCGCTGGCGGGCGCGGCGGGCCACATCGCCGGGCAGACAGGCGCAAATCCTTTCCAACGCCTCCATAGCGCACCTCCCACACAGCGAATATATGTGCCCAAGCCCCGGCTTATCCCATGAAAAAAGCCTGCCGGGATATCCCGGCAGGCAAATGGATAGGGCGGCGCTTTCGCGTCTAACGCTTTCCCGCGCCGCTTTTGCGGATCAGGCGCACGGCCTGCGGCGATATGGCGGTATAGATCGCTGCCATGACCACGGATGACACGAACCGCAGCACGATGCGCGCGAAGTTCAGCCCCGTGGGGTAGCCGACGATGGCCGCGTCCAGATACAGAACGATGGTGTTGAGCGCCGTAACAACCAGGCTGCTGACCAGCACGATTGCCGCCGTCTGCTTCATGCTCAGTTCAAAGCCATGCTTTTGCGCGTACAGGCCGATGATCAAGCCACGGGCAAAGGCCGGGATCATCCACAAAACCGTTGTAGGCGTAAGGCCATAGGTCAAAAGCTGGTGGATGAACTCGCCAATCGCGCCCACAGCGATTCCGTCTACCCAGCCAAACAACAGCGAAGAAACGATAATCGGGAACGAAGCGAACGTGAGCTTGAGAAAGGCGAGATCGATTGATACATAGCTGAGCAACACAAACAGCGCGATACCCACCGCGTTGGTCGTCAAGCGTCTGGCATTCATTGGCAGCACTCCTTTGCACGTGGCGCATAATTTTGTAAAAAGCGGCTCACATCGCTAATTATAACGTATTTCCTGCCAATTCTCAATAGTGTTTTTTCATTGCGCGCGTATAATAGATGTACAAAGAATGGCGGAGGGAAGATCATGAAACGCAGCGCCGCGAAACAGCCGCAGTATAAGATATTGACCATAGACCCATACCTCAAACCCTATTACAGCGACATCGCCCTGCGCATGCAGCGCCATGCGGATACGCGCCGCGCGCTCCTGGGCGACAAGGCCGACCTGTCCTCTTTTGCCAACGGCTATCTCTATTACGGCATTTCCCGCACGGACGACGGCTGGGTATACCGCGAGTGGGCGCCCGGCGCGGACGAGATGCACCTCATCGGCGACTTCAACGGCTGGAACCGCGAAAGCCATCCCCTCACCCGCCTGGAAAACGGCAATTGGGAGATACAGCTTCCCGGCGAGGACGCGCTCATGCACGGCCAGCGCGTCAAGGTGCAGGTGACGAAAAACGGCGAAACCTTCGACCGCATCCCCGCCTACATACGCCGCGTGGTGCGCGACCCGGAAACCAACGAGTTTTACGGCCAGGTATGGGCCCCGCACCGGCCCTTCCGCTGGACGGATGGCGGCTATGGCAAGCGCAAGCTGAATCCCCTGTTCATCTACGAATCCCATGTGGGCATGGCGCAGGAGGGCGAGCAGATTGGCACCTACCGCGAATTTGCCGACCGCATCCTCGACCGCATTCAGGAGGCCGGCTACAACACCATTCAGCTCATGGCCATCATGGAGCACCCCTACTACGCCTCCTTCGGCTATCAGGTGACGAATTTCTTCGCCGCCTCCTCGTGGTACGGCAACCCCGAGGA
>DSTMC04003__coassemble_1249_pt1 | contig 20006 bp, 14 predicted proteins | sample DSTMC04003__metabat2_low_PE_048 | metagenome-assembled genome bin DSTMC04003
TCCACGCCCTCGAAGGAATAGGCGATGGATTCCAGCTTCTCCAGGCGCTTGATGTAGTTCTCAAGCGATTCGCGCCGCGCGCCCGGACGGGCGGCGGAGATGGCGTCCGCGGCCTGCACCAGCACCGCTTCGACCGACTGCGCCTCCACGTCGCCGTGGTGGGCCATGATGCAGTTGACCACCTGGTCGTTCTCGCGGAACTTCTTGGCCAGTTCCGCGCCGATGGTCACGTGCGTACCCTCGACTTCATGGTCAATAGCCTTGCCGATGTCGTGCAGAAGTCCGGCGCGCTTGGCAAGCTGTACGTCCGCGCCCAGCTCGGCGGCCATGACGCCCGCCAGATGGCTGACCTCGATGGAGTGCCTGAGCACGTTCTGGCCATAGCTTGTGCGGTAGCGCATGCGGCCCAGCAGCTTGACCAGCTCCGGATGGATGTTGTGCAGGTTCGTCTCAAACACGGCCTGCTCGCCGGCCTCGCGGATTTGCTGATCGACGTCGCGGCGGGCCTTTTCCACCATTTCCTCGATGCGGGCGGGGTGGATGCGGCCGTCCATGATGAGCTTTTCCAGGGCGATACGGGCGATTTCGCGCCGCACCGGGTCAAATGCGGAGATGATGACGGCCTCGGGCGTATCGTCGATGATGAGGTCGACGCCCGTCGCCGTTTCGAGGGTGCGGATATTGCGTCCCTCACGGCCGATGATGCGGCCCTTCATGTCGTCATTGGGCAATGCCACCACCGATACCGTGGTTTCGGCCACATGGTCGGCGGCGCATTTCTGGATGGCCAGCGCGATGAGGTTGCGGGCCTTTTTGTCGGCCTCTTCCTTCGCGCGCGATTCGATTTCGCGCACCATGACGGCGGCGTCGTGATAGGCATCCTTCTGAATCCGGCTGATGAGGATGTTCTTGGCATCCTCCATGGTCATGTTGGCAATGCGTTCCAGTTCCTGCTGCTGCTGGTCGTGCAGCTCGCGGGCTTCCTGCTCTATACGCTCGGCGTCCTTGTACTTGACGTTGAGCTGTTCTTCGCGCGTTTCGAGGTGGTCGGCCTTTTTATCCAGCTGTTCTTCGCGCTGGGTCAGCCTGCGCTCCATGCGCCCCACTTCATTGCGGCGGTCGCGGACTTCCTTGTCCAGCTCGCTCTTTAAGCGGATGATTTCCTCTTTCGCCTCCAGAACGGCCTCCTTTTTCTTGTCCTCGGCCTTGCGCGTCGCTTCCTCGAGCATGTTGCGGGCAAATTCTTCCGTTTGCCCAATCTTCTTTTCCATCGCATTCTTGCGGTAGAAATACCCTACCGCCGAGCCAACCGCCAGCGCAACGATCGCGACGATTGCATAAAACAAGCGCCAGTCCCCCTTTTCCAAAAATTTCTAAAATTTCCAGTTGGAATCGGCAAGGCCTGAGCGCTTTGCAAGCGTTTATATGAATCCGTCGACAGCTTCCAGCTCCGGGAAGTATGAAAAGCCGCGTCCGCGGCGGGGGAATCTATCGTCAGTCAAGCGGCCAATGCCGTGAGCATACGTATATTCATACGCAGTCTACCTATCTATTTTAGTCGCTCAGGGGCGCGATGTCAAGCACAGAACGCGAAAACCTGTCCAAACAGATATGACGAAAAGTTTATTTTTGTGCGTATTGCCGGGAGCGGCGCTCCGCCTCAAACACAAAATAACCATCGTCAGACTGCACGCGCGCGCCGCCAAACACGCTTTTGAGCTTGTTGAAATACCAGTCGCGCCGCTTGGTGACCATCAAAAGCCGCCCGCCGATTTCCAGGCGGTTGAAACTTTTGAGAATCAGGCGCTTGGCGACGGCGAAATCCGTCTGATAAGGGGGATTCAAGAGGATGCGGTCAAAGGCGCGGTCGGGCACGGCGTCGAGCGCGTCGCCTACATACACGCGCACGCCGCCCACGCCGTTGCGCAGGGCGTTTGCGCGGGCGAAGTCTGCCGCGCGGGGGTCGAGATCGGTCATCACCACGTTTTCCGCGCCGCACACAAGCGCCGCATATACGCCCGCCAGGCCCCAGCCGCAGCCCAAATCCAGCACGCGCTGCCCCGCCTCCAGGCGCGATGCGCGCAACATGGCCAGCGTGCCCCTGTCCGCGTGCGCGGGCGAAAACAGGCAGTCCGCGGTTTCAAAATCCATTGTTCGGCCTTCAAATTCCACTCGCAGCAGCATGTGTCTCGCCTCCCGCGTCCATTATATAGGTATAAACCACAAAAGGCAAGGCAGAGCGCGGAAACTTTATATATTTTGGCTTGACAGGCCGCCGCGTTTCGTCTATACTGTAAAGGCTGTATGTTGGGAATGTCCGCTTTTTCCGCGCGTGTAACAGACCGCGCAAAAGCGAAAGACATATTATTTCGATTGAAGGAGTTGTTTCCCCATGAAGCGTACTTTCCAGCCCAAAACGCGCCAGAGATCCAAGGTGCATGGTTTCCGTGCCCGTATGAAGACCAAGGCCGGCCGCCGCGTCCTCAAGGCCCGCCGTCTGCGCGGCCGCAAGACGCTCAGCGCCTGATTCGCGGCGTGGCCGCGGAGGACAGGCCCGCACAGGCGCGAACCTTGCGCTTTCCGCGCCGGTTCCGTCTGGGCAAGAGCCGGAATTACCGCTATGTTTACCGTAAGGGGAAAAGTTTTCCCTCGCGGAGCATGGTGCTTGTCTATCTGCGCGGCAGGGATCTGAAGATCGGCTTTTCCGTTTCCTCCAAGGTGGGAAATGCCGTGACGCGCAACCGCGTGCGCCGCTGCTTGCGGGAAGACGCGCGGCTTTTGCGCCCGCGCCTGAAGCGGGGCAAGTATATCTTTGTGGCCCGCGTCGCCGCCGCCAAATGCGCGCATGAAGCGCTTACGCGGGAGATGAGCGCGCTCATCGGGCGCGCTGGGCTGCTCAAAGAGGATGGCGAAGCATGAAAACGCTGCCGAAACGGGCGCTTGTCGCCATGATTCGTTTTTATCGCCGGCAGATTTCGCCGGCGACGCCGCCTTCGTGCCGCTTTATTCCTACATGTTCCGAGTATGCGCTCGAAGCCGTGGAAAAGTATGGCGCGCTCAAGGGCGGTTATCTTGCTATGCGCCGCATTCTCAAGTGTCATCCGCTGCACAAGGGCGGCTATGATCCCGTGCCATAATCCGGCGGCCGCCGCGCGGGGCGATCTGTGCCCGCGTGGACGTCGCCTTTTTGCATGCGGCCGTACCGGTGGGCGCGGTTTCCCCAAACCAATCTCTTAGGGGGTCTTTAAGTCAAATGGGAGGCATCAACGGATTTTTTATCTCCATTTTGCAGGGCATCCACTCCTTTGTGGGCAACTACGGCTGGTCGGTCGTGCTTTTTACGCTGCTGATCCGCTTTGTGCTTTTGCCCTTGGATATCAAGCAGCGCAAGAGCATGCGCGCCATGCAGAAGATCCAGCCCAAGCAGATGGAGCTGCAGCGCAAATATGGCCATGACCAGGAGAAGTACAACAAAAAGCTGCAAGAGCTGTATCGCAAGGAAAACGTCAAGCCTCTGGCCGGATGCTTGCCGATGCTGATCTCTTTCCCGCTTTTGATCATCATGTTCTCCGCCATGCGCAACCTCGCCAGCGAGCAGAGCGCCCGATTGCTTCTCAACATTGTGCAGAGTATGCCGGCGATGGCGGACGGAACCACCGTACAATCGGCGCTTTCCGCTATTCAGATTGACTTGAGCGCCCTTTCCATTACTCCGGAGCAGATTGAGTCGATCATCCAGAGCGTGACCCTTTCCGATGTGCAGATCGAGGCGATTCGTAACCTTGCCACGGTAACGCTTTCGACAGATCAGATTTCCACGATTGCCGGGCTGCTCACGAGCGAACAGGCTGTGCTCCTCAACGAACAACTCGAGATGTTCTTAAGCGGTATCACCCTCACGGCTGAGCAGGCGCAGTCCATTGCCTCGGGCATTGAGTTTGAAAGCTGGCTGTGGATCAAGAACGTCTTTGAACCCGATTCCTTTATGAACAGCATTCTCCCGGCTGCACGGGAGATCACGCAGGATAATGCGTCTATCCTGACCAGCCTGCAATTGAGCGTAATCGACGGCTCGGAAATACTCACCAACGAGAACCTGCAGGTCATTGCCAGCTTCCTTAAGACGCCGGCATACGCCAGCATCGCCCAGTCTATGGGTGCAGACAACTTTGTTCGCATCCCATTGAACCTGTTGTTCTTCCAGCCGACGTTGACGCTGCCGACCTCCTTTGGGGCGCTGTTCTCCAGCGCGAACGGCCTGTTCATCCTGCCGCTGTTTGCCGCGCTCAGCCAGCTTTTCATGACCAAGCTGACCGTGCCCAAGCAGAAGGGCGATTCGCCGATTGTTGCCGACCAACAGCAGGCCAATCCCATGAATGGCGCGTTCATGAAGTGGTTTATGCCGCTTCTGTCCCTGTGGTGGTGCGCTGGCTACAACGCCGCGTTCGCCATTTACTGGTGCGCCGTCAACATTATCCAGATTGCGCAGACCTTCTTTATCAATCTCTACTTTGAGCGCAAGGACCGCCAGGCCGCCGAGGCCGAGGCGGAGGGCGCCAAGTAGCAAGGGCGGCGGTGCCTGCCTGCGCCGCGCGCGCCTGACCATCGTAAGGAGGCAATCCCCTTGAAATCCATCGAATCCAGTGGAAAGACCGTCAAGGACGCCATTAACCAAGGCGTTAAGGAGCTGGGCTGCGACCCCAGCGATGTAGATATTGAAGTTTTGGAAATGGGCAGCCCGGGACTGTTCGGCATGTTTGGCCGCTTGGCCCGCGTTAAGCTCACCCTCAAGGAAGCGGAGGATGATTTTGAGATTGAAATGCCGGCGATGACGCTTGACCAGCCTGGGCCGAAATCCAGCCGCAACCGCCGCCGCGAGGAAAAGCCCAAGGTAAAGAGCGCGCCCGCAGTTCAGGAAGCCGAGCGCGAACAGCCGGTTGAAAAGCCGCGCAAGTCCAAACCCCGTGTCCGCAAAGAAAGTGAGCCGGCGACCGTTGAAGCCCCCGCGCCTGTTGCGCCGGTGGAGCCGGAAGCCCCGTTTGTGGAAACCGCTTATGAAAATCTGACCGATGATGCCAAGCGCGCCATGGAATTCCTTTCCGGCATGATTGAGCGCATGGGCGTCCAGGCGGAACTCAAAGCTTGCGAAACGACTGAGCAGCTCCGCGTGCAGCTCTTTGGCGAGAGCATGAGCATACTCATCGGACGCCGTGGCGAAACGCTCGACGCTTTGCAGTATCTTACCAGCTTGAATGTGAATCGCGGCCGCGAGGAATACCTGCGCGTGTCGCTGGACACCGAAAATTACCGCGCCAAGCGCGAGGAAGCGTTGCGCAAGCTGGCTGCGCGCATGGCCAATCGCTGCCGTAAGACCGGTAAGCGCGTGGCGCTTGAGCCAATGAACCCCTATGAGCGCAGAATTCTGCACTCCGCCCTGCAAGGCGACCCCACCGTCACTACCCATTCCGAGGGTGAGGAGCCGTACCGCCGGGTTATCATTACGCTGAAGTAGTCTCATAAACGCAAAAGTTGCTTCCAAACAATGCAGTTGGAAGCAATTTTTGTATCCCGCGCACATGCCCTTTTGAAGGCCTGCGAATCTGACGGGCAGTCCGCCTTGTTAGCATAGAGCAGACGCGCCGTGGTTTGTTTGAAAAGGAAAAACCGCATCCCTTCCGACGGCATATGCTGCCTGGGAGGGATGTTTATGAGAAAATGGTTTGCGGCGCTTACCGCGCTGCTGATTTTGTGTATTCCGGCGCTGGCCTTTGGGCCTGCCTCGGAAACGGTGCATGGCATCGACGTGAGCGTATACAATGGTCACGTCGACTTTGCGAGCGTGGCGGAGGCTGGCATCCGCATGGTATATATCCGCTCTTCGCTGGGATTTTCCTATGTAGACCCTACAGCGGAGCGCAATGCCGATGGAGCGCGCGACGCGGGGCTGGAATTCGGCTTTTATCACTTCTGCACTGCCTCTACCGAGGAAGAAGCAGTACGGCAGGCGCGTTTTTTTGCTGAAACCATCGCCCGCTACGACTATGCGCTGAAACCCGTAATGGAGTTATCCCCCGCGCGTGAACTCGACCGCACCGAAACAACCGACGTGGCGCTTGCTTTCTTAAGCGAGGTTCAACGCCGCACCGGACGGGAACCGGCCATATATTGTTCGGCTTCCACAGCGCGCGACGATTATGACAGCCGCCTTGCCTCGTATAGCCTTTGGGTGGCGGATTATGGGGCGCGCGAACCTGAGAGCAACGACATCTGGGAGACATGGGCTGGCTGGCAATACAGCGATCGCGGCAGGGTTGACGGCGTAAACGGCAATGTCGATCTCGACCTATTTACTGCGGAAATGCGTTCCGAGCCCGCCCCCACACAGAGCGCCGGACCCACAGCGACGCCGACGGCAATACCGACGGCCACACCGACAGCAACGCCGACAGCAACGCCGACGGCCATGCCGACAGTCTGTCCGACGATGACGCCGACTGTCGTTCCAACCAATACGCCTATGCCAACGGCAACCGCCACGCCGGGTGAGGCCAATGCCTATGTAGTGCAGCCGGGCGATACGCTTACGATCATCGCCCAGCAGTTTGGCACCACGGCGGAGGAACTGGCGAAGCGCAACGGCATTGCAGACCCATCCGTCATCTACGCCGGACAGATTATTTACTACCGATAAATCTTTGCCCGCCGTCTGTATGACGGCGGGCCTTACGCATGGGCAATTCCAGAACCCGCCGCTGTTATAAGAGGCCGGCAGGAGTGCCGCCGCCGTATTGACTGCGCGGGCGTGCCTGCAAAGAAATGTTCAGGCGAGGCGCCGAACGGCATTCAGGGACAGGTTTTCACGAATGTTGCGATGCGAATCCAGCGCTGGCGGTTCCCGCTCTGCACGTGTAAACACGAAGGAGGGAAGCACGGCAGAACTGGGGGACGATCTTTCCGTTGCCTCGCAGGTAGCGTATGGATTGCGTTTTCGTCAGGCAAGAGCGGCGAATGGCCAACTTTACCAGGAACTCAGCGGTGTTTTCGCAAGGCTCTTTGCCTGTAACACATATTCCTCTGCGATCAGAGGCACAAAAGGATGTTTTGCAAAATACAGCTTTGCAGATACAGCCGATTTTCAAAACCGGCAAATTCCCATCCATGTATCCGCAAAAGCAACCACGGGAATGCCTGCAAAAACCGCCTCTGAACGCTTGCGGATAATGAATGCGTTTATAATAGCTTTTCGTATGCGATTTTAACGCTGTTGTCGAACCAAATCGTTCCGCAATAGGCGAAGCCATTTTTGGACAGTAAATGCTTCATCACTTCGTTGTTTTCATCGGTATCAATGCGGAAACTCCCTGTTTTGCGGCGCTTCATGCAATCTTCGGCCAGTCTGAGGGAAACGGTGGCCAGCCCTTTTCCCCTGAATTCGGCGCCAATGGCGAGACGGTGAAGGACCCCATAGGGGGATGCATTGTTGAGCCAATGTCCGTTGAGGCCGTCGTATGCCGGCTCACCTTCAAAATCAATGCACATATACGCAAGGGGGCATTCGTCTGTCATCAGAAAGTAGCCCTTTTGGTTTGCGATATCATTTCTGATTGTATTTGCATCCGGGTATCCCTTTTGCCATTGATCTACGCCCTTGGATTTCAGAAATGCTTTTGCCTCATTGATAAAGGCCATGGCAATATCTTCTTCGCTTGGTTCAACAATTTTCAGAGAGTATTGACTTAATATGCTCATTGCAAACTTCCTCTCCCGCTTTCAAAATTGGATGCTTCCTGTTTTTAAAACATCTTTGCCGCTGGGACCGTCATAAGTAGGCATGATGAACGCCTCCGCATGGGGCCGGGTGAACCGCCGCCTATGCGGCCATTACCACCGAAATGTTGAGAAATCTCAAGGCAGAAGGGCAGCCCCGCAGCATTTCACGGTTTGAAAGGGCACATATTGTTGGGGCAGGACGTTGGGCAGCGCGCGAGAAAAAAGCCGTGTAATACATGTTGACACTTTCCTTTCTCTGCAAAGTATGATATAATGCACATGATGGACAGCAAATGCTCTGTGCAATATATAATACGATATGTTTGATATAATGTCAAGTGGGGGAGGAGAATTTTTTGGAGGAAATCAATGCGCTTTTTTCCGCGAACTTGAAGCGCTTGCGCGAAACGCGGCGCATGAGTCTGGACGAGGTATCGCGCTTGTCTGGCGTGAGCAAGAGCATGTTGGGGCAGATTGAGCGCGGCGAGGTCAATCCGACGATTTCCACAGTATGGAAAATCGCGTCCGGCCTGAAGGTGCCATACAGTCAGCTGCTTAGCCGGCCACAGAGCGAGTGCGAGCCGGTGCATATCAGCAACATCCGCCCCATCGAGGCAGATGAGGGGCGTTATCGCAACTATCTGCTCTTTCCCATGGAGGAAGGGCGGCGCTTTGAGGTGCTTTATATCGAGATTGATGCCGGGGGCGGGCTGAAGGCCGATGCGCATCCGCAGGGCACGCAGGAGTTTATCACCGTTTTTTCCGGCACACTGCGGGTGTGCCTGGACGATGGCACGCTCGAGACGCGCAAGGATGAAGCCATTCAAGGCCGCGAGGCAAACCCGCATACCCGCACGACGGTTGAGACGCATGCGGGCGGGGCCGTGCGCTTCGCCGCCGACCGGCCGCATAGCTATGCCTGCGTGGGCGAAGAAACTTGCCGGTTGAGCATGATTATTTATTATCCTGGATAGCGGTTCCGGGAAGCTATGCCCAAATCCGGTTTGCCTTAGCGGATAGGGCAAGGCGATGCGGTTGGCCGGAAATGGTGTTAACATGCGCGCCGTCTGTTTTTGGCAGATTTCAGTATGAACGGTTTCTTGCTACATTCCATGGCCATAACGCTGGAAATAACGTACAAGAAACCGTTTTTTTGTCGAAACTTCTATTTTTGTGCCGAACATCTTGACAGTGGGTGGCAAATGTGCTATTCTAAAAGATAACCACCGGGAGGTATACTTATGCAGAATGAACTACTTTATACACCCGTTTACGTTGCTCCCACGCAGGAGGAACTGCGCGCGATGATGGGCGGCGCTTACGCGGGATGTAAGGCCATCCGCGATTTTACGCAGGCCAATTATAAAATTGAAGAACGCTGGCGCTATTCCGACAAACGAGACGCTTTTGATTGCCTGATCTACGATGGCGACAAGCGCCTGTGTTCCCTGCACCTGCGCGAGGGCCGGCTTTCGCTGCTGGTGATGTTTTCGCAAAGCGAGTGCGCGGTGGTGGAGGCGCGTCTTTCGGCGCTCCGCCCGGCTGTGCGCGCCTGTTACGAGCAGGCCAACGTGCGCGATGGCGTGCGCTGGGTGCGTGTGGCGCTGGAGAGCAACGCCGCGTTGGAGGATATCTTTTCCCTCATCCGCCTCAAGGCGGAGTTGACGGGAATGGAGAACATATAAACACAAACACTTCGGAGATGATGGAAAATGAGTGAAAACTGCACCCATGACTGTGGCTCCTGTTCCGCCGATTGCGCCAGCCGCACGGCAGATTTTCGTGCGGAGCAAAATCAGCACAGCAATGTCAAAAAGGTCATCGGGATCGTCAGCGGCAAGGGCGGCGTAGGCAAATCGCTGGTCACCTCGCTTCTGGCGGTTACAGCCCGCAGGCGCGGTTATGAAACGGCCATTCTCGATGCCGATATCACTGGCCCTTCGATTCCCAAAGCCTTCAACGTCCATGAGCAGCTGATGGGCACGGATGACGGCGTGATTCCCGCCCAGACCAAGACGGGCATTCGCCTGGTCAGCCTCAACCTGCTGTTGGAAAACGAGACGGATCCGGTTGTGTGGCGCGGCCCAATCATCGCCGGCACGGTCAAGCAGTTCTGGACGGATGTGATGTGGGGCGATGTGGACTTTATGTTTGTGGACATGCCTCCGGGAACGGGCGATGTGCCGCTGACGGTGTTCCAGTCCCTGCCCGTGGATGGCGTAATTCTGGTCACCTCCCCGCAGGAGCTGGTGGGTATGATCGTCAAAAAGGCCGCCCGCATGGCGGAAATGATGAATGTGCCGGTGTTGGGGCTGGTGGAAAACATGTCCGGTTTCCAGTGCGACCAGTGCGGCAAGGTACACGATATTTTCGGCGCCAGCCATGCGGAGGCCGTTGCCAAGGAGCTTGGCATCCCGGTCTGCGCCCGTCTGCCCATCAATCCCAAGTTGGCCGCCGCCTGCGACAAGGGCATGGTGGAGCTGTTTGAGGGCGACTGGCTGGAGAAGATCGCGGATGCGATTTGCGGCGAGGACAAGTAATCAATCAAAATTTGTTTTGTCCGGGCTTTCAGGGCAAATGAAGCGGAGCGGGATCACCGCTCCGCGCTTTTTGTATATTGCCCCTCGCTTGGAGCGGGGGTTCGGGAAATACATGGCTTTCAGAAAAAACGGCAAGCCCATTATGGGTAAGAAGAAAAGCGCGTTGACAAAGGTCAATGGGCAAACGGCGACGTTTAGCGGCATCCAGGCGAAAGGGCGCGTGAGCCCTGGCTATTCGGAGCGCGTGAGCGCCGCCGGGATCGTGCCTTATTCAAACTGCTGGCTTAGCCTGGCAGTGTGATTTAGGGGAGGACGCCGCCTGGTTTGACGGCCATAAACCTTCGCTTCTGTCACGCATCTGCCGCAAAATACATCCACTCCCGCGATATGGCCCAAATTTGGGAATGGCAATCAATGGGTTTGCATACTGCCGTTTCATAACTTTCCGTCAGATCCCAGCCAGAAATTGCATTTGCGTTTCCCGCCGCGTTATGGAATAATGAACGTACAAGGAGGGAGACATATGCTCTACATAGCCGCGGGGGTTCTGGCCGGAGGGTCAATGCTGTTCGTGCTTGCCTGCCGCTGCTTTCCGGGGCTGGCCGAGGGCTGGATGGAGGCGGTGTTTGCGCCGGTTGCCTCCGCGCTTGCTTCGCTGTCGGGCAAATGCGCGTTTCCCATAGCCGAGCCGCTGGCGCTGTTGCTGGTGGCGCTGTTGGTATTTTTGCTGTTTCGATCCCGGCGGGGGGCCTGCCTGCTGCTTTCCGGCATTGTGGCGGGCTATGCGCTTTTTTGGACGCCCGCATACTTTGTTCCAGAGCGATATCCCGTCGATGGGCAGGTGGAAAGCGGCGCGCTGACGGCGGTGTGCGGGGAGTTGATTGAGCGGCTGAACGCATACGGCGCGTTTGCGCTTCCAGACGATCTTTGTGAACGCGCCCTGGAAGCCGCCTCCCTCGCGGAGCCGCCCGCGCCCCTGACCGCCGCGCCCAAATACGCCCGCTACCCCGAGTGGATGCGCGCGCTTTCACTGGCCGGGCTGTATGTGCCGTGGACGTTTGAGGCGGTCGTCAATCCGGACGAAGCGGAGGCGGGCAGGCCATTTACGGCGGTACACGAACTGATGCACATGGGCGGCGTCGCCGATGAGGGGCAGGCGAATACTTATGCGTATGTGGCCTGTCAACAGGCGGGCGGCGCGTTCGCCTATTCCTCCGATCTTTGGGCGCTGCAATACGCCATGGCCGCGTTGGGTGAATTGGACGGCGCGGCATGGAACGACTGCCTGGGCCGCCTTTCCGAAAGCGTGCGCGCCGATTTCTTTGCCATTGGCGGCGGCGCGCCCCCGTCCGCGGCAAGCGGCGGCGCCGTGGAGGCGTTTTTGCGCCTGGGCGGCATTTCCGAAAAAACGGCAAATTATGGCGCGCTGGCCGTGTGGCTGTGCAATGCGTATTGTATGAACGCATAGAAAACCGCGCACACTGAAGTATCAGCGAATGATATTTCAGGAGGACGCACACATGAACGGTTTGGCAAGGCTTTCCGGAAAATTCCGCGCGGCGCAGGCGGAAAAGAACCTCGGCGCGGGCGCGGAGCGGGACGACCGCTCGCTTACCCGGCATATGCGTTCGCTCGCAGTGCAACTGCGCGTGGACGGCCGCGCGCGCCTGACCTGTCCGGGTTATCTGGCTACCCAGACGCAGGAATTGGCGCGCGAAGCGGGCGAAGTGCTTCTGGAAAGCGCCAGCGCCACCCCAACGCTTTTGCGGCTGCATCAGGATGCCCGCATTATGGAGGCATGCGCGGCGCAGGCACGGCTGGATGGCGGCGTGCGCCTGCCCGCCGTGGGCCGGGTACCGCGCATTCTCATCGTCATGCGGGAGGTCTTGGCGCTGGGAGATACCGCCCTGAGCGGCGAACGGCTGAAGCTGGCCCTGCGTGCCTTTGACGACGTGCAGGCGTTGACCATGGCCGAGCTGTGGGCCGCGCCTACGGCGCTGCGGCGCGCTCTCTCTGAAGCGTTTTGCCACGGCGCGCACGCCGTCCTGCAAAGAGGACGCGAGCGGCGCGAGGCCGAACGCTTTGTGGATGGGCAGGGTGGAAAAAGCCGCCGTACCGGGACGACGCCCGCGTTTTTTGAGCGTGCCTTGCAACTGACCGTAGAGCGGGAACTGCCGGAACTGCGCGCCCGGTTGGAGGGGCAGATCGCCCATCTGGGCGAGAGCGGTGAAAAGATGATCCGTCTGGAGCACGAAGCCCAGGCGCTTTTGAGCATGCGGTTGGACAACCTCATCGGCGCCAAGCGCATGCTCGACGCGCTGGATTGGCAGGCGTGTTTCCAGGAGCTTTCGCGCACCGAGGCGGAATTGCGCGCCGACCCGGACGGCACTTACGCGCGCATGGATGAGGAATCCTGCGCGGCTGTGCGCAATGAGGTCAGCCGCATCAGCCGCCGCCTGCGTTTGGGAGAACAGGCTGTGGCAAAACAGGCTGTGTCCGCGGCCAAGGAGTATCCGGGCGAAGCGCGCGGCACGATATGTTGGTGGCTCTATGACGACGAGGGCCGCGCGGCCCTGGCCGGCCGTCTGGGCGCGCATGTGCGCCTGCCCCGCCTCACGCCTGATCCCCGGGGCCGCCGGTTGATTCTTGCCCAGGCGCTGCTGGCAGCGGCGCTGTTTGCCCTTTACGCGCTGATCGCGCGCAACCTGCTGGCTCTGGCGCTGGGCGTGCCGCTGGCCTGGAGCGCGGCGATGATGCTGTTGGGCCGCGTTGCCACGCGCCTTGTTCGCCCCCGCCGCCTCTTAAAGCTCAAGCCGGAGGCGCTGGGCGATGAAGCGCGCGTATTGGTGGCCATGCCGGTGCTCATCAGCTCTGTAAAACGCGCCCTGTCCCTGTGCGATGGTCTGGAGACGGCCGGTTGCCTGGACCGCGACGAAAACGTGAGCTACCTCTTGCTGGGCGATTTCCGCGACGGCCCCTCCGCAACGGAGGCGGACGACGAGGAAATCCTTGCCGCCACGCGCGCGCGCATACGGGCCATGAACGAGCGCGCCGGGCGGGAAAAGTATTTTTACCTGCACCGCCGCCGCTCCTTCTATGCGCCCGACCGCCGTTGGATGGGGTATGAGCGCAAGCGCGGAGCGCTGATGGCGCTCAACCGCCTGTTGCTGGGCGAAAACGGCGCAAGCCGCGCTTTCGACGCCGAGGGCGAGGCTTGCGCGCGCCTGGCCGGGCGCTTTTCCCTGGTCGTGACGCTCGATGCGGATACGCGCATGCCTCCGGGTTGCGTACATGCCCTTGTGGGCGCGATACTGCATCCCCTCAACCGCCCCTGCGTGGAAAACGGCGTGCGCCGGGGCTATGCCGTCATGCAGCCGAATATGGAGCTGGCGGCCTCCTCTTGCACCAACGAATTTATCCGCCTCTTTGCCGGCCAGGGCGGCATGGACGCCTATCCCGTCTCCGTTTCCAACCTTTATCAGGATCTCACCGGCCAGGGCAGTTTCGGCGGCAAGGGAATCTATGATGTGCGCGCCTTTATGGAGGCGGTAGAGGGCAAATTGCCCGAGGGACGCATCCTCAGCCATGACCTGATCGAGGGCGAACTGTCCCGCACTGCCTTTGTGAGCGACGTATCGCTTTACGATGGCTTCCCGGAAACGTTTTCCGCCTATCTCAAGCGCCTCAACCGCTGGACGCGCGGCGACTGGCAACTTCTGCCCTTCCTGTTCCGGCGCGGTCTTTCCGGCCTTTCACGGCTGAAGATACTCGATAACCTTCTGCGCAGTTTGGCCCTGCCCTCGCTGCTGGCGCTGCTGTTGCAGGCGATGTGGTTCGACCTGCGCTCCGCCTTTGCCCTGGGCGTGCTTTACGCCTTCCTCACGCCGATTACGCATTTGTTTACCGCCGGGGCCGTGGGCTGGCGGCGCGCGATCGTGCAGCTCGCGGCGCTGCCCTCGACGGCGGCGGCATTGTTTGACGCTGTCATGCGCACGCTGTTCCGCCTTATTTTTACCAAAAAACACCTGCTGGACTGGGTGACGTCCGCCGACGCCGCCGCTGGCGGCACGCGCGTGGGCACCGCCTGCCGCGTGGGCGCGATTCTGTGCGTGCCCGGCCTGATGACGGCCGCGTGGCTCCCGGCTGCGTTGGCGTTGATGGCGCTGTTTTTGCTCGCACCTGGACTTCTGCGGGATATGCAGGAAACGTCCACCGACCCGCGCGGCGCGCTGCGCGTGGAGCAAATTGGCGCGCTGACCGGCCTGGCGCGCGAAACATGGGCCTTTTTTGAGAACTATGTAACCGAGCGGGAAAACTGGCTGCCGCCTGACAACGTGCAGGTGGACCCCGACGTGGGCGCGGCGCGGCGCACTTCGCCGACGAATATCGGCCTTTATCTGGTTGCCTGCCTGTCCGCGCGCGAACTGGGCTTTATCCGCGAAGAAGAAATGCTTTCGCGCCTGCGCGACACCGTTTCCACGCTGGAACACATGGAGACCTGGCATGGCCAACTCTACAACTGGTATGATATAGACACCCTGCGTCCCCTGCGGCCGCGCTATGTATCCTCAGTGGACGGCGGCAACCTCGCCGCCAGCCTGTTGACCTGCGCCGCCGCCGTGGAAGGCGTGGACGAAGCGCTCTGTGCGCGCCTGCGTGCCCTGGCGCGCGGCATGGACTTTGCCTGCCTGTTCGATGGACGGCGCAAGCTGTTTTCCATCGGCGCGGATGTGGAAAACGGGCGCATGAGCGCCTCGCATTACGACCTGTTGGCCTCGGAATCGCGCATTTTGAGCTATGTGGCGATGATGATGGGACAGGTGGAGCCAAAACACTTCCGCCGCCTTTCGCGCCCCTGCGTGCGCATTGAGAAAGGGCAGGCGCTGGTTTCCTGGAGCGGCACCATGTTTGAATACCTGATGCCGGAAATCTTCATGCGTTCGCGTCCGGGCACGCTTTTGAGCGATACAAACCGCGCCGTGGTGCGCCTGCAAAGGCAGCTGGGCACGGCGCGGCAGCGGCCCTGGGGCGTGAGCGAATCCGGGTATTACGCCTTTGATATGCACCTGAACTACCAATACCGCGCCTTTGGCCTGCGCGAAGTGGCGCTGGGCGGCGGCGCGCGCCAAAACGTGGTCGCGCCCTATGCCTCGCTGCTGGCGCTGTGCGTCTGTCCCGGCAAGGTGGCCGACAATGTGCTCGCCATGCGGCGTCTGGGCTGGGCGGGCGAGTATGGATTCTATGAGGCCGCCGATTACACCGGCGTGCGCCCGGGCGAAGGGCCAAAGCTGGTCAAGAGCTATATGGCGCACCATCAGGGCATGGCCCTGGCGGCGCTGGCCAACGCGCTGGCGGGCGACGCCCTTTCGCGGCGCTTTGAAAGCATCCCCGAAGCGCGCGCCCTTTCGCTTTTGCTGGAGGAAAAGCCCTCGGCGCGCGTGCGCCTGCGCCGGCGGCGCGAACAGCTTTCCCCGGAAAACGCCCGCCGGAGCGAGGAACGCGGTTGCCGCCTGGGGCGCGTGGAAAACCGTCTGGTAGACGCGCACCTGCTCTCCGGAGCGGGCGCGACGGCGCTGCTGACCGCGCAGGGCTGTGCGTTGCTTACGCGCGGCGGCGTGCTGGCAAACCGCTTTTTTGGCGACCTGCTGGACAGGCGCGGCGATATCCGCCTGACGGCGCGCGATCTGCGCGGGGGCGAGGAAATCAGCCTGTGCGCCGGGCAGGCGCGCTTTGACGCGGGCTGGGCGCAGTATGAAAACAATCTGGGCGTCGTAGAGGCGCGCCTCACCGCGGCGCTTTCGCCCGAGGACGGTACGCTCTTTCAAAAGCTGTATTTGAAAAACAACGGCACGGTGGCGCGGGAGGTAGAGGTTACCCAGTCCTTCCCGGTGGCGCTTTGCGGCCGGGACGACTGTTGGGCGCATCCGGCGTTTCAGAATATGTTCGTCGCCTCCGAACGGCCGGGTCAGGGCGCGCTTCTGTTTACGCGCCGCCCCGGCGGGCCGGGGCAGTGCCCCTATGCGCTCATCAGCATGGTCTCGGGCATGGGCGCGCCGGAATGGGAGACGGATTTGGCCCGCTTCGAGGGCCGTGAAGGGCATGCCGCCCGCACGCTTTCCGGCACGCTGGGCTGCACGCTCAACCCCTGTTCGGCGCTGCGCGCGCGTGTGCGGCTGGAGGCGGGGGAAAAGCGGGAAATGCACTTTGCCGTGGCCCTGATTCCGCCCGAGGAAGCCGGGCGCTGGCAAGAGCGCAACGCCTCGGACGCCGCGCCGGAGCGCGCCCGCCGCCTCGCCGCCACGCAGGCGCGGGCCATGCTGGGCTTTGTCGGCCTCAATACGGCGGCATATCACCTGCTCGACCGCGCCGCCGCCTTTTTGCTGGACGCGCGCCTGGCCACTCGCGCCCGCGCGGAGGATGCGGCGCTGTGCGGCGGCCGCGGCGAGTTGTGGGCGCTGGGCGTCAGCGGCGATCATCCGATTATCGCCGTGGCCGTGGCCGACCGCGCCCAGCTTTGTGTGGCCCGCGACGCGGTGCGCGCGCACGACCTCTACCGCACGTTGGGGCTTGCCTGCGACCTCGTGCTCATCAACGACTATGGAAACGACTATGAACAACCCGTGCGTGATGCCATCAAGGATATGATCGCCGCTTCGCACCTGCGCGAGATGTGCGGCGTTCCCGGCGGCGTGCATGTGATCGACGGCGCGCAGATTTCCAAATCCCAGCGCGAAACGTTGCGGTGCGCCTCCGCCATCTGCCTGGAGGGCGGCGCGGGTTTCTTTGCCCAGCTTCGCGCCAAGCTGGGGGCGCTGGAATTCGGCGGCCGCGCCGGATACCGGGAAATGGAGGCGCGCTCGTTCAAGCTGCCGCCGGTCAAACGAGAATTGTTCAACGGCTACGGTGGCTTTGCGGAGGAAGGCTATGTCATCGACGCCGCCGAGCCCACGCCCGCGGCCTGGTCGAACGTGTTGGCCGGGGAAGCGTTCGGCGCGCTTGTCACCGAGCGCGGCGGCGGCTTCCTGTTTGGCAAAAACAGCCGCCTTGCTCGCCTCACGCCTTTTGGGAACGACCCCTTGCGCGAGGGCTGGGGGCTGATGCTCTACCTTGCCGACGAACGGCGCGGCGCTTACGCCCGCCTGCTGCCCGGCGAGGAACCCTTTACGCCCTTCCAGACCACGCACGCCTTTTCCCATACGCGCTTTGAGAGCGGCGCGGACGGGGCGCGCTTTTCCACAGCGCTCTATGCCCGATCGGACGCGAACGCCATCGGCGTAGAAATCCGCGTGCAAAACACCTCCGGCAAGCCCTGCGAATACGCCGTCACCGCCTTTGTGGACTGGCTGATGGGCGTGGACGCGCGCGACGCGGCGTTTCTGCGCGCCTGGAATGAGGATGGCGTATGCCTTGCGCGCGGCGTGACGGGGGATAGGGGCTTTCTGGCCGCGCTCAACGCCCCGGCCGAGGCGGGCGCGGAGCGCGCGGCGTTCCTCGGCCATGGCGGCGTTTTCAAACCGGACGGCCTGTTTGAGCGGCGCGGTGGCAGGGGCGGCTGGGCGCTCAAGGCGCGCCTGAGCCTGCGCCCCGGCGAGGAAAAAACGCTCGCTTTTGCCGTAGGCTGGGCTGAAAGCCGCGAAGAGGCCTTGCAGGCGATTCAGAATATGCGCGGGCAGCCCTGTGCCCTGGAAGCGGCGGAAGCGGATTGGCAAACGCGCCTTGACGCCCTGCGCGTGCAGACGGGCGACGCGGCGCTTGACCGCGTATTCCCCATGCTGGTCAAGCAGGCGCTCGACGGCCGCATGCGCGCCCGGGCGGGTCTGTATCAGGCCGGCGGCGCTTATGGCTTCCGCGACCAGCTTCAGGATCTGCTTGCCCTGATGCACTATGAGCCGGCGCGCGCCCGCGAACACATTTTGCGCGCCGCGGCGCGTCAGTTCGCCGCGGGCGATGTGATGCACTGGTGGCACATGCCCTATATGGGCGTGCGCACGCGCATATCCGACGACCGGCTGTTTTTGCCCTATGTGGCGGCGGCCTATGTGCGCCTGACCGGCGATGCGGGCATTCTCATGGAGCGCGTGCCCTATCTGCGCAATGTGGAGATTCCCGAGGGCGCGGAAGACTGGTACGGCGCGGGCGAAGTTTCCGAAGAAACGGGAACGGTTCACGACCACTGCATGCGCGCCTTCCGCCTGAGCGCTTCCCTGACCGGCGAACACGGCCTGGCGCTGATGGGCAGCGGCGACTGGAACGACAGCATGAACCGCGTCGGCGCGCGGGGGAAGGGGGAAAGCGTATGGCTTTCGCAATTCCTTTCCGTGGCGGCGCAGCGCTATGCCGAAGTGGCCCCGGACGAAAACGACCGCGCCTGGCTCAACGCCCTTTCCGCGCAGATGAACGCCGCCGTGGAAGAATTCGGCTGGGATGGCGCTTGGTATTTGCGCGCCTATACCGATGACGGCAGTACGCTGGGCAGCGCCTCTGGACACTGTTGCCGCATCGACGCGCTTGCGCAGGCCTGGGCGGCGCTGGCGGGGCTGGACGACGAGCGCGTGCGCCGCGCCCTGGATGCCGCTTGGGAAAACCTCGTGGATGAGGAGCACGGCCTTGTCAAGTTGCTCACGCCGCCCTTTGACGGCGCGGAAAGCGACCCGGGCTATATCCGCGCCTATCCACCGGGCGTGCGTGAAAACGGCGGCCAGTATACGCACGGTGCCTGTTGGCTGTTGCTTGCGTATATTTATACAGGGCAGGCGGAGCGCGCCCACAAAATACTGAAGATGCTCAACCCGGCAAACCACGCCGCCACTCGCGCCGGGGCAGACCTCTACCGCGTGGAGCCCTATGTGCTGGCGGCGGACGTATACGGTGAAGCGCCGCACGCGGGCCGGGGCGGATGGACGTGGTACACCGGCGCGGCGGGCTGGTATGCGCTGTGCGTGTTGGCGATGCTGGGCTACGAGCGGCGCGGCGACGAAGTGCGCCTGTGCGCCCTGCTGGGCGACTGGCCGGAGGCGTCTGTGACCATCCGCTATGGAAACAGCGAATACCGCCTGGTCTGCCGTGCTTCGGCGCGGGGCATCACCCTGGACGGCGCGCCGGTGCTGGGCGATACCATCCATCTGAGCGACGACGGGCGGGCGCATGAGGCTGTATTCCCGCCGCGCGAAACGCATGAAAATGCGTCCAGAATCGCAAATGATAACATTTCTAACACATTTTTTCGTTGACGGATGGAAAAAAAAGTGCTATGATGATTTTGAAATTTGACAGGAGGCGCTGAAATGACCGCCCAGTTCTTCGCACGCGAGGCTTACTTTTACTTTAGCTTTATCGGCTTTGTCGATAAGGCATGTTGCTGCGCGTAGAAGATTGCCAAAAGTGTTTACGGCTTTGCAGTACATGTCGCTGCAAAGCCGTTTTTTTGTAAGCACAATTGGACGGCCGCCCGGCGCGGGGAGGAGAAGATTATGGTCATATTGCTCAAGGATCACGCGGACCAACGACAGGTGGACAATCTGGTTGCCTGGCTCAAGGCCATGGGCTTTGACGTGCACATGTCCGTGGGCAGCCATCAGACGCTGCTGGGGCTGATTGGCGATACTTCCACGGTGGACATCGACGTGCTCAAATCCCTGGAAATCGTCGAAAACGTCAAGCGCATCCAGGAGCCGTACAAAAACGCCAACCGCAAGT
>DSTMC04003__coassemble_1261_pt1 | contig 19743 bp, 23 predicted proteins | sample DSTMC04003__metabat2_low_PE_048 | metagenome-assembled genome bin DSTMC04003
CACCTCCACAGCGCCCTTGCCCCGGCGGGGCAAGCAGCGCCAACCGAACATCGGGCTCGGCACGCGAAAATTCGCGCTGAACCTGTATAAAAAAGAAACGCACAAAGCCGGTCGCAATCATGGCGTTGCCATGAAAATGGAGACGAATAGGAGCAGCGTTTTTTGAATGTCAGCGTACAAAACTGACAGACATTCAGGGGTCGGGGGCGGCCCAGTTTCGCTGCGGAGAGACGAGATTTGCGCGACAGCCAAGAGACCCCTTCAAGCCGGCTCCCATAAGCGGGCGCAAGCGCGGCCTGCCGTAGTCCCGAAAGCGCAATAGCCTGGAAGGGCAGCGCGGCCGTTTGCCCAACGCTCCCGCGTATTGACGGCAAGCCGCTTGCGTGCGGTAAACAGTCCACCTGTCACCGGCGCATCCCTGAAGATGGGCGCGGCCTCCCGGCATCCTTGCGGGGGAAGGCACGAAACCGGCAAGGCTCAACCAATCCCTTCTTAACCCCATAAGCCCCCGCGCCTATGAGCCCAACACCATCGCCAGACGCGGCGAATCCGCCATTTCCATGCGCACGGGAGCGCACTTTCCACAGCCTCAACAGCCAGCCCTTCCCCTTGAGAATCGCCTGGGCGCCGCGCGTTCTTTGCCTGCCTGGGCAATGCCGGTATCGCGTGCGCATATACTTTCCCGAGGGGGGATTGCGATGCACGGGGATCGCGTGCGCGTGCGCCGGGAGCGGCCCAGCGCGCTTACCTGGGCGCTGGCGCTGATGCTGACCATGCTGTGCGTCTATCTTTTAACGCTGGGGTTTTCCGGAGAGCCGGAAACCGCCATTGATTCGGATGGCTCCGCGCCGCGCGTCACCGAGGAGGTGGCCTTTGAGAGGACGCAGGCATGGTTCGTCGCCCTCGGGTGCTATGAAACCGCGGAGGAGGCGCGCATCGAGGCGGCGCGCTATGCGCCGCGCGGCGCGGCGGGCTATGTCCTGGAAACCGCAGACGGCTATCTCGTGCTGGGCGCCGCCTACGAAACCGAGGCCGAGGCCGCCCGCGTGGCGGAAAGCCTCTCCCAAACCGAGAACCTCGCCTGCGAGGTCCATGCCGAAAGCGCCGGGCGCGTGCGCCTGCGCGTCACCGCTGAGGAAGCGCATATCGACCTTGTGTGCGAGGCCGAAGCGACGCTGCGCGCCCTTGCCGCCGAGACTGCCGATATCGCCTTCCAGCTCGACCGCGCCGAGATCGACCCCGAGGCGGCGCGCACGCTGCTCAGCGTTTCCGCCAGCCGCCTGGAGGATTTGCTCGAACGCCTGCGCGCTGTGCCCGGCGCGGCAGAAAATGCCATAACTGCTGATCTGATCGCCATGGTGGAACAATTTCGCGCATCCCTTTTTGTGCTTTCGGGCGAAAATTCAAAAAGCACCCTTTCCCTTTCCGCAAAAATAAAGTATAATAGTATAGACGTCACTTTGGAGCACATGCGTTATCTGCGTAAGCTGAACGGCCTTTAACGAACAAAGGAGTTGGTTGCTTGAAAGCCTCTGAAATTCAGGACTTGCTGAAAGCTACGGTGCTCGTTGGCCCGCTTCCCCAGGAGGAAATCCTCACGGCCTGCGGCTCGGATATGATGAGCGACGTGCTGGCCTTTCCCAAAGACCGGATGGTGCTGCTTACGGGACTGACCAACCCGCACACCGTGCGCACGGCCGAGCTGTTGGATGTGATGATGCTCATCTTTGTGCGCGGCAAGCAGCCCAGCGAAGAAGTGCTCAATATGGCGGAGGACGCGGGCATCGCGGTCATCATGACCGAATATACGCTGTATGATGCCTGTGGGCGGCTCTACGCCGCCGGCCTTCCGGGTGGGACGGGGCGCAAAAAATGAGCGAGATCATTCATGAGATCTACCCCGTGGAAAAGGGCGCCTTTGAAACCGCTGGCGAAGCTTCCGGCACCATCAAGCGCATGCTGCGCAAACTGGGCGTGCCCAGCCCGGTGATTCGCCGCGTGTCCGTGGCTTCGTATGAGGTGGAACTGAACCTGGTCATTCACTCGCTGGGCGGGCAGATGGAGATCACCATCGAACCTGAGAGCGTGACATTGGATGTGTCCGACCGCGGCCCCGGCATCCCCAATCTTGACCTTGCCATGCAGGAAGGCTGGTCTACCGCCTCGGATGAGGTGCGCATGCTCGGCTTTGGCGCGGGCATGGGCCTTCCCAACATGAAGCGCAATGCCGATGAGTTTGACATTCGCTCTGAAGTAGGCGTTGGCACCAATATACACATGAAATTCTTCTGCGTCTGAAGGGACGAGATGTGATGAATAAATTCCACTCCGTGACGCTGGATGTGGCCAAATGCGTGGGCTGTACGGCGTGCCTGAAGCGCTGCCCCACCGAGGCCATCCGCATCCGCGAGCGCCGCGCGCGCATCATTGACGAGCGTTGTATTGACTGCGGCGAGTGCATCCGCGTCTGCGAGCATCACGCCAAGGTCGCTACCACCAATCCCCTTTCGGCCATCAACCGCTATCCTTACAAGATCGCGCTGCCCGCCCCGGCGCTCTACGGGCAGTTCAAGAACCTGCGCGCCGCGGCCGGGATTCCGGCGGCGTTGAAAATGATGGGGTTTGACTATGTGTGCGAGGTCGCCCACGGCGCCGATCTTGTCAGCCGCGCGATCATGGAAAAAATGCAAGAGCCGGACGCGCCCCGTCCGCTGATCTCCTCAAGCTGCCCCGCGGTGGTGCGGCTGATCCAAACGCGCTTTCCGGAATTGATCGACAACATCGTGAAAATCAAAAGCCCCATGGAGGTGGCCGCGATCGAGGCGCGCCGCCGCTTCTGCGCCGAACGCGGCGTGGCCGATAAGGACGTGGGATGCTTTTTCATCACCCCCTGCGCGGCAAAGATGACCGCCATCCGCAACCCGTTGGGGCATTCCACCAGCGCGGTCAATGGCGCGATCTCCTTTTTGGAGGTCTACGGCGTGCTCTCCGAGCTTTTGCGCAAGGGCAATATCAAGCCCGATCTGGCGCATTTTTCCGCCACCGCCTTTGGCGTCAACTGGGCGCGCACCGGCGGCGAGGCGCTGGCCATCGGCGAAAACGAGGCCCTGGCCGTGGATGGCATCGACAACGTCATCCGTGTGCTGGAGGAGATCGAAAACAACCGTCTGCCTGAGGTGCGCTACTTCGAGGGGCTGGCCTGCCTGGGCGGCTGCGTGGGCGGCCCGCTGACGTTTGAAAATATGTTCATCGCCCGCAACCGCATCCGTCTGCTCTCGCGCATGTTGCCCCAGACCCGCCCGGAACAGAAAATCCCCGATGCGGAGCTGGACGATATCCGCGATGCCATCGGCTTCGAGCATCCTCTTACGCCCATCGAAAATACCCGCCTGGACGAGGATTTCAAGGTGGCTATGGAAAAAATGGCCCGCATCGGCGAAATCCGCAAGCAGCTTCCCGGGCTGGACTGCGGCAGCTGCGGTTCGCCCACCTGCCAGGCGCTGGCCGAGGACATCGTGCAGGGTTACGCCACGGAGCTGAACTGCATCCATCTGCTCAAGGAGCGCTTGAGCACCATGGCCTCTCAAATGGTGGAGATGGCCGAAGCGACCAGAGAATAAACATTGGAGGAAATACCCATGACCATTCAGGAGCTTGCCGCCCTTATCAATGGCACCGTGCAGACCAAGACCGTGGATACCGGCCGCGAAGTCACCTGCGGCTATACCTGCGACCTGTTGAGCTGGGTAATGGCCAAGGGCAGGGAGGGCATGGCCTGGGCCACGGTGCAGGCGCACATGAACGTGGTGGCCGTGGCGGTGCTGGCGGACATGAGCTGTGTTATTGCCGCCGAGGGCGTGCAGTTTGACGCAAGCGTCATCGAAAAGGCCGAGGAGGAAGGCGTGGCCCTGATCACCAGCGATTTGAGCGCCTACCACATCGCCGGGCTGATGCACGAAAAGGGCATTGCCTGATGCGCCCGCGCTGCCTGGCGCTGGACCACGATGATACCGTGGTGCAGTCCTCTCCGGAAATCCACTATCCATCCTTCTTGGAAGCCATGCGCATCCTGCGCCCCGAACGCGCCGGTATGGGTTTTGACGAGTTCATATCGTATAGCTGCGCACCGGGCATGCACGCCTTTTTGACGGAGGTTCTGGCGCTGGACGCCCAGGAAATGCGCGTTGAACAGGAAATTTGGCGCAAATACACGCTTTCGCACACCCCGGACGCCTACGACGGCTTTGCGGCGTTGTTGGCGCGCTTTCGGGCGCAGGGCGGATATATTTGTGTAATTTCTCATTCCGAACGCGAAATCATTGAGCGCCACTATCGGGAGCTTTTCGGCTTCTTGCCGGATTTGATCTTCGGCTGGGAGCAGCCGGAACACCGGCGCAAACCCAACCCCTACCCGCTGGAGGAAACCATGCGCGTTTTCGAGCTGAGGCCGGAGGAAATCCTCCTTGTGGACGACCTCACCCCGGGCCTGGCAATGGCCGCCGCCTGCGGCGTGCCCTCGGCCTATGCGGGTTGGTCGCATACCGCCCCCGCGGTGGGCGCGCGTGTGCGGCCGCATGCGACGTATGCTTTCGATACCGTGGCGGAGCTGGCGGCGTTTTTGGAAGATGGGGAAGGTGAGGAATGAAGCGCTGCCGCGGCGGCAGGCGGACAAAGCAATGCCGGGGGAAGTGATTTTGGGCAAGGCGGACGGCGGATCCGTCCGCTTTGTTTTTTATAGCCCCGACATCCAAGTGCGCGGATGACCGGCCTTGCTTGCTGTGCGCGGCGAGGGCATTTCCGCTATACGGCGCTTGGAACGGAGGTGCGCGCATGGGCAGCCGTCCTTTCCAACCGCGAGAAAAGGCGCCGGTTCCCCGGCGGCCCTTTTTATGGATATTCTGCTTTTTATTCCGCAGGGCGCGTTAATGGGAATTTACGCGCCGGGAAGCAACGCTGTCTTGCTTGCGATTTTCTCTTTGATCGCGGAAACCGTGTCCGTGATTGGCAGGGTGGTCGTGTCTATAACATTTGTTTCGTAGGTTCCAAGATTGCAGAATTGCGCCCACATTGCTTCCACCAATGCGGTGTTCGCATCCCTGTCCAGTTTTGCGCGGCCAACCGCTCTCTTCCGCGTTTCTTCCTTGCTGGCTCTCAAAATGATGTAGTGTACTTCATACCCCTCCTGGACAATGCGCAGCCATGGCTTCAAAAACCATGGGCCGACAATTCCATCTACAATCACATCGTATCCACCACGGGCATACCGCTTTGCGGCTTCCAAAAAAGCCTCAATGACAATGCGGTTTTGCTCGTTTGCTTCCGGCAAATGTGGCGCTATCGCGCCTTTGCTGAGATAGTGATAAAAATCATCGGTGTACATGTGCACGGATTTTTCCATGGTGGATTCCTTGGCAACGATGGCCGACGCCGTGCTTTTTCCAGTTCCCGGCGCTCCGGTGATTATAATGATCCTTCCGCAATTCATATATCTGTTCCTTCAAACGCCCGCCTGCCGCGTGGATTTTGTAGGGGGATGGGATGCAAGCCCATGAACCCTCCGATTGAGCGCCTTTCATTAAATTGCCGTGGCCTGTTGAAACTTGCGGCTGCCTAAGAGACGGCGGAGGGATGGCGCGTTGCAAGAAGACGAACGCGCCATCCCGCAAAAGTCCCGTCCTCAGGGCCGCAAATGCGCGCGCAGGCCCTTGGGCACGTGGTTTTTCAGCGTTGCCTCCGCCTGCTTGCCCCAGCCCAGGGGCAGGTTCTTATAGGTAACCAGCGTCCAGCCCGCTTCGCCTTCGCGGGGGAGGGCTTCTCCGGCGATGAAAGCCAAGGCTTCTGACTCGTCCAGCGCCGCTGTGCGCCGGGCCATTTCCGGCTTTAACGCCATGGCCAGGGCGTGCTCTGGCTCCACGCGGCCTTTTTCCGCCCGCAAAAGCGCAAGGCCCGGGGAGACAGCGCGCAGGCCGTCTGTGTCCGGGGCAAGGATGGGCACGGCGAACAGCCGCCGCCCCGACAGGCGCAGGCGAGCGCTCTCCAGCCCGGCAGGCAGGGCGCTTACGGCGGTTTGCAAAAGCGCCGCAAGCAGGGCGCGGGGGTCGGGATTGCCCTTGCAACCGGCGCTCGCTTTGTCCCTGCGCGCCCGTTGGCTGCGCGCGTCCCGTTCAGCCTGCGGCGTTTCCCCCGCGCCGGCCTTGCGGAATCGCGCTACGAAGTGTCCGTCGCCCCGGGCGCGATGCGGCCACAGGCGCAGCATGCCGCCCGTGCTCGCGCCCAGCGTGGGAACTTCAAAGTCCCACGGCGCAAAGTCCGGGTGCCTTTGCAGAAAACCGGCCACGCTGCCTTCGTTTTCCAAGTCGTTGAACGTGCAGGTGGAATACACCAGCCGCCCGCCGGGGCGCACCAATGCCGCCGCCGCATCCAGCACTTCCGCCTGCCGCTTTTGACAGCCTTGCGGCGCGGAGCTTGTCCACTGGGCGCGGCTTTCCGGGTCGCGGCGGAACATGCCTTCCCCCGAGCAGGGCGCGTCTACCAGCACGGCGTCGAACGCCCCCGGCCAGCATGCGGCGAGACGGGCGGGGCTTTCGTTGACGGCCACGGCGTTGCAAACGCCCAGCCGCTCCAGGTTCGCAGCCAACACGCGGGCGCGGGCGGGCTCGATTTCGTTGGCGACCAATGCGCCTTTTCCCTGCAAGGCCCAGGCAATCTGCGAGGCCTTGCCGCCCGGCGCGGCGCACAAGTCCAGCACGCGTTCACCAGGGCGCGCCGCCAGCACCGTTGCCGGCAACATGGCGCTGGCTTCCTGCAGATAGAAGGCCCCGGCCCAGTGTTCTATGGAAGCGCCGGGGCGTGTGCTGTCGCGCCGGTAAAAGCCGTTTTCCGCCCAGGGCACGGGTTCAGAAACAAAGGGCGCGGCGCCCTCTGCGCCGCGATGGGCGCGCAAAGCCAGCGCCGGCGGCTGTTCCAGGGCGCGGAGAAAATCTTCCACCTCCGCCCCCAGCAGGGCGCGCATATTCTCAATGAATTCAGGCGATAGATTCGGCATAGGCTTCCAATTCCGCAAAGTTTTTTACCACGGGGCCATCCCAGCGCTCCACGGCGTCGGTGCGCGCCATTTGCACCGCGCGCAGGCCCATGGCCTCGGCGCCGCGCAGGTTGCGAATCAGGTCGTCCACAAACAGGCAATCGGCCGCCCGCGCGCCCAGTTTTTCAAGGATGCGCGCGTACATGGCCGGGGCGGGCTTGAGCGCGCCTACATCCGTGGAAAACACATGCGCGTCGAGATATTGCCACAGCCCGGCGGTTTTGAGCACGCGCTCAAGCGAGGGCATGGTGTCGCTCAAAAGCCCGAGGCCGAAGCGCGCCTGAAAGCGGGGCAGGTATTCCGCCGCGTCCGCATATACGCCCATACGCCGCGGGTTTTCCACAAAGTCCCGCGCCAGCGCCGACACCTGCGCGTCGGAAAGGTTCCAGGGCACCAGGCGGTTCATCTCCGCAAAGTAGCGCAGGCGCAGGGCGTATTCCTCTTCTTCGGTATCTATGCGCACGTCCTCGCGTATATATTCCTGGCAGGCCGCGTGCGCGCGGCAAAAGGCGTCGCTGCCCAGCGTAGAAACGATGGGCGGCTCCATCATCGCCGCGCCGTAGCGCCAGCTTCCCAAAGCGGGATAGACGATTACGCCGCCCGCGTCCAAAATCAGCTTCATGGCCAACCTCCACGGCGTTTTTTCCATTATAACATCCCCGTGCGGGCCGCGCAAGGGCGCGCAGCGGGCAAAAAGCGCGTGAAGTTTTGCGCAGAAGGTTGAAAAAATTGGGGCGTTGTGGTAAAATTTGGATGTGAAAACAGGCGTACAGTCCGCATAAAAGGAGAGTTGCGCGATGAATATGAAAAAGATCGTATCGCTTTTGCTGATGCTCATGCTGGTTTCGGGTCTGGCGCTGGCAGACAGCGTGGTGGGAGACAGCGGCGATAGCTGGATTCGTTCCGGCCCGGGCCTGAGCTATGACAAGCTCGGCCTGCTGGGCGAGGATGATTCCGCCGAATACCTCGGCTCCACCAGCACCGACAGCCGCGGCGTAGACTGGTACCGCGTGCGCTTCGGCGGCATTACCGGCTGGGTGTCCTCGCGCTACACGCGCCTGTCCACCTCCGGCGACGGCGATTGGAATTGGGGAAGCGGTTCCGCCCGCTATGTGCGCGCCACGGCGCGCGTCAATGTGCGCTCCGGCCCCGGCACCAGCTATGAGGATGTGGGCACGCTGGTGCGCGGCGAGTGCCTGACCTATCTGGATGAAACCCGATACGACGGCGCTGGCAACGCCTGGTACAAGGCGGAATACTATTCGTATGGCGAGGTATGGGTGAGCGCGGCTTACAGCGAGCTGACCTCCACCCGCACGGACGCCGCCTCGGATGACGATGCGGGTACCTCCGGCAGCTATATCGAGGCCACCGGCAGCCTGAACGTGCGCTCCGGCCCCGGCTTGAGCTATACGGATAAAGGCACCATCTCCCGCGGCGGTACGGCCACCTATCTGGACGATTACTCGGTAGACGAGCGCGGCGTGACCTGGTACAAGATTTCCTACAACGGCGGTACCGGCTGGGTGTCCTCGCGCTACTGCGAGCTGCACTGAGCCAAATGGTAAAGAAAGGCCCGGGGCTTTCTGCTCCGGGCTCAATCATTGACAAAGCCCCAAGTTTAGAAACGAAGGGGGAAAATAAAGAAAGAGCAGCTGCAAAGAGGCTACCAGCCTCTCGATGTTCTGCACAGCCGCAGTCAGGAAGCACTGTTCCCGCATGTTCGCAATCCCGAGCATGTGCGCATAGCGCAGGCCGTGGTTCTCTTTGGCCTCCGCGAAGGAGCGCTCAACAGTCCTTTTTCGCCAACCGTAAACAATGCGTTTGCCCGATACGTTTTCGTAAAGGCATCGACCCTGTCTGCCGCATCCCACCACACATGCCGCTCCATCACCTTTCGGCTCATACTCGCCCCAAAGCATTCCGCCAGCCTTGCACACCCCTTGCACGTCATGTCTTCGCAGCAATACTGCCGGTACCCTTCGCGCGTCGTGGTCTTCCAAGTGAACCGTTGTTTCTCTGGGTAGATGTATTCGTCGCCTTTCGGGTCATAGCGGAAGCGGTACTTCCCATAGTGCTCCCCTTTGTACGTGTGCCGCCGGTATCCGATCACCCGTTGTATACCTTGCCTCTCCAGCAGATGCGCTATCCCCGTGTTGCCGGCTCTGGCTGATTGTCGTCGCGTCCAGCGCCTTGCCTGTCACATCCAACCCGCAGGATCTTTTTATACGTGATGTTGTCGTTGATTCCTTCTTCCTGCCACGCCTCGGACTTGATCCCGGGCAAATACCACGCCAGCAATATCCGAAACAACATTTCCGGGTCGTTGGTGGGTCGGCCGTTGTCCGCACAATACAGCGGTGCGCACAATTCGTAGTAGATGAAACTGAAGTCCACCGCTCGAACCACTTTCCGTAGAAAGTGATCCTCCAGCACCATCTGTTCCATGATCATCAGTTCCATTTGCCGCTGTTTCTCCGGCCGCTGTTTTGATACCTTTCTCACCGCCTGGTTTGTTTACTGCATATATTCGTCACGTCCTATCTCTCTTTCTTTTGGTTTTCTCTCCTTCTTTCAAAAATTATTTGATTGTTGACTAATTTTGTCCGCGGGATCCGCAGGATTCTACGCCCCAGCTGAGATTTTCTGATGCAAAAACCGCCCTGGCCTCGACATACGTGCCGCTGGGTGCTATGGAAGAGCGAAAGGGCTTTGGCCTTACACGCGCTTTGGGGGACGGCAAGCTTGGGTTATGCGAAACATATAGCCTGCTTTCAAGCGCGCGGAAAATCCCTGGTTGCCTCAGGGAACCGTCCCGTAGTGGGGTTTGATTGCGTTGCGGGATGAATTATATGGCCCTGGGAAAGTCAGTGCAAATCAATCGCCTTGCCAGCCTGTTCAAAATCGTCGATTTCGGCCATAGGATCACAAAATAGGCGCAAGGCGTTGCGGAATGAGGGGTGCGGCTCATCGCTCAGTGCCTGAAGAGGGAGGAAGAGAATTTCGCATGTTGGGTTTGCGAGAGTTTGCGGGCGATTGTTTCCCGCGCCCGGCGCGGCGACGGGGCCGAGAGGAAATTGAAAAGCGGACATTCGCGGCAAGGGATCGGGGGGAGATTTCTGTCGCCTTTGGCGTAGCAAGCCAATAGCGCACCTGGCCGGGGAAAGTGGTTCAATGCGCTTCCTCTGCGATGCGCGGATCTGCCCAGCAATGAAGAACTTTACGGTTATATCCACAATTTGCAGGGCGATATTGTAGGAATTATTGACGGCGATGGAAGCTCGTAGTAGAATACAAGTGCGGTGAGGGGCAATCCTGAGCCCGGGCGAACCCTGGCAACTGCATATGAAAGTTTGGCGGAGCTGAACCCGTTCAGGGGTATGCGGATGATGGGGAAAGTTGAATCCACTGTTTTCGCGGAAGGGATTGCGATCCGATCTGGGAACGATTCCTTAGCGCTGATGCAAATTATTTAAAGATACTCAAAAAACATATAAATGGGATGGGGAGAATGGATGGATAATTTTGCGCAGGTATTTGCGCGGGAAGTTGTATTTAAATTAGCAGCAGCGGCAATGGGAACCATGCTCGCAAGTTTAGCCGCTGGAAAGAAAAGGGCCGCAAATTGTTTTATGGAATTGTCGTAGTTGTGTGGTTATTCGCAATCATATATGCAGTTCCTTTTATTCGGGATTGGATCCAACAAGAAACCCGTTTTATTACCGGCGTGGTTGTAGACGAGTACCATCCGAATGACAGCCCTGTTTATAAATATGATATTGAATCGGAAGAGGAAACAGGGTATGTTGTAGGAATGCGGTATCTGTTCGGCCTGGAAACCGGCAAAACGTATACAGTGGAATACTATGTTCATACAAGGGCAATCGTGGCTGCCGAAGAAATTGCTGGCATAACGAAATGAGCGCGGGATTTGCGTTGACGGCAACAGGTTGCCTTCATCGCGTGGCCTTGACGGCGGCGGTTGCCGCTGGGGCGGGCAAAGCGCCCATTCAGGCCCTTAGTTTTTCAATCGGGACGCAGGCGCAATCCCGGCGCGGTCATGCGCGTTACAGGAGAGGTGGACATGTGTTTTACCGTCAAAAGCATCGCCCTTGATTATGAGGCAATTTCGCAAAACCCCAGGAAGGTCTTGGAGTATGTATTCAAAAAATCCGATTCTTTTTCCGTGGTGACGGATTTGGTCAGACCCTATTCAAAGCTACCGCCATGTTGCAAACAGGACAAATGGACAATCGGCCTGAGGGAATACCTGATTTCGCAGGAAGCGGGGGCCAGGGAGTGGCCCGGGACGCGAACTCGGGATGGCCACAAGGTCTTGTCGTTTTATAAGGCATGCCGGCAGACGAGGGAAATTTTAAGCGCCTGGCCAAATGTGTTTCGCGCATGCGAACGCGGTCTTCCCGAGGATATCTGCTTTTATCGGGGTGGAAAGGTATGGTTTGGCACGACATCGCATGAAAGGACGGCAGACGTTCTGGCAGTAACCCAGGAAGACGAGGCGTTCTTTGACGCATTTAAGGCGTAGGCTCCGGAGGGGGAGGCGATGCGTTTTATGATGCAACAACATCAGGGGGCAAAACAGATTGATTGCGCCGGAAAACCCCGCTGGGGCGGGAATGCGAAGACAGGATTCAGGAAACAAGCGGGACTGCCTCCATACGCCCCTTATACCGCTTTGGGATATTTGCCCGGGCTGAAATCTTCGCGGCGTAGCCGCCGCCGGAACGGCCAACGCGGCAACCCATTCATCCCCGCGCAGATTGGCCGGGGCCGCCTAAAGCGCTGCAAGGAGAGAACAGCATGACGTTTATTGGGACATATGGAAAGATTTTGCAACCCTTTGGCTTTTTTATGTATCGCGGGAGGTTTTACAAGGTCGATGAGGAGAAGGGCCTTGTTTGGCTGGTAACAATGTATACGGGGCCAGAGGGCGTCTATCGTTCCCTTCGCTTTGACTGCCGCCCATTTTGTCACGCGATTGAAGAAAGTTGGCTGCAAAGCGACGGGAGTTACCAGCTGGACGCGCTCTACAGGAGGTGGTGTGGACAGGGGCGCATTGACGCCAACAGGTTGGGAGGAAGCCGGGACTATGACCTGGCGGCAGGCAGGCAAGTGTTCAGCGAAGAGGTTTTGGGCCGATTCGTAGAAATCTGCACCCCGGAGGATTGCAGGCTGTTTAGAGAATGGTATTTCAATCGCATTTCGGATGGCAAGTTTTCTTACGAAAGGTTGAATACCATTTATACTGTGTGGGAATACATTCAGATGCAACACTATGAAGAGGCGTTGTCCTCTTTGCAACATGCGCGGGAAAATTGGAAGAATAGCCAAAATGCAAAAGTTGCCAAATGCGGGGAACGCCAACAAATGCTGGCGGCATTTGGAGAAATTGAATCTATGCTTGCGTGCAAAGAATACGCGATGCTGCAACAGCTCCTGCGGGAAAGGATGGAATACAGCAAAAATACCTGTGAAACTTATTTTGGCGAGGGCCGAAATTGAACCGCGTATTACCTGCAATTCGTCCAAAGCGATCCGGTATTCTATTGAATTTGTAAGCGATTTGCTGTGGGAGCCGTTGGCGGAAGAAGCCGGAGGGTATGCGAGCGTTTTTTGCGAACAGCCCGGCGAATGCGTAGGGCGCGTAGCGAAGCCCCATTGAAGTACCGTATGCAATATGCTATAATTGCGGCGGAGGATGACGCTATGGAAGGGCATGCGATGAAAGTAACACGAATGTTACAACCATATACGGTAATATTCGCAATGGGGATGCTATCTGTCAGCCTGCTTGAGGGATTGGTTTGGCAGAGATCCAAAATACCCGTTATAGCATTGCTTGCCGTTTTCGTTATCTGGATTTTTGTAACATTGCCGACATTTGGCTATGTCAGGATTACGCAAAAGGGTGTGTTGATAAGGAATGTGTTTGGGCAAGTATGTCTTCCGTGGGAAAACATAAAGCAAGTGGGAAAGCATACCGGAATTACGGTTATCGACCGCGCCGGTATGCCCAAGTACGCGCAGATCTTTGTGTCGTGCATTGAAAGGCCCTGGGCGGGCAAACGGTACAGGCCGGATCTGGGATGCTTCTGGAAGGATCAGAACGGCAAACCGGAAAAACAAATCGTGAATTTCGCGTATACGAAAAAGCTCGAAAGGGCAATCCGGAAATATTGGCCGGGGGAATGGGTCTATCTAAGCCCGAGCACGGCGTATGGAGGCGATATCATCGCCTCCAAGGTGGAAATCAATTACGAATATTCCAGGGATTTGAAAATGTGATTCGCCGTTTGATGAAAACCGGGGCGGCCGCCCGCGAATTCACTGGGATAGAAGATTCGCCGGCGGGTTGCGCCCCTCCAACCGCGCGCCGAGGGAAGGGGCAAGAAGCATGATTAAAGCGATAGAACGCAAAATTGTAAACGGGTTTGTTTTGGAGCGCTGAAGGGAAAGGGCGATGTTTGAGCGTTTCTCCCCGCGGAAAATGCGATATTGAGCATGTCTATCCAATCCTGAAATCAAGAGGCGCGCCGGAGGAGTGTTACATACTGAACCTGTATGAAGAAAAGGATGGAACGGTTGTGCCGCTGAAACAGGCCATGACAGAGGATGGCTACCAGGGTACGGCGCTTATGTCCGGGATCCATGGCAAATTGGCATACATGTTGGGGGAAGAGTACGAACATTTTTTGATTGTCGCGGAGTGATTGGAGGGCGGAACCCTTGCGAAAGCAAAAAGAGAATGTGCCGCTGTATATGAAAATACGCATTGCGCTCAGCGGCGTTTTGACCTTGATCTGGATGTACTTGATCTTTGCGCTGGAGGCGAAGGACACGAGGGACTTTTTGCCGGACGATCAGAACCCGTTGTGGGTCGTCCTGACGGTTGCCGCGATGGTTGGCAGCGGCGCCCTGCTGCTCTGGGGAAAAAGAGGGGGAACCGCGGCGGACGCGGATCCCGTCACGCTGAACCCGCTTGTGGTAACAAGTTGCGCGGCGCAGGTCCGTCCGGGCCCGGGCAAGGGCTTTAAGTTTGTGACGGTTGCCCTGCAAAACGATTTGTTGCGGGGGTTGGAGCCGGCGGGTTGGCTTCCGGTGCTTCTGGATGGCGAAGCGTGCTGGGTCAGGGAAGGGGACGTGCAGGCCGCGGGCGCCGGGGCGCCGCCAAACACGATGCGGGTGAACGCCGGTTCCGCCTCCATCCGAAAAGGCCCGGACGAGGATTTTGACGCTGTGCGGGTTGCCCACCAGGGTGATACGCTGCTGCGGGCGGAAGCGGACGGTTGGCTCCCCATCCTTCAGGACGGCGAGGTATACTGGGTTGACAAAAATGACGTAAGGCGAATGGACGCGGATTGAGAACCGGCCGACCGTTCCCGCGTTTCCGTCAGAGAAGGCGAAACCGAAACCGCCCGGACGGGGCGCGGCGCTTGCGCCGGTTCACGCGGACGCGATGCGGCGCGGATACTGATGGGGAGAAGCGCATGAAAAGGGGATTGCCGGGTGTAGGACATGTATACGGCCTCAAAACCAATAAGGGCATTGCCATTTTGCAACTGGCGGAGGAACCGGATTCGCCAACCGCACTGCAACAAACCCGAATATGCGATGGGTTTCTGAACGGCGATTACACAGACGGGGATATTGCCCGCATTGTTCAAAGGAAAGAGCTGTTCTTTCTGGACACGCCTTTGCGTATTCTAAGCCCCGGAAGCAGGCTGTACAGGGAGTATTTTGCCTTTGACACGCCCCTCGCGCTTCCAGAAACCGTTGTGCTGCCCAAATTCCAGCGCGGATACACTGTGCTGAAGGATGGAACGGTAAAGTGGTACAAAAAGCGCAGAGGAAGCAATTACAGAGCGTTCGTCGCGGAATTAACGCCCGATTTTTTGGAGCTGTCTCCAGACCAGTGCTGGAGCCTGCCGGATTTGCGCGGCTTTCTTGAAACGGGCAAGACGATTTCTGATTATAGATGATCCGCCGCCCCAAAGTGGACGGCCATGGCAACGGGCGGCGGATTGCCTTTGCGGCACAAGACGCGCGGGCATTTTTTAAGGCCCGCGGGGGCGTGGTCAAATATCGCCTTTGCGGCGAGGCGCGCGGGCATTTTTAAGGCCCCCGCTTTCCCAAACTGGGGGCGGGGGCCTTGGCCAGGAATCAGTTGTCGGTTTTGATGGCGGAATCGAAAGCGATTGTGGAGGCCTCGAAGTTGTGCTGCTTGATAAAGTTGCAGGCCTCGGTTGCGCCATAGACGCGATCCATGCCGGAGTCTTCCCACTCCACGGACAGGGGGCCGCTATAACCGATCTGGTTGAGCACGCGGCAAATGCCGTCAAAGTCCACGTCGCCGTGGCCGAGGGACACGAAGTTCCAGCCCCTGCGCACGTCGCCAAAGACGAGGTGGCTGCCCAGCACGCCGTTGCGCCCGTTGAAGTTCAGCTTGGCGTCCTTGGCGTGCACATGATAGATCCTGTCGCTGAAGTCATACAGGAACACGCACGGGTCTACCATCTGCCAGATCAGGTGGGAGGGGTCGAAGTTCGCGCCCAGCGTCTTGCGGCCGCCAAATTCTTTGATCAGGCGGTCGAACGTCCAGTAGTCGTATGCGATCTCCGAAGGATGCACTTCCAGGGCAAACTTAACGCCGTACTTGTCAAACTCGTCGAAAATGGGCGTCCACTTTTCCACGACTTCCTTGTACGCGGCGTCCACCATTTCTTCGGGCGTCTGCGGGAACGAATAGAAATATTTCCAGACCGGAGAACCCATAAAGCCCGTCACGACATCGACGCCCAGGTTATGCGCGGCTTTCGCGGCGGCCAGCATTTGCTGGGTGCCCCACTTGGAGATTTCTTCAGGCTTTCCCGCCAGATTCGCCGGAGCGAAGCCATCCAGCCGGGGATCCCACAGATCTGCCACGCACTGGCCCGGCACATGGGTGGCCAGCGCCCAGCAACCCAGGCCGTACTTTGCCAGGGTATCCTTGATTTCCTTGACATACTCCAGGTCTTCCGCGGCGCGCACCGCGTCGATGGGGCCCCATGTGGCGAGCTCCAATCCCTCATATCCCATCTGCTTGGCTACTTTGCAAATTTCTTCCAGCGGCAGATCTGCCCACTGGGCCGTGCACAATGTTATAGGCCTTGCCATTTTTCTTTCCTCCTGTCTGCTTTTTTTGCGTTCCTGCGCGCCTGCTTACAGCTCGACCCAAATATTTCCTTCGCGGGCCGACTTGAGGCACGCTTCGACGAACTTAACGCCCTCCGCGCCGTCCGACACGGTGGGGAAGTCGATCATGCTTTCCTGGAAGGCGCCCGCCTGCTTTGCGCGGACGCACTCGATGAACGACCGGTACAGGTTGCCCATCGCTTCAAACCAACCCTCCGTGTGCCCGCTGGGCAGCCGTCCATACTTCGCGGCGTCCGGCGCGATCGAACCGTATCCACGGTGGTGCTCCGTCAGCGAGCCATCCTTTTTGACCACGGTGATCTTCTCCGGGTCTTCCTGGAACCAGAGGATGGAACCGGCGTCCCCGTAGATGCGCACGCGCAGGCTGTTGTCATGGCCGATGGCGATCTGACTTGTCCAGTACATGCCCGTCGCGCCGCCTTCGTATTCCACCATCACAAAGTCGTTGTCGTCCAGGGTCCGTCCCGGCACGACCACATCCATCTTCGCAAGCACGCGCTTGATCTTCAGGCCCGTCATGGTGGCGATGGCGTTTTCTACATGCGTTCCCAGGTCGCCCAGGCAGTTTACCGCCCCGGACAGCGCCGGGTCGCAGCGCCATTCGCCCTGTTTGCCGCCCCATTCGCCTTCATAGGCAAGCCAACCCTGCGGGTATTCCGCCATGACCGTGCGCACATTTCCGATATCGCCGCGCTTGATGATTTCCCGCGCGTGTTTGGCGGTCACATGCCCCATATAGGTGTAGGTCACCAGGAACAGCAGGCCCTTTTCCTTCGCCAGCGACTCCAGCTCGTTGGCCTGCTCGCTGTTGAGGCACAGGGGCTTGTCGCAGCTCACATGGATTCCCGCTTCCAGGAAGGCCTTGCTTGCCGCGTAGTGCGAGTGATTGGGCGTTACGATCACGACAAAGTCGATCTTATCCTCGCGCGCAGATTCCGCGCGCGCCATCTCTTCAAAGTCATGGTAGAGACGCTCGTCCGCGATGCCCAGGGCGCGCCCCGTTTCAAGCGTCTTTTCGTAGGAACGGGAAAAACAGCCCGCCACCAGTTCCGCCTGGCCATCCAGATTGATCGACCGGCGGTGCGCGTCTCCGATGAACGAACCCGGCCCTCCGCCTATCATTCCATAACGCAGCTTTCTGCTCATACAAATCATCTCCATTCCGATGCCGTGCAATGGGCCGCCCCTCCATGGGGCGTTTTATTATTTCCCGATATTATAAATTTCATCGCGCATTTTCTGCATGCGATCGACGTGGTTGCGCCAGGCCAGAGGGGAATCCACATCGTCGGAGAGAATGCAGTCTTTGAGGTTCTTGAGCGCCATCCTGCAGCCATAATCGGCGCTTGTAAGCTCGCACTCAAATTCGATGCTGGCGACGTATTCGTAGCCCACCCTGCGCAGCTCGGCAAACACATCGCGCCACCAACCCAGGTCATGTCCGTAGCCGATGATGCGGAAGTTCCACGAACGCTCGGTGGGCCGGTTGTAATAAGTCCGGCAAATCAGGCCCGTCTCCTTGACGCGCTGCTTGTCGAAGCCAATGTCCTTGGCGTGCATGTGGTAGATCATGCCCTTGAGCTCACGGATCACCAAGATCGGGTCCATGCGCTGCCACAGCAGGTGGCTGAAGTCCAGGTTGACGCCGATCAAATCGCTGCCGACGTCGGCGCGCAGCCGCTTGACCGTTTCGGGATTGTAGCACATCTGGCCCGGGTGAAGCTCCAGGGCGATGTGCTCTATGCCATGCTCGGCGGCGAAAGCGGTGAAGTCCTTCCAATAAGGAACGAGCACTTCTTCCCACTGCCACTTGTAAACCAGGGGATAGTCCATCGGCCAGCTCACAGTGACCCAGTTGATATACTTGGAGTGTTCGTCGCCGCCGGGGCAGCCGGAGAAGCAGACGATGGTCTTAAGGCCCATTTTTTCGGCCAACAGCACCGCGTCGCGCATCAGCTTGTCGGACTTGACGGCCTGTTCCTTGTTCGGGGAAATGGGGTTGCCGTGGCAGGAAAGCGCCGAGACTTCCAGGTTATTGCGCTTGAGCGCTTCCTGGAAGGACGAATACGCCGCATCGTCGGTCAGCAGTTGACGGGGATTGCACATGTTGGTTCCGGCCTCTTCGCCGCAGCCGAGCTCGACCATTTGCACTCCCAATTCGCCGGCATAGTCAAGGAAACCTTCAAGCGAGAGATCGCGTCGGGCGCTGGAAAACAATCCGGTCTTCATACGTGCTTTGCCTCCTTTTGAGCTGCCAAATATTCGGGGAGGAAGGTGCTCTGATAATCCTTGATCGAGGCCTTCCAGGCGCAGTGCGCCGCCGGCTCGCGGTAGATCATGGAATGCAGAATCTCATAGGCGCGAATTACGCCGTCGAACTGACCGAATTCCGTATCCTCATGTTCAATCGAGAGCGTGCCGTCATAGCCGGATTCGCGCAGGGCGGTGAGCATCTTTTTCCAATAGAGATCGCCGGTTCCGTAGGTGGGAATCTTGAACTGGAACGGCCGCGGGCCTTCGCAGATCGGGCCGGAATGCGTAAAGAAGCCGTTTTTGCCCATCTCTTCTTCATCCACGAGGGTATCCTTGGCGTGGAAGTGATAGATCATGCCCTTCAATTTGCGGATGGCCGTGGGGCAATCGACGCCGTGCCAGATCAGGTGGCTGGGGTCGAAGTTGGCGCCGATGTTATCGCCGCAGTTTTCGCGCAGGCAAATCAGGGACTCGGGGTCGGAAACTGCCCAGCCGGGATGCATTTCAATGGCAATGCGCACGCCGTGCTGCTTGGCAAACTTGGAAAAATCACGCCAGTAGGGGATCAGGCACTTGTTCCACTGATAATCCAGCGTGGCGATGCCGTCGTAGGGGAAGACATGCGTCACCCAATTCGGGCGCGTGCTTTCCGGGCAGTCGGCCGGCGCGCCGGAGAAGGTCACGAGGGTATCCACGCCCATCTTTTCGGCAAGCAACACGCCGCTGCGCATGATGCGGTCAAAGCGCTCGGCGATCTCTTTTACAGGATGAACGGGATTTGCATGGCAGGCAAAAGCGCTGATCCCCAGGCCGGACCGCTCCACCGTGGACTTGAACGTTTTGAAGGCTTCATCGTCTTTGAGAAGAGCCTCCGCGTCGCAGTGATGCAACCCCGGAATCGCTCCGCAGCCGATTTCCACCATTTCAAGGCCGATGGTTTTGCAAAATGACAGTACATCGGCAAACGGCGTTTCACAAAACACATTGATCAAGCAACCGATTTTCATGGGGTTCCTCCATTCATTATATTTGCAAGCGGTAATACGCCGCGAGCAGGTCGAAACGACGGGATGACACGCAGTATATATGAAATATCTCATGAAATATTTTCATAAGAAAATGGGGCACCTCACAGCTTGGGGAAGAGCAGTTTTTTGTAAATACAGCGTATTATCCAATCTTCACAGCCAAAA
>DSTMC04003__coassemble_1287_pt1 | contig 19392 bp, 22 predicted proteins | sample DSTMC04003__metabat2_low_PE_048 | metagenome-assembled genome bin DSTMC04003
GCGGGCAGGGCCCGCCGTAGCCCCGCCGGAACCATGGCCCTGCGCGTGTGGCCAAACGTCAAAACACCCCGCCCGCCGTTCCCCGCGCGCCCGGCAACAGGCCAGCTTCCACGCGGGAAAATTTCGCCCGCCGCCATCATTTCAAAACCCCAAAATCGGGCGCGCGTCCTCCCGAAGCGCCCTTGCCGCAGGCAAGCAGCGTCGCCCCGCACCCACGCAGCGTCCCTTGCCCCACCGGGGCAAGGCAGCGCCAAATCCACCACACCACAGCGATTTCCACCCCAACACCAACAAAAAACGCCTCCCGCACGAGCGGGCCAAGCCCGTCAATCTGCCGCCAGAATCCCCCGCCGTCAACGCGCCCAATGTCAAGCCGCGTCCAGGCATAAATTACGGCCATCGCCAGCCTACAGACGCGCCCTATAACAACCCCGCCAGCAACGCACGCGCTCTTGAAAAGCATCCCCCTACAGCTTGCAGTATTATCCTTCCCATGCGTCCCTATTGCCGTCCTCGCTGTATCCCCCGTTCTTCTCCCCTGAGGAAACGGATATCAGGCGCATTGTCTATACTCCCACGCCCCGCCCATAGAGGGCGCTTTGCCGCACAGTCATGGCCGCCGCCAGAGCGTGTGGCGAAGTCCCATAAAGTATGAGCCCGCCAGTGCTCACGCGCCCTGAAAGCCATCGCGCAGCTGCCCCAGATGTTGCAAAAAACAGCCGCTTGGCCTCTTTTCTTGCAAAAAAAGATTGACGGTTTTACGCATAGTAATAAGCTCTCCGCAACCCCCTCTCCAAGCGGTGGTTTTCGTTGCACAAAAAAATTCCCGGCTCCTCCGCCGGGAATGAAACGCTCCTGTCAGGCCGCGTTCGCGGTTTCCGTCTCCCCATCCACCAGTGTGAACGTATCCGCAACGGCGCGCAAACGCTCCGCATAGTCGGCGGCTTCCTGCGAGCAAACGGTCATCAGGCTGTAGGCGCGATCTTCGCCCTCTATGATGTAGCATACGTAATCCACACCGGAGCGCGAAAGCGTGAACATGCGCGCGCTCTGGCCCGAAGCCAGCGTCACCGTGCCGCCATCCACATATGCCTCGCCGGTGAAACTGTCAATTTCGGCCTGTACGTCCTCGAGGCGCGAAACCATCAGGTATACCGGGCTGGCCGCGTCTTGCGTGGGCACGAGCAAATCGGTGTCCTCAATTACGCCGTCCAGATAAAATGAGAACGCCGTGGGATCGTAAGTCATCGTGTAGCCGTCGCCCAGTGCCTGCACCTGCTCCACCGCCGGGGTGGGCGACGCTTCGGCCCCGGCACATGCCGGCAGCGCCAGAAGCGCGCAAACTACGAACATCAGCAATTTTTTCATGGTCATCCCTCCTTTATCATGCCCTTTAGACGCCGGTGGGAGGGAATGGGTTCCGCCCGCCATAAAAAAGCCCCGTGCGCGACATAAACGGGTCATGGGAGGACGCGCTTCGCCGGAAACTTTCTTTGTGGCGCGTACCAGCATGCGGCCATATGGCGGAAAGGAATGAGATGATGAAAAACGCAAAATTTTCTCTGCCCAAAAGGTACTGGCTGGATCTGGCCCTCGCAGGCGTCCTGGCCGTCCTTTTGTTTGCAAATATTTTCGCAACGGACGCATTGACCGGCGATAAACCCATCCAGGCGTTCACGCGGCAGGACTGGCTCTCTCTGGCGCGGTTTTTGCTGGCCGAACTGATCGTTGGCGGCCTGATGGCTCTTTGCGGCCTAGGGGCCGGAAGGCTCTTTCGCCGCGACCGGCGGCAAATCGAACGGCACTGCGCGCAATTTCGCCGCGCCGGCCTTCAGCCCGGGGCGTGCGGCCTGCTCTGGGTTTCGTTTGACGGCCTTTCGCGCGCTCTGATTGCCCGGCGCGGGGACGTATGGAGCCTTCGCATCGAGGCGTTTGACGTAAACGCGGAGGAATGGCGCGTCGTTCCCGGCGTGCATTTCCTGCCCACGCTTGCGGACGTCAAAAAGACGCTGTTTTTTGATTGCAATTTCTTCTGCGCTGAAAACGCAGCCTTTGACAAGTACGGCAAAGTGGAATACAAAGACGGCGCGCCGTGACCGGCGTTTCTTCCCGCGCCGGTTCTCACACGCCGCGCCGGGCGTATTCCTCCAGCAGCGCCCGCACGCTCTGCGCGTCGCCCAGGGCGTTGACGCGCTCGCGCAGCCGCGCCGCGCCGGGCACGCCGCTGATGTACCAGGCCACATGCTTGCGCATTTCCAACACGCCCTTGTTGGGCCCATAGAGCGCAAGCGCCATGTCCAGGTGGCGCAGCGCCGTTTCAAGCCTCGCTTCCAGCGTGGGCGGCGTCCACGCCTCGCCGCGCAGGGCGGCGTTGATTTCCGCGAACACCCAGGGGTTGCCCTGCGCGGCGCGCCCCACCATCACCCGCGCGCAGCCGGTTTCCTCCAGCATGCGCCTGGCGTCCGCACCGCCGCGCACGTCGCCGTTGCCAAATACGGGGATGTCCACGGCGCGCACGACCGCGGCGATTACCCGCCAATCGGCCTGCCCGGCATAGAACTGGTCGCGCGTGCGGGCGTGGACGGCCACGGCGCGCGCGCCCTCGCCTTCGCAGATGCGGGCGATCTCGGCGGCGTTCACGCTTTGCGCGTCCCAACCGGCACGGATTTTGGCCGTCACCGGCAAATGCGTGGCGCGCACGGCGGCGCGCACGATCTTTCCCAGCAGCTCCGGTTCGCGCATCAGGGCGCTGCCCTCGCCGTTGCCAACGATCTTCGGCGCCGGACAGCCGAAGTTCAAGTCGATAAAGGCAAAGCCCTCGCCTTCCAGTTCCCGCGCGGCGCGTGCAATGTATTCCGGCTCGCGGCCAAAGAGCTGCAGGCCGGTCGCGCCCTCGCCGGGGAAGCGGGTGAGCAATTCCACGGCGTTGCGGTTTTTGCGCCCGGAAAACACCCAGCCCTTGGCCGAAAGCATCTCGCTCACCGCCCAGGCGGCCCCCTGCTCAAAACACAAAAGCCGCGTGGCCGCGTCGGTCACGCCCGCCATCGGCGCCAGACCCGCGCCGGCGGGAGCGCCCGCTTCCCACGGCAGCGCCCGCGTCGCCATCGCGCATCCCTCCCCGTTGTTTCTCAAATCATAGCCGCCGGCCCCAAGGCCCGTAAGAACATGATTCCGGCGCCGTTCGCGCGCGGATTGCGTTTCCCCAGTTCCTTCGCAGGGGCAAACCAATATTTGCGCGCGGCCCTGGACAAAAAGCGCGGCGACGGGACAGGCGTTCCGCCGCCGCGAAGGGTTGACAAAGCAACGCCGGAGGTTCGCAGGCCCATTGGAAAGCCCCAAGCCTTTTTCCGGCCTTTCAAACCATCCGCCGCTTAGCCCTCGCGGTTGGTGATGAAGGAGTGCGGCGGCACGGACTTTGTCAGCCAGGTATTGCCGCCAATGACGCTGCCCTTGCCCACGGTCACATCGCCGCCGAGGATGGTGGCCCCGGCGTAGATAATCACGTCGTCCTCAATATTAGGATGGCGCTTGATGCCCTTGACGGGGTTGCCGTTTTCATCCTTGGGGAAGCTCTTCGCGCCCAGGGTCACGCCCTGATAGAGCTTTACATTGTTGCCGATGACGCAGGTTTCGCCAATGACCACGCCGGTGCCATGGTCGATGAAGAAGTGGCGGCCGATGGTGGCGCCGGGGTGGATGTCGATGCCGGTGCGGGTGTGGGCGTACTCGGTGAGTATGCGCGGCACCACCGGCAGGCCGCGCACGAACAGTTCGTGGGCGATGCGGTAGGTGCTCACCGCCTCAATCGAGGGGTAGCTCAGCAGGATTTCCTCCATGTAGCGCGCCGCCGGGTCGCCGTCGTAAGCCGCGCGCAAATCCTCGGTGAGCATTTCGCGCAGCGGCAAAAGCGCCTTGAGAAAGTCCAGCACCAGGCCGTCCGCGCGTTCCTTGCACTTCTGGCGGTCGCAACCCTCGCGCCCCTGCCGGTCGCACTGGCCGATGAACACATCCCGGGCGATGGCCTTGAGCTGCTCCGCCGTGGCGTAGAGCCGCTCCTCCGAAAGCGTTACCAAATGCCCGGGCGTGGCCGCGTCCACCTCGTAAAGCGCCGGGAACAGCGCCGATTTCACCGTCTCCAAAAAGGTGATGGCGCGCGAGCGCAGGCCATAGCCGCCGATGGAGCGGGCGTCCATCTCGTTTAAGTTGATCTGCGCCAGCGAATGGGCCAGGCCCCGGGCCTCGTCATCCATCCATTGTTTCAATTCGCTCATAAAACCTCTCGCTTTCACCGGCGGAAAGCCGCCGCCGGACGGCCCGCGCAAATCGCCTGCGCGAATGCGCCCCAATCATGGCGCAGTGCCGCCAGCCCAGGCTGGGCAGACACAAAACGCAACCACACAAGCGCCGGCCCTGCCATTCCCTCGCGGGCGGCAACGCCGCGCCCTGCCGGAACTACGGCCAATTCAGAACCACGCCGGGGCGGTTTCCCAGGCCGCAATCTGGCCACAAACCGTCGGCGCGCCTGCCCAACCAAGCCGGGATTGCCGGATTGTCCATGCGCCGTTGCATAACGCGCGCGTCCCGGCCGCTCAGCCCTCGAAAAGCCCTGTAGACAGGTAGCGTTCGCCGCCGTCGGGCAATATGGCCACCACCGCGCCATCCAGCCCCGGCGCCACGCGCTTTGCCGCCGCCAGCGCCGCGCCCGCGGAGATGCCCACCAGCACGCCCTCGTGCCGCGCCATTTCCCGGGCCATGGCATAGGCTTCCGCATCCGTAACGGTGCAGATTTCGTCCAGCAAACCGCGGTCGAGCGCCTTTGGCACAAAGTTTGCGCCAATGCCCATGATGCCGTGCGGCCCGGCGTGCCCCTGCGAAAGCAGCGGCGAGGAGGCCGGCTCTACGGCGATGGCGCGCACGGCGGGGTTTAGCCGCTTCAGATAGCGCGCCGTGCCGGTAATGGTGCCGCCCGTGCCGACGCCGGCGACGATGGCGGCAAGCCCTTTCCCCAGGTCATCCCAGATCTCCGGGCCGGTGGTCTTTTCGTGGGCGGCGGGATTGGCCGGGTTGTCAAACTGCCCCGCCAGCACCGCGCCGGGCGTGGCCTGAATGATCTCGTTCGCCCGCTTCACCGCGCCGGCCATGCCCTCGCCGCCGGGCGTGAGCACCAGCTTCGCCCCATATGCGGAAAGCAACATGCGCCGCTCGGCGCTCATCGTTTCCGGCATGGTCAAGACCAGCTGATAACCGCGCGCCGCGCACAGCGCCGCCAGCGCCACGCCGGTGTTGCCCGAAGTCGGTTCCACCACCGTACCGCCCGGCTTCAGCAGGCCGCGCGCCTCCAAATCGTCCAGCATGGATCTCGCCGCGCGGTCCTTGGCGCTGCCGGCCGGATTCAAGTATTCGAGTTTCGCATAAATATCCATATTCGGAAACAGGCGGTTCAGCCTGAGCAGGGGCGTTTTGCCGATCAACGCCTCCGCGCTTTGCACGATAGCCATGAAAATACCTCCTTTGCGCCCATTTATTATAGCAGAAAGCCCGCCCTTGCGCAACGGCGGCTTTTGTGGTATCCTTTGTCGTATGAATACCGTAATCGTCGCTGAAAAGCCGTCCGTGGGGCGCGATATCGCCCGCGTGCTGGGGGCAAACCGGCCGGGGGACGGCTGTCTTTCCGGAAACAACTATATTGTGACCTGGGCGCTGGGCCACCTCGTTTCGCTCATGGAGCCGGACGAGCTGGACGAGCGCTACCGGCGTTGGCGAATGGCCGACCTGCCCATCCTGCCTGCGGACATCCCCTTGAAAGTGCTGCCCGCCACCCGCTCCCAATTCGCCATCGTCAAAAAGCTGATGAACGACAGGGATACCGGCGAAATCGTCTGCGCCACAGACGCGGCCCGCGAGGGCGAATTGATTTTCCGCTATATCTACCGCATGGCGGGCTGCAAAAAGCCGGTCAAGCGGCTGTGGATTTCCTCGATGACCGACGCGGCCATCCGCAAGGGCTTTGCCGAGCTGCGCCCCGCCGCCGATTACGACGCTCTCTATGAAAGCGCCCGCTGCCGTTCGCTGGCGGACTGGCTGGTGGGCATGAACGCCTCGCGCGCCTTTACGCTGCGCTACGGGGCGCTTCTGCCGCTGGGCCGGGTACAGACGCCGACGCTGGCCCTGCTGGTCAAGCGCGACCGCGAAATCGCCGAATTCGTGCCCCGCGACTATTGGGAGGTGCGCGCCAATTTCGGCGACTTCGAGGGCCTTTACTACGACCCCGAAACCCGCGAAAGCCGCGCCGCCACCAAGGAACAGGCCGAAAAAATCAAGCGCGAGGCGCAGGGCAAGGAGGGCGAAGCGGTGGAAAGCCGCCGCGAGCTCAAGCGCGTGCCCCCGCCGCGCCTTTACGACCTGACCACGCTGCAACGCGATGCCAACCGCCGCTTCGGCTTTTCCGCGGACAAAACGCTGAAGTTGGCGCAGGCCCTCTACGAGCGCCACAAGGCCATCACCTATCCGCGCACGGACAGCCGCTGCCTGCCGCCGGACATGCGCGAAAAGGCGCTGAAGGCGCTTTATAACCTGCCGCCAAAATACCGGCCGCTGTTGCAGCCGCCTTTTGACCGCGATATGAACGCAAAGCGCTTCTACGACGCTTCCAAGGTCTCCGACCACCATGCCATCATCCCCACCGAGCGCCGCCCCGGGGCCATGACCGCGGACGAGGAAAAACTCTACGACCTGATCGCCCGCAGCCTCATCGCTGCCCATTATCCGGACTATACCTACGAATCCACGCGCCTGCGCGTGCTGGTGAGCGGCCATGAATTCCGCGCGGGCGGCTCGGTGCCCAAAGACCTGGGCTGGCGCCAGGTGATTTCCCCCGCCGGGGAAAAGGAAAAAGAAACGCCCCTGCCGGACGTGCGCGAGGGCGAGAAGCGCGTGGCGCAGAAGGTATCCGCCCGCAAAAAGCAGACCAAGCCCCCGGAAAAGCTCACCGACGCCACGCTGCTTTCCCTGATGGAGCACGCCGGCCAGGAACTGGAGGACGAGGAATTGCGCGAGCGCATGAAGGCCTCTGGGCTGGGCACGCCCGCCACCCGCGCCGCCACCATCGAGCGGCTCATACAGGTGGGGCTGGCCGAGCGCAGCGGCAAGAGCATCGTCTCCACGGAGAAGGGCCGCAAGCTCATCTCCGTCGCCCCGGACGCCATCACCTCCGCCGCCACCACCGGCAAGTGGGAAAAGGCCCTCAACGATATGGCCGTCAACCCCGACGCCGTGGCGCGGGAGCAGCGGCAAAAGCGGTTTATGGAGGGCATTCGCCGGTTTACGGTATTTCTGGTGGAGGCGGCGAAACAGGCCCCGTCCGGCGTGCGCTTCGAGCGCGAGGCGGCCAGGCCGAAAAAGGGCGGCGGGCAAAAAGCGCCCAAAACGCCCGTTCAGAAAAAGACTTCAGTCGTTCAAGACAGCAATGCGAATAAGCAGACTAAAGTCTGATAATATAGAGCAAAATGCCGTCTTATTTTGCGCATAAAGGCAAGCGCGCACGGATGGACGGGATCTGTGTGCGCCTGCCTTTGCAGAAATGGCCGCGCCGCTCCCGCAGCCAAACCGGGGCGCTTTTTGCGCGCAGGATGCCGCCGCAGGGCCGCTCCCCGCGTTGCAAATTCCATCGGCCCCATCTGCTTTTCCAGGGGAGCGATTTTGCGCGTTCCTATGGTAAAGTTTTGCAAAGCGTGTTGCCGCACGCTATTTTTTATGTTAGAATCATCCGGATATACCGGGTTGGAGGAAAAAATTTATGACTTACCGGCATACATTGTACGCAAGCTATCTTGGATACGTGACGCAGGCAATCTGCAACAACCTGCCGCCGCTTCTGTTCGTAACCTTCAACGAACGCTTTGGGGTGACGCTGGGGCAGCTCGGCCTGCTGGTTTCCATCAACTTCGCCATACAGATGCTGGTGGACCTGCTCTCCGCGCGTTATGTAGACCGCATCGGCCACCGCCGGGCGGTGGTCCTGGCGCAAGGCATGTCCACGGCGGGGCTTTTGCTGTTGGGCGTGCTGCCCTATGTGCTGGAAAACGCCTTTATCGCCATCCTCATTCCCATCGCCATTGGCGCGGTGGGCGGCGGGCTGCTGGAAGTGCTGGTCAGCCCCATCGTGGAAGGGCTTCCGGGGGAACACAAGGAAAAGGCCATGAGCCTTCTGCACTCGTTTTACTGCTGGGGGCATGTGGCGGTGGTGCTGCTCTCCACGGCCTATTTTGCCCTGGCTGGCGTGGAAAATTGGCGCTACCTGCCGCTAATCTGGGCAATCCTGCCCTTCGCAAACGCATTTTTATACGCAAAAGTGCCCATGCAGCCGCCGTTGGCGGAGCACGAGCGCATGCCGCTCAAAACGCTGTTTTCGAAGAAAGTCTTCTGGCTGTTCCTTTTGATGATGGTATGCGCGGGCGCGAGCGAACAGGCCATGAGCCAGTGGTCCAGCCTGTTTGCCGAGCGCGGCCTTTCCGTGGGCAAGGCCATGGGCGATCTGCTCGGTCCCTGCGCGTTCGCGGCGCTGATGGGGCTGGCGCGGCTTTTATACGGCCTGCTGGGCGATAAACTGAATGTGCGGCGGGCAATGGCGCTTTCCGCGGCGCTGTGCGTGGGCTGTTATGTCCTCGCCGCCAACGCGCCGCACCCCTTGCTGGGGCTGCTGGGCTGCGCGCTGACGGGCTTTTCGGTGGGACTGATGTGGCCGGGTACGTTTTCAATCGTGGCGCGCGCCTACCCACAGGGCGGCACGGCCATGTTTGCGATCCTGGCGCTGGCGGGCGACGTGGGTTGCGCGGCGGGGCCGGGGCTGGTGGGCCTGGTATCCGGCGGCGCGGGCCTGAGCGCCGGGCTGATGGTTGCCTGCATATTCCCGGTGCTGATGCTGGTGTCGGCGCTGGTTTCGGCGCGGCGATAAGATGCCATTCGGGCGATGCACGCATGCGCGCCCATTGCAGCCGCGCGGCCCATTCGCCGGGGCGCCGTCCAAATCGCCTGCGGCACGGCGCCCCGGTGGGCGGATTTTCCGTTCCCTCGTAAATGCGGTCGATGGTCAGTCGCATTTTTGTACAATCATGACCACCGGCTAAGCCGGTGGTTTGACGAAGCCCTATAAGGGCATGATCCCGGCAGCGCTCGCGCGCTCTGAATTGCCGGCTCATGCACCGCTTCCCCTGGATGCTGCTCAAAGCAGCTCTTTTCCCGCTTTGCGTCATGTTTCTCTCAGCACGTCTCCCGTTTGTTGGAAAACGGTTTGACGATTCCGGGCATCGCTATAAGCGCCGTTTTTTCCATAAAAACGGGGCATGGATACAACGACGGCCGCAGCAGACGCGCGTAAAAAGAATAACGGGGCGATTATTCACTTTCGTGAGATCAGGAGCATGGCGCAAGTGGCGATTTTTCAGCTTGCGTGAATGGCCATGCCTTGCGGGGCTTTGTCAAACCGCCGGACTGCCGCGTGAATTTCCATGCTGCCCTCTTGCAAAGGGGTATTTCCATAAGGCGGCCGCCCATGGCCACGCACAGAATCGGAGGAACGACCATGGATAAGCAGCAGGTGCTTGCCTTTCTAAGCAGCCAAAACATCCCCTACGAAATAACCGAACACGCGGCCGTATACAACATGGCCGAGGCCGCCGCCATACCCATGCCCTATCCGGAGGCGGACGCCAAAAACCTGCTCGTGCGGGACGCAAAGCGGGAGCATTACTACATGATTACCGTGCGGGGCGACAGGCGCGTGGATTTGAAGGCGTTCCGCCGCCAATACCAGACCCGCGCCCTGTCCTTTGCCACCGCGCCGGAGCTGATGGAACTTCTGGGCCTGATCCCTGGCGCAGTCACGCCTCTGGGCCTTTTGAACGATGAACGCCGCCGCGTGGCGCTGTATCTGGACAAGGCGTTTATGGAAGCGCCCGGACGAATCGGCGTGCACCCCAATGACAATACAGCCACGCTCTGGCTAAAAACAGAGGATTTGATCGCCATAGTGCGCGGGCATGGCAACGCAGTACATCTGGCGGAGCTTTAGGGGCGTTCCCCATTTTCCGCGCATGCCCGGCCCGCCTTAGCGCACAATGCGGCGCTGCAAAAGCAGACTTCCACTGGCCCGCACCGCCGCCGGCTTTTGCCCGCCCTTGCGCGCAACGCGCTTCGCCACCGGCTTGCCTCGGCGCTCTGCCCATGTCCGGCGCTATCCGCCCCGCGCCCGCCAGCGTCGCTTTGTGCAAATACCCCGTTTATGTCCGGCACTTCGTTCATGCCCGGCAGGCAGTGCAACGGCTAACAGGAAATGGTTTGCGTAAATAAACGAGAGCGCTTGGCCTGATCGCGCAATACAGCGTCTTTTTTGCCCCGCCCCTGTGGCCTGCGCGCATCCCGCGCTTTCATTTCCACAAATCACGCCACATTTTCCCTCTTTTCGCAGGGCATGTTTTGGCCGCTTACGCCTCCGCCGCTTGTCCATAGGTTTTTTCCAAGTCCTTCGGATGTTTCAGGGTATGGGCGGCGTGACGGCCTCGATTTGCAGGCAGGCGGGTTCGTCGGTGGCGGCGCAGACCAGGCAATCGCCCACCTCGCCACGGGCGAGGCAGGCCACGCGCGTCCCGAGGCGGTATATCTCTGTTTCCCCAGCGCAGAGGGTGCGAAAGCCGCCGGAAAGCCCCGCCCCGGTGAGCTTCAAATAGCTTTCGATCCCCACCCATTCGCGCACAGGCACAGCGGCGGTGCGCTCCCGGCGCTCGATATCCACGCCTACCGCGGCGCTGTGCAGCGCGCACACGGCCCAATCCCCCGCGTGGGCGAGGCTGATAAAAAGTTCCCCGCTCGTTTCCAGCACCGGCTTGCCCCCCGGCAGGCGACGATAGGCGGGCGGGGGCGCATAGCCGTCCATATGGCGGGAAAGCGCCGCGTTGAGCGCCAATTCCACGCCCAGAGAGCGGCGGCGGTCGTCGATCCTCCGAATTGCCGCCATGCGCTCGCGCCGGCCGGGAGAAACAAACGCCGCCCACACGGCGCTGTCTGGATTCAACGCAGAAACGTTGAGGGCATAAAGATATATGGTATTCATGCCATGCCTCCTTGGCAGCTTGTAAGTGCCCAGGCCAGATGGCCCGGGTTGCCGGAACAAGCGGCGCTTTCCGATGCTGTCCGCCACCGCGTTTTTCTCCAGCCATGCTTTCCGCGCGCAGGCGCTTCCCTGCCTGTGGTTTTTCAGAAGATACGCCAAATCTGCTGTGCAGAAGCGCACCACCATGGCCGCATCTCTGTTTCGTACGGAGTGCGACGCCCTCTTACAGCGATTCGCTCAGGGATTTCAACCTGCCCTGAACTTTCACGACAACGCAACCAAACCGGCCGTCTCCGCCCTTCCCTTACAGAGCTACGGGCGGTCTCCACTCGCCTCGGCGGCAATGGCGCTGCGGTTCGCAATCGCGGTTGTCCGCCTGTGCCGCCTGCATAAATCGGGCGAAATTCCAACCGCTCGTGCCCACCCCCATACTTTCAGTATCTTTTCCAGCCATCAGGCGGCCAAGAAGCTGGCAAAATCCATAAAGGGCTGATTCCGATCGCGGTCAAGGACTCTGAGAAAACATTTTGCGCCGCGCTTCCCGGCATCCCAAAAGCAATCACAGATTGCCGCGCTGTTCTTCTCCGGCGCTTCCATTGCTGCCCTTGCCGCGTTCGCGTCTCCCCATTTCCCTCTCATGAAATGCCGGTCTTTGACGCATGACGTTCAGCTTCCCCGAACCCGCGCTTGAAGCGGGCTTCTTGTCGAATCCCGTCCCGGGCTCGGCTGTGGTTGAATAAACCTATACGGGCATACTCCCGGCGGCGTTCACGCGGCGAATGGCCGCGCATGCGCCGTTTCCCTTGAATGTCGCTAAACGCGACCCTTTGTCCCTCGCATTGGCTTTTGTCTATACGCTTTCTTTTTGCCGGAAAAGCGTCTGGCAGTTTTACGCATCCCGATAAGCTCTCCGGCGTCCCGCTCCAAAGTGCAGGGGGTACACAAAAACTGCGCCGGGGAACGTTCCCCGGCGCAACAGCGCTTATTTACACAAGCTCCAGAATGACCATCTCGGCGCCGTCGCCGCGACGGGGGCCCTTCTTGACGATGCGGGTATAGCCGCCGCCCTGGCCCTTTTCCGCGGCGCGCTTCTTATACTTGGGCGCGATTTCGCGGAAGAGCTTTTCCACGACCGGATGCTTGACGTTCTTGACGCGCTCTTTGAAATCATCCCGGTCTTCTTCCTTGCCCTGTACCGGGGGGATTTCGTACAGATAGCGCATCACGTAACGGCGGGCCGCCAGACGGGCGGGGCTGTCGTTGACGACGTCGAGCACGACGATCTGCTGCTTGTCGTTCTTGGTCTCCTTCTTCAGTTCGATGGTATTGTCACACTCGCGCAGGGCGACGGTGATCAGCCGCTCCGCCAGGGAGCGCACTTCCTTCGCGCGCGTCAGCGTGGTTTCAATCCTGCCGTACCAGATCAGGTTGGTCACCTGGTTGCGCAGAAGCGCCATGCGCTGATCGGTCGGCCGGCCCAGCTTGCGATTGGCCATAACGGGTTCCTCCCTTGAAATTGTGTTATTCGTCCGAGGACTTGAGGGCCAGCCCCAGTCCGATGAGCTTCTGCTCGACTTCCTCGAGCGACTTTTTGCCCAGGTTGCGCACCTTCATCATGTCTTCCTGGTTGCGCTGGACGAGTTCGGCGACGGTATTGATGCCCGCGCGCTTCAGGCAGTTGAACGCGCGCACGGAGAGATCGAGTTCCTCGATAGTCATCTCCAGCACCTTTTCCTTGCTGTCGTTTTCCGGCTCGTTATAGTCCACGCGCACCACGTTCACCGTCAAATCAATAAACAGGCGCATGTTGTTGGTGATGATCTGTGCGGCGCTGGCCAGCGCTTCCTTGGGCAGGATGCTGCCGTTTGTCCACACCTCGATGGTGAGCTTGTCATAGTCCGTCACCTGGCCTACGCGGGTGTCTTCCACGGCATAGCTGACCTTGCGGATCGGGGTGAAGATGGAATCAACCGGGATCACGCCGATGGGCATGCCGCCAACCTTGTTGCGCTCCATGGCAAGCTGCTTGTTGCGCTCGGCGGAAACGTAGCCACGACCCTTTTCCAAGGTGATCTGCATTTGCAGATGCGCGCCGTCGGACAGGGTAGCGATGTGCAGATCCGGGTTGATGATTTCCACTTCGTCATCGGCGCGAATATCGCCGGCCTTTACTTCGCAGGGGCCGACCGCGTCGATCATGACCACTTTGGGAAGCTCGGTATACAGTTTGGCGGAAAGCAGCTTGACGTTGAGGATCAGCTCCGCGACGTCCTCCTTGACGCCGGGAACGGTCGAGAACTCATGCTGTACGCCCTCTATGCGCACGCTGGTGGCGGCCACGCCCGGCAGGGAATTGAGAAGCACCCTGCGCAGGGAGTTGCCCAGCGTCTGACCAAAACCGCGCTCCAGGGGATTTACGACGAATTTGCCATAGCGGTTGTTGTCGCCTATTTCCACCCGTTCGATTTTCGGCTTTTCGATTTGATCAATCATTCAGCGTTTCCTCCTCTCCTATCGCGGCGCACACTTGCGCTGCAACCGCGGAGTGTGCCCCGCGCAAATGCGCGGAGCGTTTGATGCGCTGATCTTTTCAGCATTTAGCGGGAGTAAAGCTCGACGATCAAGTTCTCGGACACCTCGTAATCGATATCCTCACGGGCGGGCAGGGCCACGATCTTCGCCTCAAAAGACTCGGGCTCGCGCTCGATCCACTGGGGCATCGCCTTCTTGCCGTATTCCTCGATCAGGGCCTTAAACTTCGCCGACGCGCGCGACTTTTCGCACACGGCGATCACGTCGCCCACCTTGACCTGGCAGGAGGGGATGTTGCAGCGCTTGCCATTGATGGTGAAATGGCCGTGGTTAACGAGCTGACGCGCCTCGCGGCGGGTAGCGGCCATGCCCATGCGGTACACCACGTTGTCAAGGCGCCTCTCAAGCTCCTGCAGCATGATTTCGCCGGTGATGCCCTTTTTGCGCTCGGCCTTCTCGTAATAGCGATGGAACTGCTTTTCCAGAACGCCGTAAATGAACTTTACCTTCTGCTTTTCATTGAGCTGGCGTCCGTACTCGGACTGCTTGCGGCGCACATGCGCCTTGGGGTTGCGCTTGGTCTCCTTGGAGTAGCCAAGCACCGCGGGAGACAAACCCAGCGCCTTGCACCTTTTGAGAACGGGCTGTGTATTCTTGGCCATGTTTGGTATCCTCCCTAATTACACTCTTCTGCGCTTGGGCGGACGGCAGCCGTTGTGCGGAATCGGCGTAACGTCCTTAATCATGGTGACCTCCAGGCCCGCCGCCTGCAGCGAGCGGATGGCGGCCTCACGTCCGGAACCGGGGCCCTTGACGTAGACATCCACCGTCTTGAGGCCATATTCCTTGGCGTGGGTGGCGGCGGTTTCCGCGGCAGACTGCGCGGCAAACGGCGTGGACTTCTTGCTTCCGCGGAAGCCCAGGCCACCGGCCGAAGCCCAGGACAGGGCGTTGCCGTTCAGATCGGTGATGGTCACGATGGTATTGTTGAAAGAAGAGCGGATATGGGCCGCGCCGCGCTCGACGAGCTTTCTTTCACGACGCTTGCGCGTAACCCTTTTCAGCTTCGGCTTTGCCATAGCGATGATTCCTCCCTAAATTTCTGGCGTCAAACGTTACTTGGCCTTCTTCTTGCCGGCGGCCTGCTTCTTGGGGCCCTTGCGGGTGCGGGCGTTCTGCTTGGTGTTCTGCCCGCGCACGGGAAGCCCGCGGCGATGGCGCAGCCCGCGGTAGCAGCCGATCTCCATCAAGCGCTTGATGTTCATGGAGACCTCACGGCGCAAGTCGCCCTCCACCTTGAGGTGGTGGTCGATATAATCGCGCAGGGCGCTGATCTCGTTTTCGGAAAGATCCTTGACGCGCGTATCGGGGTTGATGCCAGTTGAGGCGATGATTTCGTCCGCGGTCGTGCGGCCGATGCCGTAGATATAGGTCAGGGCGATCTCAATGCGCTTTTCCCTGGGAAGGTCTACGCCTGCGATTCGTGCCATAGGTTCAATGCACCTCCAAATTGGTTGGCTCTTTTTGCGCCGGGATTGCCGGCGGTTGGCCATGCGTCTGGCGACACGCACGGCGCGGAAATATTGAAAGGCCGCCGAAACCCGCGAAGCGGGCAGCCGCTCCGGTGGCCGATCTGTTTTTCATGCGCCCGGGATCTGCCCGGGCATGGCTGCGCTCCCCGCCCAGAAAGCGGGGAGACGCTCCCTTAGCCCTGCTTCTGCTTATGCTTGGGGTTTTCGCAGATGACCATCACACGGCCCTTGCGCTTGATGATCTTGCACTTTTCGCAGATGGGCTTCACCGAAGGCCTTACTTTCATGGTCGTTTCCTCCTTCAAGTCGGGCTAAGAAGCCCTTAGTTCTTGCTGCGCCAGGTGATCCGCCCGCGGGTCAGGTCATAGGGCGAAAGCTCTATGGTGACCTTGTCGCCGGGATAGATGCGGATGTAGTTCATACGCATTTTGCCCGAAACATGGGCCAGGATCTTGTGTCCATTGGGCAGCTCTACTTCAAACATGGCGTTGGGGAAGGATTCCGTGACAACGCCCTCGACTTCGATAACATCAGACTTGGACAAGTTTTTCCTCCTCCTCGCATATCCACTGACGCAACTGGTGGTTTTCCAGCCTCCGGCCCTCCGCCACATCGCCCAACAGGGCGGGCAGGGGCTGAAGATGCTTTTTGCGCTTCTTCTTGGGGCGGTCGAGCGTGCGCAGGCGGCCATCGCAGGTGAGCACGAAATCATCGTCGATCACCTCGACCACCACGCACAGCCTTCCCGCGTCCCTTCCGGCTTTGGAACGGGCCAAACGGCCCTTCTCTACGCACAGGGCGCTCATCGCGCCATCTCCTTTACGTTTGCGCCGGGGAAGGAAAGCACCTCCGGCTCGCCGTCGGTCACCAGAACGGTGTGCTCGTAATGCGCGCAAAGGCTGCCATCGCGTGTAGCCACCGTCCAGTCGTTGTCGTAGAGATACACATGCCAGTCGCCCCGGGCGATCATCGGCTCAATGGCCAGCGTCATCCCCGCCTGCAGGCGCACGCCGCGCCCAGGCTTGCCAAAGTTGGGGATGGACGGATCTTCGTGCATCTCGGTGCCGATGCCATGGCCGCACAAATCGCGGATCACGCCGTAGCCCTGGGCTTCGGCATAGCTCTGCACCGCGTGGGAGATGTCGCCCAACCGGTTGCCGGGACGGGCCTGGTTCGCGCCCAGCCAGAAACACTTTTCCGTATCGCGGATGAGCTTCTCGGCCTCAGCGCTGCCGGAGCCAACCAGCGCGGAAAAAGCGCTGTCGGACTGCCAGCCGTTGAGGATCACGCCGCAGTCCACGCTCAAAAGCTGGCCCTCGCGCAAATGATCCTTCGTGGCAAAGCCGTGCACGACCTGGTCGTCCACGGATGCGCAGATGGAGAAGGGAAAGCCCTCAAAACCCTTGAACGACGGGATGGCGCCCGCGTCGCGGATCATTTTTTCCGCCATGCGGTCAAGTTCCAACGTGGTCACGCCGGGCTGGATGGCTTGGCGGAGCGCTTCAAGCACCTGATGCAGAAGCGCTCCGGCCGCGCGCATCTTTTCGACCTGGGCGGCGGATTTGATGGTAATCATGCGCACTCCAAAGCCGCGACGATGCTTTCCAGCACGTCCTCGGGGGGGCAATCGCCATCGACAGTCCTGAGTTTGCCTTTGCCCTCATAGTAACCAATCAGCGGCGCGGTCTGCTCGTGGTAGACCTTAAGGCGCTGGCGGATGGTAACGGGCTGGTCGTCATCGCGGTGGGTGAGCGTCCAGCCGCAAACCGGGCAGGTGCGTTCGTCCGTCAGTTTGGAGATGTGGAATGTGCCGCTGCACTTGCCACAGACCCGCCGGCCGGTAAGCCGCTCAAGCAGGCGCTCGTCCGGCACGGCGATGTTGACCACGCAGTCCGGCGCGGAGATGCCTTCCAAGGCCTCGGCCTGTTCTACCGTGCGGGGGAAGCCGTCGAGCAGGTAGCCGTTCTGGCAATCGGACATCGAAAGGCGTTCGCGCACCATTTCGATGAGCACCTCGTCTGGCACAAGCTGGCCCGCGTCCATGAATTGCTTGGCCGCAAGGCCCATGGGCGTCTCGTTGCGCACAGCCGCACGCAGCATATTGCCGGTGGAGATGTGCGGCACGTTCAGGCGCGAGCTTACGCCCAACGCCTGTGTGCCCTTACCCGCACCTGGCGGGCCGAGAAAAATCAGCTTCATATTCCGTCCCCCTCGCTAGTTCAGGAAGCCCTTGTAGTGCCGCATGGTCATCTGGCTCTCCAGCTGGCGCATGGTTTCCATGGCGACCGAAACCGCGATGAGCATCGACGACGCCGCAAACGGCAGGGATATGCCGCAGATGGCGTAAATGATCGTGGGCAGCACCGCGAGTACAGCCAGGAACAGCGCGCCAAAGAGCGTTATCCTTCTGGAAATGCGCAGGATAAAGTCCGAGGTCGGCTTGCCCTGGCGGATGCCGGGAATCATGCCGCCGTTCTGCTGCATGTTCTTGGCGATCTCGACGGGGTTGAAGGAGATCGAGGAGTAGAAGAACGTGAAGGCGACAATGAGCAGGGCGAAAATCAGCTGATAGCCCCAGCTCATGGCATGCACGTTGCTATTCCACCACTGGCTGAACCCCCAGTTCGGGAAGAATGCCAGGATGGTGGAGGGGAACTGCATAATCGCAGAGGCGAAGATCAGCGGGAGCACGCCGCTCGCGTTGATCTTCAGGGGAATGTGGGTGGACTGGCCGCCGTACATCTTGCGGCCGACCACGCGCTTGGCGTACTGCACCGGCACGCGGCGCTCGCCCAGATCGACGAACACAACGCCCACGACCAGAACCAGGAATACCACGATCATGCCGATGAAGTTGCCAACCGGGAACTGGCTGATATCCACAAACAGCGTGTAGATATAACTGCCAATGGTGCCGGCAAAGTTGGAGATGATGCCGGCGAAAATCAGAAGGCTGATGCCGTTGCCAACGCCGTTTTCCGTGATGCGCTCGCCAATCCACATGGCCAGCGCGGTACCGGCGGCCAGGCAGAAGCCGATGGTAATCAGGCCGAGCGCGCCCTGGGTGGAAGCGCCCAGACCCGCGGTCAGCGCCACAGCCTGGATGAAGCCAAGGCCGACGGTCACATAGCGGGTAATCTGCGCGATCTTTTTGCGTCCTTCCTCACCCTGCTTGTTGAGCTCCTCCAGCTTGGGGATCGCCACGCAGAGCAGCTGCATGATGATGGAAGCATTGATGTAGGGCGTAATGCCCATGGCCATAATCGAGTAGTTGGCCAAATCCGCGCCGGTCATCTGGTTGATGAAGCCCAGCAGGGAATAGGTTTCCAACGCATTCTGGATGCGGGAAGTATCCACACCCGGGGTGGGGATGAAGCACAGCACGCGATAGATCAGCAGCATCAGAAGCGTGTAAAGAATCTTCTTGCGCAGATCCGCGATCTTCCAGGCATTCTTCAGCGTCTGAAACATATCAGATCACCTCGGCCTTCCCACCGACCGCCTCGATCTTCTCCTTCGCGGTGGCGGTAAACTTGCTGGCCAACACCGTGAGCTTTTTCGTCAGTTCGCCGTCGCCCATGATCTTGACGCCGTCGCCGATTTTCTTGATGATACCCATCTCGATCAGCTCTACGGGGGTGACGGTTGCGCCGTCGTCGAACACCTCAAGGCGGGCGACGTTGATCGCCACATACTCCTTGCGGAAGTTGTTGGTGAAGCCACGCTTGGGCAGGCGCATGGTCAAGGGCATCTGGCCGCCTTCGAAGCCGGGGCGCTTGCCGCCGCCGGAGCGCGCCTTGGCGCCCTTGTGGCCCTTGCCGGAGGTCTTGCCAAGTCCCGAGCCGATGCCTCGGCCCAGACGCTTGCGAGCGCTGGTCGCGCCGTCCGCGGGTTTGAGTTCGTGAAGTTTCATCTCGGGACCTCCTTAGTCTTCAATCTCCTCGACCTTGACCATGTGCCTGACCTTGAAGATCATGCCGCGAATGGCAGGGTCATCGTTTTTGACGACCGTGTGGCCGATCCTGTGCAGGCCCAGCGCCTTGATGGTGGCAATCTGGTCCTTGAGGCAGGCGATGGTGGAGCGGGTCTGGGTGATTTTCAGCTTCATATTCACGCTACCTCCTTAACCCAGGATCTCTTCCACGGTCTTGCCGCGCAGGCGGGCAACTTCCTCGGCGCTGCGAAGCTGCTTGAGGCCCTCGAGCGTAGCCTTGACCATGT
>DSTMC04003__coassemble_1288_pt1 | contig 19379 bp, 19 predicted proteins | sample DSTMC04003__metabat2_low_PE_048 | metagenome-assembled genome bin DSTMC04003
CCGCGCGTGTCGCTGGAGTGCATCCGCAAGGAGCCGACCATCACCGCCTTCCACGGCGTACCGACGATGTTCATCGCCATGCTGGAGCACCCGGACTTTGAAAAGACGGACTTTTCCAACATGCGCACCGGCATCATGGCCGGCTCGCCCTGCCCGGTGAAGGTCATGCAGGACGTGGTGGACAAGATGCACATGTCCGAGATCTGCATCACCTACGGCCAGACCGAGGCTTCGCCCGCCACCACCATGTCCAAGACCACGGACTCGCTGGATGTGCGCGTCAACACCGTGGGCGCGGCCATGTTCGCCGTGGAGTGCAAGATCGTCGATCCCGACACCGGCGAGGAGCTGCCCGACAACACCGACGGCGAGTTCTGCGCCCGCGGCTACAACATCATGAAGGGCTACTACAAGATGCCCGAGGCCACCGCCGCCGTCATCGACTCCGAGGGCTGGCTGCACTCCGGCGACGTCGCCCGCCGCACGCCCGAGGGCTACTACAAGATCACCGGCCGCATCAAGGATATGATTATCCGCGGCGGCGAGAACATCTATCCCAAGGAGATCGAGGAGTTCTTCTACACCCACCCGGCGGTCAAGGACGTGCAGGTCATCGGCGTGCCGGACAAGCAGTATGGCGAGGAGATCATGGCCTGCATTATCCTCAAGGAAGGCATGACTGCCACTGAAGAAGATCTGCGCCAGTACGCCCTCAGCCGCCTGGCCAAGCACAAGTGCCCGCGCTACTTCAGCTTCGTCAAGGAGTTCCCGATGAATGCCGCCGGTAAAATCCTCAAGTACAAAATGCGCGAGGATGCCGTGGAAATGCTCAAGCTCCACGACGCGGCGAAGATTGTCACCGCCTGATAAGGGAGTATGTAAAGATCCGGATGCAGCTTTCAAATCGCATCCGGATCTTCTTCTATATGGCGATGAACGTCAGGTACGGAACATCAGGCCGGGGCATCCCGCGTTTCGCAGGACTTTATAGAGTTCGCCGCCGTTTATTTCATAACATTCTGCGCCTATGCGCGCGTAAACCAGGCCGGACGTCCGTTGATATTGATTTGCAGGACGCTGCAGGTATACGTTGCAGGCGCCGCCGTTTCCGAGCCGGAAGCGCAGATGAAGCACGTCGGAAGCGGCGGTCAGGGGCACGCGCTTGCCGCTGAGCAACACGCCGGCGATTGCGCGAATATGGGCGCGGTCGCGCAATGTGCGCGGCGTGTTATCGGGCGCGGCAGGCGCGGAAGCGCCTGAGCGCATGGAATGATACTCAATAGCCGTGGTGTTTTTCAGAGCTTCCAGTGCCATGGATTCCCCGGAAAGGCGTACGATTTGCTCCCAGGTCTTGCCGGCTTTAAGGCGCAGGGCGTGCCGTTCGCGCTTTTCGTTTTGCTTTCCCTGATTTTCGTAGAGATCAATATATATATCCACGCCTTGAGAATACCGCCCCAATCCCTTGTAATTGAGGGGACGCAGCGTCAGGACGGCGGTGGCCGCGGGATTGCGCGTGCTTTGCAGCTTTAAGCGCAGCCCGGCATAGGCATAGCGCGCGTGGCGGCCCTTGGAAACCGGCGTGCAGGGGACGGCTTCAGCCCGGCCCAGGGCGTCAAAGAGATGTTGCATTTCCTGCGCCGTCGGACGGCTGTTCGGCTCCCAGGTGGTGTAGGGCGCTTTTACATCCAGCAACAGGCAATCCGGTAGCATCAGCCTGCCGTCGCGCAGGCCAAAGCGCGTGGCATTCCCACGCAGGCGGATGGAAGAATTTTCTGCCAGCGAAGATCCGCTGAACCCGGCAAGCGTTACAATCAGGAGCAGAAGCGCCAGAAATCCGTGAAATTTTTTGAGAATGTGATTCATATCCCTTTCCTCCTATTTCCAGTACACAGATAAGGCGTAAAAAGTAAGCGGTTTGTTCATGGGTTTTGAAAAATTTACACTTGGGACTGGGCAAATAAAAAACGGTGGTAAAAGCCACCGTGATGGATATACGTTTTCTGTCAGGGGATATGTCTTTCCAGTAAATGTAAAACGGCACAGGAAACCCAGACCGAATGCGCAGAAGGGGATCAGAGCTTGTCGCTCAGCTTCAAAAGCTCGCGGTAAATGCCTTTTTCGTGTGTGTTCTGCGCCAGCGTACCCGGCCGCCAGTTGCCTTCGAGAATGGCCACATCGCCATCTTTGAGGAACGCCAGATCCCAACCTACCCAACGGCACTGGGGCAACGTATAAGCCCGGCGGGCGGCGCGCTCGGTGATCTCCAGAGCCTTGTCCCAGTTGGGCACCTGGAAGCCCTTGAGCACCGTACCTGTGAGGGGATGCTTGGCGATACGCCGGAAATCCTGATCAATGCCGTCGGCGGTGAACATACCGGTTTTCAGATCCACGGCCACAGACATGCCGCCAGAACCAAAGTTATCCACAATGCCCTCGCCCGCCGCCGAGCGCGCCGTGGACAAGAGCATGTGTACGTTGTCACGGTCGGTATAGGTCAGTATGCGCACGGAATTGACGCAATCCGGGTTCAGGCGGTTCATCTGTTCATGCTGAATCAAAAGCTGCTCCACCACGACGCCCGCGCCGTACAGCTCGTCATAGGTTTTCAGCGTCTCCCTGTCGCTCTCGTAGCGATGCAGCGTGATGCCCTTGCCGCTGTAAAGCGCCGCCGGCTTGATGATCACCTTGCCATGCTTTTTGACAAAGGCGAGGAACCGGTCTGCCGTGCAATCGGTGGGGTTGATCCACTCGCGCTTGAGAAAATCGTCGAAATAGGCATCAAACAGCACTTTGTTGCCGGGGATTGCCAATGCCACGTATACGTCGCCGATTTTGTTGACGATTTCTTCCTGGCGGTCCATGGTCAGGTAGCTGTCGCGCAGCTTGCCATCCTTGCCGAAAAGCTCGAAGGCGAAATACTCGTCCAGATTGCAGCTGATCTGCGCGCGCGCACGCGCGTAATCCTCCCATGGCGCGTTCAGCCCCAGCACTTTACAGCGCTGGGCAAACTGTTCCTTTTTCGGCGCGTCATGTATATTTAAGCGGCGTTTGGCCATCGCCCTGGAAATCGTGCGGCGCAGCGCGGTTTGAATGCTTGACATCGCAGGCCCTCCCGTTACACTTTTTTGCTCAATTCCCGCAGTTGATAATAAAGGCCCGTGCCGCCGCCCTGAATCAAGTCGGTGGCCTGACGCCAGTTGCCCTCCACCAGCGCTACGCCATCCGGGAGAATGGCTATATCCCAACCGATCCAGTGGCATTGCGGCAGCGCATAGGCACGCCGTGCCGCCGCGCGCACGAGATCGAGCACCTGATTCCACAGAGGAATCTGGAAGCCGATAAAGCGCGTGCCCGTAAGAGGATGGGCTTCAAACTGCCGCATGTCGTTGTCAAAGCCATTGGAATTGACAACGCCCGTCTGCGCGTCCACCGAGCAGGCGCAACCGCCGCCGTGCAGATTGTCCGTACACTTGTCCGCCCGTCCGCTGGTACGCATGGCGGCGGCGACAATGTGTACATCGTCCGTATCGGTGTAGGTGGCCACGCGCACGGTGTTGATGAGATTCGGATTCATCAAGTCCATTTGCGGGTGCTGCTTGAGCACTTCCTCCACCAACCCGCCATGCCCGCGCAATTCCCGATATAGCGCCAACGTTTTTGCGTCATCCTCATGGCGGAATTTGTAAATGCCCTGTCCTTTGCACAGATCCGAGGGCTTAACAATCACTTCGCCATGCCGGGCGGCAAAGGCCAGAAATTCCGTAGCAGTACATGCGGAAGGGTTACACCATTCCCGCTGCAAAAATTCTCCAAAAATCGTGTGGAACAAGACCTTGTTCCCGGGAATGGTCAGCGGCCTGTGTACGTCGCCCACCTTTTCCGCGATCAGATCCTGCCGGTACAGGGTTAGATAGGGGTCGCGCTGCGCGTCGGTCTTGTTGTAAAACGCAAAGTGAAAGTATTCGTCTACGCAGCAGCCGGTCTTGCGGCGCGCGCGGCAAAGCTCCTTCCAGGAGATATGCAGGCCCAACGTCTTGTTGTGCCGGGCGAGCTTTTCCTTTTCTTCGCGGATATAGTCGCGCTGGCGATGACGCCGCAGGCAGGAGCGCACTGCGTTGCGGATGGGGTTGATCGCGTTTGCCATGTTTTCCGTCCTTTCCTTCCTCTCCAAACGCATTAGCGTTTCTGGCAGAGGCGCTTTAGCTCGTGATAAATGCCCCTCTGATCGCCGTATTCAATAATATCGCAACCTTGCTGCCAATTTGCCTCGATTATGGCCGGACCATCCGGCGTCAAAGCGATATCCCAGCCCAGATAGCGGCACCGGGGCAATAAATAGGCCTTGCGGGCAGCGGCGCGCACCATGGAAAGCGTCTCCTGCCACATTGGAAGCTGGAAACCCACAAAATGCGTGCTGGTAACCGGGTGGGTGTCAAAGCGCTCCAAGCGCACATTGAACGCTGGCGCCCAGATCCGGCCAGTCTCCATCTCCACGGGACAGCCCAGGCCACCAGCCTTCATGTTGTCCACGCACAAGCCATCCTTAGTGGTGGAAGCTGTGCGCAGGGCAGTGGCGAGTATGTGCACATCGTCGGCATCGGTATAAGTGGCCACCCGCAGGGTACTGAGCACCTCTGGGTTGAGCGCGTCCAGATCCGGATGCTGGCGCAGCACTTCCTCTACGACATAGCCTTCGCCATATAGTTGCTGGTAAAGGGCAAGTATGCTTTTATCGTCTTTATAGCGGAGTTTATGGATGCCGATACCGCAACGAAGGTCTGAAGGCTTGATGATCACCGTGCCCAACCGGCGCACAAACGCAACAAATTCCTCCGCCGTAGCGGCTGTGGGGTTGATCCACGCCCGGCGCAGAAATTCCTGAAAATACATATTAAAGAGAACTTTGTTGCCAGGAACGGTGATACCCTCATCCACATCGCCGATTTTTTGCATAAGCACGCTGCGGCGCACGCGGGTCAGATAGGCATCGCGTTCGGCATCGCTTTTTTTATAAAAGGCAAAGCCGAAATACTCTTCCACGTCGCAAGCCGTCTGCTTGCGGGCCCTTTCAAAGTCACGAATATCGGCATGTAGGCCGAGACGCGCGTTGTATTCCTCCAATTCAGCTTTGTAACGGCTGCGCTTGACGCCGGCGCGATACTTGTCGCGCAGTTTTATCAGCGAAGCATGCAGCTGTTCCCGCATGGTTGGCGTGACGCTCATGCGAAATCCTCCCCCGGAAAGGACAAGATACGCCGCCCTTATGCAAAGGACAGCGCACCCTGTATCCCGATGTGTTTTTGTTTAACTGTGCGCCCAGTTGTACGCAGCCTGAATTGCGGCCTGATGATCCTCATCCACGCGGTCGGAACCATGGGTGCGGCTGTTGGCTAAATGCAGGCAGACCACGCCGTCCATGTTATTGCCGGAAACCGTGTCGGTGCCGCCATGCGGCTCGCCGTAGAGGGAAGCCGCGATGTAACGCCCGTTGGCAATGAGGATTACCGGCGTGCGCACATACGTCCAGCTGCCACCCAGGCACTCAAGCAGTTTGGCCGTGTCCTCGGCAGTCGCCGGTTCAATATCCATGTGGGAAGAACCGGTGGTATACTTCACGCGGATGGTCTGGTTGTTGCGGATGTCGTAAAGCGTATAATAGCTGCCGCGGCTGAGTACAGAATCCACAGCCGTAGACCAGTCCATCATCACCACGTTGGATTTGAGCGTATCCAGGGAAGAAGAATTGTCGGAAGAACCGTTGCCCGAAGAGGGCGGCGTCTGCGTCAGATAGTTGGCAAGGATATAGCCGACCATGGAGCCGGACGAATTGCGCACCTTGCAGAAACTGCCGTTGACGTCAAACACGGTGACTTCGGTACCCGTATTCAGGCGAATGAGCACACTCGAAGAAGTAGAAGCGCTGGAATACACCGCCACTTCGCGCGTTGTGTAACCGGTAGTGACCTTGTTGACCACTTCGGTTTTGCTCAAATAACCGCTGTAAATATAGCCGCAACTCATGCCGTCATCGTTGAGCACCTGGCAGCATTCGCCGCTGGTACCGATGACGCGCACCGCCGTGCCGCGGGGAAGTGTTCCCAGCTTGGCGGATGAAGATGAGGGGTTGGCGTAAACCGTTACTTCCTGCGTGGTATAGCCCGTGGTATAGGTGGGCTGGCTGTGGCTCAGATAGCCGCTGTAGATATAGCCGCTGACCGAACCGGACTCATTTTCCACATGGCAGTAACTGCCATTGGTACCGGTAACGTATACGGCCGTGCCCCACGGCAGCGTCGTGACCGTTCCTGAAGAAGTCGAAGCCCCCTTATAAACAGTTACGCAACGCGTGGTGTAGCCGGTGACGCGGCTTTCATAGGTATTTTCCGAAGAAATGCGGGTGAGATATTCCGAACCCGTATAACCAATCTTGCCGTCGCGCGTAATCTTTGCCCAATCCCCGCGCACTTCCACGACGCCGACCGTCTCGCCGCTATTGAGGTAACCCGCGTAGGTTTCTTCACTATATGTAGGCGAATCAAACACGGGCAGTCCATCCTGGGTAACCTTTGCGCCGACCGCCGCCTGCGCGCTGCCGAACACTACCGCCAGCGCCAAAGACGCGGTCGCAAGCCGCCTAAGCATGCTTTTCACGCATCCGCCTCCCTTGCGATTTTTACTACATGGTCTATTATATTGCAAAATTATGACAAATGCAAGTGGGGAGACGGCTAAATTCGCAAATTAAGAGAAATTTATCACAATCTTTTTACAACACTTCCTCCGATACGGGTTGCAACGTCCAATTTACGCCGTTTTTTCAGTATGAGGGGGTGCCCGCGGCGGAAAAAGCGGCCAGAGGGGAAGAAAAATATGCAAAAATGCTGGGCTGGTGGATCTGGTTTGGGTGGCAAGAATGCTATGGAGGAGGGAATGGCGGTTACAACCAGCTGGGGCGGCGAAAGGTATATAAAAACCCTCACCGCGAACGGTGAGGGTTTTTATACCAACATATGTCGGTATTCATGGTAGCGGCGAGTGGATTCGAACCGCTGACCGACCGGGTATGAACCGATTGCTCTAGCCAACTGAGCTACGCCGCCATGAATGGTTGCGGGGGAGGGATTTGAACCCTCGACCTCCGGGTTATGAGCCCGACGAGCTACCGGACTGCTCTACCCCGCGGAATCCGTCCAAAGCGTTCCGCTCCGACGGCACGCATTATTATATCACGCTCCGGCGCGCCTGTCAACCCATCTGCGCAAGTTTTTTGAAATCCTTACAAAGAATGGCGGCGCGCCGGTGCGGGAAAGTGGAATGCGGCGGTTCATTCGGGACGCCGCATCCCGCCCAGGTCAGGCGCCGACCTTGACAATCGCTACGGCGTCTATCGCATCCTGCTCGCCCTCGGCGGAATGAACCGTGCCATCGTAGGTCACGCGCACGGCGTCGCCCACGGCCAAGCCTTCGGGCAGCAGTGCCGGGTCAAAGTTTACGCGCACAGCGCTTTCGCCCTCGCCCAGTACCATGCTCGTTTCCGAAAGTTCGCTGATGGTGTTTTCCATCGCGTATTCAGCCACGATGCGGCCCACAGAAATCTGCGGGGGGATGGAGAGCGTGGCCGCGCCGTTGAAATAGACGATGGCGCGCTGGGCGTCAAAGCCGGTTTCCGCCCAGGAGGCGGGCAGGTTCACACGGTACTCCATGCCGTCCGAGGCGTAGAGCAGCAGGGCGTTCTCCTCGGGATAGGTGGCCAGCACGTCGCCCTCCAGCCGGTGGGAGACGATGCGCGCAGCGGTCACCTGCGGGGGCAGGGAACGCGTCATCTGGCCATTATAGTCTACGTATATATAGCTTCCAACCTCCAGGTCGTGGTTGGTTTCCTGCACGGTTTCCTCGCTGACGAGCACCAGCACATTGCCCATATCCTCGGTATAAATAGTGATACGCTCATCGGCGATTTCCACGATCGCACCCTCGAGCATAAAGGCTTCCGCTTCCGTTTCCGCCTCAGCGCCGTCGGCATCCAGCCAGCCGCCTTCTGTGGGCGCATTTTCCTCCGTCGCGGGCGCGGCATTTTCCTCGGCGCACACGGGCAGGGCGACCAGCACAAGGGCGATCAGCAATGAAAGAAGTTTCCTCATCGTAATTCCCTCCGTTTTCCTGTTTATCTATTCGACGATGGACGGGCTGTTTTGGTTCAATCGCATTTGTAAAGCGGTGGTTAATTTTGTCAACGCCAAGAGACGGGAAAGCCCGCCGTTTTTCGCGGCGGGCCTTGCTTACAATACGTTGCCCAGGAATTCGCGCAGGCGGGGGTTGGAGGGGTTCTCCAGCACGCTTTGCGGCGGCCCCTGTTCGGCGATGACGCCCTCGTCCATGAATACCACCTTGCTGGCCACGTTGCGGGCGAAATTCATTTCGTGGGTGACCACCAGCATGGTCAGGCCAGTTTCGGCCAAGTCCTGCATGACCGAGAGCACTTCGCCCACCATTTCCGGGTCCAGCGCCGAGGTCGGCTCGTCAAAGAGCAGCACCTCCGGGTCCATGGCCAGGGCGCGGGCAATGGCCACGCGCTGCTTCTGGCCGCCGGAGAGCTGGCGGGGCTTGGCCTGCATAAACGGCTCCATGCCCACGCGCCGCAGGTATTTCAGGGCGTTTTCGCGGCTCTCAGCGGCGGAGCGCTTCAAGACCTTCATTTGCCCCACCATGCAGTTTTTCAGAACGGTCATGTTGTTAAACAGGTTGAACTGCTGAAACACCATGCCCACGCGGGCGTGGTAATTGCCCATGGACACCTTGCCGGAGAGTATATCCTCGCCATGGAAGCGGATTTCGCCCGCGTCCGGGGTTTCCAGCAGGTTGATGCAGCGCAGAAGCGTGCTCTTGCCCGAGCCGGAGGAACCGATGATGCAGGCCACCTCGCCCTTGCCCACGGAAAAGTCGATGTCCCTGAGCACCTCGTGCGCGCCGAAGGATTTGCGCAAATGCCTGATGTCGATGACGCTGTCCATGCTCAAACCTCCCTTCGGGTTTCATCCACCACATGGATGCTGGCGCGGCTGTCGGACTGCGAGCCGTAAATGACGTAGTTATCCGGCCCATCCATCTTCTTTTCAATCAGGCGCAGAATGCGCGTCACCGTGAAGGTGAGAATCAGGTAGATGACCGCGACGATGACATAGGATTCAAAATAGCGGTAGTACGTACCGGCGGCGGACTTGGCCTGAAAGAACAATTCGGTCACGGCGATGACGTTGAGCACGGACGAGTCCTTGATGTTGACCACGAACTCGTTGCCGATGGAGGGCATGATGTTGCGCACCGCCTGGGGCAGCACTACCGACACCATGGTCTGCCAGTGCGTCATGCCGATAGAGCGCGCCGCCTCGGTCTGGCCGCGGTCGATAGAGATGATGCCGCCGCGCACAATTTCGGCCATGTATGCGCCCGTATTGATGGAAACAATCAAAATTGCCGCCTGCAACTGCCCCAGCTGCGGCCCGCCCATGTAGGGGACGCCATAGAAGATGACCGCCGCCTGCACCATCATCGGCGTGCCGCGGAACACTTCTATATAAATGGCCAGCACGGCGTTGAGCAGCCTGACAAGCGCCCGCTTCCACACCGGCGCGCGCGGCCCCAGTTCGATGGTGCGGGCGATGCCCACCAGCAGGCCGATGAGGAAGCCGAGGATGGTGCCGCTGATGGCGATGAGCATGGTCATGCCCGCGCCACGCAAAAACAGCGAGCCGTATTCCTCCAGCAGGAAGCCGACCCAGCCGAAGAAGGTCGTCGGCATAGAAACACCCCTTTCCAAGGTAGCGCGTCTCGCGCAGAAAGCGGCGGGGAAGCTGCCCCGCCGCGCTGTACCCGGGCCGGAAAGCGTTCCGGCTACGGGCACCGTTCGGTGTTATTCCGCGCTCGGCTGTGCCGCCAGCACGTCCAGCATGATCTGTTCGCGCTCCTCTGCGGAGATGGTGGCGAGCGCCTCGTTGATCTGCGCGGTCAGCTCGCTGCCCTTGGCCACGCCGATGGCGATGGAGGTGTCGGCGGGGTCGGTTTCAAAGCCCTGGCCCTCGGCAAACTCCACGTAGGTAAGATCGGGGTTGGTGGCGATGGCGCTCTCCGCGCCGGGGCGCTCGGAGATGTAGCCGTCGATGGAACCGGCGTTCAGGGCCACGATCATGGTCGGGAAGGTGTCCATGGCGGTCTGCTTCTGCACGTCGGGAATCTGGTCGATCACGGTGTAGTGGAAGGTGTTGAGCTGGCCGGTGATGCGCGCGCCGGCGAAGTCGGCAAGGGACGTGGCGTCGGCATACTCGCCGTCCTTGCGCACGACGATGACCAGTTCGCTTTCATAGTAGGGGTCGGTAAAGTCGATGGTGGCCATGCGCTCGGCGGTGGGGCTCATGCCGGCGATGATTACGTCGATGTTGCCGGAGAGCAGCGAGGGCACCAGGCCGTCCCACTCGGTCTTGACGATTTCAATATCGTAGCCCAGTTCCTCGGCGATGCGCCTGGCGATGCGCACGTCATAGCCGTCGGCATAGCCGCCGCCCGCAAGGGGCAGGGCCTCGTCGCTGGCCTCGGCCTGCGTCCAGTTGTAGGGGGCATAGTTGCACTCCATGCCCACGCGCAGCGTTTCAGCTCCGGCCACGCCGAGCAGTAAGGTAAGGGCGATCAACGCGCAAAGCAGCTTTTTCATGGGAAGAACCTCCTTCAGTGTCCCGTCAGATTTGTCTCTGCCGGCCGGACAAGCAAAAAGCGGTCGCAGCCAGCGCCACAACCGCTTGAATATACAGAAATAAAACACTGTATCCGGCAATAGCGCTCCACTGTTCAATATGAACTGTGACAGTCGACCGGATATTCTCCGGTCGCCCAACACATGCCCTCTCAAGCGGGCCTGCATTTCGGCGGCGTCCCCTTTTGCGCGGGCTCATGGCCGCTTGAGCGGCTCCCCCGCGTGACTGATGAACAGCCGCGCCTCTAATTGCGTCCGGCTCCTGCGAGCCGTGCCTTTATCATACGCGCGAAAAGCGGCGCTGTCAAGTGATTCCCTGCAATTTAACAAAAAACGCCGTCCAAAAACGGCCCGGAGCTGCATCCGGGCCGCAAAAAAGTTGCAATTTGCGCGCTATGTCGTTTCCTGCGCCGCCGCTTCCAGCCGGTTGAGGCTTTCTTCCTCCAGGCCGCTGATCAGCAGCGTGGCGGCCAGGGCACCCTGATCCATGGAAAGGCCGAAGCGGCGCACGAACAGCAAAAGCAGCCGGTCGCGCCGGGCCTCGAGCGCTTCGGCCAGGCCCATGCCCTCCGGCGTCAAGCGCACTGCGCCGTAGGGCTTTTTCTCCGTCAGCCCTGTTTTGCCAAGAATTTCCAGCATGCGGTGCACCGACGGGCGGGAAACGCCCAGTACCTTGGAAACGTCTTTGGAGGCGATTTCCTCCCCGCAGCGCGTCAGCGACAAAAGCGCCAGCAGGCAGCGAATCTGCGCGTCTGTCAAACGCATGGGCAAACCCTCCGTTTCTGGAAGGCGGGAAGCGCTTCGCGCCTCCCGCCGTATGAGTTCGTTGGTTGGTTACTTTGCCGCCGTATGATGGTGGCACCCGGAGCAGCCGGCGCAGTTGCAGCTGCAGCCGCCCTTGCCTGCGCGCTTATCCCGGATCATTTTGAAAACAACCGCGCCGACGATTACGGCCAATGCGCCGCCGACTAACCACGTTGCCATATTGCGCACCTCCTCGGGTATTGAATGTTCTTACGCGCCCACTTTGACCTTCTGCGTGAAGTGGCTCTCGTCATAGCGGTTCTTGCGCACCAGCATGTAGACGATGAACGCAAGCAGTACGATGGCGACCGCCGTGCCGACGCCGAAGCCGCCGCCGGTGAACAGCAGGCCGAGCTGGTAGACGATCAGGGCGACGGCATAGGCGAACACGCACTGGTAGGCGATGGCGAACGCCGTCCACTTGCCGTTGTTCATCTCACGCTTGATCGCGCCCATGGCCGCGAAGCACGGCGCGCACAGCAGGTTGAAAACCAGGAAGGCGAAGGCCGCCAGCTGGCCGTGGCCGCCGCTGGATTCGTCAAAGCTCTGGGCGATGGGGGAGAGCGCATCGCTCTTTTCCTCGTTGCTCATATTCTCGTCTTCGATGATGCCCATGGCCGCGTCCTCGCCTTCTTCGTCGGTGACGCCGTAGAGTACGCCGAACACGCCGACCACTTCTTCCTTGGCCACCAGGCCCATCACCGTGGCCACAGTGGATTGCCAGTTGCCGAAGCCCAGCGGGTCAAAGATAGGGGCCACAGCGCTGCCCACCTTGCCGAGAATGGAATCGTCGGAGTTTTCCACCGCGCCGAACACCACGGGGCCTTCAGCCTGCGCCGCTTCTTCGGCCGCCGCTTCAGGATCGGCCGCGGCCGCATCGGCCACCTCGGTTTCGGTCACGGCCGGCTCAGCCCCGGCGGTTTCCACCGCGGCGGGCGCCCAGCCGTAGCTGGAGGTAAACCAGATCAGTATGCTGGAGATGAGAATCACAGTGCCGGCGCGCTTGATAAACGACCAGCCGCGCTCCCACATGCTGCGCAAAACGTTGCCCGCCACCGGAGCGTGATAGGCCGGCAGCTCCATGACGAACGGGGCCGGGTCGCCGGCAAACATCTTCGTCTTTTTGAGCATGATGCCGCTGATGATGACCGCCGCCACGCCGATGAAGTACGCGCCCGTGGACACCCAGCCGGAGTTGCCGAACAGAGCGCCCGCAATCAGGCCGACGATGGGCATTTTCGCGCCGCAGGGGATGAAGGTGGTGGTCATGATGGTCATCTTGCGGTCACGGTCCTGCTCGATGGTACGGGAGGCCATCACGCCGGGCACGCCGCAGCCCGAGCCGATCAGCATCGGGATGAAGCTCTTGCCCGAAAGGCCGAACTTGCGGAAGATGCGGTCCATGATGAAGGCGACGCGGGCCATGTAGCCGACGTCCTCCAGAATGCCCAGCATGATAAACAATATCAGCATCTGCGGCACAAAGCCGATGACCGCGCCGACGCCGCCGATGATGCCGTCGCCAATCAGCCCCACCAGCCAGCCGGCGGTGCCGATGCTCTCGAGCCACGCCATCACCGGCGCCTGAATCCATTCGCCCACGAACACGTCGTTGGTAAAGCCGGTGACGATATCGCCGATGGTCTGGATGGACACCCAGTACACAAACCACATAATCACCACGAAAATCGGCAGACCCAGCCAGCGGTTGGTGACGATGCGGTCGATTTTGTCCGAGGTGGTCAGCGAGCCCTTGGGCCTGCCCTTCTTCACGCAGGTATTGACCAGCTTGTTGATGTAAGCGTAGCGCTGGTTGGTGATGATGGATTCGGCGTCGTCGTCCATCTCGTTTTCGCAGCTCCTGATGGTCTCCTCAATGGCGTCCTGAATGCCCTTGGGGAGATTCAGTTCCTGCTGCACCTTTTCATCGCGCTCAAACAGCTTGATGGCATACCAGCGGGCCAGATGCGGCTCGACGATGGAACCGGCGTGTTTGCTGCCGTCGGCATGGTGGTGGTGCTCCGGCTCCTGGCCGTCTTTGTGGGTGATGAGGTCCTCGATGTGCGCCAGCGCGTGCTCCACGCTGCCGGCAAACACATGCGGCGCTTCGCGATGACCGCCCTTGCGCCCCAGCTCCGCCGCCTTTTTGGCCACCTCCTGGCTGCCCATGCCCTTCAGGGCCGAAGTTTCCACCACTTCGCAGCCCAGCGCCTCGCCCAGCTTTTTCAGCTGGATTACGTCGCCGTTTTTGCGGGTGACGTCGATCATGTTCAGCGCAATCACCATGGGGATGCCCAGTTCGGCAAGCTGCGTGGTCAGGTAGAGGTTGCGCTCGATGTTGGTGGCGTCCACGATGTTCAAAATCGCGTCCGGCTTTTCGTTGACCAGGTAGCCGCGGGCCACAACTTCTTCCAGCGTATAGGGGGAGAGGCTGTAAATGCCCGGCAAGTCCTGGATGATGACGTCGTCCGCGCCCTTCAAACGTCCTTCCTTCTTTTCAACGGTGACGCCCGGCCAGTTGCCCACATACTGGTTCAGGCCGGTGAGATCGTTGAACATGGTTGTTTTGCCACAGTTCGGGTTGCCCGCCAGGGCAATTCTGATCGCCATTCCCGGTTCCTCCTTCAAATGTTAGCGATATCTAACTTTCGGGCAAAATCAAAGGCGGGCGTTACTCCACCTCGATCAGCTCGGCGTCGGCCTTGCGCACGCTCAGTTCATAGCCGCGCACCGTCAGTTCCAACGGGTCGCCCAGCGGGGCTACCTTGCGCACGTACACCTCTGTTCCCTTCGTCAGCCCCATGTCCATGATGCGGCGTTTGAGCGCGCCTTCGCCGTGGAGCCGCTTGATGACGGCCGTCTGACCAATTTTGACATCCCTGAGTGTCTTCATGCAGCGTTCCCTTCCTTTTTTGTTTGTTCGGCGTCTTGCCGGGTTCAAACCATGATGCGCATGGCCATGGTCTTGTCCAGCGCGATGCGGCTGTCCTTAATGGAAAGGATCATATTGCCGCCCATCTCGCTGACAACCGTCACCTCTGCGCCGACGACAAAGCCCAGCTCCGCCAGATGCTGCCGCACCTCGTCACGGCCGGTGATTTTGCGAATGGTGTTGGTATCCCCAACGCTCGCCATTCCCAGAGGCATCATATTCTTCCCCCTTCCAGAACATTAGCTTAGCCTAACTAAACTGGCGGAAAAGCGGTGGTTAGAAAACCTTAACCACCAACCAGAGTTAGTTTAGCACTACTAACTATATGTGTCAAGCGTTTCATCAAAAAATTACACAGGAAATTCCCGGCGCTGCCGGGGAGGAATGCCGGGGGCTTGCAAAAGCGGTTAGAAAATGCTAATATGGGGTATATATAGATCCATAATTCGATTCCGGAGACATGCGCGGCGGAAGCACAGGCAGGTTTCCGTGCTGGAAAACGGCTCTGCGAAACCGGTTTGCGCTGCGAAACGCCGCGAACCGATTCTGCGGCAGGGAGCTGCAGTGGGGGAGATCTTCCCCGGTTCGTATAGGTTGTGGAAAGGAGAGTGGTCATGAAGATTCATAAATCTGCCGAGGATTATTTGGAAATGATCCTCATGCTCACGGAGCAGAAGGGGTATGCGCGCTCCATTGATATTGCCGCGGGGCTGTCGGTGAGCAAGCCGTCGGTCAGTTATGCCATGAAACAACTGCGCGAAAACGGCTATATCACCATGGACAAGGATAATTTCATCCACCTGACGGAATCGGGCGGCGAGATCGCCCGGCGCATTTACGCACGTCACAGGGTGCTCACCCGCTTCTTTTTGCAGATCGGCGTGGATGAGGCGACCGCGCGCGAGGACGCCTGCAAGATTGAGCATGACATTTCCGACGCCACCTTCGAGGCCATTACAAAATACGTAAAATAGGGCTGCGCGCCGCCCGTTTTTCCTCCCGCACGAAGCAGCGGGAGGTTTGTTTTGTCTTACTAAACTTTTGGACGCATGATTATAGAAAATTAACGCTGCGTATATTGACAAGAGGCTTCCATAGTGGTTTAATATAAGTCGCTTTGCAGTTTAGTAATTTTAAACCGACGCGCATGGGGGAGGGCCTTTATGGAAATTGGAAACCGCATCCGCCGCCTGCGCCTGCAACGCGGGCTGACCCAGGAGGAGCTTGCCGACCGCTGCGAGCTTTCCAAGGGCTTTATTTCGCTTCTGGAGCGGGATCTTACATCGCCCTCCATCGCCACGCTGGTGGACGTACTCGAATCCCTGGGTACGGACTTAAAGACCTTCTTTGGCGAATCGGGCGATGAAAAGCTGGTCTTTGGCGAAAAGGACGTCTCCGTCAAGGAGGACGCCGAGGGGCTGAAGGGCTGCATCCGCTGGCTGGTGCCATCGGCGCAGAAAAACCGCATGGAGCCGATTCTGCTCGAGCTTGGCCCCGGCGGGGAGACGGATGAGGACGACCCCCACGAGGGCGAGGAATTCGGCTATGTGCTCTCCGGCTCGGTGCGCATCGTCATCGGCGACCGCGTGGAGCGCGCCCGCAAGGACGAGAGCTTTTATTTCAAGCCCACCGCCCCCCACAAACTGGTCAACGCGGGCAAGTCGTCCTGCCGGGTCTTGTGGGTATCCACGCCGCCTTCGTTTTAGAGCGCGTCTGCACAAGCGCTCGCCGGCGGCCCGGCGGGCCTTTTCGCGCCTGACTGCGCTGCCTCCGGTGGACGCAGCCTGCCGCGTCCGCTCTTTTCCGGCCCTGCCGGGCACAAAAATCCCCCTCGCAAATCCCACAATTCGATTCGTGCAGACACACTCCGGAAGTCAGCGAACTGAATTCTACCATGGAGGAATCGCGCCATGTATGATGAGCAGCGCCTGATTGAGCTTCGCGGCGTGTCCAAGAGCTTTGGCGACACGCAGGTTCTTCATAATATCGACCTTTACATCCGCAAGCGGGAATTCGTTACCCTGCTCGGCCCCTCCGGCTGCGGCAAAACCACCATGCTGCGCATCATCGGCGGCTTTGAAATGCCCACCGAGGGCAGCGTCCTTTTTGAAGACAAGGATATTACCGACGTGCCGCCCTACCGCCGTCGGGTCAATACCGTATTTCAGAAATACGCCCTGTTTTCCCATCTGAATGTGTTTGACAACATCGCCTTCGGCCTGAAGCTGCGCAAGCTGCCCAAGGCGGAAATCAAGGAGCGCGTGGACCGCATGCTCCGCCTTGTAAAGATGGAAGGCTATGAAAAGCGTTCGGTGGAATCGCTTTCCGGCGGCCAGCAGCAGCGCATCGCCATCGCCCGCGCCCTGGTCAACGAACCGGAGGTGCTGCTTCTGGACGAGCCGCTGGGCGCGCTGGATCTCAAACTGCGCCAGGAGATGCAGCTGGAGCTGAAAAGCATGCAGCAGGAGCTGGGCATCACCTTCCTCTATGTCACCCACGATCAGGAGGAAGCGCTGACCATGTCCGATACCATCGTGGTGATGAAGGGCGGCCGCATCCAGCAGATTGGCGACCCCAAGCGCATCTACGATGAGCCGAAAAACGCTTTCGTGGCCGATTTTATCGGCCAGAGCAACCTGCTCACCGGCGTGATGCTGGCAGACGAGCTGGTAATGATGGCGGGCAAGGAGTTCCCCTGCGTGGACGAGGGCTTTGAGAAAAACGAGGTGGTGGATGTAGTCGTCCGCCCCGAGGATATCATGGTTGTGGGCACCGATGTGGGCATGCTCGAAGGCGTGGTGGAAAGCGTGCTGTTTAAGGGCGTCCACTATGAAATGATGGTGGCCACCGGCGAAACGCGCTGGAAGGTGCATTCCACCACCATGCAGCCGGTTGGCTCGCGCGTGGGATTGTCCATTGTGCCGTTCAACATACACATCATGCGCAGGGAGGCCGTCGCCATCCCCGCGGAAGGGGGCGGGCAGGTGTGAAACGGAGATGGTTTGCCACCCCTTACGCCCTGTGGATGCTGATTTTTACCATCGTACCGCTCCTGTTTGTGGTGTATTTCGCCTTTACAACCCGCGATGGGGCCTTCACGGTGGAAAACTTTGGCAAGTTCTTCCGCCCCGGCAACCTGCCGGTGGTGTTCGACAGCTTCCGCCTGGCTTTTTTCTGCACGGCGATTTGCCTGTTGCTGGGCTATCCGGCGGCCTATTTTCTGGCCTCGCGTGATTTTTCGCGCGGCCGGGCCATCGTGGTGCTGATTCTTTTGCCGATGTGGATGAACTTCCTTTTGCGCACTTACGCGATGATGACGCTGCTGGAGCGCAACGGCGTGATCAACACGCTGCTGGAGGCGCTGGGCCTGCCGCCGCAAAGTTTGATCGGCACGGAAGGCGCGGTGCTCCTGGGCATGGTCTACAACTACCTGCCGTTTATGATCCTGCCGATCTATACGGTGCTTAAAAAGATGGACCACCGCGTCATCGAGGCCGCCGAGGATTTGGGCGCGCCGCCGATGAAGGTATTTTCCCGCGTGGTAATCCCCCTGTCGGTGCCGGGCGTGGTTTCGGGCATTACCATGGTGTTTATGCCGGCGGTGACCACGTTTGCCATCTCGCGCATGCTCGGCAGCGGCATGATCTACTTAATCGGCGATACCATTGAGGACTACTTCATCAACTTCAGCAACCGCAACGTGGGCAGCGCCCTGTCGCTGGTGTTGATGGTGCTGATCGTCATTTCCATCGGCCTTCTGCGCAAGGCCGACCCGAAGGGAGAGGGGGGCGCGCTATGGTAACTTCTGTCGCCCGGCGCGCGCCGCGCCGCCGCGCGCACCGGCTGAAACTGACGTATATCATCGTATTGCTGGTGTTTCTTTATCTGCCCATCCTGGTGATGATCGGCCTGTCGTTCAACGCCTCCGAATCGCGCGCCCAGTGGACGGGCTTTACGCTGGACTGGTATGGCCGCCTGTTTAACGATTCACGCATTATGTCGGCTTTGCAGGTGACGATTTCCGTGGCGGTGATGGCCACGGTGATTTCCACGGTCATCGGCACGCTGGCGGCCATTGGCATGCACTCGATGAAACAGGGCTGGTCGAATTTGCTGACCAACGTGGCCTACCTTCCCATGACTACCCCGGATATTGTCACCGGCGTCAGCCTGATGCTGATGTTTGTATTCGTGCAGTGGCCGCTTTCGAAGTGGACGATGCTCTGCGCGCATGTGGCGTTCGATACCCCATACGTGCTCTTTTCCGTGCTGCCCCGCTTGCGCCAGATGAACCCCAACCTCTATGAAGCGGCGCTGGATCTGGGCTGCAAGCCGACAAGGGCGCTGTTTAAGGTGATTCTGCCCGAAATCATGCCCGGCGTGATCACTGGCAGCCTGCTGGCTTTTACCATGTCGCTGGACGATTTTGTAATTTCCTACTTCACTTCCAATACCGACCAGAACCTGTCCATGATCGTCTATTCTGCCGCCAAACTGGGCGTGGAGCCGACCATGTACGCGCTCTCGACGCTGATGTTCCTGGTGATCCTAGCGCTGCTATTGATCATAAACCGACGCTCCAAACTGGAAGAAATCTGACGCTACAGGAGGAAGGATTCGATGAAAAAGACCCGACTGGCTTTGATCGCCCTGCTTGTGCTGTCGCTGCTGGTTGCCGCGTTTGCCACTGGCTGCTCCAACCAGAGCGAGCCCGCCGCGACGGAGGCGCCCACCGTTGAGGCTACGGAGGAGCCGACGGAGGGACCGACAGAAGAAGCGACGGAAGCCCCGACGGAGGAAGTGACCGAAGCGCCCACCGAGGCGCCCACGGAGGAAGCGACCGAGGCGCCCACGGAGGAGCCGGCGGAAGCGCCCGCTGAGGAAGCGACGGAAGAACCG
>DSTMC04003__coassemble_1291_pt1 | contig 19344 bp, 16 predicted proteins | sample DSTMC04003__metabat2_low_PE_048 | metagenome-assembled genome bin DSTMC04003
CGCCGGACTGCTTTTTGTCCATGCCGAAGATGGCGCGCGCGGTTTCGGTGCGGCCCGCGCCCACCAGCCCGGCAATGCCGAGAATTTCGCCTGCACGCACGCTGAAGGAGACGTCCTTTACCTGCTTGCCGGCGTTGATTTTCTCCACCCGCAAAAGTTCTTCGCCCAGCGGCACGTGGATCTTGGGGAATTTTTCCTTCAGTTCGCGGCCCACCATGTGGTGAATGATTTCGTCGATGGTGACGTCCCCCACGTCCACGGCGGTGATGTTTTTGCCGTCGCGCATGATGGTGGCGCGGTCGCAGATTTCCTTGACTTCCTCCAGGCGATGAGAAATGTATATGATGGCCACGCCGCGTTCTTTGAGCATGCGGATGATGCCAAACAGCGTGTCGATCTCACGGTTGGTCAGCGGCGCGGTCGGTTCGTCCATAACCAGGATGCGCGCGTTGATGGACAGGGCCTTGGCCACTTCCACCATCTGCTTGTGCGCCACGCCCAGGTCTCGAATGAGCGAGCGGGCGTTGATTTCTACGCCCAATTCGTCCAGCAGCTTCTGCGCTTCGCGGAACATGGCGCTCCAGTCCACCATCAGCGCGTTTTTCATGATCGGGCGGCCCATAAAGATATTTTCCGCCACGGTAAGCTGCTCGGTGAGGTTCAATTCCTGATAGATGATGGATATGCCCAGGCGCTGCGCGTCGGCGGAGGAGCGGATGTCCACCGCCTGACCGTCGATGAGGATTTCGCCCTCATCCTTGTGGTAGGCGCCGGAAAGTATCTTCATGAGCGTCGATTTGCCCGCGCCGTTTTCGCCCAGCAGGGCGTGTACTTCGCCCTTGCGCACGGACAAATGCACGTGATTCAGCGCCAATACGCCGGGGAACCGCTTGACGATATCTCGCATTTCCAGAAATTCGGCCACGGCGTTTCCTCCCTTCCACGCACGGGGATTCCCGTGCGGTTTGATGCGCGCGGAAACCTCCGCGCGTGTGTACAGATACAATGTGCGGCGGCGCGATGTGCGCCGCCGCATGACGCTTTACCTTTTATTCCTCAGGCAGGAACTGGTCAACCAGGGTGATGTCCACAACCGTGGTCTCAGCCTCGATAACCTTCTCCTCGCGCTCCACGCCATTGATGGCGTCGATGACCGCCAGCACGGCGTTGGCGCCGATGGCAACGGGGCCGCAGTCCAGCGTGGCATCCAGCTCGCCGGCCTTTACGCTCTCAAGGGCGTTGGGGTTGCCGTCCAAACCAACGACGATGATATCATCGCGGCCGATCTGCTTGCAAGCCTGCACAGCGCCCAGGGCCATTTCATCAGACAGGCCGTAAATAACGTTGATTTCCGGATGCGCCTGGAGCATATCCATCGCGGCGTTCATGCCGGTCTCGCGTACCCAGTCGCCCGGCTGCGTGGCAACCACTTCGATGCCCGGATAGGCCTCGGCCGCGCGATCCACAAAGCCGCCCATGCGCTGGGTGGTGAAGTCGGAGGGCAGGCCTTCGATGATGGCAACCTTGGCTTCGCCGCCGGTCTGCTCGTTTACCCAGTCGGCAATCTTGGCGCCGCCGCCGTACTGGTTGTATCCAGAGTAGGCGTACACATCCGCGCCCTCAAGCTCGGTGATGGTGTTGAACATAACCACCGGGATGCCGGCCTCGTTGGCCTTCTGGATGCCGGGAATCAGCGCGTCCAGGTTGATGCCGCAAACGGCGATGCCCGCCACGCCGCGGGTAATCATGTCCTCCATCATGGACATCTGGGTGGCATAGTCGTCCTCAGACGGCGGGGCCATGACCAGCAGGTCGTAGCCATTGGCCTCGGCAACGGGGGTAGCGCCCTCGATGCAGCTGGCATAGAAGGGGCTGGTCATTGCCGGCGGCAAAAAGCCGATCTCGGCGGCCAGGGCCGACGAGCACAGAAGTGCCAGAGCCAGAACCAGGACAAATACCTTTTTCATAGATGATACTCCTCCTTTTTTGCATGTTTCCATGCTTCTGAACGTAATTATAAAAAATTTGTAAGGCATTGTCAAGCGAAAACGATAGCGATTTATCATCTTCGGTCATTTCTGCGCTGATTTGTGCAAATTGATTTACAATCCGCCCATATTCTGCTATACTGCTAACGAGGGAGGGAGAGTGCATGGCGGAGATATCAATCATTGTGCCTGTCTACAATGCGGAAAAGCATCTGCCGCGCTGCCTGCGCTCCTTGCAGGAGCAGACGGTTTTCGACAGTCTGGAGATCATACTCGTAAACGACGGCTCGTCCGACCGCAGCGGCGAAATCTGCGACGAATTTGCCGCGCGGCACGAAAACGTCCGCGTTCTCCACAAGGAAAACGGCGGCGCGTCCTCGGCGCGCAACGCCGGGCTGGACGCAGCCACGGGCGAGTTCATCGGCTTTGTCGACAGCGACGACTTCATTCGCCGCGACGCCATGGAGATAGCGCGGGACTTTTTGCGCAAAGGCGCCGAGGGCGTGTTTTTTCGCACGACGTATGTGTATGGCGACGAGGAGGTGCGCGCGTCTGAGCCGCCTGCCCCGCTTGAGCTCGAGGGGGCGGATGTGTACCGGGCCCTCTTTTTGCACACGTACGGCGTCGGCACGGGCATTCCCAAGGTGTACCGCGCGGACGTCATTGGCGAAGAACGCTTTTCTGAGGACGTCTGCATCGGCGAAGATTCGCTGTTTTTGTTCCACGTGCTGTTGCGGTTGCACCGCGCGGCCGTCCCCGCCCCGGTGCTGTACTTCGCCCGCAAGCCGCCGAAAGGGATGCCGGGCCGGTTCTATCCGGAAAAGCAGCGCTTTGCCGTCTATGCGGAGATGGAACGCCTGACCGTACAGAGGTATCCGGAGCTTTTGTCCCTGGCGCAGGCGGACAGGATGAACGCGCGCAGGCACATGTTGCTGGGCATGCTCGTCGTGCCCGAGCTGTTGGATACGAGCTATTACCACGAGCTGCTCCGGGCGCACCGGAGAGAGATCGTGGCGCTTCTGAAAAATCCCGAGCGTGAAGTGCTGACCCCAAAGATCAAGGCGCACGCACTGCTTTTGTGCGTCAGCCCATGGCTTGCGAAGCTGTGGTACAAGCGGCGTACGATAAAACGATAGAGGAGGCGTTGCCATGGACGCGCACATCAGCCTGATCGTACCTGTCTACAACGTCGAACAATACCTGCCGCGCTGCCTCGCATCCATCCAGGCGCAGACGATCTTTGACCAGATAGAGGTCATACTGGTCGACGACGGCTCCACCGACGCAAGCGGCCGCATCTGCGACGAGTTTGCCGCGCGGCACGAAAACGCCCGCGTCATCCACAAGGAAAACGGCGGCGTATCCTCGGCGCGCAACGCCGGGCTGGACGCGGCCACGGGCGAATTCATCGGCTTTGTGGACAGCGACGACTTCGTGGAACCAGAGTGCTTCGCCCGCGCTTACGGAGCCGCGGCGCGCACAGGGGCAGATGTGGTGTGCTTCGGCTTTGCCAGCGTGTGGGGCGACGAGGCAGTGATGAAAATAGCCGGCGGCGAGGAAGCGCTTTTTGACGGCAATGCCGGGGCCTTCAGCGCCCTGTTTGACAAGCGTTTCAAGTACTTCTGCTGGGACAAGATTTACCGCCGCGCGCTTTACGACGGCCTGCGCTACCCGCAGGGGCGCATCTATGAGGACGCCTACCTGTTGCCCATGGTCGTCTCCCGCGCGCAAAAGCTGCTTTTGTTGCCGGACGTGTTGTACTATTACCGCATGCGGCCGATGAGCATCACCCACACGCGCGACAGCCGCCTGAACCAATGGCTGGAGGCCACCTACCCACTGGTGGAGTTGGCCCAGGAAAAGTACCCGCAATACCTGAACCTGGCCTGGGGGCGCTATAACATCATCCAACTGCGGTCGCTGGACGCCATCTTTGAGTGCGACCACTTCCGCAAGCATCCCTGTTGGAAGTTCCAATACCGCCTGTTGCGCAAGCGGCTGGGTTCGCTTCTGTTTTTGCGCTGCCCGCAGGTGCGCTTCATGCGCCGCGTATACGCGCTGGCCGCGCTTTTGTGCCCGGACCTGGTGGCTGCCTATGTGCGCGCGCGCTGCCGTAAAAACCGCAGCATTTTGAGTTATGAGCGCTGAGAATACAAAATCCCGGCGGGAAAGCCCCGCCAGGGCGGGCGTGGTCAGCGTGGTCGTGCCCGTTTACAATGTGGAAAAATACCTGCCGCGCTGCCTGCGCTCGCTCGCGGAGCAGACGGCGGCAAAACATCTGGAAATCGTGCTGGTGGACGACGGTTCCACCGACGCAAGCGGGCGCATCTGCGACGAATTCGCCCGCGCGCACGAAAACACGCGCGTCCTCCACCGGCAAAACGGCGGCGTGTCCCGGGCGCGCAACGCCGGCATCGAGGCGGCCTCGGGCGAATACGTGGCCTTTGTGGACGGCGACGACTTTTTGCGCCGTGACGCCATGGAAACCGCCCTTTCCCACCTGCGCGCAGGCGCGCAGGCCGTGTTTTTCCGCATGGCCGAAGTGCGCGGCGACGAGGAGGCGCATCCCGCAAGCAGCCCGGAAACGCTGCTGCTGGAAGGACCGGAGGTGCATCGCGCCCTGCTTACGCACCGCAACGGCATTTTGGAAAACGCGCCTAAAATCTACCGCCGCGACGCCATCGGCACGGCGCGCTTTCCCGAGGACATACGCATTGGCGAGGACGCAGTGTTCCTCTTTCGCGTGTTGCGAAACGTCCGCCGGGCGGTGATCCCGGGGCCGGCCTTGTACTTCTACCGCGTACACAGCGCGAGCAGCATGCACACGCTGCGCCCGAAACTGCTGGACGAGCGCATCCGCGCCCATGAGGAGGTGGAGCGCCTGACATGCGAAACCTGGCCGGAACTGGCGGCGGTGGCACAGGCGCGCACGCTGTTTATGCGCATTTTTATCCTCAACGATCTGATGGATTGCCCGGACATGGGCGACGCCGCCTGTTTCCGCCGCCACCTGGGGGCGCTCAGGCGCAACCTTGGCGCGCTGATGAAAAACCGCGAGCGCGTCTGGCTGCCGCCTTCGCGCAAGGCCTATGCGTTGGTTCTGTGCGCCTGCCCGGGCGCGGCGCGCCTTTTGCACCGGCGGCGCGTGGAAAAGCGAAGGAGGAAAGGCTGATATGGACGCGAAAATCAGCGTCATCGTACCGGTATACAAGGTGGAGGAATTCCTGCCGCGTTGCCTGCGCTCGCTGGAGGAGCAGACCATCTTTGCCGAACTGGAAGTGTTGCTGGTGGATGACGGCTCGCCGGACGGCTGCGGCCGCATCTGCGACGAATTCGCCGCCCGCCACACCAACGCGCGCGTAATCCACAAGGCAAACGGCGGCCTGTCCGACGCGCGCAACGCCGGCATGGACGCGGCCACGGGCGATTACTTCCTCTTTCTGGACAGCGACGACTTCCTGCGCCCGGACGCCTGCGCCTTTTTGCGCGGCAAGGCGCTGGAAAGCGGCGCAGATATCGTCATTTTCCAGCTTCAGGAGGTCTATTCGGACGAAGGCGCGGCGCTGCCGCCCGCCTTCCCGCCCTTCCGCATCGCGGACAACCGCACGCTGTTTTCAGCGCTGGCCAACCGCGACCGGGGCATGACCGAAATTGTCTGCGACAAGCTGTTCCGCCGCACCCTGTTTGAGGGCCTGCGCTTCCCGGTGGGCGTAAAATGCGAGGACGCCTTTACCATCCCCACCATCATCTCCCGCGCGCAGACGGCGCTGGTCACCGGAGAAAGGCTGTACTTTTACCGCCAGCGCCCCGGCAGCATCATGCATACCCGCGGCGACAGCATGGTGGACGACCGCGTGGCCGCCCACGAGGAGATCGTGCGCATGGCGCGCAAGAAGTATCCCGAATCGCTGGAGGCGGCCAAGGCGCGCACCTACCACATCCGCATCGTCTGCCTGAACGCCATCCTCGATTGCCCGCACTTCCGCACCCATCCCTCCTGGAAGCGCCACATCCGCGAACTGCGCGAGCGCCTGCCCGACCTTCTGCGCACGAAGCATCCCTTCTGGCTGCCCACGCGCCGCAAGGCTTACGCCGTCCTGCTGTGCGTCTGTCCTGATTTGGCCCTTGTGTATGAGCGCATACGCTTCCGCGAGCGGCGCCGGCATTTGGTGTATAAATAAAGCGATCCCCCGTTTATAAGGACGGGGGAAGGATCTGCCCCACGCGCGTGGGGATGAACTAAGCAATCCCCCGTCCTCGCGGACGGGGGATTTTCGCGCTTACATGCCGAGCCGGCAGTAGTTGTTGCCGGAAGTGGATATAAACATTTCCAGGAAGCAGATCGGGTCGTTGAAGTCGGCGTTCATGCCCAGGCGGCCTACATCGAAATTGCCCGCCATCATCTCGCCGCCGAGCACATTCCACTCCACGGTGCGGATGGTCATTTCAATGCCAATCACGGCCAGATCCTCCTGAATCAGCTGCGCCACGCCTTCGTGTTGCGTGCCCGGATTGACCAGGTATTCAAAGGAGATGGGCGTTTGCGCGGAAAGCATGCCGTTTTCGTCAAACTGGAAACCGGCCTCCTCAAGCAGGGCCACCGCGCCTTCGACATCGGCGGTGAGGGACATATAGCCCACATCCCCGGCGTTGAGATAGGTATAGGCATCGTCGTTCTGGCGGAAGGCGCCGCCGTTTCCATCGCTCATGGCGGCGGGCACAAAGGTATTGGCCGGCGGCTCCGTCAGGCGCACGGTTTCGGAAATCCAGCTGCGGTCGATCAGCATGGAAATGGCGCGGCGCACGCTGGATGCCTGCTCGCTGGTCATGCCCTCGAACATGGGGCTGTTTACATTGAAGCACAGAAAGTAGGTGCCCAGGTTTTCGCCAACATAGAATTCAGGGTTGCCGCTTTCCAACAGGCCGGGCATTTCGTCGGCGGGCATGGTGTCGATAAAATCCAGGTCGCCGGCGTTGTAGGCGGCGTAGATGACCGAATCGTCCGCCGAGAGCATGAGCTCCAGCCGCTCCATGGTCACGTTTTCCGCGTTCCAGTAATTCGGGTTTTTCACATAGACCATGGATTCATCGTGCGTCCAGCTTTCCAGCACATACGCGCCCGAGGAGACAAAACCCGCTTCCGTAGCCCAGGCCCCGGGATCGAGCAGGTTGCCATCCGCGTCCAGATAGCCTTCCGCCGCCTCCACGCTGGCCTGCTGGACGGGATAGAACACCGGGAAAGCCGCCAGGTCGAGCATATAGGGGCAGGGGGCGTTGAGGTTTACTGTGAAGGTCAGCCCATCGTCCGAAGCGGAGATGTCCAACCCTTCCTCGCTGCCATAGCCGGCGATGACGCTGAAAAGATAGCCGTAGGCCGCGCCGGTTTCAGGATTCGCGGCGCGGTTCCAGGAATAGACGAAGTCCGCCGCCGTCAGAGGCGTGCCGTCCGACCACAAAAGTCCCTCGCGCAGCGTGAAAACATAGGTCAGCCCGTCGTCAGACACGGTGTAGCCCGTGGCAAAATCCGGCTGGAGCGTGCCGTCGGCGGCGTGGGTGTAGAGCCCGCCAAAGCTGTTGACCACCAGGCAGGCGCCGTCCAGCGTGTAGTTCAGCGCCGGGTCGAGGCGGTCGGGTTCGCTGGCCAGGTTGATGCGCAGCGTATCCGCGTCCCCGTAGGTGGTATACATGAAATACTTAAAGCCCTCGATGGTGTCGTAAAAACCCTCCACGCCGGTTTTCATCATATAGGGGTCGGTATAGTAGGTAATCGGCACGACCGCGCCGGTTTCCATGAGCATATCCTCGGCCTGGTGCATCAGCGCCTCGCGCTGGATGGGGTCGGTTTCCGCCTTGATGGAAGCGATCAGCGCGTCATACGCCTCCCATTCCGGGGCGGAACTTTCCTCGGCCAGCGCCACCGCGCCACAGATCAACAGTGCAGCCAGGAGCATGGCAAGCAGTCTTTTCATATGAATACCCTCCTCAGATCCGTACTCTGATACGTGATGTATATAAAAGCGATGGTCATCCAGTCGCTGGGGATCAAAGCGGATGATGGCAGGCAACGAGGCGGCCGCCCTCCGCGCCGCAAAGGGTGGGGCGCTCGCGCGCGCATTGCTCCGTGGCAAAGCGGCAGCGCGGGCAAAACGGACAGCCCGCAAAGCCTTCCGGCGCAAAAGCCGCCTCGCCCTCCGGAGCGCGCCGGGCGCGCGCCTTCGCCGCCTGAGGGTCGGCAACGGGCGCGGCATCCAGCAGCGCGCGCGTGTAGGGATGCCGCGGGGCATGGACGATATCGTCCGCCGGCCCGCTCTCCACGATGCGGCCCAGGTACATCACCGCGATGCGGTGGCTCACCTGCCGGACGGCCGCCAGGTCGTGGGCGATGAACAGGCAGGCCAGCCCCAAGCGTTCCTGCAAGTCGAGCAGCGTATTGAGGATTTGGGCCTGCGCCGATACGTCCAACGCGCTCACCGGCTCATCGCAGATCAAAAAGCGCGGCTCTACCGCCAGTGCCCGGGCAATGCCGGCGCGCTGGCGCTGTCCGCCGGAAAGTTCGTGCGGATAGCGGCTGGCCAACCCCGCGTCCAGCCCCGCCATTTCCATCAGCTCCGCCACGCGCGCGCGGCGCGCGGCGCGGTTTTTGCCGATGCGGTGGATTTCCAGCCCTTCGGCGATGCTCCCGCCGATGGTCATGCGCGGGTCCAAAGCGGTAAAGGGGTTCTGAAACACCATCTGCATCCCGCGCCGCAGGGCGTGTATGCTATCCGCGTCCACGCGCTTGCCGTCGAAATACACCTCGCCGGCCGTAGGCGCATCCAAACGCAGGATGGCGCGCCCCAGCGTGCTCTTGCCGCAGCCGGATTCACCCACCAGCCCCAGCGTTTCGCCCGCGTCCACATAGAGGCTCACGCCATCCACGGCGCGCAAAGGTTCGCGCCGCCCGCGCACGCGGTAAACCTTTGTAAGCCCCCGCACTTCCAGAAGATGCGCGCTCATGGCCGGCCACCGTCCCCCTGCCCGGGAACATTCCGCCAGCAGGCGGCAAGATGCCCGGCGCTGATTTCAATTTCCTCGGGCTGTTGCGCGCGGCATACCGGCATGGCCCGCGCGCAGCGCGGCGCGAACGGGCAGCCCTTGATCTGCGCACCCGGACGGGACGGCGCGCCGGGAATGGCGGCAAGATGTCCGCGTCCGCCCTCCAACGAGGGCAGACAGCCCAGGAGCGCGCGGGTGTATTCGTGGGCGGGGTGGTAAAAGATATCCTCCACGCCGCCACGCTCGCACACGCGCCCCGCATACAAAACCAGGATTTCATCGCACAGCTCCGCGGCCACGCCCAAATCGTGCGTCACCAACAGCATGGCCATGTGGCGCCGCGCGCGCAGGTCGCGCAAAAGGCCGAGAATCTGCGCCTGTATGGTCACGTCCAGCGCCGAGGTCGGCTCGTCGGCAATGAGCAGTTCCGGCTCGCCGCACAGCGCCAGGGCAATCATCACCCGCTGGCGCATGCCGCCGGACAGCTCGTGCGGATACTGGCGCAGGCAACGCTCCGGTTCGTGAAGCCCCGCCGCGCGCAAAAGGCGCAGGGCGCGCTGCCGGACTTCGGCATGGCTCAGGCGCGCGCGCAGGCGCAGGTTTTCAGAAAGCTGCGCGCCCACGCGCATCACGGGGTTGAGGGCCGCGGCCGGGTCCTGAAAAATCATGGCCATTTTTTCCCGGCGCAAGCGGCGCAGTTCTCCGGCGGGACAGCGCAGTACATCCACGCCATCCAGCAGTACCTCGCCGCCCACGACATGCCCGGGTTCGGGCAATATGCGCGCGATGGCGCAGGCCAGCGTCGATTTGCCGCAGCCGGATTCGCCCACCACGCCCAACACGCTGCCGCGCTCCATCTGAAAGGACACGCCGTCCACGGCGCGCACTTCGCCCGCGCCGGCGGGATAGGCCACGCGCAGGCCGTTTACCTGTAAAAGCGCCGCCATGCTCTCACCTCCTCAGCCTGGGGTCGAGCGCGTCGCGCAGGCCATCGGCAATGAGGTTGAAGCACAGCACGATCAGGCAAATCACCGCCGCCGGGAATACCAGCTTGTGCGGGTAGCTGTCCAGCGCGCCCCGCGCGGCGTTGGCCAGCGAACCGAGGCTGGGCATGGGCGATTGCACGCCCAGGCCGATAAAACTTAAAAAGCTCTCGGTAAAGATAGCCGAGGGAATCTGCATGGCGGCGGCGACCACCACCACCGGCATGCAGGCGGGCAGTATATGCCGCCGCAGGATGCGCCATGGCTTCGCGCCCAGCGCCCGCGCGGCCAGCACGTATTCGCTGCTCCTGACGGAGAGCACCTGCGCGCGCACCAGCCGCGCCATGCCCACCCAGTAAAGCGCGCCGAACACCAGGAACATCGAAAGCAGGTTGGCGCCCACGTTTGCCAAAATCGTGCCCTCCAGCGCCGCGCCCAGCGTCTGATCCAGCACCACAGAAAACAGGATCACCATCAGCGTGTCCGGCAGGGCGTAGATCACGTCCACCACGCGCATCATCACAAGATCAACCTTTCCGCCCGCATAGCCGGATACCGCGCCGTAGAAAAGCCCAATCACCAGCACAATCAACGTGGCAAACAGCCCGGTGAGGAGCGACACGCGCGCCCCGTACATCACGCGCACGAAGTAATCCCGGCACAGTTCGTCCGTGCCGAAGATGTGGGGAAAGATGGACTCGCCCCGGGCAATGGCCTCCTGTTCCATTTCTGAATACTGGAACGGGCCGAGGTTGCGCGCGCCGCGGTCGCGCACGCCATCCACGGTGATGATCTGCGCATAGCCGTAAGGCACTACCAGCGGCGTCAGAATGATGGCCGCCACCAGCAAAACAAGCACCGCCAAGCCCACCGCCGCCAGCGGGCTTTTGCGCCGCCGCCTGTCCGCAAAGCGGGTAAGGTCGATCTGCAGGCTCAGGGGGCGCTTGCGGGGCAATTTTTCTCGCCTTTCCATCGCCATCCCCCTACGCAAAATCAATGCGCGGGTCGATGGCCCGGCACAGAAGGTCGCTCAAAAGCGCCGATAGCGCAATCAGCGCCGCCAGCACGATGGTCGCCGCCATGACGACCGGATAATCGCGGTTGGCAATGCTTTCCACAAAGCGGCTGCCCAGCCCGCCGATGGTAAACACATTTTCCACCACCATCGAGCCGGTAAGCGTATAGGCGGTCATGGGGCCGAGGTAGGCAATTACCGGCGTCACGGCATTTTTCAGGGCGTGCCGGGCCACCACCGCGCCCTCGCGCACGCCCCGCACGCGCGCGGCGCGCACGTAGTCCTGATGAAGCGCCTCCAGCATGGAGGAACGCGTCAACCGCGTAATATATGCCATGGGATACATCATCAGGGAAATGACGGGCAAAACATAGCCCGTGCCGCTCGCCGACCACACCCCGAACCATCCCAGCTTCAGACAGAATACCAGCAAAAGCAGCGTCGCCAACAAGAAGCTGGGCACCGCCACAAACAGCGTAGTCATCAGCAGAATCAGCCGGTCGGCGGCACGGCTATGCCACACCGCGGAAGCGCAGCCCAGCGCCAGCCCCAAAAGCGCCGCGCCCAGCATGCTCACCGCGCCCAGCCGCGCCGAAACGCCCAGCGCCCCGAACACCATATCCGAAACTTCGCGCCCCGTCTTGAGCGATATGCCCCAATCGCCCCGCAGCGCGCCGCCCAGGTACAGCACAAACTGCTCCGGCACGCTCTTATCCAAATGGAAGCGGCTTTGAAGCGCCGCCTTCGCGGCGGGGTCGGTAGCTTTTTCGCTGTCAAAGGGGCCGCCGGGGATGCAATGCATGGCAAAAAAGACGATCGCCGCCACGATCAATACCGTTGCGATCGCCAGAAAAATCCTCTTTGCCGCGTAGCAGAGCATCGCCAGGGTTCCCTCCCGCCGATAAAAATGACTCTGTTGCCGATAATATTTTACCTTTCCGGAATGGGAAAAGCAAGCATATTTATAAAAAACGATTTTTTGTCATTTGATGGACATGGTTTGCACTTTTTGTGCGCCCAGGCGGGAGATTTCGCACCTTGGAATCGCTTTTTTCTTGCATCGCGCGCGAAAACGTGTTATCCTATAAATAAGCCTATAATACACATGGGAGCGATGCCTTGTGATGTTCGACCCGCGCGCGGAAACGATGCCCCGCCCCGAGCTGGAGGCGCTCAAGCTCGAAAGGCTTCAGCACATCGTGCGCTACTGCTATGAAAACGTGCCCTTCTACCATAAACGCTTTGATTCCATCGGCTTAAAGCCCGAACATATCCGCACATTGGCGGACGTGCGCCTGATCCCGCCCACCACCAAGGCCGATTTGCGCGACAACTATCCCTTTGGGCTGTTTGCCGTGCCCCGGGAAAAGGTGGTGCGCATCCACGCCTCTTCCGGCACCACAGGCAAACCCACCGTGGTCGGCTATACGAAAAACGACCTGGATATGTGGTCTGGCGTCATGGCGCGCATCATCTGCGCCGCGGGCGTAAACGAATCCGACATCGCCCAGATCAGCTTTGGCTATGGCCTGTTCACCGGCGCGCTGGGGCTGCACTACGGCCTGGAGCGCGTGGGCGCGGCGGTGGTGCCGGCCTCCTCCGGTAATTCGGAAAAGCAGCTGATGCTGATGAAGGATTTCGGCGTCACCACGCTCATCGCCACTCCCACCTACGCCATGTACCTGGGCGAGCTGGCGGCGGAATTGGGCTACGGGCCGGAGGACTTCAAGCTGCGCATCGGCCTGTTCGGCTCTGAGGGCTGCACCACCGAGCTGCGCGCCAAGATTGAAAAGCGCCTCGGCCTGTTCGCCACGGACAACTACGGCATGTCCGAATTGATCGGCCCCGGCGTCAGCGGCGAATGCGAATACCGCTGTGGCCTGCACTTTGCCGAGGACCACTTCCTGCCCGAAATCGTCGATCCGGAAACGCTGGAGCCGAAAGACGAGGGCGAAGCGGGCGAACTGATCGTCACCACGCTGACCAAGGAAGCCATGCCCCTTCTGCGCTACCGCACGCGCGATTTGACCCGGATCACCACCGAGCCGTGCAAGTGCGGCCGCACCCACGCGCGTATGGAAAAGGTCATGGGCCGTTCGGACGATATGCTCAAAATCCGCGGCGTGAACGTATTCCCCAGCCAGATTGAGTCCGTCATCATGCAGATCCCGCAAATCAGCCCGCACTACATGCTCTATATCCGCCGCGAGGGATACCACGATACCCTCGAGGTGCAGGTGGAGCTGGTGGACGGTTCGCTGCTGGACAGCTTCGCCGCTCTGGAGGAGCTCACCGCCACCATCCGCGCCAAACTGCGCGTGGTGCTTGGCATCGACGCGAAAGTAAAGCTCGTCGGCCCCAAAACCATCGAACGCTTTGCCGGGGGCAAGGCCAAGCGCATCGTCGATTTGCGCGACATGCGCTAGGAAAGGACGGGAATTGCGCGCCGCCCCCTTATGTTGGCGCGTATCCCCATCTTCGCTCAAAAACCCGCCCCGCCGTCCCTTGCGGCGGGCAGAAATCAGGAGAGGTCGCCATGAAAGAATTGATGATCGGGAACGCCGCGGTGGCGCGCGGGCTGTATGAGGCCGGTTGCCGCTTTGTTTCCTCCTATCCGGGCACGCCCTCGACGGAGATTACCGAATTTGCCGCGGATTACGATGCAATCTACGCCGAATGGGCCTCCAACGAGAAAGTGGCCCTGGAAAGCGCCGTGGGCGCGTCGCTGGCGGGAGCGCGCAGCTTTACCGCCATGAAGCATGTGGGGTTGAACGTGGCCGCCGACCCGCTGTTTACCGCCGCCTATGTGGGCGTAAACGCCGGATTGGTCGTCTGCGTGGCGGACGACCCGGCCATCCATTCCTCGCAAAACGAGCAGGATTCCCGCCACTACGCCGAGGCTGCCAAGCTGCCCATGCTGGAGCCGGCGGATTCCGCCGAGTGCCTCGCCTTCACCAAGCGCGCCTTCGAACTGTCGGAAGCCTATGATACGCCCGTCATGCTGCGCACGGTGACGCGCATCGCCCATTCGCAGAGCCTAGTGGAAACTTCCCCGCGTGTGGAGGCGCCCCTGCGCCCCTACGTCAAGGATGCGCAGAAATACGTATCCATGCCCGCCGTGGCCGTCAAGCGCCATGTGGTGGTGGAACAGCACATGGAGGCTTTGCGCAAATACAGCGAGGAATGCGACTTGAACCGCGAGGAAATGCGCAACCCGGAGCTGGGCTTTGTCACCTCCGGCGCGGCCTACCAGTATGTGCGCGAAGCCTTCCCGCAGGCCAGCGTGTTCAAAATCGGCATGGTCTATCCCCTGCCCATCGAGCGCATCCGCGCCTTTGCCACCAAGGTAGACCGCCTGTTTGTCATTGAGGAGCTTGATCCCTTTATCGAAAACGCCCTGCGCGCCGCGGGCGTGCCCCTTTGCGGCGGCAAGGACCGCACCGGGCTGTTGGGCGAGCTTTCGCAGTACCGCGTGCGCAAGGCCATGGGCGCGTCGCTGCCCGCCACCAAGACGCTGGGCGAAACCCTGCCCGGCCGCCCGCCGGTGATGTGCGCCGGTTGCCCGCACCGGGGGCTGTTTAGCGTGCTTTCGCGCCTGAAGTTGACGGTGTTTGGCGATATCGGCTGCTATACGCTGGGCGCCACCGCGCCGCTCAACGCTTTGGATACCACCCTGTGCATGGGCGCGTCGTTCAACATGCTGCACGGCTACGCCGCCATCCGCCCGGAAGAGGCGAAGCATTCCGTGGCCGTGCTGGGCGATTCCACGTTCATCCACTCGGGCATCACCGGCGTGGTCAACACCGTGTACAACCTCGGCGTGACCACCATGATTGTGCTCGACAATGCCATCACCGGCATGACCGGCCACCAGCAGAACCCCACCACGGGCATGACGCTCAAAAACGTGCCCGCGCCGAAAATCCACATTGAAAAGCTCTGCGAGGGCGCGGGCGTGGCCCCGGAGAACATCCGCGTGGTCGACCCGAACGACATAGCGGAGCTGACCCGCGTTCTGCGCGATGAACTTGCCAAGGACGCGCCCTCGGTGATCATCTCCCGCCGCCCCTGCGCGCTGCTCAAATATGTGCGCCACAAAAAGCCGGTGCGCATCGACGCCGCCCGCTGCCGCGGCTGCCGCGCCTGCATGAAGCTGGGCTGCCCGGCGCTGCGCTTTGCGGACGGAAAGGTTTGGGTGGACGACGCCCAGTGCGTCGGCTGCGGGCTGTGCATGCAGACCTGCGGCTTCAAGGCCATTGAGGAGGGCTAAGCATGAATACCACATCCATCATGATTGTCGGCGTCGGCGGACAGGGCACGCTGCTGGCTTCCAAGGTGCTCGGCCAGGCGCTGGTTTCCCTGGATTACGACGTCAAGGTCAGCGAGGTGCACGGCATGTCGCAGCGCGGCGGCAGCGTGGTCACCTATGTGCGCTACGGAAGCGAAGTGCACTCGCCCATCGTCGATCTGGGCGAAGCGGACTATATGCTGGCCTTTGAGCCGCTGGAGGCGGCGCGTTACCTGCCGTGGCTGAAAAACACGGGCGTGATTATCACCAACACGCGCGAAACCATGCCCATGCCGGTCATCACCGGCGCGGCAACGTATCCGGAGAACATCGTTGAAAAGCTCTCCCAGCGCGCCAGCGTCGTTTCGCTCGACGCGATGAAACTGGCGTTGGAGGCCGGCAATCCCAAGGCTGTGAATATGGTTTTGATGGGCGTGCTTGCCTCGCGCATGGATTTGCCCGAAGAAACCTGGCAGGCGGCGCTGGAAAAGCAGGTTCCGCCCAAATTCCTTGAACTCAACCGCCGCGCCTTCGCCCTCGGGCGGGCGCAGAAGGAGGCTTGACCATGGCTGTCCGTCAGCTTTCCGTATTCCTGGAAAACCGCACCGGCACGCTTTGCGAGCTTACCCAGGCCTTGACCGACAACGGCATCGACGTGCGCGCCATTACGTTGGCCGACACGGTGGAGTTCGGCATTTTGCGCCTGATCGTCAGCGACCCGGTGAAGGCCGAGCAGGTACTGCGCGAGCGCCACTTCACCGTTTCCATCACCGAAGTGCTCTGCGTGCGCGTGGACGACGTGCCCGGCGGCCTCAACGCCGTTTTGCAGCTTCTGCAAAAGGAAGGCATTTCGCTGGAATACGTATACGCCTATATTTCCAAGTCGGTTGACGCCTGCGTGATCTTTTATGTGAAAGACCGCGCCCGCGCCGAAGAAACGCTGCGCAAAAACGGCATCACGCTTTTGGAAGAAGCGTACTGAGCCGCGCGGCAGGCATTGGCCCTCTGTCCGCACCGGCGGGGAGGGCCATTTCTGTTGCCCGTATTTTCACATTCAAACGGGTTATTCTACCTGGGAAGGGGTCTTCTGATTGCCGGCCAAACGTTCATCCATCGCCTGCATACTGCTCGCCTGCGTCTGCTGGAGCTTCGGCGGACTTTTATCCAAGCTCGTTCCCTGGAACGCGCTGACCATCGCCGGGTTCCGGGCATTGGTCGCCGCCATCGTGTTGGGCGCGGTGCGCAAAAGCTACCGGCCGACCAACACTTTCGGTACCTGGCTGGGCGCATTCGGCGTGATGGGCACATCGGTACTGTTCGTCTTCGCAAATAAACTCACCAGCGCTGCCAACGCCATCGTTTTGCAATATGCCATGCCGGTGGTGGTCATCCTCTTTGAAGCGGTGGTACAGCGCAAAAAGCCTTCGCGGCTGGATACGGTCAGCGTGCTGGTTGTATTGCTCGGCGTGGTTTTGTGTTTCTGTCAAGGGTTGTCCGGAGGCGGGATGCTCGGCAACGCGCTGGCCATCTCCTCGGCGTTCACCTATGCCATTGTTTATCTGGCCGCGCGCCGGCCGGACTGCGACGCTTTGAGCTATTCCTATCAGGGAAACCTCATTGCCGCGCTGTTGGTTTTGTATATGCCCTTTGACGCGGGCGTGACTGCCAATGTGGGCCACTTTGCCGCCGCGTTGGGCATGGGGGCGAGCCTGACGCTGGGCTATCTCTTCTTCAGTATCGGCATGCGCCAGGGTGTGTCGTCGGTAACGGCGGCCATTGTTTCCAACATCGAGCCCATCCTCAACCCCACCTGGTGCTTTTTGTTCCTGGGGGAAAATCCCGGCCCGTTGAGCATCGCGGGCGCGCTGGTGGTGCTGGCGGCGGTGACGGGCTACACCGTCCTTTCCTCGCGCCGCCGGGCGTAAAAAGATCCGCCGGCCCGGCTGCAAAGAATACAGCGCCGGCCGGCGAAGGGCTTTCAAAGCTTTTCATAAATGGATCGTATAAATTCCCCTTTGGCTTCGGTATAGGCAACCCGGTTTTCCGCAAATTGCTCCGCCAGGCTGCGCTTCAGTTGTGAATACTGAAGGGCCACCTGTGGGTGCGCAATCAGATAATCCCGAAAACCGACGCAGCGGATAAAATCAGGGGCATTGGGTTCATAACAGTGGATATGGTGCAAGGACATGCCGTCTTTCCCACGCAGGACAAAAAGGTGCCTGCCATTGGGAGGCTGCGCCCCGCGGTATTCGTACCCCGCTCCCGCCAAAGCGCCGGTATCCATATCCGCATACGATTTGACCACCACGGCCACATCAAGGATTGGCTTTGCCCATATGCCCTTGACGGCGGTGCTGCCGATGTGCTGCACATCCAGAACGCTGCCGCCCCACAACTCCCGTAACCGCGCTTCCGTTTCCCGGAATTCAACTTCCCATGCGCCGTCATGGGGCAGGAGCCGTACCATATTGCGTTTTACGCCCTGCACAAAAACCACTCTCTTTCCTTGCGGTCACAAATGCGATAGAGAGAAAATCCATCCCCAACAGGCAGGGCGCAAGCCCACAGCCTGAAGGGGATGGTTTCTTGTGAAAAGCCCGGCCGCCTATCCCGCCTGCCGGGCGCTTTCGTCCGGCGTGTAGGTCTCGACGATCTCATGCAGTTGTTCGACCACCTCGGCGTTTACGCCACGTTCGGCGGCCTGGCGCAGAGCGTCGAGCTGGGCGGAGAATATGCTGTCATCCACTACGATGGGCGGGGCGACGAATATCTTGTGGTGCGCGGTGGAGGTCATGCCGTCGCGCTCCTTGTCCATGAGCAATTCCTCATAGAGCTTTTCGCCGGGGCGCAGGCCGGTAATCTTGATTTGCATATCCACGCCCGGGGTGTAGCCGTAAAAACGGATCAGCTTTTCGGCCAAATCCTTGATGCGTACCGGCTCGCCCATATCCAGCACATAGATGGCCCCGCCCGCCGCCAGCGCGCCCGCCTGCAACACCAGCTGCGCCGCCTCGGGGATGGTCATGAAATAGCGGGTGATATCCGGGTGGGTGAGCGTAAGCGGCCCGCCCTTTTTGATTTGCGCTTCAAACAGGGGGATGACGCTGCCGTGCGAACCGAGCACGTTGCCAAAGCGCACAGCCATGCACTGCATCTTCGTATTGCGCGCAAAGCTCTGGATGAGCATTTCGGTGACGCGCTTGGTGGCGCCCATGACGTTGGTGGGATTGACCGCCTTGTCTGTGGAAAGCTGCACCAGCCGCTCCACGCCGTGCTCCGCGGCCGAGGAAAGCAGGTTCAGCGTGCCGAACACATTGTTTTTCACGGCCTCTGCGCAGCTTTCCTCCATCAGCGGCACATGCTTGTGCGCGGCGGCGTGGAACACGATGGTGGGATGATATTCGTCGAACAGATTATCCAGCTCCGCGCGGTCGCAAATGTTGCCAATCAACACGCGGATGGGGCAATCCGGCCCATAGTTCTGCTTCAACTCGCATTCCAACTCGTAGGCGCAGTTTTCGTAAATGTCAAAGATCAACAGAAGTTTCGGGTCAAAGCGCATCACCTGGCGGCAGATCTCCGAGCCGATGGAGCCGCCGCCGCCGGTGACCAGCACCACCTTGCCGGACAGGTAGCCGCGGATAGATTCCATATCCAGCGTCACTTCGTCGCGGGAGAGGAAGTCCGAGGTGTTGACCTCGCGGAAGGCTTGCCGCCCATCCACGCTGCGCTCGCCCAGCCCGCCGGGGTCGTTGAGTATGCGCACGCGGCACTTGGTCGATTTGCAGACGGATACAATCTCATTAAGACGGTTGCCCTTGATGTGGGGAATGGCGATGATGATTTCGGAAATGCCCTTGTTTTCCACCAGGTCGGGAATGTCCTGCACCTCGCCCAACACGGGAATGCCGCACACGCGCATGCCGCGTTTATCCGGGTTGTCGTCCACAAAGGCGATGGGCACGCCCGTGAGCCGGCGGCCCTCCTGACAGGCGCGCGCCGCGTAAGCGCCGCCCTCGCCCGCGCCGACGATCA
>DSTMC04003__coassemble_1294_pt1 | contig 19333 bp, 19 predicted proteins | sample DSTMC04003__metabat2_low_PE_048 | metagenome-assembled genome bin DSTMC04003
ACGTGGTCATGCTCACCGGCGACAACCGCAAGACCGCCGAGGCCATCCGCAAACAGCTTGACATCGGCGAAGCCATCGCCGACGTGCTGCCCACGGAAAAGGAAGCCGTCATCCGCCGCCTGCAGGAGCAGGGGCACAAGGTCGCCATGGTCGGCGATGGCGTAAACGACGCCCCGGCGCTGATGCGCGCCGACATCGGCATCGCCATCGGCGCGGGCACGGACATTGCCATCGACTCCGCCGACGTGGTGCTGATGAAGGATTCGCTGGAAGACGCGGCCACGGCCATCGATCTGAGCCGCGCCACCATCCGCAACATCCACATGAACCTGTTCTGGGCGTTCTTCTACAACATCCTCGGCATCCCGGTAGCCGCGGGCGCGCTGTTCCCGGCCTTCGGCATCCGCCTAAGCCCGATGATCGGCTCGGCGGCGATGAGTTTAAGCTCCGTCTGCGTGGTCACCAACGCCCTGCGCCTGCGCCTGTTCAAGCGCCATGAAAGCGGCGCAACCGACACGCCTGCCCCGGCCATGGACGCCGGCAAGGATATCCCGGGCGATGCGCCCGAAAAAAGCATTGAGAAAGGAAATGAGCAAATGGAAAAGGTATTGCATGTAGAAGGCATGATGTGCGCGCATTGCAAGGCGCACGTGGAAAAGGCGCTGCTGGGCGTTCCCGGCGTCACCGCCGCCGAAGCCGACGTGGAAAACAAGCGCGCCGTGGTCAAGTATGAAGGCGCAGTCTCCGACGAAGCGCTCGTGAGCGCCGTCAAGGAGGCGGGTTACGAGGCAAAGATGGCCTGACAGCTTCGTCCATCCCTTCGCCTAACGGCGAAGGGATTTTTTTCCGCCGCAAAAGCGCCGCGCGCCGGGCATACTGAAAACGAGGTGACGCATATGGAGAAAGCCAATCTTACCGTGCTTCTGGAAAGCGACGCGCAGGCGCTGGAGTATTATCTTGCCCTGCCCGCGGACGTGCGCTGCATCATCAGCCGCGACCCCGAGGGCATCGGCACCTTTGCCGACCTGCGCAGGCGCGCTTCCCAGGCGGCGCGGAGCCTGTGAAGACGCGGGCGGCAAAAATACCGGCATTTGCCGCCCGTAAATGTAATCCTTTCATTAAATTGCTGCAAACGCGCCTCACTTCCGCCGGAAACGGTTGACTTTTTGCCCCGGAAGCGCTATAATATGCACAATCTTTCCGATAAAACGGCATTTACACGAAGGAGGGTTGCGCGATGAAGCAGTTTGCCATGCGAATGTCCATGCGCGCAGGCTGCCTTCGCGTGTGATTTGTGTTGCCGGATATTCGTGAGGAATCGTGGATCTCTGCCGCTTCGCAATCATGCGGAGCGGCTTTTGTATTGCAACCGGGAAAGGATGGCTTGGAAGTGGCACAACCGCTGATTGAATTGCGAGACCTTAAAAAGGTCTATCCCGTGCCAGGCGGCGAAGTCGTGGCCCTGGGCGGCGTGAGCCTGAAGATTGAAAAGGGCGAAATTTACGGCATCATCGGCATGAGCGGCGCGGGCAAATCCACGCTGATTCGCTGCATCAACCGCCTCGATTCGCCCACGGACGGCCAAATCCTCATCGACGGCGAAAACATACTCGCCCTCAAGGGCAAGGAGCTCATCCGCATGCGCCGCCGCGTGAGCATGATTTTCCAGCAGTTCAACCTGCTGATGCAAAAAACCGTGGCGCGCAACGTGCGCTACCCGTTGGAAATTGCCGGCGTACCCAAGGCGCAGGCCAACGCCCGCGTGATGGAGCTTTTGAAAATCGTCGGCCTGGAGGACAAGGCAGAGGCCTATCCGGCCCAGCTTTCGGGCGGACAGAAGCAGCGCGTGGCCATCGCCCGCGCCCTGGCCAGCGACCCGGAAGTGCTCCTGTGCGACGAGGCCACCAGCGCCCTCGACCCGATGACCACCCAGGCCATACTCTCCCTGCTCAAAGACATCAACGAGCGCCTGGGCATCACCGTGGTCATCATCACCCACGAAATGGCCGTCATCCGCCAAATCTGCACGCGCGTGGCCATTCTCGACGGCGGCCACATCGCCGAAGAGGGCAGCGTGGATGAAGTATTCGTACATACCCGTTCGGCGGCAGGCAAGCGTCTGTTCGGCATTTTGCCCGAAAACGAGGACGAGGACCGCCCGCCGGTGCCGGCGCTGCGCATCGTGTTTGACGGCGGCATGGAAAACCAGCCCGTCATCGCCGACCTGGTGCGCGCCTGCGATGTGGACGTGAACATACTCTCCGCCAATATCCGCCGCCTCAACGACAAGCCCTACGGCCAGATGCTCATCGAAATGCCGCAGGACGACGCGGCGCGGCGCAAGATTGTGGAATTTTTGACCAGCAAGGGTCTGACCGTCAAGGAGGTGTGGCCGCAATGAACTGGAACCAAATCTGGGAAGCGCTGGCGGAAACGCTGCAAATGACGCTGCCTTCGACCATCATCAGCTACATCATCGGCCTGCCGCTGGGGGTTTTGCTGGTCATCACCCGGCGCGGCGGCATCCGCCCCATGCCCACCTTTAACGCGGTGGCGGGCGCAATCGTCAATTTCCTGCGCTCGATTCCCTTTATCATCCTGCTGGCCATGCTCTTCCCGGTCACGCGCGTGGTAATGGGCCGGGCCATCGGCACCGCTTCGGTCATCTTTCCCCTGACGGTGAGCGCCTTCCCCTATGTGGCGCGCATGGTGGAGGGCAGCTTTAACGAAGTGGACAACGGCATCATCGAAGCCGCGCAGTCCATGGGCTCAAGCACGCTGCAAATCATCCGCAAGGTGCTCATCCCCGAGGCCATGCCCTCGCTGATCAACGGCTTTGCCATCTGCATGACCACCATTCTCGGCTACACCGCCATGGCCAGCGCCGCGGGCGGCGGCGGTTTGGGCGCCCTGGCCATCACGCGCGGCCTCAACCTGCGCCAGTATGACGTGATGTACGCGGCCAGCATCGTGCTGGTGATTCTGGTACAGATTATCACCATGCTCGGCTCCTATCTCACCCGCAAGTTCGACCACCGCATCCGCTGACGGTTCCGGGAAGGCTTTCCCGCAAACCATATCCAACCGATTCCAAAGGAGGAGTACCCATGAAAAAGCTGTTTTCCGCCCTGCTCGTGCTCGCGCTTGCCCTGACCGGCTGCGCCATGGCCGAGACGCTTTCGGTCATCGCCACGCCCAGCCCGCACGCGGAGATTGTCCGCCTGATTGAGGAAGACCTTGCCGCCGCCGGTTACGAGTTGGAGCTGATCGAAGTCACCGACTACGTTACCGAGAACCCGGCCGTCGCCGGCGGGGACGTGATGATCAACTTCTTCCAGCACATCCCCTATCTGGATGGCTACAACGCCTCCGTCTCCGAGGGCGAACAGCTCGCCGCCGTGATTCCCACCCACTTTGAGCCGATGGGCATCTACCCCGGCACCAAGACCACGCTGGACGAAATCGCCGAGGGCGACAGCATCGCCGTGCCGAACGACCCCACCAACATGACGCGCGCCTTCCTGCTGCTGGCCGATGCGGGCCTGATTTCCGTGCCCGAGGGAACCACGCTGGAGAGCACCGTCACCCCGGACGACATCACCGGCGAGCTCAACCCCCTGAACCTTGAGTTCTACGAGGCCAACGCCGAGTTGATTCCCGGCCTGCGCGGAGACGTGGCCTTCGCCGTCATCAATGGCAACAACGCCGCCCTCGCCGAATTGAACCCCAACACCGACGCCGCCTACGCCGAAACCGCCGACAGTCTGGCTGGCCAGTCCTACGTGAACGTGTTCGCCGTCAAGCCCGAAAATGAAGAGGCCGACTTTGTGAAGGCGCTGGAGGAGTGCGTCTACACCCAGAAGGTATACGACCTCATCATTGAGCGCGGCTTCGTGCCCACCTTCACCGTGGAAGCGGCGGAATAAGCCCGCTCCCCTGCGCCCGCCCCGCATTTTGCGCGGCGGGCGCTTTTGGTTGGGATGCGAATGCAAACAAACCGCAAAGGAAGATGTTCCACAATGAAAATCGTCAATGCTGGCAACAGGATTGTCAACAACTACCTTTATCCAGTCGAGGGCGGCTATGTGCTGGTCGATACCGGGTATGCGGGCGCGTTTCCGCGCTTTATGAAGCGGCTGCGGCGCGCCGGAATCGACGTACACGCCATTTCCTGGGTATTCCTCACCCACGCGCACGACGACCACGCCGGTTTCCTGAACGAAGCGCTGCGCGCTGCCCCGCGCGCAAAAGTAGTGGCGCACAACGCGGCGCTCGCGGGGCTGCGCCGGGGACAGAATTCCTTTGCGGGCGGCTGTACGAGCCGTTTGGCATTGGGATTCTGCCGCCTTATGAAACTCCTCGGCCACGGGGAGCATCGCTTTCCGCCTCTGGAAGCATCGCTGGAAGAACGATTTGTCACCATCACGGCGGAAAACCGGGAAGCGTTGGAAACTGCCCTGGGCGGACGCATTCTGGAAACGCCCGGACATACGGAGGACTCCATTTCCCTCCTTCTGCCCGACGGCAGCCTGTTTTGCGGCGACGCCGCCATGAACGGTGTCCCCAGCCTGCATAAAATCACCATCTGGATGGAAAACAGGGCGGATTTCTGCGCCTCCTGGGAAGCGCTTATCCGCCTGCAGCCCAAATGTATATATCCCGGCCATGGACGGCCAATGCGTGTGCGCGCGCTGGCCAAAAACCTGTCCCACGCGCAAAGAACGCGCTTATGGCTCCTAAAGCCATGATAGAGCCATACGTTATGTATAGTTCATGTTAAAAAATACATTATTTGTTATTTTTATGTTGCGAATTCTTTTGGCATGCCGTATAATAATACATATTGAAAAGACATTTGCGCAGACTTGAGAGGAGCGTGACCCCGAATGAAACGGATTGGACTTTTGACCAGCGGCGGCGACTGCCAGGCGCTCAACGCCACCATGCGCGGCGTGGTGAAGGGCTTGAGCCACAACCTGACGGAGCTGGAAGTCTACGGCTTTATGGACGGCTATAAGGGCCTGATTTACGGCGACTACCGCATGCTGACTTCGCGCGACTTTTCCGGCATTCTCACCAAGGGCGGCACAATTCTGGGCACCTCCCGCCAGCCGTTTAAAATGATGCGCGTGCCGGACGAAAAGGGCTTGGACAAAGTGGAGGCCATGAAACAGAATTACTACAAGCTGCGGCTGGATTGCCTGGTGATTCTCGGCGGCAACGGCACGCAAAAGACCGCCAACCTCCTGCGCGAGGAAGGGCTGAACATCATCCACCTGCCCAAGACCATTGATAACGACATCTATGGCACCGACATGACCTTCGGCTTCCAGAGCGCGGTGGACATTGCCACCGAGGCCATCGACTGCATCCACACCACCGCGGCTTCGCACAACCGCGTGTTCCTGGTGGAAATCATGGGGCATAAGGTGGGCTGGCTGACGCTGCACGCGGGCATTGCCGGCGGCGCGGACATCATCCTCATCCCCGAAATCCCCTACGATATCAACAAGGTCATCGACGCCATCAACCGCCGCACCGCCGAGGGCAAGGGCTTTACCATCCTCGCCGTGGCCGAAGGCGCGATTTCCAAGGAGGACGCGGCGCTTTCCAAGAAGGATTTCAAGGAAAAGATGCGCGATTACAAGTATCCTTCCGTTTCTTACGAGCTGGCCGAGCAAATCGAGAAAAAGACGGGCATTGAAATTCGCATCACCGTGCCGGGCCACATGCAGCGCGGCGGTAGCCCCTGCCCCTACGACCGCGTGCTCTCCACGCGCCTGGGCGCGGAGGCGGCCAACCTGATTTTGAAGGAGCAGTACGGCTATATGGTGGGCATCATCAATGGAAAGGTGAAGAAAGTGCCCTTGGGCGAAGTCGCCGGCAAGCTGAAGGTGGTTTCGCCGGACGATCAACTTGTACAGCACGCCAAGCTCATCGGCATCAGCTTCGGCGACTGACGCGCGAACGGCGGGATTCTTCCCGCCCGTTTTTCAAGGGACGCCATGGCGTCCCCGCGCTTTTTCAGTCAAACTTTCTTCATGAAAGTGTTGATTCGTCAAGACATTTGGCCGCGGCGCGTGTGCTACAATAAAGCTGCGCTCCGCGCGCCAACCAAAGAGAGAGACCAGGGGGATTTGCATGACGGCGGGATTTTCCTATACGCAGAACCGTGAGCTTTCGTGGCTGAAATTCAACGAGCGCGTGCTCGAGGAAGCATGCGCCGACGAGGTTCCGCTTTACGAACGGCTCAAATTCATCGCCATTTTCACCAGCAACCTCGACGAGTTTTTCATGGTGCGCGTAGGCAGCCTGTTTGACATGGCTGTGGACGGCGATTCGCAAATCGACAACAAGACCGGCCTTTCGCCCTCGCAGCAACTTGAAAAAATCTATCACGCCGTGGAGCCGCTCTATAAGAAGCGCGACCGCTACTTCCGCGAGCTGGAAAAATCCCTGCGCAACTACGGCATTGCCGATATGAGCATGGACGAATTGGAGGGCGACGACGCGGTATTCGTTTACGACTACTGGCGCTCTTGCATCTTGCCGGTGCTCTCGCCGCAGATTGTGGACGACCACCACCCCTTCCCCTTCGTGGCCAACAAAGCGCCCTATGTGGCGGTGGAACTGCAAAAGAAAAAGCGCACCATCCTCGGGCTGATTTCCATGCCCGCGGCGTTGCCGATGGTGCTGTTCCTGCCCGGCGAGGGCATCCGCTATGTGCATATCGAGCAAATCGTCAGCCGCTATGCCGAGGAGGTGTTCCCCGCCTATCCGGTGCTTTCGCGCAATATCTTCTGCGTCACCCGCAATGCCGATATCAGCCCTGAAGACGAGGAATTCGCCCCCGCAGGCGATTTCCGCGAAAAGATGAAAAAGCTGGTCAAACAGCGCAACCGCCTGGCGCCCGTGCGCCTGGAGTGCGCCCATCCGCTCAAGGGCTTCCTGTTTGACACGCTCTCGGAAAAGCTCGGCCTTTCCCGGCCACAAATCTATGTAAGCCACACGCCGTTCCTGATGGGCTATGTGTACGGCCTGAGCCAGAAATTGGATGAGGACGCGCAGCGCGTGCTGTGTTACCGGCCCTTTACGCCGCAGCTTGTGCGCAACAGCTTGTTTGATTTCCCGCGCGGGCAGGACGTGCTTTTGTCCTATCCCTACGAAAGCATGCAGCCGTTTCTGCGCCTGATTCGCCGTGCGGCCAACGATCCAAGCGTGACCTCGATCCAGATCACCATCTACCGTCTGGCCAAGGATGCCAAATTGATCGACTTCCTTTGCGCCGCCGCCGAAAACGGCAAAGAGGTGCTGGTGTTGATTGAGCTGCGCGCCCGCTTTGACGAGCAGAACAACATTGACTGGTCGGAGCGGTTGGAGCGCGCCGGCTGCCGGGTGATCTACGGTTTCGAGGGCTTCAAGGTACACTCCAAGGTGTGCCTCATCACCCGCCTGGAGCACGGCAACCCGCGTTACATCACCCAGATTGCCACCGGCAACTACAACGAAAAGACCGCCGCGCAATATACCGACCTTTCCCTCATCACCGCCGACCAGAACATCGGCCGCGACGCGGCGGAGTTTTTCCGCAATATGTCCATCGGCAACCTGGAGGAGGAATATAAGCACCTGCTGGTCGCCCCCAAGTGCATGAAATCGCGCATTATGGAGCTGATCGACGAGGAAATCCAGAAGGGAAAGGACGGGCAGATCATCCTCAAGGTGAATTCCGTCACCGACCTGGACGTCATCAACAAGCTCGCCGAGGCCTCCTGCGCGGGCGTGCGCATCCTGATGCTGGTGCGCGGCATCTGCTGCCTGTTGCCAGGCGTGCCCGGGCACACGGAGAACATCCGCGTGTTCAGCATCGTGGGCCGTTTTCTGGAGCATTCGCGCATTTACAGCTTCGGCGCCGGTTCCGAGCAAAAGCTCTACATTTCCTCGGCCGACCTGATGACGCGCAACATGCAGCGCCGCGTGGAAGTGGCCGTGCCCATCTACGCCGCCCACGTGCGCGAGCGCATCAACCACATACTCGACGTCTACTTCCGCGATACCGCCAAGGCGCGCGAACTGAAAAGCGACGGCAATTACGAGCGCGACCCGCAATACTACGGCGGGCTCAGCGCGCAGGAACAGTTCATGGCCGAGGCGCTGGAAAACGCCGACCGCGCCGAACCGCGCGGCGAGGGAAAACTGCACCGCATGCTGCGCGAACATGTCACGCGCTGGTATCGCTCCCTGACCAGCGATTTGGACTGAAACGCATAAAACCAGCGCGACGGAACGCATGTTCCGCCGCGCTTTTCTTTATAAATCCAACTGCATAAACAGCGCCGTGGGCGCGGGGTTGTCGTTATAGCGCGCTATATCGTAAAACCCATAGCGGCGGTAGAGGCGTATTGCGCTTTCCATGAAAGGGAATGTATCCAGGCGCATGTGCCGGTAGCCGATATCGCGCGCATCGGCAATGAGGCGCTCTACCAGCGCGCCGCCAATATGCCTGCCCCGGTTGCCGGGGCGGACGTAGAGGCGCTTCATTTCGCAGAACTCCCCCTCCAGCCCCCGCAGCGCCGCGCATCCGCACGGCACGCCATCCCACAGGGCAATGTAGAGCCGTCCCCGCGGCGGGGCGTACTTTTCCAGCGGGCTTTGCGCCTCCGCGTCATAGCCCTGGGCGTGCAGGCAGCGGCGCACCTCCTCGCCGTTTTGCAAAATCGCATTTGTGTACTCGGCGAACAGGCGGACAATTTCCGCCTGCCATGCCGCCGACGCCGCTTCCAATCGTAACGCCATTGTATTGCCTCCAGTCCATCCTCTGCCTCACAGCCGCACGGCCCAATCCCCATATGCGAATAAACCGGCGCCATGGCGCAGCTTTCCCGCGGCCCTGAGCGCGCGGAAGGCGTCGCGCATCCGCACGGCCAAGGCTGGGGCAATTTCCAGCGCGTGATGCCCGGGGAACAGCCGCCGGATTGGAAGCGCGGCAATCTTCTCCAGCGAGGCGAGGTATGCCTCGGGGTCTGTGGAGGGAAAACCGGCAAGCAGCGTGCCCTGATAGACCAAATCACCCGCGTACAAATCACCGCGCTCTTCCTCCCAGAAGCACATATGTCCCGGCGAATGCCCCGGCGTATGCAAAACGCGCAGCCGCCGCCCGCCCAAATCCAGCACGTCGCCATCGCGCAGCAGGCGCGCGGGCGTCCCCTGAAAAACCGCATACGAACGCACGTCAAATCCCGCCAGCAGACTGCCGCCCCTGGCAAGCATGGCGCGCACGGCCTCTACTGGCAGCGGAAAGCCGCCCTGCAACCAGGAAAGCTCCGCCGCATGCGCATAGAATTCCCGGAAGTGCCCGTGGCCGCCGATATGGTCCCAGTGGACGTGTGTGGCAACCGCGGCGACCGGCTGATCGGTCATCCTCGCGGCCAGGGCGGAAATATCGCCCACGCCCAGGCCCGTATCAATCAGCAGGGCGCTTTTTTGCCCAATCAGAAGATAGCAGTGCGTTTCCTCCCAATGGCGGTATTCGCTGATGGCGCAGGTATCCGCATCAAGCCATTCAGTCGTGAACCAGGTTTCCACAGGCATCCCTTCCCCATAATCGTCGCTTTTTCAGTATAACGCCTTCGCCCGCTTTTGTCCAGCAGTGCGCCCTCCTTTGCCGGTATACGGATTTAACATGGGAAAACGCCTTTTCCCTATTGACAAAATCGCCGGAACGGATTATCATTTGAATAGATGTTCAAATGAAAGGTTGTGAGAACAATGCCGGAATTCAGGGATACGCCTTTGGAAACCTGCGAGTTCCAGTATGTCCACGAGGACACCGTGCGCCGGGCGCTGGAGCTGATGCCCTCGGAGGAACAGCTTTATGACCTGGCGGAGCTTTTTAAGGTGTTCGGCGATTCCACGCGCATCAAAATCCTCTACGCCCTGTTTGAGGCGGAGATGTGCGTTTGCGACATTGCCCAGCTTTTGAACATGACCTCCACGGCGGTATCGCATCAGTTGCGCATTCTCAAGGGCAACAAGCTGGTGAAATCGCGCCGGGAAGGAAAAAACATCTTCTATTCGCTCGCCGACGACCACGTGACTTCCATCATCGGTCAGGGGATGGAGCACGTCAACGAATAAACGATCGCGCCACAAATCTTACAGGAGGGAAAGACGATGAAAAAGGTATTCAAGCTGCGGGATTTGGACTGCGCCAACTGCGCGCGCAAAATGGAGGACGCCATTCGCAAGCTCGACGGCGTGGAGGACGTGCAGGTGAGCTTCATGATGCAGAAATTGACGCTCGTCGCCGACGACGCGCGCTTTGACGAAATCGTGGAAAAGGCCGTGAAAGCCTGCCGCAAGGTAGAACCGGACTGCGAAATCGTGCGTTAACGGGAAGCGCCCGGTTGCTTTTCCGGGCGGAGGGAGGATAAAGCTATGAGCAGGAAACACAAGCAAATGCTGATCCGCATTGGCGTGAGCGCGGCGCTTTTGATCGCCTGCGCGCTTTCGCCGCTGGAAGGTATATGGCGGCTATTGGCCTTCCTCGTCCCCTACGCCGTCATCGGCTGGGACGTGTTGTGGAAGGCGGTGCGCAACATCGCGCACGGACAGGTGTTTGACGAAAACTTCCTGATGTCTATCGCCACCGTGGGCGCGTTTGCCACCGGCGAATACCCCGAAGCTGTGTTTGTCATGCTCTTTTACCAGGTGGGCGAGCTGTTCCAGTCCTACGCGGTGGGCCGCTCCCGGCAGTCGATTGCGCAACTGATGGAAATCCGCCCGGACTACGCCAACCTGGAGCGCGACGGCAAGGCCGAAAAGGTCGACCCGGACGAGGTGGCCGTGGGCGACGTGATTGTCGTCAAGCCCGGCGAGCGCGTGCCGCTGGACGGCGTGGTGCTCGAAGGCCATTCCACGCTGGACACCGCGGCGCTGACCGGTGAAAGCCTGCCCCGCCCGGTGCGCGAGGGCGATGACGTCATCAGCGGCTGCGTCAACCAGAGCGGGCTTCTGCGCGTGCGCGTCACCAAGGAGTTCGGCGAATCCACCGTGGCCAAAATTCTCGATTTGGTGGAAAATGCCAGCAGCAAGAAGGCCCGCGCCGAAAACTTCATCACCAAGTTCGCCCGCGTATACACGCCCTGCGTGGTCATCGCCGCCGTGCTGCTGGCGGTGGTTCCCTCGCTCATTACCGGCGATTGGAGCCAGTGGACGCGCGCGCTGATTTTCCTGGTGGTTTCCTGCCCCTGCGCGCTGGTGATCTCCGTACCGCTCAGTTTCTTCGGCGGCATCGGCGGCGCCTCGCGCAACGGCATACTGGTCAAGGGCGGCAGTTACCTGGAAACGCTGGCGCAGACAGAAATCGTGGTTTTTGACAAAACCGGCACGCTGACGCGGGGCGTGTTCAACGTCACCGCCATCCATCCGGACAAGATTTCCGAGGCGGAGCTTCTGGAGCTGGCGGCCTATGCGGAAAGCTATTCCGACCATCCCATTTCCCGCTCCATCCTTGAAGCCTACGATAAGCGCGTGGACACCGCCCGCATCGGCACGGTGGAAGAACTGGCCGGGCGCGGCGTGCGCGCGGTGATCGACGGCCGCACCGTCTGCGTAGGCAATTCCAAGCTCATGGACGAACTGGGCGTGAAGTGGCACCCCTGCCATCATGTGGGCACCACGGTGCATGTGGAGGTGGACGGCCTCTACGCCGGGCATCTGGTAATCTCCGACGAAGTCAAGCCCGACGCGGCCGAAGCCATCCGCAAGATCAAGGAACTGGGCGTGAAAAAGACGGTAATGCTCACCGGCGACGCCGCTGCCGTGGGCGAGCGCGTCGGCAAGGAATTGGGGCTGGACGAAGTGCACGCGCAGCTTCTGCCCGCGGACAAGGTGGAGCGCGTGGAGGCGCTGCTCAAGGAAAAGAGCGCCAAGGGCACGCTGGCCTTTGTCGGCGACGGCATCAACGACGCGCCGGTGCTCTCCCGCGCCGACGTGGGCATAGCCATGGGCGGCATGGGCTCGGACGCGGCCATTGAGGCTGCCGACGTGGTGTTCATGGACGACAAACCCTCCAAGCTGGCCGACGCCATCCTCATCGCCCGCAAGACCTGCGCCATCGTGCGGCAAAACGTGGTGTTCGCGCTGGCGGTAAAGCTGCTGGTGATGGTGCTGGGCGCGTTCGGCGTAGCTACCATGTGGGAAGCCGTGTTTGCGGACGTAGGCGTATCGGTGATCGCCATTCTCAACGCCATGCGCGCCCTGCGCGCGCCGAAGTGAAAAAAGCGCGCCAGGGCCGCTTCCCGAAAGAAATATTGCTCAAAAACCGCCTGCAAAGCAACGGCTTCTGCCTGCGCTTTGCGGGCGGTTTCTGCTGTGTTCGGCGCGCGCTGTTCCGGCTGCGGCGTCTCTGCCCGCACTTCAATAGCTCTCCGGTCTTTGCCGCCTTTGCGTCAGGCCCAACAGGTAATCGGTGGTGGTATCGTAATACTTTGCCAGCGCAATGAGCACGGATGTGGGAATATCCGCCTTGCCGCACTCATAATCGCTGTATGTCTGCTGGGAGCAACACAGTATTTGCGCCAGCTCGCGCTGCTTCAAATCGCTGTCCTCCCGCAATTCGCGGATTCTGCGATAGGCCAATCGTCCTCCCCCCTCGCTGGTTTTTTAGAACGTAACCGCATGCGTCAAACTGGCGGGATGTGTGGAGATTTTTGCGCCTGACAGGGCTGAGGAGAAAGGCGCAGCATGGCTACGTCCACCGGCGAAAACACAGTCAGGCGCGACCTGCGGAAACCGCCTATGCGCACAGGCACGCTCTAAGCATAAAGCACCGGAATTCCCGGTATTGACAAATACCGGAAATTCCGGTAAAATATGTCCGTATTTTCCAGAATCCGCTTTTGCACAATGGAAAATGCCAAAAAACCAAAGAAGGATACTCGGAATGCAGCCAAGGGAACATTTTATCGCCGGATATCTTCTCCCCCTGTCTACGCGGGCCTGCGCCGGTTATATGCTCTTATTTGCCATTCCCATGAGCGTTTTTTTATTTCTGCTCATCTTTTTCTTCGGCCATCGTGAATTTACACATGGCTTCTGGTGGATCTTGCTGTTGGCAGCCGCACTCGCGCTTGCCTGCCTCGCAGTCTTGGGGCTGGAGCGCTTCGCCCCGGGATACATCGCCGCGTTTCATACTATATACATTTGAAAACGAATATATGCGCAGCGCGTCTTTTCTTCCGGCGCGGCGAAGGGAAGCGCAAAAACACTGCGCCCACCGGGGCAAACCGCGTCAGCGCAGAAAAGGCGCGCTTGATGCGCGCCCTTTAAGCGGAAATCGCATAGTGGCCGGGCGCGGATACCATCCTTGCGCCGTCTCGGGACATATAAAAGCACCGGACACGGAAATGCTTCCGCCGTCCGGCGCTTTGCCTGTCTATTTACGTTCTTCGCTCAACTATTCCTCGATCAGACCATTGTCCGCGAGATAGGCATCGATTGCTTCGGTATCCGTATGCCGCGCAAACAGGCCGTCGCAAACCGTCGCGCCCACCGCGCATTGACGCACAAAGTCGATGGAATTATCAAACTGCTCCTGATTCATGGAAGCGGACTGCGTAAAGGGATAAATCACTTTTCCGCTCAAATCATAGCTCTCCAGGAAGGTGCCGATAATCATGGGAGCGGTATGCCACCAAATTGGATAGCCAATCAAGATGGTTTCATATTCATCCAGCGATTCCGGCAGGTTGGCAATCGCGGGCCGCTCGTTGTTATCGCGCTCGGCCAGGGCGACGTCGCCGCACTCGTTGTAATCGGTGGGATACGGGGTTTCCGGCTGAATCTCCAGCAAATCGGCCCCCGTTTGCTCCGCGATGTGGGCGGCGATTTCTTCCGTGTTCCCCGACCAGGAAAAGTAGGCGACCAGCGTCTTTCCCGCCTCCTCCTGAAGCGCATCCACAGCCGCCCCGTCGGTTTCCGAGGCCGCCTGCGCGCAAGCGACCGGTGCAAGCACTGTTGCCATGGCCAACAAAAGGCTCATAACTCTTTTCAGCATGTTTTTCTGCCTCCTTCTTTGCATCCTGGGCGACGGCCGCATTACAGGCATTCCATCAGGATTTCGTAGATTTCTTCACGCTCCAGCGGGCGCGGGTTGCACTGGATGATATTGCAGGTATCGGCCACCTTGCGCAGCACTTCCGGGGTAATCTCCACCTTTGACTTCAGCTCAGACAGCCTCGTCGGCAGGCCGCATTCGCGGATAAAGGCGGTCAGGGCCTCCAGGCCGGCCTGGGCGCTGTCCGCGCCGAATACCTCGCGGGCAAAGCGGGTGAACTTTGCCTCCGCATCCTTGAGGATATGGCGGTAATAAGCGGGATGGATGACGGCCAAACCCTGCCCGTGGTTGCAATCGGTGTACGCGCCGAGCTGATGCTCAATCTGATGGGCCTGGAAGTCGGTAAGGCGGCCCACCTTGAGAATGCCGTTTTCCGCCATGGCGGAATCCCACATCAGGTTGCCACGGGCCTGCATATCGTTTATATCGACCAGCAGGCGGCGCATATTGACCACGGTGTTGCGCATGATGGCCAGCGCCACATCGTCGGAAACATTGTCCGCGTCCGAATTGCCCAGGTATGTCTCCATCGCGTGGCTCAATGTATCAAACGCACCGGAAAGCACCTGCATGGGCGGTACAGAAGCGGTGTAGTCGGGGTCGAGAACGGCAAAGGAAGCGGCCGTGCCGAGAATCGGGCCTTTCCACTGTTTTTCCTCATAGGTGATGACCGCGCCGGCGTTCATTTCCGCGCCAGTGCCGGAGGCGGTGACCACCGCGCCCATGGGGATGCCCGCCGTGGGGAATTTGCCGGAGCGGTACTGCATATCCCAGATATCCTCATCCAGCATGGCCTGCGCGGAGACGACCTTGCAGCAATCGACGACGCTGCCGCCGCCCACGGCCAGTATGAAATCCACACCCCGCTCGCGCACCAGGCGCGCGCCCTCCTGCACCTTGGCGTAGGTCGGGTTTGGCATAATGCCGGAAAACTCCACGATCTCCTTGCCCGCCTGCGCAAGCAGAGCCGTCAGTTCGTCGTAAACGCCGTTTTTCTTCACCGAACCGCCGCCATAGGCCAGCAGAACGGTTTTGCCGGTTTTGGGAAGTTCCTGCTTCAGCGCCTGCGCCGCGCAGCCCGCGCTGAAGTATACCTTTGTGGGATAGGAATAGGTGAATTTGTCCATTTTTCCTCCTTGTCTTGCTTTTTATTGTTGACAGTTTGCCGCGATGATTTCCCGCAGCGAAATATGCTCGTTGCGGTAACGCGCCTGGGGGTTCTTTTCCGGAATCGTCAGGGCGATGGCCTTCTGCGGGCAGGCGTGTATACAGGCCAGACAAGTTTGGCAGTGGCCAGGAATGTGAACGGCCTTGCCGCCGCTTACGCGAATGGAGCCGGACGGACAGACCTTTTCACAGATTCCACAGCCCGTGCAGGCATCCGTGACGCGCAAAAGGTGCTGCCATGCGTCTGCGGGCATTTGCCGCGTGCGCTCCAGAAACTGGCGGTGAGCCTCGCGGTCGGCCTCTGTAACCGTGGAGATCATGCGCTTGCGTTCGTTCAAGTCGGCGAGGATGGATGCCAGCTGGCCTTCCACATTCTTATCGAGCTTCTTCTGTTCCTCCATATCGAAGCCCGGTAGCCAGTTATCCGCCATCAGGACGACGTTGACGTAGTCCACGGCAACGCCGCATTCATCGCACAGCCGCTTGGCCAGCTCCGCCGCGCCGCCGTGACGGTTGCCATAGGTCAGAAGGATATAGAAATAGTCAGTATGAAAAACCGCCCGGCGCAAAAACTCCCGCACCATCGGCGGCATTTCATGGCCGTAGACGGGCGCGACCACGCCGATGCGCTCCGCTGTAAATTCCAGTTGTTCCCGACGCATGGCCTGGGGAATGCTCACAGGGTCCGGCTCGATCTGTTTTGCGATATAAAGGCTGTTGCCAGTAGCGGTGAAATAGAATACCATGCTGCATTTCCTCCTTTCCCTTGCAACCGGGCGGCGGATGTGTTATAATCCGATTGCTACATCCGGTTGCCACAATCGATTATAGTATCCGGTTGTAACTACCGGTCAAGGGGTTTTCAGAAAAAATAAAAATTTTTACATGGAGGCGGAGGCAATGCGCGTGTATACGATGATGCAGGTTTGCGAAGAAACGGGCATGACCTATCAGGGCCTGAAATATTATTGCAATGAAGGGCTGATTCCCAACGTCAAGCGGGACGGGAACAACCGGCGCGTGTTTGACGAACGGGACGTGAAGTGGATTCAGGACCTGGTATGCCTGAAAAAATGCGGCATGAGCATTCAGGAGATGAAAGAATATCTGGCGCTGTGCCTTCAGGGGGCGGATACCATCCCGCAGCGCAAGGAAATGCTGGCCCAAAAGCAGGAATCCCTGCGCGCCTCCATCCGCGCGTTGGAGGAAAGCGTGGCCTATATCGACTGGAAGCAGGGGTTTTACGACGAAGTGCTTGCCGGAAAGCGCCCCTATGTAAGCAATCTGATTCGCGTAGAGGCGTAAATCATGACCATCGGCTTAGACGGTGGTTTGACGAAGCCCTATAAGGCATGATCCCGGCAGCGCTCATGCGCTCTGAATTGCCGCCTCATGCACCAGTTCCCCTGGATGCCGCTCAAAGCAGCTCTTTGTCTCCTTTGCCTCATGTTTCTCTCAGCGCGTCTCCCGTTTGTTGAAAAAGGGTTTGACGATTCCGGGCATCGCTATAAGCTCTCCCGAACCCCCGCTCGAAGCGGGGGTTTTTGTTGCACAAAAAGACCCTCCCGTTGCCTTTTTCACAACGGGAGAGTCTGCCTTGCGGGGAATGCCTGGCCTCAGGCGTACTTCGGCCAATAGGTATCCCGGGCGTTATTGCCGCGCGTGACGGAACGGCTGGCGCGGTTGGCGGGGGCCTCGAAGTGATAGCAGAAATAGTAGCCCGCGTCGTAAGCGCCGTCCGCCGTGTTGTCCACGGCGCGAATGTAGTTCATGACCTTGGGATAGTAGTTTTCCAATTCGTATTCCAGGAACTGCAGCTGGGCGGTGAGTGTGGTGTAATCCAGGCCGCGGTCCTCGCAGTAGTTTTGCAGGCGCGTGCGGCGCGAACCCGTCCACTGGCAGATGCCATAGCTGCCGCCGCTGGAATTGTAGGCCGTGGGCCGGAAAGAGGACTCCGCCTTGATGTTGGCCAGCACACCGCAGGCGGCGGCGGTATTCAGGCCCGCTTCCTGGGTCAGATACAGGAAAGTGAGTTCCTCATTGGAGTAGTCTCCGCTTTCCACAGCATCGTCAAACGAAGATGTCGGCGCAGGCGTGGGGGTCGGGGTAGGCGTGACGGCCGGCGTGGGCGTGGCCACGGAAACCGTGCCGCGCGTCAGGTTGGTGCGCAGCGTGTAGCCGTAGCTGTTTCCATTGTAGATTAGCGCCCAGGTGTCATCGTAGGCCACCACGGTGACAACCTTCCCGTAGGTCAGGCTCTGGCTGGCAGAAGCGGTAGAGGGGCTTTCATAGACCAGCGCGCCCTGCGTGGTAACGGTGGCGGTGAAGGTTTCCTCGGTAACGCCATTGTCCGGCGTCGGCGACGGGGTCGCGGTGGCGGTGGGCGCAGGCGTAGGCGTGGCAGTGGCTGCGGGCGTTTCGGTGGCCGTGCTCAGCGGCGTAAGGTTGGAGCGCGGCGTATAGCCATAACTGGAGCCGTTGTATATGCGCGCCCAGCCATCGTCATAAGAAACCACGGTAACGGTATTGCCGTAGGTCATCGGCTGGCTGGCCGCAGAGAGGGAGCGGCTCTGGTAGACGCGCGCACCCGGCACGGCAACGATGGCTTCGAAGGTTTCGTATATGACGTCGCCCCCGCCGGGCTCCTCGGTCGCGGAAACACGGGTGAGATTCTCGCGCAACGTATAGCCATAGCTGGAACCGTTATAGATGCGCGCCCACGTATCGTCGTAAGCCACCACGGTAACGGTATTGCCGTAGGTCATGGACTGGCTGGCAGAGGCGGTTGAGCGGCTCTGATAGACACGCGCACCCGGCGCAGTAACGGTGGCTTCAAAGGTTTCGTAGACGACCTCACCGCTTTCCGACGGGGCCGGCGTTGCCGTGGGCTGCACGCCCGGTTCCTCGGTGGCCTCGTCCAAACGCCGCAGGTTGTCCTTGAGCGTATAGCCGAAGCTGGAGCCGTTGTATACGCGCGCCCAGGTATCGTCGTAGGCCACCACGGTAATGACGTTGTTGAGCGTCAGCGACTGGCGGGGCGCGGAAGTGGAGCGGTATTGATAGACGCTCGCGCCCGGCACAGACACGATGGCCGCAAACGTCTCATAAGTGACTTCCCCATCGGAATCATCGCCCGTTACGTCCACAATTCCCTTCGTCAGGTTTGAACGCAACGTATAGCCATAGCTGGAGCCATTATAAATCCGCGCCCAGGTATCGTTGTAGGCGGTGACGGTGACCACGTTTCCATAGGTCAGGCTCCGGCTGGCAGAAGCGGTGGAACGGCTCTGATAGACGCGCGCGTTCCGTGCCGTGACAGTAGCGGTAAAGATTTCGTTGACAACATCGCTGCCGTCGCCATTGGCGGCATCTTTGCCCGCCGTGCGGAGATCCGAGCGCATCACAAAGCCTATGTAGCCGTCTACCTCGACCATCGCGCAGGTGCCATTGACGGCCATCAGCCGCACAGGCGTGCCCGCAGACAGCAGGCGATAGGCGCTCTGCGTGCTCGGCTGCTGATAAAAGCGGGTGTTGGCGGCAACCGTGGCATCCTCGGGCGTGCCGTTCACCACAGTCAGGCCGGACAGGGCTACATATCCGTCCTTGCCATAATAGGTGATGGCCGCCACGCCGTTTTGCTCGGCGTTGACTGTCAAAAAGGAATTGCGGGAGATCGTGCCGACCTGTTCGGAAAAAGAAGCGTCCGCGTATACGGGGATGACGCTATCCGCCACATAGGCGGCGTATTCCGCCAGCGCCGGCGTCGCCAGCGCCAACATCATCGCCGTAAATAGCGCCAAGGCGCGCTTCCAGCCTCGCATGTGCATATCGGTTTCTCCTTTCGAGCAGCAAATATTTCAGAAGTATGACGAAATTCAGTACGATATTACGAATTGTATCACATTTGAAATATATTGTCAACAGCGAAAGCAAAATTGCAACATGCTCAGGCCGCATAAAGGTCAAAAAGCGGGGCGCGCGGCCCCGCGAACATCAAAGCGTTTTGCAATACAAAAAACAGCGCAGAGGCACGCGCTTGCCGCCCAG
>DSTMC04003__coassemble_1332_pt1 | contig 18701 bp, 16 predicted proteins | sample DSTMC04003__metabat2_low_PE_048 | metagenome-assembled genome bin DSTMC04003
AAAGGCGATGGAGGCCACCGCCGCCGCCGTGTACGCGCCCACGCCCGGCAGTTTTGCCAGCTCCCGGGCGCTGCCTGGGAAAACCCCGCCGCTTTGCGCAATCTCGATCGCGGCCTTGCGCAGGTTGCGGGCGCGGGAGTAGTATCCCATGCCTTCCCATTGCTTGAGCACTGCTTCTTCCCCGGCGGCGGCAAGCGCCTCTACAGAAGGAAAACGCGCCAGAAAGGCCTCATAGCGGGGGACGACGGCCTCGGCGCGCGTCTGTTGGAGCATGATTTCAGAAAGCCAAATGCGATAGGGGTCGCGCGTGCCACGCCAGGGCAGGTCGCGCTTTGCGCGGTCATACCAGTCGAGCAGCGCCCGGGAAAAGGCGGCGTTGTCCATAAAAAATGCCTCCCAACAGCGCCCGCCAGGGCGCGAAATGGTTTCCGGAAGGTGCGTACCGCACAAAAAAGTGCGTACTTTACAAAATAACGCCGGCGGCGTATGATGATCGCGGCGGGAAAAGGCGCGAAACAAACCGCGCCCCGTCCACGCATTGCGGACGGGGCGCGCACCGGTTAAAATCAGTTTGCGGACACCGTGGCATTGACGTTGCCCTGGGACATGGTTTCCTGGATGTCGTTCCACACCATCTGCAAATGGTTGAACTCGTCATCGGACATGCCCTCGGGACGGTTTTCGAGCCATTCGCCCACGGCCAGCACGCGGTACTCGTAGCCATCGCCATCCTCGGCGTCATAGCGCCATACATAGGTGGGAATGTATACCGGATTGGTGATCTCAAATTCACCGGCGGAAGTTTCCTGAATGGTGAATTCGAAGATGATGCCGTTGGAGGTGTAGCGGTCGCGCTGGTCGGAGAGGAAGTTGCCGGTCGCGCACAGGCACAGCGTGCGCTGCGTAGAGCCGTCCTCGGTCTGAGCTTCAAGCCAGCGCGGGGCGATGACGGTGTGCGGGTGGTAGCCGACGATGACGTCCACGCCGGCGCGGGTGAGAGCCATGGCGGTGTTGTAATCGTCGTCGCCGAGCGAGCGGACGCCCACATCGCCCCAGGAGATATAGGCAATTACTACGTCCGCCCCGGCCTCGCGTGCAGCCTGCACATCCTCGGCGGGGTTGGTGTTGGTGTTGGTGGCCACGCCGTAGGTCAATGCGTTGGTACTGGCCTGCTCCTCCATACCGCCCAGGTCGGTGGTATAGTTGAGGAAGCCGACGTTGATGCCGTTGATCTCAATGATCTTGGGCGTGTCGAACTCTTCCTGGGAGGCGAAAGCGCCGATGTATTCCATTTCGGCAGTTTTGCAGTTTGAAATAGTCTGCTGCAGGCCGTCAAACAGCATATCCAGCGATTGGCCGTTGGCCAGCGTGAGCATGTCCACACCCGCGGCCTTCATTGCCAGCATGATTTGCGGCGGGGTGTTGAACGGGTTGCTGCCGGAATAGGCGCTGTCGGCGCGGTTGTCCATCGGGCCTTCGACGTCGCCCACCGTGTAATCGGCGTTGCCGACCACATCGCTGATCATTTCAAACATGGGCGTAAAGTCGTAGCTGGTTTCTGTGCGCGCGGAAGAAAGCACGTTCTGCTCCACGACGATTTCGCCCAGCGAGCGGATGGTGGCCGAACGCAGCGAAGGCGTGGGCGAGGGCGTGGGCGACGGCTCGACCGTAACAGTGGGCGTCGCGGCGACGGTGGCAGTAGGCGTGGGCGTCAGGGTGATAACCTGGCGCGTCGGCTCCGGTTCGCTTGTGTCCGGCCCGGAAACGCCGATCGACCTGAATACAATCAACGCGCCCACAACAATCAGCGCCACCAGCAAAATGCCGATGACGGCCAAGCCAAGCGGGCGGATGACATAACTGCCAATATGCAAGCCGTTTTTCTTCTTCTTTGCCATGTAGTGTCCCTCCGAATTCCGGCACCGGTTATAGATGGATTGAAATCATAGTATATTATAGCACATGCAAAGAGGGCGGGGCAATGGGGGAAATGTCATTCTTTGCGACCTTTTGATGGGAATTTCCCCCAGGAAAGGCCAAAATGTACGCAAAAACGACAATCCCGGGGCATTTCCAAGGATATTGTTCAATTTTAGGGCGGGTTTTTTCGTTTTATTCGATTGACGAACGGGCATTTATGGTGTATGCTAATAGAGGATAATGTTACAGAAGTATGACAATGTAAATCGTGCTTATCCACAGACGAGGTGCAGGGTATGGCAACATACAAACTTGGAAAACTGAAATTCAACATCTCCAAGGCGGGGCTTGCTTTCCGCTGGGGCGACGGCGAAATTCGGCGTTTTCCTTTTGGCCTGGGCTCCGCGCGGCAGGACGACGTGGCCGACGGTCTTGACCAGTATGACGAGGCGTATGACGGCGCCGCGCAGGATCAGGACTACGACTATGCCGCCGATGATGATCCGCAGGGCGGCTATGATGGCTATGACGACGGCTACACTGACGATGATTCCTATGCCTATGACGATGGCTACGAGGATAGCGGCAGCTATGATAGCGCTAGCTACGGCGACGGCGGCTATGATGATGGTAGCTATGATGACGCCAACAGCTATGACGATGGCGGCTATGATGATAATGGCTACGACGATAGCGGCTACGATGACGGTGGTTATGACGATAGCGGCTATGATGATAATAGCTATGACGATAGCGGTTATGATGACGGCTACGACGATGGCTATGATGAGGACGGCTATTACGACGAGGACGGCAATTATGTGGAAGCGGAAGGCGGCGAGGCCCCTTCCTTCATGCAGTATATTGATGAAAACGACTGGGTGACCTATGTCCTTCTGGTGCTGTTCCCGCCGCTGGGTATTTACCTTCTGTGGCGGCGTGGCCGTTTTGACATGGTCATGCGCGTGGGCATCAGCGTAGCTTCGGCGCTGTGGTTCGCGGTGCTGATTTATCTGATTGTGTCTCTGGTTACTCCGGCTGGCCCGGAAACCACGTTCCCGGCCGGCGGGCCGACCATCAGCCCGGTTACGGTGGCGCCGAGCGCTACGGTGGGCATCACTGTATCTCCATCGGCCACGACTGGCATTATTTCCAGCAGCATCAGCCCCACGGTTAGCGACGAATTGCAAATTGAACCCTCTGCCACGCCGATTGCCGGCAGCGGGGACAGCACTACCGCGAGCGATTATGTCTACGCGAGCAATACGGGCATTTATTACCATAGTAGGAGCAATTGCGAGCGGCTTTCCGGTGAAACGGCTTCCCTGGTAAGCCTGGAGATTGCCGAACGGCGCGGCCTTGATCCCTGCCCGACCTGCTACGATAACCAGACTACTTATTACATGACCGACGGCGGCATGTATTACCACACCAATTCCACCTGCGACGGCGGTACTGGTACGCCGATGGTGGGCGCGTATGAAGTCACGCTCCAGCGCGCGCAGAACTCCGGCAAGACCGCTTGCCCGGTGTGTGCGGGCGGCACTGCCAGGCAGACCAATACCACCAGCTCCACCATGACCGATCCTGCGGCGGTTACCAATTACGCCAACACGCTTACTACGGACAGAAGCGGCCTGATGGTTTATGCCAGGTTGGATGGAACTTACTTCCATACCGATCCCAACTGCTCCGGCATGACAAACGCTTCCCATATCAGCCTGCTGGTGGCCCTGCAAAACGGCAAGGCGGCCTGCCCGACCTGTTGCGCGGTTGGCCGAAGGACTGTGTATTGCACGGAGAACGGCGAGTGGTTCCACATTGACCCGACCTGCCAGGGCATGCGCAATGCCAATCAGACCTATGTGGCGCTGGCGCTGGCCATGGGCAAGACGGCCTGCCCGGTGTGCCTGGATGGCGTGACCGTCACCCTGAACGATTCCGGCACTGGCAGTTCTGATTCCTCCAGTTCCTCCAGCGGTTCGGAATCTGATGGCACTGTATACGTCTACGCCACGCGCGGGGGCGAATACTACCACACCGACCCCACATGCAACGGCATGCAGAATGCTGAGCGCGTGGCCCTGAGCACCATGCTTGAGGCCGGCCGGCCCGCTTGCCCGGATTGCTGCCCGACGGCCAATAATACCGTGTGGGCATCGCGCGGCGGTACGTATTATCATTCGTATGCCACATGTTCCGGCATGACTGGGGCGACAACCGGTACCGTTGCCGAGGCGCTGGCGGCGGGCTTCCAGAAGTGCCCGTACTGCTGGACGGACTCCAGTACAGGCGAAAACTCCGAGGGCGATACCACCCAGAGCGTTTCCGGCATTACCGTATACTGCACGGATACCGGCACTTGGTACCATAACGACCAATATTGCCAGGGTATGCGCAGCGCCTACGCTGTGACGCTGGAGGAAGCGGTTTCGCGCGGCAAGACGGCCTGCCCGGTCTGCTGCTCCATTGCGGACCGCACCGTTTACGCCGTCAACGGCGGACGGTATTACCACTACGATAATACCTGCAATGTGGAGGATCTTTCCCGCGCCACGTCCGGTACGCTGGCAAGGGCGCTGATGGCCGGCTTTGCGCGCTGCCCCTCCTGCGTGAGCGGTAGCTCCAGTGGTGATACGACCGAAACTGTGACCGAAACGTATACGCCGGGCACCTCCGGCATTCATGTCTACGCCACGCGCGATGGTCAGTATTACCATCTCTCAAGCACATGCGCAGGCTCCGAGGCCAGCTATATTACCCTGGAAACCGCGCTCAACTACGGCAAGACGGCCTGTCCCATTTGCGCCAGGTCCACGGCGGAGCGCACGGTCTGGTCCTCGCGCGGCGATGAGTACTTCCACATCTACCGCGAGCACGCGGGCGATGGAGCTACGTCCGGTACGCTGGCTGTGGCGCACGCTATGGGTAAGGAGTATTGCCCGGTTTGCCTGGCAAGGTATCAGGGCGATGATTCCAGCGAAAACATGCCCACCTCGTCCAACACCTACGTATCGGGTACCTCCGGCCTTTACGTCTATGCGACGCTCAATGGCACGTATTTCCACATTGATGAATCGTGTACAGAGAACGTCGGTTCCGACTCCAGCCGTGTGACGCTGGAAACCGCGCTCAACTACGGCAAGGTTCCCTGCCGGACTTGTGCCAACGTCGCGCGCACCACGGTGTATTCCAGCAGCGGCGACCGTTATTACCATTACAGCCAGTCGCATGCTGGCTCCGGCTCCACGTCCGGCTATCTCGCCATCGCCCGGGCGATGGGCAAGACGGCCTGCCCGGTTTGCGTGAACGGCAGTTCGGGCGGCAATAACGGCGGTTCGGGCGGCAATAATGGCGGCTCCGGCGGCAGCGGCGGTTCTGGCAACGGTGATCTTTCCAACGCCACGCAGGTCTATATTGACTTGCAGGGCGATTCGGACAGCACCATCTTCCACAGCCATTCCACCTGCTCGCGTGCGGGCATGACCAATGGTTCGATGGTTGTGATCGACTTTGTGCGCGACCAGGGCTTCAGCCCATGCCCATACTGTTGGAACTAAGCCACGGCAAGACTTTGCAAGCGCCTTTCCCTTGGGGAAGGGCGCTTTTTTGTGCGGAGGGCGGTTTTGTTGGAAAACCAACTTACTTTTGTGGCGTGAAGGTGTATGCTGTGCTTGTAAAACCACAAATGGAGGGGAAAAACATGTTTCGCAAGATCATTCGCATAGATGAAGAAAAGTGTAACGGCTGCGGCGCCTGCGCGCGTGCCTGCCACGAGGGAGCCATCGCCATGGTGGACGGCAAGGCGAAGCTGATGCGCGAGGACTATTGCGACGGCTTGGGCGACTGTCTGCCCGCCTGTCCTACAGGCGCGATCTCTTTTGAGATGCGCGAGGCCCCGGCCTACGATGAGGCCGCGGTGCTGGCGGCGAAAAAACGGCAGGGCGGCGTGCCACACGTTTGTCCCGGCGCGAAGACCGGCTTCATCCGCCGCGATGAGGAGACAGCGGATGGCACGGTCGCGTCAAGCTGCCTTTCCCAGTGGCCCGTGCAAATCAAGCTCGCGCCCATCAATGCCCCTTGGTTTGCAGGCGCGGATTTGCTTGTCGCCGCCGATTGTACGGCCTTTGCTTACGGCAATTTCCATGCCGATTTCATTCGCGGCCGTATTACGCTGGTTGGTTGCCCCAAGCTCGACGGTGTGGACTATGCCGGGAAGCTGGCGCAGATTTTGGCCGGCAACGATGTGCGCTCCATTACTGTGGCGCGCATGGAGGTACCCTGCTGCGGCGGGCTGGAAAGCGCTGTGCGCCGCGCCTTGGAAATGAGTGGCAAGGATATTCCCCTGACGGTGTCGGTGATTTCTACGGATGGAAAACTGCTGGACGGCGGACGTTGACAGCGCGGCGCGAGGGGAGTATAATAGGGCTGGGGGAATTTCCCCGGCCCTTCGCCGGGGTTTGATTTTCCTATTTAGTTAGAAAATACTAACAAATGTCAGCGCTGAAAAACACAGCAAAAGCCATGCGAAAAGTGTCGCGATGGAAAGATGAGCTGGCATTTGAGCCGCGCGATGGGACGAAAATGCGGTTGCGCTTGGGCACTTGGGCGCGCGGACGCGCTGAAAACGCTTTTCCCGTGGGCTGCGTATGATGTGGTGTGGTATTCACGCAAATTGTCCGGGTTGCCTGAAAGCAGGCGAAAACTGTGAAAGGAGAGGCGTTTTATGGAAAAACCCCGTTATAAGAATTGGATCCCCGTGAAGCTGGTTGCGGCGGTGCTGATTGCGGCGCTTCTGCTGCTGCTCGTGGCCCGGCTAATGGTGGAGCGCTCCGGCGCCCTCGGGCTGGTGCTGATGCTCCTGGCCTTTGCAGCGCTCTTTCTCGGCCTGTATTTGCTGCGCGCGCGTACTGCGCTGGATTACGAGGGCGGCGGCGTGCAAGGCAAGGTGCTCGACGGCGTGCTTCGCCATCTGGCCAAGACTGGCTGGAACGGCCGCGGCAAGGCGCTGGATATCGGCTGCGGCAGCGGGGCGATGAGCGTAAAGCTGGCAAAGGCATATCCTCATGCCCTCGTTACCGGGCTGGATTTTTGGGGCAAGGGCTGGGATTACAGCCAGAAACTATGCGAGGACAACGCCCGCGCCGAAGGCGTTTCCGCGCGCGTCTCTTTCCGGCAGGGAGACGCCGCGAAAATGCCCTTTGTGGATGGCGTTTTCGACGCGGCGGTAAGCAATTTTGTCTTTCACGAGGTGCGCTCGCAACCGGACAAGTACGCCCTCATTCTCGAGGCTTTGCGCGTACTGCGCCCGGGCGGGGCGTTTGCCTTTCAGGATGTATTTTTTGAGCGCCGCGTCTATGGGGATATCGAGGCATTTGTGGCGGCGCTCAAGCCGCACGTTTCGGAAATACACTTTGTCGATACGCGCAAGCCAGACTATGCCCCGGGCTTTCTCAACACGCGCATGGTGTTGGGCAACATGGGCCTGATTTGGGGAAGAAAGTAAGACGCCCCAAACGGCGGCAAATACGCAGCTTGAAAGGAGGGAATCCCATGGTTAAGATTACCGCGCAGGTGACGGGGATGCAGTGTGGCATGTGCGAGGCGCATATCAACGATGTAGTGCGCCGTACTTTTTCTGTCAGGAAGGTTACTTCCTCGCACAGCAAGGGTCAGACGGTCATCATTACTGAACAGGACATCGACGATGAGCGCTTGAAAAAAGCGATCCACGATATAGGTTACGAAGTAACAAGCGTCCGGCGTGAGCCATACGAGCAAAAGGGCGGCTTCTTTTCTTTCCTGCACAAGTAAGCGACACTTTCCAACGACCGGCGTGGAATATTTCACGTCGGTATTTTTTATGAAATTTATATTATAAAAATAGTTATAATGCCGAATTTCAGAAAAAACAAAGATTAATCTTGAAGTTCCTGCGTGTAAATTGTATAATAAAAAATAGATAGTAAAACTATCCATTTATTAACAATTTTGCATCACACAATTTCCCTTGCACAACTGCATACAATTCCGACCGATGGCGGACAAAGCGGGAAAAGGAGGCATGCGCAATGGCGCTTTCCACGCAGGAACGGCAAAAACTTCAGGACATTGCCCGCGAGCTGCGCCTGACGGTCATCGACGTCATGGCCTGGTCTGGCGGGGCGCACGTGGGCGGCTCTTTGAGTATCATCGACATACTCACCATCCTCTATTTCAAATATCTCGACGTACACCCTGCAGACCCTCAGTGGGATGAACGCGACCGCTTTGTGCTCTCCAAGGGTCATGCGGCGGCGGGGCTGATCCCGGTGTTGGCCAAACGCGGCTTTTTCCCTGAGGAAACGCTCAAGACGTTCAACCACTTCGGCTCGCCCTTTGCCATGCACCCGGATTCCAACAAGGTCATCGGCTGCGACGCCTCGGCAGGCAGCCTGGGGCACGGCCTTTCCATGGCGGCGGGCATGGCGCTGGGCGCGCGGCAACGCAAAATGCCCTGGAAAACCGTCTGCCTGATGGGCGATGGCGAGTGCTGCGAGGGCAGCGTATGGGAGGCGGCCATGGCCGCCGCGCATTTCAAACTCGGCAACCTCATCGGCATTGTCGACCGCAACCGCTTTATGATCGACGGCGAAACCGAGGAGGTCATGGCTCTGGAGCCGTTTGCCGACAAGTGGCGCGCCTTTGGCTGGGACGTGGTAGAAGTGGACGGCCATGATTTTGACCAGCTCGATCAGGCGCTTGCCAAAGCCTGGACGGCCACCGACCAACCCGTGCTCATCCTCGCCCACACCATCAAGGGCAAGGGCGTGGATTTTATGGAAAACAACGTCGTTTACCACTACGCCTCGGCGGACTCGGAACTGTGCGCCCGGGCCAAGGCTTCGATTATGAAGGAGGGATAATATGGCAGTCGTGACCGGAACCAACTGGAACGCCTACGACGCGGCGACCATGACCTCCCGCGAGATCTACGGCCGCACCCTGGCGGAGCTGGGCAAGCACAACGACAAAATCGTCGGCCTCACCGCGGACCTGGCCAAGACAACGGCCATTGTCCACTTTGCCAAGGCTTTCCCGGATCGCTTTTACAACGTGGGCATCGCCGAGCAGAACATGTTTGGCATGGCGGCGGGGCTGGCCAAGGCGGGGCTGATTCCCTTTGCCTCCACCATGGCTATTTTCGCCTGTATGCGCGCCGGCGAACAGATTCGCACCGATATCGCCTATCAAAACCTGCCGGTAAAGATCATCGCCACCCACGCGGGCATTTCCTTCGGCCACGCCGGCACCACGCACCACTGCACCGAGGATTTCGCCATCATGCGCGCCATCCCCAACATGACGGTCATCTGCCCGGCCGACGGCATCGAAACCTCCAAGGCCGTGCAGGCATGCGTGGATACGCCCGGCCCGGTATATATCCGCATTGGCCGCGGCTTTGAGCCGCCCTGCTATGAAAGCGACGATTACACCTACGAAATCGGCAAGGCCATCACCATGCGCGAGGGCACGGATTTGACCATCATCTGCTGCGGCATCGCCGTGTTGCAGGCGCTCAACGCCGCCCGCGCGCTTCAGGAAAGCGACGGCCTTTCCGTGCGCGTGGTCAACATGCACACATTAAAGCCCATCGACCGCGAGGCCATTTTGAAGGCTGTGACCGAAACACGGCGCATCCTCACCATCGAGGAGCACAACGTCATCGGTGGCCTTGGCGACGCGGTGGGCAGCGTCATCGCCGAGTCGGGCAAGGGCTGCGTGTTCAAAAAGCACGGCCTGCAGGACGAATTCGCCGCCATCGGCTACGCCGAGGACCTTTACGCCCATTATGGCCTGGACGCCAACGGCGTGATGGACAAGGTGCGCGAGATGATGGGCATGGAATTTGAACCCGACGAGGACTGGAACGACGAATAGGAGGTGAGCGCATGTCCGCGTCCGCGCAGGAGCGCATGGCGGCAAGGCTGTTTCTGGAGGCGGTCTTTCCCACCATGCAGGTGCTCCTTGACGACGATCCCAAGCTGCACAGGTCGTTTGAAAACTTTCACGCCACGGTGCAGTTCGGCGCGCGCGATGGAGACGAGCTTTTGTGCTGCCATCTCGTGTTCGACGGGCCGCATGTAGACGTGATCCAGGGTCCGGCGGAAAAGCCGAACCTGACGCTTACGTTTTCCTCCATCGAAAAGATGAACGCCCTGTTGCGCGGCGGCCTGGCCCTGCCCGGCATCCGGGGGAACCTGTTGCTGCTGCCAAAGATTCTCTCGCTTTTGATGGGCTTGATGATCATGTCGCCCAAAAACATCCCCAAGACGCCGGAAAAGCAGGCGCTCAAGGTCAAGTGCAGCCTGTATATGATTACCCGGGCGCTCTCCAAGTATAACAAGTTGGGCGACCCGGATATGCAGGAATTCTGCCGCCGCCAACCGGACCGCATCTACCAGTTCACCGTGGCCGACGGCGGCGACCCCAACGCCATCGCCTGTTACCTGCGCGTCAAGGCCGGCAATTCCAAGTCCGGACACGGCGTATATACGCGCCGCACGCCCTTTGTACACTTCTGCTTTAAAAGCGTCGAGGGCGCGATGAAGGTGCTGCAAAAGCAGGTGGAATTCGTAAAGGCCGTGGAGCTGGGCTATGTCGAAACCATCGGCAGCCCCGAATACGCCTGCTATCTGAACGACTATATGGCCATTTTGCAGGGAATGTTGACGTAAGCGGGGTAGACAGGCCCGCCAAAAACCGCTAAGATGGAAGGGGAGATATCAACGACAGCATAAAGGGGGAACGGCGCTTGAAAACCGTTTACTTTGAAAAGGACATACCGCGCATATTGCTGACCAAGGCGGCCGCCAAGGTCTGTAAGCCTTTGCTCTATACGGGGCTGAACGCCGTCAAGTACAAGACGGTTCCCGACCCCAAGTTGCCCGCCGGGGACTGGGTGCGCGTGCGCAACGTCGCCTGCGGCCTGTGCGGTACCGACGTGAGCTTTTTCAAGGCCACCACCGGCACCAATTCCGCGCTCGAGCCGATTCCCGGCTCCAAGCGCACCTATCTGGGCCATGAAAATGTGGGCGTGGTCACCGAGGTCGGCGCGGAAGTAACCGACTTCAAGGTGGGCGACCGCGTCACCATCCGCGCCTACATGGCCGGATGCGACACCAAGGGCATCCGCGACCGCTGCCACTACTGCGAGGAAGGCGATTACAACTTCTGCCTCAATTACGGCGCGCCTTCGCCCTATGGCGCGGTGGAGACCGGTGCGGGCTGGAGCGATAGCTTTATCTATCCCGCCCGCGGCCTTGCCCATATCTATGACGAGCTGACCGACGAACAGGCCGTGATGGTCGAACCCACCTGCGTTTCCATCCACTCGGTGCTGTGCGCGCCGCCGCAAAAGGGCGAAAAGGTGCTGGTCATGGGCTGTGGGGCCATCGGCCTGGGCGTGGTGCAGGCCATCAAGATTGTCCAACCCGACTGCGAAGTGTGGGTGCTCGAGCGCGTCAAATCCCGCCAGGAGTTTGCCAAAAAGCTGGGCGCGGACCACGTGCTCTCCGGGGAAATCTACGAGGCGGCGTCCAAGGCCACCGGCGGCAGCGAAGTCTATGTCGGCATGGGCGGCAACCGCTACTTCTTCGGCGGCTTCCACCGCATTTATGATTGCGTGGGCGGCGATTGGTCCAACCACACCGCCGTGCGCCTGCTGCGCGCCCGCGGCACGCTGGTCAAGATCGGCCACCACATGCGCGCCGTCACCTTTGACGAAACGCCGGTATGGTGGCAGGAACTCAACCTGGTCGGCGTGGACGCGCACGGCATGGAGAACTGGCAGGGCAGAAAGCTCTACACCTTCGACTTAGCACAGGAGTGGATCCGCGACGGCATTTACAAGGTAGAGGGCTTCGTTACCCACCATTTCAAGCTCGACGACTACAAGGCCGCTTTCCGCCTCGCTCTGGAGAATTCGCCCGAGGTCATCAAGATCGTCCTCGATTGCCAATGAACGCGCAGAAAAACCTTCTTCGCATCGGGGAACTGGCCCGGGAAGCGGGCGTGAGCGTCACCACCGTCAAATTCTACGTCAAGGAGGGCCTGATCCGCCCGGCGCGCAAAACCGGGCGGAACATGGCCTATTACGACCGTTCCTGCATAAGCGCCATCGCCCTGATTCGCAAATTGCAGCGCGAGCGCTATTATCCTCTTTCGGTCATCAAGCGGCTGATGGAGGCTGCGCCGGTGGAAAGAGTGGAGCTGGAATTGCTCGACGCTATCCACAAGGTCGATTTGCCCGATTCGGAAATGCCCAATCCGGAAGAGCGCCTGCCGCTTTCCGAGGCGGCGCGGCGCACGGAGCTGACCGCCCGCCAGATTGCCCGCCTGACGGAGTGCGGCGCGCTCGCGCCCGTGCGCGAGGGGCGCAGGAAGCTCTATTCCGCCGACGATCTCGGCGTAATGGCGCTCGCCAAGCGCCGTCTGGACGCGGGCATTCCCTTCGAGCAGACCGTGCGTTCGTTTTCCATCTATGAAAACGCCTTGCGCGAGGCCGTGCGCGCCGAGGTGGATGACTTCACCTCCGGGGCGTTGATGTCCGGCAGCGTCACCGCCGAGGCCGGGGCGCGGATGATTCGCGTTTCCGATGAAACCTTGGACGGCTTTATCGCTCTGCGGCGCAAGGCCCTGAACCGCGCCTTCGGCTCCCGCCGCCTCGAAGACCTCGGGCGCTTTGAAACCGCCCTGGGGCAGGCGATGGCGCGCGTGGAAGCGGCCCTGCACGCCGCCGGGCAGGAGCGCGCCATGGACGATTGCCTCGCCGTCCACGCCGGAAAGCCCGTGGGCGAGCGGCTGTTGGACGAGGCCGCCGCGCACTTCTGGGGCTTTGCCCGCGCCGGGGGCGACATTGCCCGCGCCCTGGCCGAAAGCGTGCGCGCCCGGGACTTCTTTGTCGCCCTGGAACCGGCGGGGGAGCGGGCGGCGGCGCTTGCCTGCCTGAAAGCGGTGTGGCTTTCGCTGGCCCCGGCCGTGCTCGGCTGCGCGGAGGCGGGGCGCGCGGCGCTGGAAGCGCTGCCAGAAACACCCGCCGCCGCCCTGCGCGCCTTCCTTGCCGAAAGGGACAAGGGCGCCTAAAGCGGGGCGCGGCCTTTGGCCGGCATCGCCCACTTGCGATGCCTCTTATGCGCTGTTTTGGTGTACTTTCCACTTTACAGCGCCATCAGGCGCGGGATTTATCCGCCGTCGCATTGGGCGGGGGCTTTGGATCAAGCGGGTTGCGGAAAACTCTGAAAGACCGGCCGATGAACTGCCGCCGGTTGGCCTGTTTTCCGTCCCGGCCCCGCGCCCGACAGCTCTTTCCATCCCGACGGGAGGTGTTCCAATGGATTTTTCCGAACTGGTCGCCCGCCAACGGGCCTATTTTGAAAGCGGCGCCACGCGCGGCGCGGATTTCCGCCTGCAGGCGCTGGAAAAGCTGCGCGCCGCCCTCATTCGCAACGAGGGCGCGATTTTCGACGCCTTGAAGGCCGACCTCAACAAAGCGCCGATGGAGAGCTATATGTGTGAAAACGGCCTTGTGCTCGAGGAAATCCGCTTTCACCAAAAGCATTTGCGGCGCTGGATGAAAAAACGGCGCGTGCGCACGCCGCTGGCGCAATTCCACGCCCGCAGCTTTATCGCCCCGGAGCCTTACGGCGTGGCGCTGATTCTTTCGCCGTGGAACTATCCCATACAGCTCTGCCTGTCGCCGCTGGTGGGGGCCATTTCCGGCGGCAACTGCGCCGTGGTCAAGCCTTCGGCCTACGCCCCGCAAACATCGGCGGCCATCGCCCGCCTGCTGGGGGAAACCTTTCCGCCGGAGTACATCGCCGTGGTCGAGGGCGGCAGGGCGCAGAACAGTGCCCTGCTGGAAGAAAAATTCGATTATATCTTCTTCACCGGCTCTGTGGCCGTCGGCAAAGTGGTGATGGAGGCCGCCGCCAAGCACCTGACGCCGGTAACGCTGGAACTGGGCGGCAAGAGTCCGGTTATCGTCGACGAGACGGCCAACCTGAAGCTCGCCGCCTGCCGCATCGCCTTCGGCAAGGTGCTCAACGCTGGGCAGACCTGCGTGGAGCCGGATTACCTGCTCGTCCACAAAAGCGTCAAGCAGCCCTTCATCGAGGCTTTCCGCGCCGCGCTCAAGGAATTTTTCCCCACCGGCGACTATGCGGACATGCCCACCATTATCACCGAAAAACACTATCGCCGCTTGCGCGGCCTGCTTGAAGGGCAGAAGGTCATCCTCGGCGGCGGCTGCGACGACGCGCGCCGCTTCATCGAGCCGACGCTTCTGGACGACGTATCCCCGGATGCGCCCATCATGCAGGAAGAAATCTTTGGCCCCATCCTGCCGGTGCTGACGTATGCGTCCTTGGATGAGGCCATCGCCTTCGTGCGTGCCCGTCCCCGTCCGCTGGCCTTTTATATCTTCACCGCCAGCAAGGAAACGGAAAAGCGCCTGCTGGACACCTGTTCCTTCGGCGGCGGCTGCGTCAACGACACCATCATCCACCTGGCCACCTCGCATATGCCCTTCGGCGGCGTGGGCGATTCCGGCATGGGCAGCTACCATGGCAAAAAGAGCTTCGATACCTTTACGCACGAGCGCAGCATCGTCAAAAAGTCCACCTGGCTCGATTTGCCTATGCGCTACCACCCCTATGGCGAGAAAAAGCTCGCCCTGATTCGCAAATTCATGAAGTAAGTTTTGCAGCTCTTTTCCTATCCATCCGCCGCGCTATCCTGCGCGGCGCCAGTCTGTCAAAAAAGGAAGGCAGGACGGCCTGTAAAATCGGTTCCGGCGAAAGGTTGAAAACCCGTTGGGTTTTCAAGTCGGCAAAGCCGACCGATTTTGACGATTTGAAAAATCGGCAAAATCGCCTCCTGTGCGGCGGAACCGCAGATATTTTTGCGCAGGCAAATCCCATTTGCCGGAGAAAAAATATCTACCTTGCAATTTTTGCTTGTGTCGCGCAGTGGCGCGAGCAAAAATTGGAGAGGGTGGCCGCGGCGGGGGAGATACTCCCCCGTCCGCCAGCTTGTCAAAAATACTTTTTTGACAAGCTGCCGCCGCGCCATTCCGCGCGGCGCACTTTTTTTGCAGATTTAACACGACCGGGGCTTGACAGGATTGTATCTACTGTATATACTGTACATGAACAGAAAAAACGGAGGCATGCCATGAACCTGTTCATCGACAACAAAAGCGGAGCGCCCATCTACGAGCAGATTTGCGAGCAGATCAAGGCGCAGATCATCAGCGATGCGCTCAAGGAGGATGAGCCTTTGCCGTCCATCCGCGCGCTGGCCAAGGACTTGCGCATCAGCGTCATTACCACCAAACGCGCCTACGACGAGCTTTTGCAGGGCGGCTATGTGTACGCCGTGGCCGCAAAGGGCTATTTTGTGGCGCAGCGCAACGTGGAACTGATGCGCGAAGAAAACCTGCGCAGCATCGAAGCGCACCTGACGGAAGTCGCCAAACTGGCGGCGAGTTGCAATCTGACGAGGGAGGACATCATGACGATGTACGACGTCCTCTCCGGGGAGGATGAATCATGTTGAACGCTCTGGAAATTCATGAGCTGAGCAAAAATTACCGGGACTTCACCCTTGACCGTGTGTCCATGACGCTGCCCGAGGGCTGTGTGATGGGGCTGGTGGGGGAGAATGGCGCGGGCAAGACCACCGTCATCAAGCTGATTCTGGGCATGCTGCGCCGGGACGGCGGCGAAGTGCGCGTGCTCGGGCGGGATATGGCCGCGGCCGGACGAGAAGCGAAAGAGGAAATCGGCGTGGTGCTGGATGAGGCCGGTTTTCCCGAATGCGTCACCGCCCTGCAGGCGGGAAAGATCATGGCCGCCGCCTATAAGCATTGGGACGCGCGCGCCTACGCGGACAACCTGCGCAAGCTGTCCCTGCCGGAAAACAAGGCGTTCAAGGAATTTTCGCGCGGCATGAAGATGAAGCTCTCGCTGGCCGTGGCGCTTTCCCACAACGCCCGCCTGCTCATTCTCGACGAGGCCCTCAACGGCATCGACCCCGTGGCCCGGGATGAAATTCTGGACATGTTCATTGATTTTACCCGCGACGAAGGCCATTCCATCCTGCTGTCCTCGCACATCGTCAGCGATTTGGAGAAGATTTGCGACTACATCGCCTTTTTGCACAAGGGCAAACTGATGCTCTGCGATGAAAAGGACGCGCTGCTTGAGCGCTATGGCGTTATCCACGTCAGCCGAGAACAGCTCGCAGAACTGGACGGCGCCGCCATCAAGGGCAGCAAGGCTTCGCCCTACGGCGTGGAGGCCGTGGTGGAGCGCGACAGAATTCCCGCGGGCATGAGTGTTTCACCGGTGGGATTGGAAGAACTGTTTGTGTATATGGCGAGGGGGAATCACTGATGCGCGCGCTGTTTTTAAAGGACTGGTACATGGCGAAGAGCTACTGCCGCTCGTATCTGTTCATCGTCGCGGTGTTTGCGGCAGTGTCGTTCATATCTTCAGAGAGCCTGTTTTTCATGGCCTATCCGGCGATGATGTTTGGCATCCTGCCGGTGACGCTCATTTCCTACGACGAGCGCTTCCACTGGCCGGCTTACGCCGGCACGCTGCCCATCCGCCGGCGCGACGAGGTACGAGAAAAGTACCTGCTTTCGCTGCTGCTCATCGCCGTCACGGGAACCGTTATGACTGCATTGCAGGCCATTGCGGTGCTGCACAACGGTTCGGCGCTCGCGGAAGGGTTTGTGATGATGGTTGTGGGCATGTTCGCCTTCAGCCTGCTCGGGCCATGCGTGCTGCTGCCGCTGACCTACCGCTTCGGCTCGGAAAAGGCGCGCGTGAATTTCTATATCTTCATCGTGCTCGTGGCCGTGCTCGCCGCTACGTTCAGCGGCATGGCGACCGAAGTACACTTCCCATTCAAGACGGTCTATCTGATCCTGCTGGCGGCGGTGATTGCGTGCATGCCGGTTTCCTACGTCATTTCCTGCCGCGCTTACGAAAAGAGGGAATTCTGATGAAAAACACGCAGGTTTGCCCCAAATGCGGCTCGAAAAACGTCGTGCGCGTGCCGGACAACCCCAACCGCTATGCCAGCGGCAACAATATTTATACCACCACCGTGACCCTGCTGGGCAAGATTCCCGTCATCCGCTATGTGTGCTGCGATTGCGGCTATGTGGAAAACTGGGTGGAGGGCGCGGAAGACCGCGCAAAGATTCGCAAGGTATTTGGATAAGGAGGGAAACCCATGTTCCGGGGTAAAACACGGAAACTTGCAATATTGGCCCTGACGCTGATGCTGGCTGTTCTGCCCGCCATGGCCGAAACCACCGTGGAACAACGGCTGGACGATTTGGAAACGCTGCGTGCGGGGCTGGAAGAAGGACACTACGACCTGTTCGCATTGGTCACGCCCGAGGAATGGCAGGCGCGCCTAGAGGAAACGGCGGAAAAACTGCGCGATGAAAGCCTGGACGACAAGATGGCCTGCTACGCCCTGATTGAGCTTGTGGCCTCGCTGGGCGACGCGCACACGCAGGCATGGTTCACCGGCGGCAACGCGCAGGGGGATATGCGGGCGCTGCCTTTGCAGACCGGCCTGTTTGATGGAGGCGTTTACCTCCTTGCCACCACCGAGCCTTACGCGCAATACCTGGGCATGGAGATTACCGCCATCGAAGGCGTACCCATGGACGATGTGTTTGCGCGCCTCACGCCGGTCATCAGCTATGACAACGAAACGCGCCTGCAAACCCAGCTCGCCGCCAACATCGCTGACGCTGACGCGCTGCGCTACGTGGGCATCCTGGACGACGCTTCCCAGGCGGAAGTGACCTTTACAGACGCGGAGGGCGCGGAACACACGGCCACAATCGAAGCGCTGGTAGGGGAGGAGATGTACACGGCGCAATTCGCCTTCTTGGAGCGTCAGGCCGTGCCCGCCGCCGAGCAGCCAAGCGCTATCTATGAACATGCCGGCTATGGCGACGCTTTGTGGATTGGCTATTATTCCTGCGCCGAAGACCCAGAGCACCCGATGGCGGACTTTGTTCAGGAAGTGGAACAGGCCATCGCGGACGGGAGCTACACAAAGGTCTGCGTCGACCTGCGCTACAATGGCGGCGGCAATTCCGCGGTGCTGGAGCCGCTCATCGACAGCCTGGCGGCGCTGCGGGAGGAAAAAGGTTTTGACCTCTACGCCCTGATTGGCGAAAGCACCTTTTCCTCGGCAGTGATGAACGCTGCCCAGCTCAAAACCCGTGCTGGGGCCATCCTCGTCGGCCGCCCCACCGGCGGCAGCGCCAACCACTATGGCGAATTGCAGTCTTTTGAGCTGGAACATCTGCCCCTGACGGTCTATTACTCTACCAAATACTTTGAAATGCTGCCTGGCTACCCCGCAGGTTCGCTTGAGCCGGACATCAAAGTAGAGCGCACGCTGGCGGACTATATCGCCGGAACGGATTGCGAAATGGAGGCTGTGCTGGGAGAATAGCGATGCCTTATGTGCCCGCGTCAAAACGCGGGCATTTTTGTGGATGCAGCACTTTCCATAGCTTTGGAATTGTGATAAAATGGTACACTGGCATTGACGGAGGAAAGACGAAAATGGGATTGGAAAGATTGACCGACAGGGTATGTTATTTTCCGCACCAGGCGGAAGTGGACCGCCCAATGCTTGCCTATTTGCGGGGCGACCGCTTTTCATTGGCCATTGATGCCGGCTATTCCGCAAAGCATGTA
>DSTMC04003__coassemble_1392_pt1 | contig 17551 bp, 16 predicted proteins | sample DSTMC04003__metabat2_low_PE_048 | metagenome-assembled genome bin DSTMC04003
AAAGCAAAAAAATCAGCAAAAATACCAGCACATGACGCATATGCGCGCCCCCTTTTTGCGTTCATTATAGTACTGCCGGCTTTTTCCGGCAACGCTTTTCGCTCAAAAGGCGCTTTTGGCGCTCCCAACCGACGCTTTGCCGGTTCAGCGCCGCACGCACGCGCGGAAAATTACATGTATTTTAGCAGTTTTTTTCGCGTTTGTCGATAGCAAAACCACCCTGTTCCAGCATAGAGCGCCCCGGATGCGGGAATCGCTAAGGAGGACGGCGTCCACAGGCGCCGCAGGGAGGGATTTCCATGAAAAAAGGTCGGTCGGGGCGCTTCGCGGCCGCGCTACTGTTTGCGGCGGCACTGGTCGCCGCGTGCATGTCGCCGCCGCTACGCGCCTTTGAAAGCCTGCCGGACGCTCTTTATCTGAAGTCCGGCGCGCAAACGCAGCTAGAATTCACGCTTCCCGGCAACGCGGAGATCCACAGCGATTCCGCCGCTGTCATTTCCAGCTTTGACCAGAGCGCCTCCAGCCTGGGCAACACCGTCACCCTCACCGCGGGCGACGAGGCTGGCGAGGCCACGCTCACCTACCGCCTGCTGGGCCTGATCCCGGTAAAAACTGTTTCGGTAACGGTTGAAACAGAGCGAACGCTTATCCCCGGCGGGCAGTCGGTGGGCGTGGCGCTTTTGACCGAGGGCGTGGTCGTGGTCGGCTCGTCCGACGTGGGAACGACGCCCAGCCCGGCACGGCTGGCGGGCATCCGCGCCGGCGACCGCATCGTGCGCGTCAACGACACAGACGTGACCGATGCGGATCAGCTCCGCAGCCTGATTGCCGAGGGCGGCGAGGCGCTTTTGGAAATCGAACGCGCTGGCGAAACGGTGGTCGTCAGCGTCGAACCGGCGCTGGATGCCTCTGACGGCGCGTACCGCCTCGGCGCGTGGGTGCGCGACAGTACCGCCGGTATCGGTACGTTGAGCTTCTACGACCCGGACAGCGGCGATTTCGGGGCGCTGGGGCACGCCATTACCGACGTGGATACGGGCATAGTATTGCCCGTGGGCTACGGCGGCATTTATGAAAGCTCCGTTGTGGATGTAAACAAGGGCAAGAGCGGCGAACCAGGCGAATTGCTCGGCCAGTTCTTCGACGCGGAAACGCAGCTCGGCGAGGTGGAAAGCAATACCGACTTTGGTATTTTCGGGACAACAAACGAAGTCGTGGAAAACCCGCTTTACCCCGACGGCCTGCCAGTGGGCACGCGCGCGGACATCCACGTGGGCGAAGCGCAGCTTTTGACCACACTGTCAGACGGCGAGATTCGCGCCTATGACTGCGAAATCGTCAAACTGACCGAGCAGAGCGAGCCAGCCACACGCTCGATGGTCATCAGAATCACCGACGAAGACCTGCTCAACGCCACGGGCGGCATCGTACAGGGCATGAGCGGCTCGCCGATCATCCAGGATGGCAAACTGGTGGGCGCGGTCACGCACGTGTTCATCAACGACCCGACGCAGGGCTACGGCGTCTACATCGAATGGATGCTGGACGCCGCCGCCCAGGATGAAACGGGACTTTCCGGTTAACTTCCGAAGAAGTGCCCGGATGAGCAGGATTTTTTTGCCGCGCGTCGAACCTGTTTTTCATAAACGCGGACAGGAGGGGTTCCATGCGCTCGCGCATCCGAACGGCGCTTGTCGCGGAGCCTTCCGCGGCAGAGCGGGAACGGCTGGGGCAGATGCTCTCAGCGCTGGGCTTTGGCCGCGTTTACGAGGCCGAAGACGGCTTGACGGCTCTGCCTCTGGTGGAAAGCCACTTGCCCGATGCGCTGGTTGTCAGCGCTACGCTGCGCCCTTCGGATGGCGTATGGTTTGTGCGGATGGTGCTGAAAAGGCCGTTGGCGGTGCGTCCCGGCATCGTGCTTATGCGCCTGCCCGGGCTGATGGTGCCCCAGCGCGAGTTGCTTTATGATGCGGGTGTGGCCATCATCGACCGCCCCGCAAAGCGCGAGGCCGTCGTTTCCGCCCTGGCGCAGACGGACATATGCGCACGCCGCCTGCCTCGCGCTTTCTGTGAAAGGCGGAACGCCCTGCTCGACCGTTTGGGCGTAATCGGGCACGAGGGCCGCGCCTATCTGGAAACGGCGGTAAGCTACGCCTGGATGGACGCGCGCCTTGCCCGTGCCCTTACCACGGCGCTGTATCCGATGGTGGGCCGCCATCACGGCGTCAGCGCCCGCAAGGTGGAGCAGAATATGCGCTACGCGATCGAGCTTGCGTGGAAACACGGGCAGATCGACGAGCAATACAGAATTTTTCGCGGTACGATAGACGCGCAGCGCGGCAAACCCACCTGTGGGGAAATGATCGCGCAGCTTGCGGATATACTGCGCATGGAGGAGGTTTGCGGATGAAAAAGATGAAGCGTGTCGTGCTGGTCGTCCTCGACGGCGTCGGCTGCGGCGCTCAACCGGACGCGGAGAAATATGGTGATGTGGGCGCAAACACCCTGGGCCACGTCTATACACAGCAAAACCCCGATATTCCCAACCTTGCGGAGCTGGGCCTGCTGGCCGCCGCCGGGCTAAACGGCGCGGATGACGACGAGCCCATCGGCTGCTATGGCAGCATGACCGAACGCGCCGCCGGCAAGGATACAACCACCGGCCATTGGGAAATCGCCGGGTTGACGCTTGACAAGCCCTTCCCCACCTACCCCAACGGCTTCCCCGAGGAAGTCATTCGCGCCTTTGAGGACGCCGTGGGTTTGGAAACCATCGGCAACAAGCCTGCCTCGGGCACGCAAATCATTGAGGAACTGGGCGCGGAGCATTTGCGCACAGGTAAGCTGATCGTCTATACCTCGGCCGACAGCGTATTCCAGATTGCCGCGCATGAGGCCATCATTCCCCCGGCGGAGCTGTGGCACATCTGCCGCATTGCCCGCCGCCTGCTCAAGGGCGAACATGCCGTGGGCCGCGTCATCGCCCGCCCGTTCGTGGGCGAGGTCGGTTCGTTCGTGCGCACGGACAACCGCCGCGATTTCTCGGTGGATCCCACCGGCACGACCATGCTGGATGTGCTCAAGGGCGAGGGCTACGATGTGCTGGGCGTGGGCAAGATTGAGGATATTTTCAACCATCGCGGCCTCACCCACTCCAACCACGCCGCCGGCAACGAAGCCTGCGTGGACGCGATTTTGGAGTATATGAAAAAGGATCACTGGCGCGGCCTGCTCTTCGCCAACCTGGTGGATACGGATATGCTCTACGGCCACCGCAACGACGTGCCCGGCTTTGCCCACTGCCTGGAGGCGTTTGACCGCCGCCTGCCGGAGATTCTGCGCATGCTTGGCGACGACGGCATGCTCATCATCACCGCCGACCACGGTTGCGACCCGGCCTTCCCCACCACCGACCACACACGCGAACACGTACCGCTGCTGGTTTGGGGTCTGGGCTTGAAGGAGGGCGTGCCCTTGGGCGTGCGCGATACGTTTGCGGATGTGTCGGCCACCGTGCTGGAGGCATTGGGCGCCAAAGGCCGGCTGGACGGAAAATCCTTCTATGATATGATCGCCATGGATTAAGGCACCGCGGGAGCGGGCCGCCCTTCGCCACCGGAGGAGCGGCGCCGCTCCCGCATTTTGTGTTCAAGTTGTGTTTTGCATTGGTTTTTTCCCGATTTTTACGGGTATCTCCCCTTTTACAGTGGGGAAGAATGTGGTATAATGAAAAAAGGTTCATCGTGGAGCGGCCTGCTGCCGCCCGCCCACCTTAAGAGGGAGAAATCTATGCAGCAAAGAGCTACGCAGCCCGCCCGGCGCGGGCAGCACAACTATACAGACAGGCGCCATCCGCTCGCGCAGGCCACGTCGCGCCGCCCCGTTCCCCCCCGCTCCACCACGGGCCGGAACACGCAGGGGCGTTCCGTCCAGGCCCGTCCCACGCAGGGCCGGAATGGCCCGGGCCGGCCATCAGGCGTGAACAATGGGGCGCGTCCGTCTTCTGGCCGCCATGGACGGGGTGGGAATTCCCACCGGCGCATCATTGGCGCCGTCATACTTGTCGCGCTGATCGCGGTATTGTGGTATGCGCTGGACACAATGATTACCATCGGGATTGGCACGCCGCGTTTTTACAACGTCTATGTCAACGGCGTAAGCCTTCGTGGTTATACGCATGATGAAGGCGTCGCCTTGTTTGATACCATTGAGGAGGAATGGCAGAACAAATCTTACGAGCTTTACTATGGAGACGATAGTTGGACATTCTCGCCCGCTACGGTATCGGCACAGCTTAACGTAGATACCGTATTGGAGCGCGCCTGGAACTATGGCCGTGTGGGCAGCCTATCCTACCGCAAGTCCCAGATCAAGTCTCTAAACAGCAACCCTTACTATTTCGAGAGCGACATCACCTATGACGAATCGCAGCTGGAAGCGTTCATCGCCGGCATCCACGAAGCGGTTGACACAGATCCCGTAAACGCGGAAGTGGCCGCCGATGTGAATGGCCCGCGCGTGGTCACGCAATCGCAGACCGGTTTGCAGTTGCAGGACGAGGAGACGCGCGAGCTTTTGCGCACTGTGCTGCTCTACGGCAGCGAGGAGGAGCGCGTGGAGCTGCCTGTAGAAGTCACCGAGCCATCGCTGACCACGCAGGAAGCGGAGGCCACGCTTGGCAGCGGCGAGCCGATTGCCGAATGCACCACCAGCATTGAGGGCAGCCGTTCCAACCGCAAGACCAACGTGCGCGTTGCGCTTTCCCGCTTCAACGGCCTGAAGGTTGATCCGGGCGAAACGGTCAGTTTTAACGCCGTCGCCCTGGAGCGCACGGAAGCCAACGGCTACAAGGAGGCTATTGAATACTCCGAAGGCGAGAGCACCACAGGCATCGGCGGCGGCACCTGTCAGGCGTCCACCACGCTGTATGGCGCTCTGTTGCAGGCGGGCGTGACCATTATAGAGCGCCATAACCACTCCATGACCGTAGGCTATGTCGATCCCAGCATGGATGCGGCGGTGACCGATTCTGGCAGCAAGGATCTGGTGTTCCGCAATGATTCAGATCTGCCGATTTATATCTACACTTCGGTCACGGACACCACCGCCACTGTGACCATTTACGGCGAACGGCCGGAATACCGCTATGAATTCTATTCCGTCGTCACCGAGGACAACATCCAGCCCAACGCGGAAACCGTGCGCACGGATGAAACCGGCGAATACGCCACCTATACCGATGAAAAGGTGCTGGTGACGGAGGGAAAGACCGGCATGCGCAGCCAGCTCTGGCGCGAAAGCTACGACTGGGATACGAACGAACTTGTCGATTCCGTGCAGATTTCCTCGGACTATTACAGCCCGGGCAGGAATATCTACTATGTCGGCGTGCAGGTGCGCCCGACGGCGACGCCTTCCCTTACGACCGGAACCTGGTAAACGAAAGGAGTTCTTTATGAAGCAGTGCTTTCTGACCACGAACGGCCCCAAGGCCATCGGCCCCTATTCCACGGCGGTGATCTGCGGCAACACCGTGTATCTTTCCGGCATGATCCCCACCGACCCGGCTACGGGCAAGATCGCTGAAGGCGGCGTGGAGGCGCAGGCCCGACAGGTATTTGAAAATATCAAAACGGTGCTGGGCGAAATGGGCTTGACATTCGCAAACGCCCTCAAAGCCACTGTTTTTCTTACCGACCTTGGCGATTTTTCTGCGGTCAATGCCATTTATGAAAGCTATTTCGGCCCCGACTATCCCGCCCGCAGCTGTGTGGAGGTTTCCCGCCTTCCCGCCGGGGCGCGCGTAGAGGTGGAGCTGATCTGCGAAAAGGCTTGAGTCTGACGTTTACAAGACAGGGGGCGTTCGCGGCGCGGCGCGCAAAACCGCCGCGAACGTTGCACACACAAGCAAAGGAGTGTTGAGGGTGTTTGACAGCGCAAATATATCCATCTTTGCGGGCAGTGGCGGACAGGCCTTTGCCGAGCGCATGTGCCGCTATATGGGCCGCAAGGTGGGCAATTCGGAAGTAATCACCTTTTCGGAAGGCAATACGTTTGTCCGCATCAATGAATCGGTTCGCGATCGCGACGTATATCTCGTGCAGCCTATCGGCATGCACTCCAACAACGAATTCGTGGAAATCCTTTTTTGGATGGACGCTTTCAAACGCGCCAACGCCCTTTCGGTGACGCTGGTCATGCCCTATTTCGCCTACGCCAAGGGCGATAAAAAAGACGAGCCGCGCGTATCCATCCGCGCGCGCGTGTGCGCCGAATGTATGGAACTGGCCGGCGCGGACCGCTTTGTGACCATGGATCTGCACGCCCAGCAGGTGCAGGGCTTCTTCAAAAAGCCCATGGATCATCTCTATGCCATGCCAATGCTGGTGGAAATCGTGCGCTGTATGGACATGTCCAACGCCGTGGTTGTCTCCCCAGACGCCGGATATGCCAAGCAGGCCCGCAAGTACGCCTCGGCGTTGGGCCTGCCCATCGCCATTGGCGACAAGGAGCGCGTGGACCACTCCGAAAACGCGCAGGTGCTGGAAGTCATCGGCAATGTCGAGGGCAAGGACTGCCTGGTGGTGGACGATTTCACCATCTCCGGCGGCACGCTGATCAACCTGGCGGACACGCTCAAAAAGCGCGGCTGCAAGCGCATTTTCGCGCTGCTTTCCCACAACATCATCTCCGCGCGCGGCGTGACCAAGATTGACGCCAGCCCCATTGAGGCTGTGTTTTCCACCGATACCGTGGACAATCCCAACATCATCGGCCATCCCAAGTTCAAGACCATCTCTGTGGCGCCGATGTTTGCTGAGACGATCATGCGCTTTTACAACTACGAGTCCATCAGCTCGATGTTCGCCCAGCTTCCCGAAAGCATCGTCCGCGCGGGCTTTGAACTGGCTGATCTGACGCTGTAAAGCGGAGGAAACGATGAACGATCTGCAAAGGGCGAAGCGTATTGTATTTAAGGTGGGCACCTCGACGCTGACGCACGATACGGGCAAGCTGAACCTGCGCCGCATGCGCGATCTGGCGCGCGTGCTCTCCGATTTGAAAAATGCCGGGCGGGAAATCGTACTGGTGTCCTCGGGCGCGATTGGCGTGGGCGTGGGCAAGCTCAAGTTGGAGCGGCGGCCGCACGATATCGGCGGCCGCCAGGCCTGCGCCGCCGTGGGCCAGTGCGAATTGATGTACATTTATGACAAGCTGTTCAGCGAGTATGGCCATGTCACCGCGCAGGTATTGCTCACGCGCGATTGCGTGGACGACCGCCTGCGCCGCATGAACATACAAAACGCCTTCGAGCGGCTCTTGGATATGGGCGCGCTGCCCATCATCAACGAAAACGACACCGTGGCGGTGGAGGAAATCGTGTTCGGCGACAACGACACGCTTTCGGCCTTGGTCGCGCGCGAGGTGCACGCCGACGCGCTGGTTATCCTTACCGACATCGACGGACTGCACGAACAAAATCCGCGCGAAAATCCGGACGCAAAGCTGATCCACTTGGTGGAGGAAATTACGCCGCACATCCGCGAAATCGCGGGCGGCACCGGCTCCAGCCGCGGCACCGGCGGCATGATTACCAAGATCGAAGCCGCCGACATCGCCACGCGCGTAGGCATTGCCACCGCCATCATCGACGGCTCTGACCCGGACAACATCTACCGCTTGCTGGATGGCGAAACGATTGGCACGGTGTTTCGCGCACACAGGGAGGGCTGAACCATGACGGACTTGCATGCCATCGGCGCGGCGGCAAAGCGCGCCGCCTATGCGTTGGCAAGCGCTTCAACGGATCAGAAAAACCACGCGCTCAAAACGATTGGCGCCTTTCTGGAGGCGCACGTAGAGGATATACTTTCCGCAAACGCCGCGGATCTGGAAGCGGCGCGGGCGGGCGGAATGTCCACCGCCATGCTCGACCGCCTTTCGCTGACGCCGGAGCGCGTGCGCGCCATGGCGGACGGCGTGCGCGATGTGGCGAAACTTCCCGACCCGGTGGGCCGGGTGCTTTCCGGTTCCACACTTCCCAGCGGCTTGGAAATGGAAAAAATCACCGTGCCGTTGGGCGTCATTGGCATCATCTTTGAAGCGCGCCCCAACGTCACTTCCGACGCGGCGGCGCTGTGCTTGAAAAGCGGCAATGCCTGCATACTGCGCGGCGGCAAGGAAGCCATCCGCTCCAACACAGCCATCGCCTCCGTCATGCGCGCGGCGCTCAAAGAAGCAGGTATGGATGAAAACTGCGTCTGCCTGATCGAAGACACCGCCCGGGAAACGGCTACGGCCATGATGCGCCTCAACGGGTATATTGATTGCCTCATCCCCCGCGGCGGTGCGGGGCTGATTCGTTCGGTGGTGGAAAACGCCACAGTGCCGGTGATCGAGACTGGCGTGGGCAACTGCCACGCCTATGTGGAAAAGAGCGGCGATATCGCCATGGCGGCGGAAATCGTCTTTAATGCCAAGACCTCGCGTCCCTCGGTGTGCAACGCGCTGGAAACGCTGCTGGTGGATGAGGAAATCGCCCCGCAGGCCTTGCCCGTCATCGCCGCGCGGTTGAAGGAAAAAAATGTGGAGCTACGCGGTTGCCCGCGCACCTGCGAAATCCTTCCCGAAGCCGTGCCCGCCTGCGAGCGCGACTATGAAGTGGAATTTCTTGACTACATTCTTGCGGTAAAGGTGGTCTCCGGGCTGGACGAGGCGCTCGAGCACATCCGCCGCTATTCCAGCCACCACAGCGAGTGCGTGGTTACCCGCGACCTTGCCGTGGCGCGTCGCTTTACCCGCGAGGTGGATTCAGCGGCGGTTTACGTCAACGCCTCCACGCGCTTTACAGACGGCGGCATGTTTGGCCTCGGCGCGGAGATTGGCATTTCCACGCAGAAGCTGCACGCGCGCGGCCCAATGGGGCTGGAAGCGCTGGTTTCTTACAAATACGTGCTCTACGGAGACGGGCAGGTGCGCTGAAAGAGGCAATAACGGACGCGCGCCTCGCATAATGTTAAGCAGGACTTGAAGATCCCAACAGAAACTGCGTGGGGTTTTCGTTCCGGACGGTTTCGACGGGCGAAAACGCATGACGGGTGCTGTTGGGTTTTTTGAGGATTGCTCCCGGCGAGGTGTTGTCCATGAAAACAAAGAAACAGCCCGCTCAGCTTGCTTGGGCGCCAAATCCCACCCGTGAGATTCGCGTAACCACCATCGGCGACCGGCGCGCGTTGCTGGAAAACCACACGGGGCTGTTGGAATACAGCCCGGAATGCGTGCGCGTGCGCTGCCGCCGTGGGGCGGCCTGCGTTTGCGGGCAGGGCCTTGCATTGCGCGAAGTGCGCAAGGACGCCCTGATCGTCACCGGCCTGATCGAAAAAGTGGAGCTTGAGCATGATTCGTCTGCGGGTTGAGGGGCTGCGGCTGGAGCGCCTGCTCGAGCGCGCGCTTGCGCAGGGCGCGTCCTTTTCCCATGTAGAGCGCGAAGGGCCGCGGGCGATGGTATTTGAAACCGGCGAACGCGGCGCGCGCGTGCTGCGCGAGCTTTGTCAGCGCCATTCGCTGCGCCTTGAAATCCAGCGCGTCACCGGCCTGAACGCCCTGAAGCGCTTCTGCCTGCGCCGCTGGACGCTTCTGCCTGGGCTGGCGCTGTGCGCGTTGCTTTTGTGCGCATATACGCAGCACATTTGGCGGGTGGACGTGGCCTTTGTGGGCGAGCGCGCGGCGGCCTTTGACTCCGCCGCGGTGCTGGAAATGCTTTCAGAAATGGGTATCCGCCCTGGCATGCCCGTGCGCGATGTGGATACGGAGCGCATTGAGCTGACCCTCGCCGCGGAATCGGAAGAATTTTCTTTTGTAGGCGCGCGGGTGCAGGGCGTGCGGCTGCTGGTGGAAGTCGCCCCCTCCCTGGAAGCCCCTGAGGTTTACGATTTGGAGAACGCGCGCGACCTGGTGGCCGCCTGCGACGGTATCATCGTTTCCGTCAACGCCCAGAGCGGCGTGGCGGCAGTCAAGCCCGGCGACACCGTGCGCAAGGGCGATGTGCTCATCCGCGGCGAGGAGCGCGCAAGCGCCGAAGAAACGCGCGGCGTTGCCGCCCTCGGCGAAGTGGTCGCCCGTACCTGGGTAGAGGCCGAGGCGGAAGCAGAACTTTCCCGCATTGAGCGCGTCTATACCGGCCGGACGAGCACAGACAGCGTTTTGCGCCTGCTTGACTGGTCCTGGCCACTCTCCCCCGGGGAGGCGTTTGCCGTATGCGAAGCCGAGGTGGAATATCTGCCGGTCGGCGGCTTGTTCCTGCCGCTGATGATCGAGCGCACCATCTATGCGGAATACGAGGAGCGCGCCGTGCCTTTGGACGAAAACGCGGTGAGGGAAGCGCTTTCCGAACAGGCGTTTGCACTTGCGGAGCTGGAAATCAACGCTCTGGGGGCAAATTCGCTTCAAATCGTTGACAAATGGATAGATTATAGTATGATAGAAGAAGGCAGGATGCGCGCCCGTGCGGTGGTGGAATTGCACCGCGATATCGCAACGACGCGGGACGCGCTCGCCCAGGAGGGATAAGCAAAAACAATGGAAACCACTCCGTCTGTTGCGACCGACATCCTGCGCGTGGACGTGCCCGAGCAGTTCATCGCGCTTTTCGGCATTCGTGAAGAAAATATGCGCCTGTTCCGCGAGGAACTGGATGTGGACATTTACGCCCATGGCGGCGAAGTAACCCTGTCCGGCGACCCGGAAAAGGTAGAGTTGGCGCGCCTGACGCTTGAAAAGCTGCTGGAGATCATCCAGCGCGGCGACCCGGTGGACCGCACGCGCATCCGCTATGCCATCGAGCTGGCCAGCGAAGGCAACGCCGACCGCATCGGTGAAATCATGCGCGACGTCATCGCCATCACTCACCGCGGCCGCCAGGTCAAGTGCAAAACGCTGGGGCAGAAGCAGTATGTAGACGCCATCAAGCAAAACACCTGCACATTCGCCGTCGGCCCGGCCGGTACGGGCAAGACCTATCTGGCCATCGCCATGGCGGTGGTGGCGCTGAAAAGCAAGGATGTGGAGCGCATCATCCTCACCCGGCCGGCGGTGGAGGCCGGTGAAAAGCTGGGCTTTCTGCCCGGCGACCTGGCTCAGAAGGTAGACCCCTATCTGCGGCCGCTTTACGACGCCCTGCACGAAATGATGGGCCTGGACGCCTATCAGCGCCTGGTGGAGCGCGGGGCCGTGGAAGTGGCGCCGCTGGCGTACATGCGCGGCCGCACGCTCAACGACGCCTTCATCATACTCGACGAGGCGCAAAACACCACCTCTGAACAGATGAAAATGTTCCTCACCCGCATGGGCATGGGTTCCAAGATGGTCATCACCGGCGACGTTACCCAGATCGACTTGCCCACGGGCAAAAAGTCCGGTCTAGTCGAGGCGTTGGATGTACTCAAGGGCGTCAACGATATCGGTATCGTCATGCTTTCGCACCGCGATGTGGTGCGCCACGAGCTGGTGCAGGCCATCGTGCGCGCCTATGAAAAACACGCGGCGGCCAAAAACCGCCGCTGACCGGGGAGACGGCCTGCTGTGGCGGCCGTTTCAAGGAAGGGAACCGTGGGTTTTATGAAGCTACCCTGGAAGATTTCCGGCAGCGAATTCAAGGTTCTGCTGCACACAGCTTTAATTGCGGTCATCGCCTATCTGCTGCTGTTTGGGCTGCTATCGGCCGCGATCACGCCCCAGCGGTACGACATCCGCGTAGGCATGCCGGCGGATGCCACCATCTATGCCAATGAGGACGTGGTAGATACCGTAACCACCCAACAGCTGCGCGACGCCGCCGCCGCACAGGTGGATGTGAGCTACAAAAGCGTGGATGAAAGCGTGACCACACAGGTCACCGAGGATTTAAGCGCCCTCTTTGAACAGCTTTTGGCGCTTTACGATACGCGCGAAGACGCGGAGACGCTTACCATCGAACTTTCGCCCGACCAGCTCGAGGCGCTGTTCTCCGCTTCGCGCGAGACGCTGGAGGCGCTGTTTAACCGCGCCCTGGAATATACCCACGATACGCTGGTTTCCTCTTTGCCTGAGGGGCAGGAAGAGGCGATGCTTTCTCGCCTGGAGCGCGATTTGCGCGCCGAGGGATACGACGCCGATCTAGTGGGCGTGGCTGTGGCCGCCGTGCGTGACCGCATCCGCCCCAATATGCTCATCGACGTGGAAACTACGGAACTCAATCGCCAGCGGGCGCGCGACGAAGTGGAAGACGTCGTCTGCGTCACCGGCGAAGTTATCGTGCGCCAGGGCGCGATCGTCACCCCGGCGCAATATGCCATGCTTGATGCGCTGGGCAAGGTGGACAACGACCCGACGAACATGATTCTCGGCTCCGCGCTGCTGATGCTGGGCCTGGTGGCGGCGGCGGGGCTGTACATGTACCGCTATGAGCGCGATATTGCCCGTCATCCCCGCACGCTTTTGCTGTTGGCCATCCTCTACGTGCTGGTGGTGGGGCTGGCGCTGTTCTTCCGGATCTTTAACCCCTACTTTGTGCCCACGGCCACAGGGCTGGGACTTTTGCTGATTACGCTGCTCGTGCGGCCGCGGCTGGCGGTGTTTTCCACCATGCTGCTGGCCGTGCCGGTGTCGCTGATTGCCGGTTCGAACGACAACGGCCTATTTAACGCCATTACCTTCTCGGTGCTTTTGATGGCCTTCCTCAGCGGCCCGGTGGCCGTCACCGTGCTGCGCCACCGCCAGCAGCGCACTGCCGCCCTGCTCGCGGGCGTGCTGGTGGGCGTGAGCAACTTCATAAGCGTGATTGCCGTGGGTATGATCAACGGCGCCGTTTCCAGCGATACGGCGCTCAACGGCCTGTGCGCGGCGGGCAGCGGCCTGTGCGCGGCCATTCTGTGTATCGGCGTGCAGCCGATTCTGGAATGGCTCTTTAACCTCACCACCTCGGCAAAGCTGCTGGAGCTTTCCAACCCCAATCAGCCGCTTTTGCGGCGCATGCTTTTGGAAGCGCCTGGTAGCTATCATCATTCCATCATCGTCGCCAACCTTGCCGAAACCGCCGCCAGCGCCATCGGCGCAAACGGCCTGCTGGCCAGGGTGGGCGCCTATTACCACGATGTTGGCAAGCTCAAGCGCCCCCAATACTTCAAGGAAAACCAGATGACCGGCGACAACCCCCACGACCGCACGGACCCGCGCGTGAGCGCCGCCATCCTCACCGCCCATACCCGCGACGGCTATCAGATGGGGCTGAAGGCACGCCTGCCCGAGCCGATTCTGGACATCATCCGCCAGCATCACGGCGATTCGCCGATGGTCTTTTTCTACGATAAGGCCGTAAAGCTCTATGGCGACAAGGTGGATATTTCCGCGTTCCGCTATGAGGGGCCGCGCCCGCGTTCCCGGGAAGCCGCGGTGGTCATGCTGGCCGATACCATTGAGGCGGCGGCACGCGCGCTGCCCAATCCCGACCCCGAAAAAGTGGACGCGCTCATTCGCAAGCTGGTGCGGGCCAAGATGACCGACGGCCAACTTGACGAAAGCGAGTTGACATTCGCTGACCTGGACCGCATTTGCCGCGCCTTCCAATCTGTTCTGAGCGGCGTGTTCCACGAGCGCATCGAGTACCCGGACATCGCAATCCCGCCGCGCACGGAAAGTGAAAGCGCGCCGCCGGAGGAAGGCGCAATCGCCCCGGAGGCGGAAACGGAGGATACCGAGAATGCCCCTTGAACTGCAATGGACCGTGGATGAACGCATTGACGGCCTGGAGGCGCTGCTTGCGCATGTGTGCGCGTGCTGCTTTGCGCTGGAGGGCGTGCAAAACGCCGGCATGACGGTGCGCATCGCTTCCGCGGAGGAGGTGCATGCGCTCAACCGCGATATGCGCGGCATTGACCGCGAAACCGACGTGCTCTCCTTCCCCACCGCTTCCTTCCATCCCGGCCGCACCGCCGGGAAGGATCCAAAGCGCGTCCGGCGGCAGTACGATCCTGCCTTGGGCTGGTGTAACCTCGGCGACTGCGTGATTTCCCTTGCCCGCGCGCGTGAACAGGCCCGCGAATATGGGCATTCGCTCGCGCGCGAAATCGGCTATCTGACGGCGCATTCCGCCTTTCACTTGATGGGCTACGATCACGAAAACCCCGCCGACCACGCCGCCATGCGCGCCATGGAGGAGCACGCCATGGAAATGGCGTCGCTTTCGAGAACGGAGGAAAAACCGATGACGGATCAACAGCTTTTTGACATGGCCTGCCAGGCCATGGAACGCTCCTACTCTCCTTATTCCCATTTCAAAGTGGGCGCCTGCCTGCTTTCCAGCGATGGAAGGACATTCCAGGGCTGCAATATCGAAAACGCCAGCTATGGCGCGGCGATCTGCGCCGAGCGTTGTGCCGTGAGCCGGGCCGTGAGCGAAGGCGCGCGTTCCTTTACCGCCATCGCCGTGGTCGGTTCCGATTCGCAGGCCTGGCCCTGCGGCATCTGCCGCCAGGTGCTCAACGAATTTTCGGACAACATGCGCGTCATCTGCGGCCAGTATGGGCATGGCTTTGAAGTGGTTCCCCTCGCCGAACTGCTTCCCCGCTCCTTCGGCCCGGAGAATCTCGGCATACAGGAGGACAAGCATGGAGAATAAGCAACCCTTCCATTCGGGCTTTGTGGCCATCCTTGGCCGCCCCAATGTGGGCAAGTCCAGCATTATGAACCGCTTTGTGGGCGAAAAGGTGGCCATCGTTTCCAATCATCCGCAGACCACGCGCTCGCGGCTGTTGGGCGTGGCTACACACCCGGACTGGCAAATCGTTTTTGTGGATACGCCTGGCCTGCATAAGCCGCGCACCAAATTGGGCGAATACATGGTCAAAGCCGCCAACGACGCGCGCGAGGGCGTGGACGCGGTGCTGGTCGTGGTGGACGGGCAGTATATCGGGGCGGGCGACCGGGCTATCATCGCCGATGTGGCGCGCATGTCCTGTCCCAAGTATCTTGCCGTCAACAAAATCGACCTGTGCAACCCCGAAAAACTGATGCCGGAATTGCAAAAGCTCAACGATTGCGGTTTCGATCAGATCGTCTGCGTTTCGGCCAAGCGCGGCGACCGGATGGACGAACTGCTCGCCATGCTGGTTTCCGCCATGCCCGAAGGCCCCCAGTATTTCCCGGATGAGATGATGACCGACCAGCCCGAGCGCGTGCTCTGCGCCGAAATCATCCGCGAAAAGGCCCTTTGGAACCTCCGCGACGAGGTACCCCACGGCGTTGGCGTGGAAATGCTTTCCATCAAGGAACTGCGCCCGGGGCTGACGGAAATCCACGCCAACATCTACTGTGAGCGCGCTTCGCACAAGTCCATCATCATCGGCAAACAAGGCTCCATGCTGGGCAAGATTGGTTCCGAGGCCCGACGGGATATCGAGCGTTTGTTGGGCACGCAAGTGGCGCTCAAGCTATGGGTAAAGGTGCGCGAAGACTGGCGCAACCGCGCTGGCGATCTGCGCGCCCTCGGCTACGAGGAGGACTGACATGCCTGTCCTTACCACGGACGCGCTGGTGCTCCGCCGCGCCGATTACGCGGATTACGACCGCATGGTGACGTTGCTGACGCCGGAGCATGGCCGTCTGGACGCGGTGGCGCGCGGTTGCCGCCGCCCCCGTTCGCCGCTGGTCAACGCCGTCGAACCCTTTATCAGCGGCGAATTCCAGCTCTTCCGCAAGGGGGAGCGCTATTCTATAGAGCAATGCCAGGTGCGCGAGGGTTTTTACGATTTGCGCACGGATTACGACCGCCTTGTGCACGGCGCGTATTGGCTGCGGCTGCTCGACGCGGGCGTGCCGCGCGACGTGCCCGCGCCGGACATATTCATGCTGGCGCTGAAGGCCCTGGCGCACCTTAACTATGCCGCCGATTTGCCGCCGACAATGCTGACGCTTGTCTTTGAGGCGCACTTTATGGCCCTCTCCGGCTATCCGCCGCGCGTTGATGCCTGCGTGCTATGCTCCCGCCCCCTGAAGGGAGAAGCGCGCTTTGACGCCCGGCTGGGCGGCGCCGTATGTCTGTCCTGCCCCAGCCATGCGCCGCGCATCTCCCTGGGCGCGCGCCGTATACTCTACAAGCTGCCGCGCACGCATTTTGAAAACGCGCCGAAGCTGGTGGATAGCCCGGACTGGCCGGAGGCCGCGCGCCTGTTTCGCCAGTACACGCAGCAACGCATGCAAATTCCCGAAAAATTTTTGCCGCCCCTCGTTTCGGCGCGGAAGGCGGCGGGTATATAACTAGTGTAAGGTCCAAATACAATAATCACGACGGAAAACAAGGAGGCATTTTCCATGAAGAAGTTTGTTTGCACAGTTTGCGGTTATGTTCATGAAGGCGACGCGGCTCCCGAGTTCTGCCCCATCTGCAAGGCTCCCGCTTCCAAGTTCAAAGAGCAGGAAGGCGAGAAGGTTTGGGCGTCTGAGCATGTTGTCGGCGTAGCCAAGGATGTTCCCGAAGAGATCAAGGCTGGCCTGCGCGAGAATTTCCAGGGCGAGTGCACGGAAGTTGGCATGTATCTGGCCATGGCGCGCGTAGCGCACCGCGAAGGTTATCCCGAGATCGGCCTGTACTGGGAGAAGGCCGCTTACGAAGAGGCTGAACACGCCGCCAAGTTTGCCGAGCTGCTGGGCGAAGTCGTAACCGATTCCACCGAGAAGAACCTGCAGATGCGTGTGGACGCCGAGAACGGCGCGACCGCCGGCAAGACCGAGCTGGCCAAGAAGGCGAAGGCCCTGAACCTGGATGCCATCCACGACACCGTGCATGAAATGGCCCGCGACGAGGCCCGCCACGGTAAGGCGTTCGAAGGCCTGCTCAAGCGCTACTTCGGCAAGTAAGAAAGCCAATTAAATCAAGGATTTTCCAGAGGCCGGTTCCGAAAGGGACTGGCCTTTTTGCGACTTTTGAGGGAGGAAAGGTGTCGTTTGGGTGCCCTTTTCCCGTGCAAACGACGATGCTTTTTCTTAAAGGTGCCTTAGAAGGTGTCTTTCTACCCAATAGAAGACCGCGCACATCGGAAAATGCGTGAGTCACATATCCCACAAAACCCTTGGAGAATTGCCCAGTGTGCGTCCACAAGTGTGAATCTAGTTAGAATTGTCGACGCAGCGAAACCGTTTACCGGCCATTTCTTAGAGGCCGCAATTTTTACAACCCCTCTGTGGTAAAAATCGTTGTAAAAATGTTGTGATCCACAGCTATCCTTGACGTCGGAAGAAAAGAAGCGGAAACTGATGTTTTCCGCCTCAGAGCATTGACAAACCCCTGCATTTTCACTCAAATGCAGGGGTTTGTCAATGCTCTGAATAAAGACCACGCCATGAACGAACAACAGCTTGCGGTTCGCAAATCCATTCTTGAAGACTTCATTTTCCCATCTGAATACAATCTTTTGTTTATAAACGCCGGTAGTGAAACAAGCCTGAAAATCAAATCCCCTGTTGATTATGTCATTGTCCACAATAATGATTATGATACACAGGTTCAGGTTCGCGGGCG
>DSTMC04003__coassemble_1407_pt1 | contig 17298 bp, 14 predicted proteins | sample DSTMC04003__metabat2_low_PE_048 | metagenome-assembled genome bin DSTMC04003
CTGGATGGCGCGGCGTCGGTTGGTTTCCTGGATGGCGCGCATCATCGAATCGGTAATGTCATCCGCGTACATGATGACGCGCCCATCCACGTTGCGCGCCGCGCGGCCGATGGTCTGAATCAGCGAGGTTTCCGAGCGCAGAAAGCCCTCTTTGTCCGCGTCCAGAATGGCGACCAGCGAGACTTCCGGCAAATCGAGGCCCTCGCGCAGAAGGTTGATACCCACCAGCACGTCGTATTCGCCCAGGCGCAGGGAGCGGATCAGTTTGATGCGTTCCAGCGTTTCCACATCGGAATGCAGGTATTCCACGCGCACTTCCAACTCGCGCAGATAGCTGGTAAGGCTCTCGGCCATGCGCTTGGTAAGCGTGGTCACCAATACGCGCCCGCCTGCTTCGGCCACCTTGCGAATCTCGCCCAGCAGGTCGTCCACCTGGTTGGTGGCCGGGCGCACGATGATTTCCGGGTCAATCAGGCCGGTGGGGCGGATGATCTGCTCCACCACCTGCGAGGCGTGCTCCATTTCGTAGGGGCCGGGCGTGGCGGAAACGTATATGGCCTGATTGACGCGCTGCTCAAATTCGTGGAACTTGAGGGGCCGGTTGTCAAACGCCGCCGGCAGGCGGAAGCCATAATCCACCAGCGAGCGCTTGCGCGCCGCGTCGCCGTTGTACATGGCGCGAATCTGCGGAATGGTGGCGTGCGATTCATCGATAAAGAGGATAAAGTCCTTGGGGAAGTAGTCCAGCAGCGTAAACGGCGCTTCCCCGGGGGCGCGGCCGTCGAAGTAGCGGGAATAGTTTTCAATGCCGGTGCAGTAGCCGATTTCGCGCAGCATTTCGATATCATAGCGCGTGCGCTGTTCCAGCCGCTGCGCCTCAAGCAGCTTGCCCTCGGCCTTGAATTCCTCCAGGCGGGCGGCGAGGTCGCTCTCGATATTTTCAATGCACCTTTCCAGCTTGTCGCGCGAGGTGGCGTAGTGCGAGGCGGGAAAGATCATCACATGGGCAAGGTAGCGCAGCACATGACCGGAGACGATTTCCACCTCGGCAATGCGCTCGATTTCGTCGCCGAACAGCTCAATGCGCAGGGCCTTTTCATTCGAGGCGGCGGGGATGATTTCCACCACGTCGCCGCGCACGCGGAAAGAACCGCGTTCCTGTTCAAAATCGTTGCGCTCATATTGGATTTCCACCAAGCGGCGCAAAAGCTCGTCGCGGTCAATTTCCATGCCTTCGCGCAGGGAGACGGACAGGCTTTCGTATTCCTCCGGGTCGCCCAGGCCGTAGATGCAGCTCACCGAGGCGACGATCACCACATCGCGGCGCTCGGCCAGCCAGGCCGTGGCGCTGTGGCGCATGCGGTCGATTTCATCGTTGACCGAGGAATCCTTTTCAATGAACGTATCCGTCGAGGGGATATACGCCTCGGGCTGGTAGTAGTCGTAGTAGGAGACAAAATAACCCACGGCGTTTTCAGGAAAGAATTCGCGGAACTCGCCGGCAAGCTGGGCGGCGAGCGTCTTGTTATGGGCAATGACCAGCGCCGGGCGGTTGAGGTTTTTGATGATGTTGGCCATGGTAAAGGTCTTGCCCGAGCCGGTGACGCCCAGCAATACCTGATGCTTGAAGCCCTTTTCCACGCCCTCTGTCAGCGCAGCAATGGCCTGCGGCTGATCGCCGGTGGGCTGATACTCGGAATGAATCTTAAAGGCGGACACAGCTCTCCCCCTCCCTTTCCATACGGCTGCAAGTATTATACCACAAATTATAAAGGAGGAAGCGTCCAGACGCCTCCTCCGCGAAAATTAAACTGATGTTCGATAACGCTAGACGGCCAGCACTGCGATAACGCAGAACATGGCCACCGACAAAAGCGTGTACAGCGAAAGGCACGAGGACGCATAGCGCGTATCGGCCTCGCTGCGGGCGAATACCGGCAGCACATACGGCCCGGGCAGGGAAAACAGCAGAATCAGCGCCCAGCGCAGAAGTTCGGTCATGCCCACCGTCCAGGTGAGCAGCAGCACGCAAAGGACGCAGAACGCCGCGCACAGAACCAGCCGTATGCCCGCCGCGCGCACGGCCCCGCGCAGGGAGGCGCGGCTGAATTCGATGTTGTAACCCACCACAAAGAGGATGGCACAGGCTGTGGGGCCGGAAAGGAAGTCCGCCACCGCGCCGACCGCCGCGCCCAGGAAGTTGCCCTGCATGGCGCTCCACAGCCCGGTCGCGCCCAGCAGTACGCCGGCGAGAATGGCCAGAAAGATGGGCGAAAGCAGCGTTTCCCGGGCGATCTGCGCACCGGGAATACCGTCGCGCCGCTTGAGCATGGCCATATAGAGCGTAAAGACGAACACATCGCCGCCCAGCGCCGCCACAGCCATGACGTTGAGGTTTTCCGCGCCAAAAAGCAGCGTATAGAGCGAATATCCCATCATGCCCGCCTCAAAACCTGTCACCAGGAAGGGCAACAGCGGGTTTTCGCGGCGGAACAGCTTGCCGATGAAGAGCATGGCCGTGCAGGCCGCGAACACAGCCAGGCAGGTGAGCAGCACATCCAAGCCATAGGCGATTTCCGCAAAGGCCATGAACAGCACGGCGGGCAGAGAAAACGTGACCACAAAGGTTTTGAGGCCGTCGATCTGCGCGCGGCTCAATATGCCGCGCAGGCGCGACACCCAGCCCAGCAGCAAGGAAACCAGCACCGGCAAGACGATTTCGGCAATTCGCTCGGCATTGTCCATATACATCCCCTCCGCATACAGTTTACCAGAAATTGCCGGAATGTCAACCCAAGCGGACAATTCAGCGCAGCGTGTGTTCCAACACGCGCCGCGCCTGACCCAGCATACCGGAGCGGATGACAAAATTCCACAGCGGGTCAAGTTTTTTCCATGCCGCCGAATACAGGAAGTGCTTGCGGCGCATGGCCGAGGTTTGATGATGCCTCGCGCCCTCGCGGATGTTGCCCAGGCGGTAAAATGTGCGGTATGCCGACCAGTAACCGGCCTCGACCTGTTCGGCGCTCATGGTTGGATGCCTGAAAACGAGATGTCGGGTATCGTATTTGCGCCAGTCGCGCACGCACAGGCGCGGGCGGTAGCGCTCATAGAGGGCAGTGCCCGGATAGGGAGTGAGGATGTGGAATGTGGCCGTCGCAATGCCGCACTCAATCGCCCATTCGGCCGTGGCGCGGAAGGTATCGGGCGTATCGCCGTCCATGCCGAAAATAAAGCTGCCGTTGATCATCACGCCCGCCGCGTCCAGCGTGCGGACGGCGCGCTCGTAATCCTGGTCGAGATTGGCGCGTTTCCCCGCGGCGGCAAGGTTTTTGCGGTTTGTGCTTTCAAAACCAATGAAGGCGCTGCGCAGCCCCGCATCGCGCGCCAGGCGTACAAGGCGTTCGTCCTGCGCGTCGCGCACGGTCATCGCGCCCTGAAACAACCTGCCCATGCCGCGCATTTCCCGAAACAGCGCCTCCGCAAGCGGACGGCTGGCAAAGAGATTGTCGTCCAGAAAATAGAGATGCCGCCCGGGCAGCGCGCTCATCTCCCGCAGGATCCTGTCCAACGCATAGGTGTAAAAGCGCTTCCCGCCACGGAAAAAGGAATCCACATAACAAAAATCGCAGGCGTTCGGGCAGCCGCGCGAGATCAGCATGGAATTGGGCACCAGGTATTTCTCCCGCTTGATAAGGTCGCGCCGGGGCAGCGGCACATCGCGTAGGCAGACATTCCCGGCCCGATAAAGCGGCCTGGCCTCGTCCCTGCGCAGGTCGCGGAGAAACTCGGGAAAAACCTGCTCGCCCATGCCGGTAAGCACGCTGTCGGCATGGAGCGCGGCTTCTTCAGGCAGGGATGTGGCGTGCAGGCCGCCCAGGGCGACGTATACGCCCCGCTGCCGGTAGCGGTCTGCCAACTCGTAGGCGCGGTGCGCGTTGGTGATGTAGGTCTGAATGACGGCAAGGTCGGGCGAATCCTCCGCGTCCACGCGCTCCACATGTTCATCCCAAAGGGTAGTTTCGTCTTCGGGCGCACACAACGCGGCCAGCGTTGCCAACCCCAGCGGTGGGAAAAGGGCGTACTTGATCGGGCGCCAGAAGGGACTGACCGCCTCCTCCAGCGCCGGAAGAATGAACTTGATTTTCATGCGTATCTCCTTGTCCGGCCGTGGATAAAGTATAGCATGAAAAATCGCGCACGTCAATAATTATTTATCGTTTTTCATTTATTATTTTTCGTTTTTAAGTAGTACCCATGCTCAGAAAAATCCCGCATCCGGCGCATCTTTCGCCCGCGGGAAACCTTCCGGTATTCCGCGGACGCGCAAGGATGCGGAACGCATTCGCGCGATTCGGATTGCCGGGAACGCGGGGCCTTGAAGGCATGGCCAGTCGCGGAAATGCCCGCCTGCCCCGCCCGTGAGCGCCCGCGCAGGCGCGCGCCTTAAAACATGGAAAGCTGCTCCACTTTCGGCGCCCGGGCGCGGGATTTGACGCGCTCTGCGGAAAGCCCTTCCCCCATCTCAGATACGAAGCGCGAGGGAGCGCCCGGACAGGTGACGATCAGGTCTTCCCGCGCCCGCGTCATGCCCACAAAGAACAGGCGGCGTTCCTCCTCCACGTCTGTCTCCAGGCCTGGGCGCGTCAACGGCAAAACCCCTTCGCCCGCGCCAGCGAGGAACACCACCGGGAATTCCAGGCCCTTGGAGCCGTGCAGCGTCATCAGCGTCACCGCGCCCGCAGCGCGCGCCTTGCCGTTGCGGCGGCGCACATCCGCCTCCTCGCCGATGGCCATGGCGGACAGGAAAGCGGGCAGCGTATCATGAAATTCCGCCGCGCTTGCCAGGCGTTCCAGAGAATCGGACGTTCCCCGCAGGCCAATCCAACGCCGAAGCAGGCGTCCGGGCTTTTCGCGGCTGATCTTCGGAGCAAGCAGCTCCACAGCGCGTATATATTCCGCCGCTTCCGGCCGGTTGCGGAGGGCGTCTACACGCGCCGCCGCGTCTTCAACGGCCTCCGCCTGGCGGATGATATCCTCGGGAAGCCCCCAGTTGAGCCGCAGGGCCGCGCGCAGGCTGGCCAAATCCCCGGGAACGGCCAGGGAACGGAAGAAGGCGAGCGCGCCTCGCGTATCCTCGCTGTCCAGATAATCCTCCCGCCCGGCCACCAGGCAGGGGATGCCGTCGTGGGCAAGGCATTCTTCGATGAGATCGAGCTGCCGGTGCGTGCGCGCAAGCACCGCTATTTCCGAAAAAGCGCGCATTTCGCGTTCTCCCGCCGTGGCGTTGAGCATGTCCACGCCGCCGGCAAGGCGGGCAACTTCTTTGGCAATCCACACCGCCTCGGAAAAAGCCGTGTCCGCGCAGGCAAGGCGCACGCACATCCCCTCCGCCGCCGCGGGGCGCAGCGAACGCGCCGGGCCGGGATTATGGGAGATACAGGCCGCGGCGCGGCGCAGGATATCCGGCGCGGAACGGTAGTTGACGGTCAGCGCCACGGTTTCCAGCTCCGGCAGTTCGGCGCGCAGGCGCTCGAAGCAGTGCGCGTCCGCGCCGCGAAAGCCGTAGATGGACTGGTCGGGATCGCCAATGACAAACAGGCTTTCCCCCGCCGCGCTCCAGTGACGCACCAGGGCGCGCTGCACGGCGTTGATGTCCTGAAACTCGTCCACCAACAGATGGGCAAAGCGCCGGTCGGTGGGAACGTCCGCCTCGAGCGCGTCCAGCAGCAAGTCGTCCAAATCGCGCGCGCCCAGCGCCTGAAGCCTGGCCTGGTAGGCCCGCACCAAGGCTTCATCCACGCCCGCCTCGGCGCAGCTTTTGCCATTCTTGACCTCCGAAATGGCGCGCAAAGCGGCGCGGGGACGCATTTTTCCTAATTCCGGCAGGCCATAGAGCGCTTCGAGGGCGCCATCCTCGCCGAGCAGGGGTTTATCGTCCAGCAGGCGCAGGCAGAGGGCGTGGAAGGTACCGATATGGAGCGCCTTTGCCGTGCGCGCGCCCAGACGACTTTCCAGACGCGCGCGCAATTCCCGCGCCGCCTGGTTGGTGAACGTCACCGCCGTAATCTCGGCGGGCTTTGCGCCGCGTTCGAGCAGGCGGACGATGCGCTCCACCAACGTAAACGTCTTGCCCGTGCCCGGCCCGGCGATTACCGCCAGAGCCCGGGCGGTGGAATCCACAGCGCGAAGCTGCTCTTCGTTCAGCCCCCGCGCGGCGGGCGCGGACGCTTCCGAAACCGGCACAACGGCTTTCCGGGACTTTGGCGCGGTCCGCTTCGCCTTTGCCGGCAACGCGGACATATCAAACATGGCCATCTGCCCGCCGAGCATTTCCAGTTCGCCGGGGGCAAACAAAGAAATTACGCCGTACTCGCCGTCATAGCCGCTTTTGCGGATCACCTTCCCCGCGCGCAGGCGGCGGATCCCTTCCTCCAGCGCCCAACCGCCCGCCTCGCGCACATCCGCAAGCGGGGCTTCGCGCAATATGAAAAGCTCGTTTCCCAATGCCGTCAACAAATGGAAATACCGTTCCGTAACTTTCTTCGACGCCGCGGACACGCCCATGCAGGAGGCAAGCACCTCAGGCAACGGCATCAGGCTTTCAAAGGGTTTGGCGCACGCGGGCGGGACGCAGCCTTCGGCGCGGTCTGAAAGCAGCTCGGCGCGGTGCTTGACGCCAATGGTTATCTTGCGCCCGCAGGCCGGGCAACGGCCTTCCAAGCGCATCGTTTCGGAAGGCTCGAGGCATACGTCGCAGGCGCGGTGGCCATCCAAATGATATTTGCCTTCCTCGGGGAAGAACTCTATGGTGCCTTCAAAGCCCTCGCCCGTCTCTATGGCGCGCTTGAGGGCCGGGTAACTTGCCTCCACCGAAAGCATATTGGCCTCCCGCGCCAGCTTGGCGGGCGAATGGGCGTCCGAATTGGACACCAGCGTGCGCCCGTCGAGGTTGGAAACGCGCCAGTTCATGGGCGGATCGGAGGAAAGGCCCGTCTCCAGCGCGTGAATCTGGCCAGACAAATCCCCAAAACACGCCTCGATGGAATCAAAGCCTGAAAACGCGCCCAGCAGGGAAAAATGCGGCGTCCAGATGTGTGCGGGGATGAACATGGCCTCGGGGCAGGCTTCCAACGTCATTTCCAGCAGGTCGCGGCAGTCCAGTCCAAGGATGGGGCGGCCGTCGGAATGCAGGTTGCCAATGCGCTCCAAGCGCGCGGAAAGCCGCTCCGCCGCCTCAAACGAAGGCATGAGGATGACATTGTGCACTTTGCGCGTGCGGCCGTCTTTTTTATAAATGGAACTGATCTCAGCGCTGAGGACAAAGCGAGCCTCGCCCGCAACCTCGCAGGGCAAGCGCAGTTCCTTTTTCAGCGCGAATACGCCCTCGCCCGCCGGCTCGAGCACCTCGGAAAGCTCTTTCCTCCAGGATGGGTGGGTAAAATCGCCCGTGCCCAACAGCCCTACGCCCTTGCGACGCGCCCACAGATCCAGATGGGGCGCGTCACACTCGCGGCTGGTGGCCCGGGAAAACCGGGAATGGATGTGCAGATCGGCAATCAACATTTGTACCTCGCAAAAACGCCGGCAGCGCTTGCTGCCGGCGAAAAAATGACGCTTACACCCTGGCGTAACTGCGGGAGGAAACGCGCTCGACGCATGCGCCCAAACGGCGCAACTTTTCATCAAAGCGCTCGTAGCCGCGCAGTATGTACTCCACGCCGCCGATCTCCGTCTCCCCGTCCGCCATCAGCGCCGCAATCACCATGGCCGCGCCCGCGCGCAGGTCGGTGGCGTTCACGCGCGCCGATACCAGGCGGTCGACGCCGGAAATAATCGCGGAACTTTCAATCACGCGCACATTCGCTCCCATTTTGCGCAATTCGTCCAGGAAGCGGAAGCGGTTTTCAAAAATCGTCTCGGTGACAATGCTCGTGCCCCGCGCAATGGTCAGAAGCGCGGAAAGGGGCTGTTGCAAGTCGGTGGGATAGCCGGGATAGCCCTGCGTTTTGACGTTCACGGCGCGGAACACGCCGTTGGAACGCACGTGAATCCAGTCGTCCTCGCTTTCCACGCGCACGCCCATTTCCAGCAGCTTTGCGGAAAGGGACTCCATGTGCGTGGGAATCGCGCCGGTAATCACCACGTCGCCGGAAGTAGCGGCGGCGGCGATCATCAGCGTGCCGGTTTCGATCTGGTCGGGAATGATGGTGTAGTTCGCGCCGTGCAGGTGCCGGCCGCCGCGCACGCGGATCACATCCGTGCCCGCGCCCTTCACCCACGCGCCCATGGCCGACAGGAAGTTGGCCAGATCGACGATGTGCGGCTCCTTGGCGGCGTTGTGGATACAGGTTGTGCCGCTGGCGTTGACCGCCGCCAGCATGCTGTTGACCGTCGCTCCCACAGAGGGCATGTCCAGGAAAATATCGTTGCCGATCAGTTCCTCGGCTTCGATCTCAAGGTTGCCGCCGAGCGTATCGGCCTTCGCGCCCAGGGTGCGTATGGCCTTGAGCGTCTGGTCGATGGGCCGGGCGCCGATATCGCATCCGCCGGGCAGCGGCACCTGCGCACGCCCAAAAATGCCCATCAGCACCGGCGCAAGGTAATACGAGGCGCGCATCCTGCTGGTCAGCTCATAGGGCGGATTGTACTTGTCCACACCGCGCGGATCAACCGAGAGCACATTGTCCCGAAACTCCACCTTTGCGCCGAGCCAGCGCATCATTTCGATCAGGACGTGGACATCGTTGATGTCGGGCAAGTTTTCAATCACCGACGGCGAATCCGCCAACAGCGCCGCGGGCACGACCGCAAGCGCGGCGTTTTTGCCGCCGCTGACCATAACCTCCCCCTCGAGGCGGCGTCCGCCCCGGATTAGAAACTTTTCCCCCATATCGAAACCCGGCCGGAGCCGGCTCCTTTCAATGATGACAGCCGCTGCAGCAGCCGCAGTTGCCGCCGCACCCGCCCAAGCCCTTCGCGCCAAAGGCACAGGAACCCGTATAATCACGCACGGCCTTTTCGCCGCACTTTTCACACACAGCCGCTTCATCGCGCTTTTCGATGCTGGCAAGCACCTCAAAGCGATGGCCGCATTTTGGACATTTCCATGCATACAACGGCACAAACGTCGCCTCCGAATCATTGCGATTTGATAAACATTTCCTGCCGCTCCTTTTATTATACATGACAATTCCATTTCAATCAAGTCCAAGGCACCGGATTATCACAAAAATTACCGCCAATTTCTTCCAAATCTGCCAAAAACGGCGTTTGTGCGCAATCTTTCACGATTGCCAAACGCTTCCTGGTATGCTAAAATCTTCTGCGGAAGAGGGTGCGCGCACCCGAATGTGTGGAGGAAACCGATGTCCCGGGAAAGCCTGTCGCTGTCCTTCAGGGGATTGCGCGTCAATTTCAGCATTGTCCGGCCCGAGGCGCATTTGCGTCACCGGCTGCTTTTGTTGTGCTCGCCGCTGATGACGCCCTTCCATTGGCGCAAGCTGCTGCCGGAGCTTTCAGAGCTTGGCTGCCTGTGCGTGTTGGCCGACCTTCCCGGGTTCGGCCAAGGCGCGCATGGCGTGGCCGGGCCGCAGAAAAGCGTCACCCGCGCCCGTCTGGTCTGGGGCGTGCTGGACGAGGTGGACGCGCGCGTGGGCGGGCAAAACGCCCTCTGGCACTTGGCGGCGCACGGTTGCGCCTGCCCCACGGTGCAAGCCATGTGCGCCCTGCAACCGGATTCGGTGCGTTCGCTGATCGAAATTTCCCCGCTGGTGCCGTCCGGCGGCAAGGGGCGCTTTTTCGAGGGGCGCAAGGAAGCGGCACAGCGCTTTATGGAGCAGGCGTTTGTAAGCCCGGCGGCGTTTACACAATTTGTGACGCGCGCCGCGCGCCGTCCGCTGCCCGATTACGCCGTAGAGCGCATGTGGGCGTCTCTTGCGCAGCCCGGCGCGCGCGCCGCCCTTCTGAATATGCTTATCAGCGTGGATGAAGTGCCCGCCCTGCCGGGGTTTTGCCCATCCATCGCCATTTGGGGCGGCAGCGACCCGCTGTTGCCCGCCGGGACGCGCGAACGCCTGTCGGCGCTGATTCCCGAACTGGAGGCGCACATCATTCGCCCGGCTGGACACTTTCTGACGGAAACCCACAGCCGCGCCTTGCGCGATTATTTGCGCGGTTGGCTCAAATACGTAGGCTGACCCCCTCGCTTTTGGAGCGTTTTTCCTGTATAATAATAGCAGAACACCCTGGGAAACATATCGGGCGGATGATCCGAGGTGAAACCATGCCCAAATTGGAACCGTATTCGCGCAAGTTACCCTACAGCTACGCGCTGGGGCTTTTTCCATCGCTGACGCTGATGGACGAGCGGCCGGAGCTGGCCATGCGCCTGCTTTTGCACCCGGAGGGTATGGGCAACGAGGGCGTGGAAAAATTGCGCGCGCGCTGCCGTGAACTGGGCGTGCGCGAAGAAGAGGCCGGGCGCGTTTTGCGCCGGGAGTCGAAAAAAGACAACTGTTATGCGGCGCTGGTGTTTGAAAAGCGCGAGGGCGATCTGGACGCGGACAGAAACCATGCCGTCCTCTGCCAGATCTCCGACGGCGGCAATCTGGGCACGGCGCTGCGCTCTTTGCTCGGGTTCGGCTATGAGGACGTGGCCCTGATCCGCCCCTGCGTGGACGCCTTTGACCCGCACGTCGTCCGCGCGTCCATGGGCGCTTTTTTCCGCCTGCGCCTGCGCACGTTCGACACCTTCGCGGATTACCGCGCCCTGTATCCCCATCGCGCCCTGTATCCGTTTATGCTCGATGGCGCAAAGCCGCTGCGCGAAGTGGCGCGCGCGGCTCAGCCGCCGTTTTCGCTGGTGTTTGGCAACGAGCAAACCGGCCTGCCCCATGAATTTCAGACCTATGGGCAAAGCGTATTTATTCCACAGAGCGATAAAATCGACTCGCTGAATCTGGCCGTCGCCGTTTCCATCGGCGCATATGCCTTTGCGAGCGAAGGGAGGTAGTTTTTATGCTTCAGGATGATGTGCGTGGCCTTATAAACGAACTGGTCACGCTGGAGCGTCCGTTTTTTAACCCTGTAAAACTGCTGGTGGTCGGTTGTTCCTCCAGCGAGATTGCCGGCGGCGTGATTGGGCATGCCTCGACGTATGAACTGGGCGAAGCGGTGGCCCGCGCCGCTCTGGAATGCGGAAAGGAACTGGGGTTTGCCTGCGCTTTCCAGTGCTGCGAGCATTTGAATCGTTCGCTGGTAGTCGAGCGCGATGTGGCCGAGGCGCGCGGCTTGCAGATCGTCTGCGCCGTGCCGCGCCCCAAGGCGGGCGGCTCGCTGGCCACCGCCGCGTATAAGGCGATGCGCGAACCGGTATTGGTGGAAACCATCGCCGCCGACGCCGGGCTGGACATCGGCCAGACGCTGATTGGCATGCACCTGCGCCGTGTGGCCGTGCCGGTGCGCCTGTCGCGCAAGACGGTGGGCGAGGCGCTGATTACCGCGGCGCGCACCCGTCCCCCGCTCATTGGCGGCGAACGCGCCCGTTACACCCCGGAGGACTGACCTACCCTTGGATTGGAGGCCGCCATGTTCAGCCAGAATCTGAACGCCATTATGCGCACGCTGGATATCCGGCGCGCGCCGGTTCCCCGCGTGCCGGAAACGCTGAAGGCGACGTTTGAGCATGAGGCGCGCCGGGCGCTGGCGCATACCCTGCGGGTGCCGCCGCTGTCCGAACGGCGCGCCAATCCCCCGGCCTATCAGGCGCTGGCGCGCGAACGGCGGCGGGACTTGGAGGCTCTGCTGGTTTTCGACGCGGCGGACAACGGCCGTTTGCTGGATTTGATCTGTGCCATCTGCGAAGAGTCCCGCTGGGCCGAAGGGCCCGGCGCGGTATTCGAAGACGAATCCCACCCGGATATAGATTTGCAGGCGGCGGACACTGCAGCGCTGCTCGGCTGGACATGGCACCTGCGCGGCGCGGCACTGGGCGATCATGGCCCGCGCGTGCGAGCGCGCATGCTCTTTGAGGCGCAACGGCGCGTAATCCGTCCCCTGATCCAATTTGAAGATTATATCTCCTCCACGGCAGCGCTCTGCTGCGCGGCCACGGCGCTTTTGTTGCTCGAGGATGATCGTGAGCGCCTTGCCGCCGCGCTCAAGCCGCTCTTGCGCCGTCTGGACGCCGCCTGCGCCTGCGCGGAAAGGGATCGCCTTTCTCTGCCTGAGCGCCTGGCGGACGCCTGTGCCATCGCCGATTTTGCCTATTTGATGCGCCGCGTGACTGCCGGAGCTGTGGATGTAACGCGTGACGTTCCCTGCGCGGCCTGGTTGGATGAAATTCTCTTTTCCCATGTGCAGGAAGACTGGTTCTTTACCTGTACGCAGGGCGCCGTGCGCCTGACGCTTTCCGGAGCGGCCGTATACCGGCTGGGCTGTCTTACCGGCGACGGGGCGCTGCGTTCGCTGGGCGCGGCATTGGCCCGCGCGCACGCGCTGCCCTCCCCCACCTCGACGGGGCGGTTGTTGGACGTCTCCCTGCGCGCAGACCTGGAGGCCGACTTTTCGCCCGCGCCCCGGCTCAAGCATGCGGCGTTGGAAGATGGCCGGTTGATGACCGCGCGCGGCTCGGGATTCTTCTGTGGCCTCACCAGCGGCGGAAATAACGCGAATGTGGGCGATTTTTGCGTATTTCTGGATCACGCCTGCGTATTGAGCGGCGGAAACCTGCCGCTTTTCCAGCTTTCCCGTCCGCTCTCCGAGCCCGTGCCCGACTGGGACTTTACCGATGAAAGCCGCGCCATCATGAGCGTGGATGTGAGCGCGGCCTATGCCGCCGAGGAAGGCGTGCGCGCCCACCAGCGCACATTGATGCTCGCGCGCGGGGAATACGGTGTGCAGCTCGTGGACGTATTCGATCTTGCCGCGCCTCGGGAGCTGCGCTATGCCTTCCGCTCCCCCTTTTCGCCGGAATTCTTCGGCGGCGGCGCGCGCCTGGGGCCGCTGCTGCTCTCCTGGGAGGGCAAGCCCACGGCGGAAACCCGTCCCGTCCCCGCCAGCGAGAGCTTCCCGGACGGGCAGTGGGAGCTGCTCTTGAGCTACCCGGAGGCTGGGCCGCGGGCGATGTTTACCTTCTTCATGCGCCATGTATGAGTCCGCCATCTGCCCCGTATCTTTCTCCAGCGCGGAGCGGCTTGCCTCGTCCGTTGAGATTTCACCACATCCCGAAAAATATTGTCGCGTGTTGTCAATCGGTTCAACGGCTCTTGGGCAAGAATTCTGTTTGGAGCGGCCAGTATGAAGAAAGTTGCCCTTGTCATAATCAGCCTGTTGATCTGCGTCAGCGGGTTTGCCGAGCGCAACTGTAAAACTTCCATAGATGGAGGGGCAACGCCTTTTTCTTGCGAAACCGTTGTTTTAACCAGCCAGAGCAATGGAGATTCTGAAGGAAGCATGCTTTTAAAGCATTTATGGGAAATAGCAGATAATTATGTTGCAGAAAACGCCGAATTCTTTATTTCAGTCATCCGAAAGGCATGCCCTGATATATCAGAGGAGGCAGAAGTCGAATGCTCGCAAGGCAGATGCAGCATCTCCGCTGAAGAGATTGCAGAAGAGAGACAGTTGGTATTAGACATTTCTTCGCAGGCTCTGGAAGGAATGCCTGAGAATATAACAAATTTCATAAGGACAGGAGACTACACGCTGAATCCGAAATATTATGGGGTAATGACATATAAATTTACATGGACTGCACCGGATGAATTCGGAGCAGATAAATTGTATTACGAAACCATAGAGCAACTGTATGAATTGAATTTGAATCCTCAAACAGTTGAAATAAGCCCTGTAATCAGTTATTTCGCGCTGCGAGATAGCTTCACGGCCGATGAAGAGAATACGCCTGTGTCATAAGCAACACAGCCGTTTTCCCCACCCTTCCGTGAAATGCCAGCCTGCAAGACGGTCTCGCAGCCCTTGATAAGATTACGAAGCCGCGGCAGAAATGGAAACGGGAAATCCCTCTTGGCGGTCTGATGAAGGAGCCGTCCCGTTTGCCGGGTCGGAGCCAGGTGCGGAACGCTATTTTATGGCTTGCGGCCAAACAATCCTGTGAAAGCATCAAAAACCGGAGGACACCATGGAAATACGCGCCTACGAACCCGGCGACCTGGACACGCTGCTCAAGCTGTTTTACGATACCATACATAGCGTCAACCTGGGCGACTATACGCTTAATCAGGTAAACGCCTGGGCGGACGGCCATCCCGACCGCGCGGCCTGGGCGCGCTCTCTAGAGGAGCATTTTACGCTGGTAGCGCTGGAGGGCGGCGCAATCGCTGGCTTTGGCGACATCGACGAAACCGGCTATCTCGACCGGCTGTACGTCCATAAGGACTTTCAGCGTCGCGGCGTGGCCACGGCCTTATGCGACCGACTTGAGGCGCATGTCCAGGGTCGCGCCGTCTCCGTGCACGCCTCCATCACGGCGCAGCCCTTCTTTTCCCGGCGCGGCTACCGGCTTTTGCGGGCGCAGACCGTGTGGCGCAAGGGCGTGCCGCTGGTCAATTTTGTCATGGAGAAACCGCCCGCCGTGGCGCGGCACACCTATCTGCTGGAAAGCGGACGCTGGCTGGCGACGGGAAACTATTTCGACGCGGCGGGGAACTGTTTCCCATTGCGCGGGGAAACGCGGGTGACGAAAAGCGCGCAAACCTGGCGGCTAAACGGCTTTCTGGAGGTCTGCGCCGGGGAACCGCAGCGCTTTTGCAACGACTACGAAATTGCGGCGGGCGACAGGCCGGACGTGCTGGCATGGACGAGCCTGAACCCCGCGCTGGGCGTTTTGCGGGGCGCGTTTGAAATTGCGGGGGCCGCCATTTTTTCCCATTACGCCTCGGAAAACGGCGCGTATTCCGGCCAGGAAACGCTGCTGTTCCGCGACGCGCAGACATATGAAAACGCCGGCATCGCCTTTTGCGACGGCAAGCGCCTGTCCGCATGGACGGCGTTGCTGCGCGCCGTCCGGGAGTCACAGTGAAAAAGGAGGCGCCAACATGCGCAGAAAGGAACGCCAGGTAACGGACATGGAACAAATCTGCGGCGTCATCAACCGCTGCAAGGTGCTGCGCCTGGGGCTGAACGCGCCCGGCGCGCCCTACATCGTGCCGATGAACTTCGGTTGCGTCCTGGAGGGCGGTTCGCCCGTGTTTTACCTGCACTGCGCCAAAGAAGGGCGCAAGGTCGAACTCTTGCGCGCCAATCCCTTCGCGGGCTTTGAGATGGACGGCTCGCACGCGCTCAAGGAGGGCGATTCGCCCTGCGCGTACAGCTACTGTTATGAAAGCGTCGTCGGCACCGGGCGGGTGACGTTTGTCGAAAGCGCTGCGGAAAAGTCGCGCGCGCTGGAGAGCATTCTCCGCCATCAGACGGGCCGGGAAATGTCCGTAAGCGAGGCGCAGGCGGCGTCCGTAACCGTGCTGCGCCTCGAGGTGGAGACGCTTTCCTGCAAGCGGAATCCGTAAGCCGGCCTCAAGGGAGGAAACGCCATGAAATCTGTCCTTGAAAGCGCGAAACAAAAGGGATATGTGTGCGTCTATGACCATCCGGACGATCCGTCGAGCTTCTGCGTGGGAAGGGTGATCGGCGTTGACGAGCGGCATGCGCTGCTGCAATGCCTCGATGCGGACGGGCGCGACGATGGCTGGACGCTCAAGCCCATCGAGCAAGTTTATGCCGTCGAAGAAGACACCGCCTACCTTTCCCGGCTCGCCCTGCTTGCGCGCCGGTTTGAGCACAGCTCCCCGCTGGAAGCGGGAGACGGCTCCATGCTGGAGGCGATGGCGCGCCATGTGCTGAAGGAGCGCGCCTGCGTTTCCATAGAGCTGCACGAAAGCGGCGTGTTTGACATGCAGGGATACGTTGTCCGCGCGGAGGGAGGCATCCTCCATATTCGCCAGTTGAGCGACGACGGCGCGGACAACGGCGTCGCCCATATTCGCATGGATGCCATCACGCGCGCGGACTGGGACTCGGATCGGGAGCGTCGGCTGGAATTCCTGTCTGCGCTTCAAAGCGCCGCGGAATCGTAGCTTCAACTTTCTGTCTCAGGAGGGATGCCCATGAAGGATACCATGTTGGCCGCCGTTGTCACCCCCGAGCGCACGCTGGAGGTGCGCTCCGTGCCTATCCCCGATTTCGGCCCCTACGAGGCGCTGGTCGCCATGCGCTTCGGCGCCACCTGCGCGGGCACAGACCAGCGCGTCATCGACCACGGCCATCCGCGTCCCCTGCGTTACCCGGGCATCCTCGGGCACGAGAGCGTCGGCCGGGTGATTGCCGTGGGTGAAAAGGCAACCTCCTTTGCCGTGGGCGACCTCGTCACCCGCGTCGGCGCGCCGGAGACGGAGGAAATTTCCGCCATCTGGGGCGGCTTTGCCCAGTATGGCGTGACCAAAGACTGGCAGGCCATGCAGCGCGACGGTTTGGAGAAAGCGCTTTACAGCAAATCGCGTGTCAACAAAGTCGTTCCCAGCGATATTTCCGAGCGCGTCGCGCCGATGATTATCACCTGGCGGGAAACGCTCAGCTACACGCAACGCTTTGGCGTGGAAAAGGGCATGCAGGTGTTGGTGGCCGGTTCCGGCGCGAACGCGCTGGCGTTTGTCAGCCATTGCGCCTACGCGGGCGCGCGCGTGGTATCGCTCGGCAGCCCCACGCGCGAGGCGCTCTTCCGCCGCGCCGGGGCGCAAGCCTACATTGATTATCACGCCGATGACGTCGCAGCGCAATTGCGCGCCCTTTTCCCAGATGGCATCGACCGCATGATCGACGCCATCGGTTACCCGCAAAACGCCAACCTCGCCCTTCCCCTCTTCCGGCACGACGCCTGCCTGGGCGTGTATGGCTGGCACGCGCGCCGCGAATACGGCGTCAATCCCTTTCTGGCCACGCACAGCTTCCGGGTCTACTGTGACGGTTATGATGAACCGGAAACGCACGACGAAGTTGTGCGCCGCATCCGCGAAGGCGCGCTGGACGCCTCCCTGTATTACGACATGGAAACGCCTGTTCCCTTGGAGGATCTTGCCAATGCCTACGCCAACCTGCGCGAGCGACGGGCCGTCAAATACCTGATCGACCTGCGCGTGGAATAAAGCGGACAGGTGCGGAAGGATTAAAAAAACGCATGCGGTAATAAGTATGAGGGCTGTGATGGAAAACTTCCATCGCAGCCCTTTCTCCAGAAGCTATTGTTCTTTAGTTGTCGTTTCCCATACGCATGCGGCTTTCAGG